>Ga0068853_100004737_pt1 | contig 10566 bp, 6 predicted proteins | sample KBSCornC32_FD_65655 | JGI IMG/M metagenome (GOLD analysis project Ga0068853, IMG submission 65655) | Corn rhizosphere microbial communities from Kellogg Biological Station, Michigan, USA - KBS Corn C3-2 | ecosystem: Host-associated > Plants > Roots > Rhizosphere > Soil ... | reverse complement strand
TTCGAGACGTTCACCGCCGCCGTCGACGCGGGGGCCCGCCTCGCCACGCACGTCTGGAACGCCATGTCGCCGCTTCACCACCGCGCCCCTGGCGCGACGGGCGCGGCGCTGTCCGACGACCGGATCACCGCGCTGGCCATCGCCGACGGCGTGCACACGCACCCGGCGGTCTTCCGGCTGACGGCGCGGGCCAAGGGACCGCGGGGGCTGGCGCTGGTGACGGACGCGATCTCGGCGGCCGGCCTGGGAGCGGGCGCGAGCGCGCTCGCCGGCCGGCTGGTCACGGTGGACGCCACCAGCGCGAGGCTCGCCGACGGGACGCTCGCGGGCTCGACGCTGACGCTCGATCGGGCCGTCCGCAACGCCATCCAGTTCGCGTCGCTGTCGATCGACGACGCGGTGGAGATGGCTTCGGGCACCCCGCGCGCCGCGCTGCTGGGCCAAAGCCCGGCGCGGGCGGGAGATCCGCCGGGCGACCACGCAAGGGCCCCTGGCCCCGGTGCTCCCGCCGATCTCGTGCTGATGGACGCGGATTTCTCCGTGCGCGCCACGTTCGTCGGCGGACGCCTGGCCTACGTGAAGGGGGGAGATGTCGACGCACTTCGAGCGTGAGATCCGCGAGCAACCCGCGGCGCTGGCGCGCCTCCTCGCGGACGGGCGGGCCGCGGTCGACGAGGCGGCCGCCGCCGTCCGCGCGTTCGGGCCGCGGTTCGTGGTCACGGCGGCGCGGGGGAGCTCCGACAACGCCGCCCGCTATGCAAAGTACCTGTTCGGCGCGCGCAACCGACTGGTCGTCAGCCTGGGCGCGCCTTCGCTGGTCACGCTGCATGGCGCGCCTCCCGCGCTCGGGGACGCGCTGGTCCTGGGGATCAGTCAGTCCGGTGAGTCGCCCGACATCGTGGCGCTGGTCGAAGAGGGCCGCCGACAGGGCGCCCTGACCGTCGCCCTGTGCAACCGGCCGGAGTCACCGCTCGCGCGCGCCGCCGCACACGTGATCGATCTGCGCGCCGGGCCGGAGCAGGCGGTGGCCGCCAGCAAGAGCTACTCGGCCGAGCTGCTGGCGCTGGCGATGCTGAGCACGGCGATGGCCGGCTCCGCCGCCGCCGGCGATCAAGTCGGCGGGAACGACGACGCGGGTGGCGCTCGACGAGCGCTGACCGCCATCCCCGAGGCCGTGGAGCGCACGCTGGCGCTGGCCACGTCCGACGCGCTGGCGGCGGCCGCCGCCACCGTGGGGCGGGCCGATCGACTCCTGGTGCTCGGACGCGGCTTCCACTTCGCGACGGCCTTCGAGCTGGCGCTGAAGATCAAGGAGACCACCGGCGCGATGGCGGATCCTTACGCGACGCCCGACCTCTTTCACGGGCCCCTCGCCATGGTCGGGCCCGGGTTTCCGGCGGTGGTGGTGGCCCACACCGGCGCCGCCTTCGCCGATGCCAGGGCCGTGCTGGCCGACCTGGCCACCCGCGGGGCCGCGGTGGTGCCGATCTCCGACGACCCGGCGGTGCGAACGCAGGCTCTCCTGCCGACGGCGCCCGGCGTCCCGGAATGGCTGTCGCCCATCACCGCCATCGTGCCCGGTCAGCTACTGGCGCTGACCCTCGCGACGGCGCGCGGCCTGGATCCCGATCGGCCGCGCGGGCTCTCCAAGGTCACCCGCACCCGGTGAGGCAGGCGGTGCGCCAGGCCCCCGGGACGGAGGTCAACCCCCGTTGACCTCCGTCCCCCCCCGGGTTCCACTCCCCACGGAAGACAACATAGGGCACGATCGGCGAAGACATTGTTTCGATTGCGATCATCTTCGGTAACTGGCGGCGCCGCTCGCCGCGCGGCACCGCCTTCTCCCCTTCCCCTCGTCCCCTGCGGTCGCGTCAGCTGTTCAGCTTGATCATGCCGCCCTTGACGTCCACCATCGTCTCGCCGTTGATCGACACCATCTTGGCCTTGATGTCGATCTTGCCGTCGGTGATGGTGATCGACGTACCTTCGCCGACCTTCAGGACGATCTGCTCGCCGCTCTCGACGCTCAAGACCTTGCCCACGTAGTCGTTCCTGCCCATCTGGACGTAGATCTCTTGATCGGCGGCATAGACGTCCAGGATGTGACCGTTCTTGAAGTACTGGGTGACGAGCTGGGTCACCGTCACGTGGTGCTCGTCGAGCAGCTTCACGGTGTCCTTCTTCGTGACCGTGGTGGTGCGGGTGCCGCCCACCGAGATCGTCTCGCTGCCCCCGACTGACAGAGAGCGGCTGGCCTTCACGTGGACGGTCTGGTTCCGCTCGGCCTGGACGTACAGCTCTTCTTTGCCCTTCAGATCCTCGAAACGAATTTCATTGAAGTTGGAGGGCGTCCCGCCGGGTGTGCTCCGGCTCTTGATGCCACTTTGAGTCTTGTTGTCGGTCAACGTGTACGGCGGCAGATTGACGCCGTTGTAGACGCGGCCGGTGATGATGGGCCGGTCGGGGTCTCCGTCCAGGAAGTCGACGATGACCTCGTGTCCGATGCGCGGGATGTGCATGGCGCCCCACCCGGCGCCCGCCCAGATCTGCGACACGCGAACCCAGCACGAGCTGCTCTCGTCCTTCTTGCCAATCTGGTCCCAGTGAAACTGCACCTTCACCCGCCCGAGCGGGTCGGTCAGGATCTCCTGGCCCTTCGGACCGACGACCGTGGCCGTCTGCGGTCCATCCATCTTGGGCCGCGGGGTCTCGCACGGAGCCCGGTACTGATGCTCGGTGTTGAGGCAGGTATAGGAGCCTTCGAAGGAGGGGCCGGCGTCGGCGCCGCTCTCGGCGGCGTTGCCACCGACGTCGTAGGAGGCGGACACGACGATGTACTGCTTGTTCTGGTCGACGCGCGTGTGCCGCGTCAGCTTGAACAGGCCGCCGGTCGTCAGGCCTTGCACCGTGCCGTGGGCGTGCGCCAGCTCGAACTCGGCCTGATGCTCGTCGAGGCGCACCTGGACGTGCTTGGGCCCCTCGCCGGCCTTGACGCTGTCATCCGCCGTCTCCGGCGACCGAGGGTATTCGCCTGGATAGTCGTAGATCTCGGCGTTGTCGTGAGGATGCTTCTTCGGGCGTATGAGCCGGGCCAGCAAACCGGCGCGGGGCCGCGTCGGGTCGAAGTCGGTGCTGCTGTAGGAGCCGGGCCGGATCTGGCACGTGGTCCCCCACGAGCTGATCGTGTCGTCGAAGTGCTGCGAGTCACTGGGCGGGAAGAACACGACCTCTTCGTAGTCGGGCGTCGGGGCGTGAGCGCTGGCCGAGTCGGCCAGGACGATGGTGTGCTTGCCGTCGGCGTGCTCGAAGTAATAGTAAATGCCCTCTCGCTCGAGCAGGCGGCTGATGAAGTTGAGATCGCTCTCGCGGTACTGCACGCAATACTCCAGCGTCCGGTACGAATCGCTGAGCGCCACGCGCACGTCCTTGAAGCTCCACTCCTCGAAGAGCAGCTTCACGATCTCGAGCACCGTCTTGTTCTGGAACACGCGGCAGTTCGAGCCGAGCGACATCAGGTAGGTCCAGGGCCGCAGGACCAGCCGATAGCGGGCGAAGCGCGTCGAGCCGCCGTCCATCCCGATGCTGGCCACGAACCCGTTGAAATGGCGAAACCCCGACTTGGGGAGCTCGATCTCGACGGTGACGGGCTGGCCGAGCAGCGTCGTCATGTCCAGGGTTCCGTCGTCACTCTCGACCGAGAGGTGATATTCGAACCCTCGGCTCAGCCTCTCGTGGCCGCTGAAGTGGACGAACCGAAAGACCTGATCACCCAGCGACGTCTTGACCTTGATCGCTCTTGGCACGCGGCAGAACCCCTTCCTCGATGGCCGAGCACTCTATCATGCGTGACCAGGGGTCGATGCGATCGGCGCCACGGGGATTGCTGCATTTTGCGGATAGCCGCCGGCGAGCGCGTGGCCGTGGACCGGACGCGTCCGGCCACCGGCCACGCGACGTGATCCATGTCGCGCGCTGATCGTGCCAGCGACGGGGGGGATCCTGGCGTGCGCCGCGGTCCACCCCGCGGACGACTATCGTTCTCGCGCTTCAGCCCACGACGACGGGGCCGCCCGACTCGCCGAAAGCTGGGCAGCCCCTGCGTGCGAGATGTGCGCCGCGAGCATCAACAACAACGTAGAGAGCAGCAGCGCCAGCAGCGCCAGGACGCTCTTCGAACGCCCCGCATGATGATGGTGTCCTCGAACCGCGTGCGACGAAGTCATGAGGGAACCTCCCTTTACCCGGACGGGCAAGAAGCATGGTTCGGGCCAGCACGCCCCCCCTCGTCTCTTGCGGGAGAGCCACGCGCGCGCCCCTTTTGCGCATGTCCGCGTCGCTGTGTTCGTCATCCGTAGCCGGAACGAACCGCACGTTTCGCCAGGGCGACACCTGCCGGCCTCAGCGCCCGGTATCGATCATTGATTCGAACGCGCGGACTACGGAAACGGTGGCGTTCCGCTGCACGTCGTCTCGTAAGCGAACCCGAGATCCTCACACTCCTGGCTGGCGCCGCAGACGAGCGAGATGCCCCACACGCACTCCGGTCCGGAGGACAGCGAGCATGACTGGCCGAGCGTCGAACCGGTCCGACATTTGTAGGACGAGCCCGTCGCGTCGCAGTAGTCCGTGCTGGCGCAGGCGAAGGACGAGAGGTCCTGGCAGTTTCCACCCGTGGGGACGATCTGGACGCAGACGGAGTCGTTCTCGCGCGGCTGGCAATAAAGGCCATCCTCCTCGAAGCAGGTGGCGGTCGGGTAACCGGGCGGCGTGAACAGGTCGAAGACGCAGGTGTCGTTCTTGCGGCAATCAGCCGCGCAAGGGTCGCCCTTCTTGCCGTGAGCCGGCGTCAGGCAGACGCCGGTGGTGGTCGAGAGGTTCGCGTCTCCGGTCCATAGACAGGTCGTGGCCCGTCCGGTGGCCTTGCACTCGCCCGAGCCTCCCATGTTCTGTGGGCCCCCCTTGCCACAAGCGGCGCCCTCGCTCTTGGTACCCACGAAAACGCCCCGGCAGGCGAGCTCCAGCGGGCGGAAGGCGCAGGTGTTGGCGGTGTCCTTGTACGCCGCGACGCACCTGGCGAGCGCCGTGTTGTCGATGGTCTCGGTTCCCTTGTTGTAGAAGGCGAGGCCGCCCAGCCGCGAGGAGAACTTGGTCTCGCAGTCGGCCAGCGTGGTCGGAAGTCCCTTCTTCATGCAGCAACTGCGGGCGGTCGCGCAGAAGGCGTTCCCGAGGTCCGTCAGCAACGCGCTCGTACTGGCGGTGCTTCCACCGCCGCCGCCTGAGCCACCGCCGGCACCCGAGCCACCGCCGGCACCTCGCCCGCCGCCACCCGCGCCATTGCGGCCTCCGGCAGCCCCGCCCCCGGCACCGGTGCGACCGCCGGCGTCGGCGCCGCCCGAGCCATGGCCGCCACCGCCGGCCGCGCCTCCGCTCCCGCCCTTGCCGCCGCCTGCGCCGCCGCCGGCGTGGGCGCCGCCGCCGCTTCCGCCCGTGCCCGTCGTGATCGTGCCGCCCGCGGCGCCGCCGACGGCCGCGCCGCCGCCGCCCTGGGTGCCACCGCTGGCGCTCCCCGGCGCGCCTGCCGAGCCGGTCGCCCCGCCGGCGGCGCCCCCGGCCTGACCGCCGGAACCGATCGCCCCGCCGGTGCCCGCTGCAGAATGGCCGCCGGACGCTCCAGGTGCCCCCCCGCTGCCTGTGGTTCCGCCCGAGCCACCACCACACCCCGGCAAAGGCATGGTCGCGACCATCGTCGCAAGGATCAGACCGCCCAGCGTGCCCCGGTCGAGCTGCACGCCAAGGGCAACCAACACGCGATCAGACACCTTGGCCATGGCTCACATGCTATCCGAGATCTCGACGGCAGGGTCCCTGACGACCACGGTTGCCGCGGGGCCACGGCATCTCCACTGGTCGTGATCGCTGTCGCTTGATCAGCTCCTCACCGTTCCCTCGATGGGCCGTTACCATCACGCCCCCTGCCGCGTTACCCGACCATGAATCGTCGCGCCCCCCCTCGCGGTCTCGGTGTCCGGCCCCAAGGATCAGCCATGCGAACAATCGTTACGTTCGGCGTGGCCGTGCTGCTCTCGTGGGCGGTTCGACCGCCCGACGCCGTGGCGGCGGAGCCGCGACTGGACGCCACCGTCGAGCTGGGCGGACTTTCGGCCCTCTACCATCGCGTTCAGTTCGGACGCGACGGAACCTACTTCGACTATGTCAAGGACGGCGGCCAGGACGTCATCTTCTCGTTCGCCCGGCTCAGCATGGATCTGGAGGTGGGGCGGCACCGGGTGGTGTTCCTTTATCAGCCCCTCGAGCTGAATACCCAGGTGGTGCTCCCCCGGGCTGTGACGGTCGACGGTCTCACTTTTCCGGCGGAGACACCCCTCGACCTCCGCTACGGATTTCCCTTCTACCGACTCAGCTACCTCTACGAGGTGGCCTGCCCGCCGGGCCTCAGCATCCAGCTGGGGGGCTCGCTGCAGGTCCGCGACGCCACCATCACGTTCTCGTCGGCGGACGGTCGCAGCCGGCGAACCAACCGCGACGTGGGCCCCGTCCCCGCGCTCAAGGCGCGCCTCGAATACACCACCCTCACCGGCTGGTTCACCGGCTTCGAGATCGACGGGTTCTATGCCCCCGTGAAGTACCTGAACGGCGGGAAGTCGGACGTGACCGGCGCGATCGTCGACGCCAGCGTGCGCGGGGGATATCGCTTCAGCCCCTCGGTGCTCGGCTTCCTCAACGTGCGCTGGTTGGGCGGCGGAGCCCAAGGAACCTCTGAGCCCGAGGACTTCAGCGACGGCTACACCCGCAACTGGCTGCACTTCCTCATCGTGTCGCTGGGGGTGCGCGTCGGCCTGCACTGACCGGCGCGCGGCCGGCCCCAAGCGATGTGCTGGTGCACGCCCCCGACGCGCGGGCTCTGCCTGCGACACGTTCCCGGTGGCCCGATGGGCGGCGGCTGCTGCGTGCCAGTAAATCCCTGGCCAGCCTCGCTGGTCCTGCGCGATCCTGGTTAGGAATTTGCGGTCTGAAGTACTAGCGTAGCGGCTTCATGGCGATCGTGGCGTGCCCCGAATGCAAGGGCCAGGTCTCGTCGGCCGCGGCGGCGTGCCCTCACTGCGGGCATCCCATCGCGGCCGCGGCCAGTGCGGTCTTGCCCCGCGTGGCGGCGGGGCGCCCGGCGGGCCCCGAACAGACGCTGTGGGAAGGGCGGCCCTCGATCAAGAGCCTGACGCTGGCGATCACTTCGACCGTGACGTTCGGCCTGGTGGTGACGGTGGCGACCGTGCTCTCCTTCCGACCCGCCCTGCGCTTCATCGCGGGCCTCTCCGATGGTCTGGCCAAGACGGTGGCGGAGGACAGGTCGAGCTTGAAGCTGGCGGTCATCGTCGCCGTCGTGTTGATCGTGGGCTGGCGCGTAGCGAAGGTGGCCTGGCGGATCGCTGTGCTGCGTGGCCAGCGATATCGGCTGTCGAATCAGCGGTTGCTGGTGGAGCGAGGCGTGCTGTCCAAGACGATCACCGAGATCGACATGCGGACCGTCGACGAGATCCTGTTCAATCAGGCGCCGCTCGAGCGCGTGCTGGGACTGGGCGACATCGTGCTGATCTCGTCCGAGCCCGGAGCTCGCGCCAGCCGCGAGCAGGTGCGGCTGGTCGGCGTGGTCGATCCGCGAGCCGTGCGCGAAAGGATCCGCACGGCCGCCTATGAAGCGACCGGCAACCAGGTCTTCATGCGCTCCACCTGAGCGCGCTCAGTGCACGCGCGCGGCGTGAGGGAGGCCGCCCAGGATCTCCGCCTCGCGCAGCGCGAGGGCCGCCAGGCGCGCCTGGAAGTCTCCGGCCGGGACCAGCACCTGACCCAGCTCCAGGAAGATCTCGGCGTGGCGATCCTCGGCCACGGCCAGGGCCCCGTAGAAGTCCGCCAGCTCCGCCTGGCCCGCGACGCCGAACCCTTGGGCGAGCAGCCGCAGGCGCTCGTGTGAGCGGGCCTCGATGAAGGCGGCCACCAGCAACGAATCGAGCAACCGCTCGGGCTCGCGCCCGCGCACCTCGCCGAGCAGCCCGCGCGCGTAGTGGTTCGGGGTGTCGGCCCGCGGGATCCATCCTCGTCGCACCATCAGGACGCCCACCTGGATGACGTGGCTGGTCTCCTCGTGCGCCAGCCGGGACAACGCCTCGACCGAGCCGCGCCGGTGGGGGTAGCGACGCACCAGGGACAGCGCGTTCTCTGCGGCCTTCCGCTCGCAGTGCAGGTGGTCGGACATCAGCGCCGGCAGATCCGCCGTCGCCGACTCGAACCACCGCGGATGCGTGCTGCTGACCAACAACGTCCGTCTTCCCGTCCTCGTCCTCGTCGCCGTCCTCTCAGACCGCGGGTGCGGCCAGCTGCCGCAACACGTACGGCAGGATCCCGCCGTGCTGGTAGTACGCCACCTCTTGCGGCGTATCGATCCGCAGCACCGTCGCGAACTCGACGACCTTGCCGTCCGCCCGCGTCGCGCGCACCTTGACCTGCCGGCCGGCCGTGAAGGCGCCCGCCAGCGCCGCCGGCAGCCCCACCGTCTCGAAGACCTCCTCGCCCGTGAGGCCCAGCTTCTCGACGTTCTCACCCGTTTGGAACTGCAGCGGGACGATCCCCATCCCGACCAGGTTGGATCGGTGGATGCGCTCGTAGCTCTCGGCGACGACGAAGCTCACGCCCAGCAGCTTCGGCCCCTTGGCGGCCCAGTCGCGCGAGGATCCGCTGCCGTACTCCTTGCCCGCCAGCACCACCAGCGGGACACCGTCCTTCAGGTACTTCTCGGACGCCTCGAAGATCGACATCAGCGCGCCGTCGGGCAGGTGTCGCGTCACGCCGCCCTCGGTCCCCGGCGCCAGCAGGTTCTTGAGGCGCGTGTTGGCGAAGGTGCCGCGCACCATCACCTCGTGGTTCCCGCGCCGGGCGCCGTACGAGTTGAAGTCCTTGGGATCCACGCCGTGGGCGATCAGGTACTTGCCGGCCGGGCCGTCCTTCTTGATCGATCCCGCCGGCGAGATGTGATCGGTCGTGACGCTGTCGCCCAGCACCGCCAGCGCGCGCGCCCCCCGGACCTCGCCCACCGGGCCCGGGACCGGCGGCATCCCCTCGAAGTACGGCGGGTGCTTCACGTAGGTCGAGTCACCGGCCCACGCGAAGGTCTCCCCCTTCGGCACGTCCATCTTGCGCCAGCGCTCGTCGCCCTCGAACACCACCGCGTAGCTCGACCGGAAGTGCTCGGGCTTCACCGACGCGCTGACGGCCGCCGCGACCTCGTCGTTCGACGGCCAGATGTCCCTGAGGAACACGGGCACGCTGTCCGCGCCGATCCCGATCGGCTCCTTGTCGAGCTCGATGTCGATCCGCCCCGCCAGCGCGTACGCCACCACCAGCGGCGGCGACATCAGGTAGTTCGCCCGCACCTCCGGGTTGATGCGCCCCTCGAAGTTGCGGTTCCCCGACAGCACCGAGGCGACGACCAGGTCCCCCTCGTCGATGGCGGCCGAGATCTCCGACGCCAGCGGGCCCGAGTTTCCGATGCAGGTCGTGCAGCCATAGCCGACCAGGTTGAACTTCAGCTTGTCGAGGTAGGGGGTGAGCCCCGCCTCGCGCAGGTACTCGGTGACGACCTTCGAGCCCGGCGCCAGCGACGCCTTGACCCAGGGCTTGACGGAGAGGCCCTTCTCGACAGCCTTCTTGGCCACCAGGCCGGCCGCGACCAGCACGGACGGATTCGACGTGTTCGTGCAGCTCGTGATGGCGGCGATGACCACCGAGCCGTGCTTGAGCTCGTGTTTGAGATCTTGCGACGACGACGCCTTGGTCGCGGGCGCCGCGGCCGCCGCGTCCTTCTTCTTCGGCTTGATCAGCGAGGGCAGCGCCGCCTCGAACGACTTCTTGGCGCCGAACAACCCCACCCGATCCTGCGGCCGCTTCGGCCCCGCCACGCTCGGCTCGACGCTGCCCAGGTCCAGATCCAGCGTGTCGCTGTAGGTCGCGTCCTTGCTCGTGCCGTCGAAGAACAACCCCTGCTCGCGGCTGTAGGCCTCGACCAGCGCGACCAGCTCCTCGCTGCGGCCCGAGAAGCGCAGGTAGCGCAGGGTCTCGCTGTCGACGGGGAAGAAGCCGCACGTGGCGCCGTACTCGGGGGCCATGTTCGCGATGGTCGCGCGATCGGCCAGGGACAGCGCGCGCACGCCCGGCCCGAAGAACTCGACGAACTTGCCGACGACGCCCTTCTTGCGAAGCTGCTCGGTCACGGTCAGCACCAGGTCGGTCGCCGTCGACCCCTCGCGCATCTTGCCGTGCAGGCGGAAGCCGACGACCTGCGGGATCAGCATGGAGGTGGCCTGCCCCAGCATGGCCGCCTCGGCCTCGATCCCGCCGACGCCCCACCCGAGCACGCCCAGTCCGTTCACCATCGTCGTGTGCGAGTCGGTGCCGACCACCGAGTCCGGATATGCGAGCGGCGCCTCTCCTTTGACCGGGGGCGCGGTGAACACCACCCTCGCCAGGTACTCGAGGTTCACCTGATGGACGATGCCG
>Ga0068853_100004731_pt1 | contig 10570 bp, 8 predicted proteins | sample KBSCornC32_FD_65655 | JGI IMG/M metagenome (GOLD analysis project Ga0068853, IMG submission 65655) | Corn rhizosphere microbial communities from Kellogg Biological Station, Michigan, USA - KBS Corn C3-2 | ecosystem: Host-associated > Plants > Roots > Rhizosphere > Soil ... | reverse complement strand
TTCGGCGCCGGCGAGCGCATGGCGCAGCTCGCCGAAGCCGGCAACCGCTATCCCGCGTACGTCAGCCTGTTCATCGCCGCGGTGCTGGCGGCGTGGGCGCTGTATGCGCTGTCCGGTGCCGGCATGCTGCCGCGCCTGCCGCTCGTGCGCGCGGTGCTGTGCGCGATCACGGCGATCTACCTCATGCGCGGGCTGGCGGTCTTGCCGTTGCTGCTGTTCACGCGCGGGCGCAGCACGGCGTTCTGGTGGTGGAGCTCGGCGATCTGCCTGGCCATCGGCGCGCTGCATCTGCTCGGCCTGCGTCAGGCATGGACGCTGCTGTGAGGCACTGCCTTCCCGAGCCGCGGGGATCGCGGCGTTGAGCGCGGCGGATGCGGAACTTGCCGCGCTGCTGCGCTGCATGCAGCCCGTGCTCAATGGCGGTATATACGTCTACTGCGCCGTGCCGCCGCATATCGACCTGCATGGCCTCGACGTGCTCGCGACTTTCCGCGAACGCGAAGGACTGACCGTGATCCTCGCCGAGGACGCGGCGCGCGCGGCCGGTCTGCCGATCCTGTTTCGCGCTGCCTGGATCACGCTGAACGTGGACTCGGCGTTGAGCGCGGTCGGCTTCACCGCCGCGTTCGCCCGCGCGCTCGGCGACGCGGGCATTGCCTGCAACGTGATTGCCGCCGCGCGGCATGATCACGTATTCGTTCCGGTCGAGCGCGCACAGGATGCGCTCGACTGCCTGCTGGCGCTGCAGCGCTCGGCGCAGGGCTGAACCCGCCGGCGCGCCTGACTTGCGCTAAGCTCGCGCACAACCACGCGGGAACCGCATGCCTTCATCCGCTGCCTCGTTGCGCACGACCGTGTCCGACTTGCGCAAGGCGCATGGCAAACCGCAAGGGCCGCCGACGCGCGACGCGTTCGAACTGGTGTTGCTGGAGAACGTCGCCTACCTCGCCACGCCCGACCGGCGCCGCGCCGCGTTCGCGCTGCTCAAGGCCACGATCGGCACCGACCCGGCCGCGATCCTGCGCGCCACGCCGGCGCAACTCGAACAGGTCACCGCGCACGGCATCCTGAAAAAGCGCTTTGCCGCGAAGCTGCGCGAGTGTGCGCGCCTTGCGCGCGACGCGTTCGACGGCAAGCTCGACGCGGTGCTGGACGCGTCGCCCGCGCAGGCGCACCGCGCGCTGCGCCGCTTTCCCGGCATCGGTGCGCCGGGCGCGGACCGCATCCTGCTGTTTTCCGGCCGGCTGGCGAGCCTGGCGCCGGAATCGAACGCGCTGCGCGTGCTGGCGCGGCTCGGTTTCATCGACGCCGGCGCCGCCTATGCGCAGCAATACAAGGCGGCGCAGCACTGTGCGGCGGTGCTGCCGGCGACGATCGCTGCACTTCAGGAGGCGCACCTGCTGCTGCGCCGGCACGGCCAGACGTTGTGCCGCAGCGCCGCGCCATTGTGCACCGAGTGCCCGCTGCGCCGCGAGTGTGCCTGGGCGAATCCCGGCAGGCGCCGCCCGGCGCGCGCGGCGTTTCCCGTCTGAGGAATTTCCGTGGATACTGCGCAGGCGCAGTTCCGCAGGAATCCCGGTATGGCCGTCTCGTTCGAACCCGCCCGCAGCGATGCGCAATGGCTGCAGCCGCAGCCATTGCAGAACTCGCACGCGTTGCCCGCGCCGCTGTACACCGAAGCCGCCTGGCTGGCGCGCGAGCAGCACGCGGTGTTCGCACGCAGCTGGCAGTTGGTCGCGCACGCCGCGCAGCTCGAGGCGCCCGGCGATCACGTGCTGGCGGAGGTAGCCGGCGTGCCGCTCGTGCTCGTGCGCGGCGACGACGGCGTGCTGCGCGCGCTGCACAACGTCTGCCGGCATCGCGCCGGCCCGCTGGCGACCTGCGACGGCCGCGGCGCGAAGGCGCTGCGCTGCAAGTATCACGGCTGGACCTACGCGCTGGACGGCCAGTTGCGCAGCGCGCCGGAAATGGGCGACGCCGACGCGTTCGAGGTCGGCGCGATCCGCCTGCCGCAGGCGCAGGTCGCGCAATGGCAGGGGCTGGTGTTCGTCGCGCTCGACACGGCACCGCCGCTGCCGGAGGTGCTGGCCGGCATCGACGCGCGCCTGCACGGGCACCGCATCGCGGACTATGCGTTCCACCATCGCGTCAGCTACGACGTCAAATGCAACTGGAAGGCGTACGTCGACAACTACCTGGAAGGCTATCACGTGCCGCATATCCATCCGGCGCTCAACCGCATGCTCGACTATCGCAGCTACACGACCGAGCTGACGCAGTGGTATTCGCTGCAACACAGTCCGCTGGAAAGCGCGCCGACGCTGTACGGCAGCGGCGAGGCGCTGTACTACTTCGTCTGGCCGAACACGATGCTCAACATCCTGCCCGGCCGCCTGCAGACCAATCGCGTCGTGCCGCTCGGCGCGGACCGCTGCCGCATCGACTTCGACTATTTCTACGCGACCGACGCGAAAGGTTCCGGACCGGTCGATACGTCGCATCGCGCGCAGGACCAGAACTTCAGCGACGAGGTGCAGCACGAGGACATCGCGATCTGCGAGCAGGTGCAGCAGCGCCTCGCCTCGGGTTCGTATTTCGCCGGCCGCCTGAATCCGAAGCGCGAAAGCGGCGTGCACCATTTCCACGAGCTGTATCGCCGCGCGTTGCGCGAGGACAAGGCTTTTTCAGCCCCTTAAGTTAAGGGGGCGGAGACCTTGCGCAGCAAGGTCTCGGGGTTGTGGGAGTGCGGCATACGTGATCGAAGTCAACGACATCCGAACTCGACGCTCACTTGGAGTATGGAGCGCAACGGCGCTGGTCGTGGGCAACATGATCGGCTCGGGCGTGTTCCTGCTGCCCGCGGCGCTCGCGCCGTTCGGCGCGGCCAGCCTGCTCGGCTGGGCGCTGAGCACGGTCGGCGCGCTGCTGCTGGCGCTCGCGTTCGCGGATCTGGGCCGGCGTTATCCGGTGTGCGGCGGCCCGTACACGTATTCGCGCATCGCGTTCGGCGATTTCACCGGCTTCATGATGGCCTGGTGCTACTGGATCTCGACCTGGTGCGCGGTCGCCGCGATCGCGGTCGCGTTCACCGGCAGCGCGACCTCGCTGCTGCCCGGTCTGCTCGGCACGCCGGCGCGCGCCGCCGCCTGCTCGCTCGCGGTGCTGTGGCTGTGCACCGCGTGCAACCTCGCCGGCGTGCGCAGCGCCGGCATCGCGCAGCTGGTCACCACGATCCTCAAGGTGCTGCCGCTGATCGCGATCGTCGCGATCGGCGCGCGCGCGATGCACTTCGAGGCGTTTCATCCGTTCAACCCGAGCCCGAGCGGGCTGCTCGACGTGACCACGATGAGCGCGGCGCTCGCGCTGTGGGCGTTGCTCGGTTTCGAGTCCGCGACGATTCCCGCCGAGCACGTGCAGGACGCCGAACGGACCGTGCCGCGCGCCACGCTGATCGGCATCGTGGTTGCGGCGAGCGTCACGGTCGCGGCGTGCACGGTGGTGCTCGGGCTCGTGCCGCTCGCGCTGCTGAAGGATTCGCCGGCGCCGTTCGCGGATGCCGCGCGCGCGCTGTGGGGCGACGCCGGCGCGGTGGTGATGGCCGCCGCGATGGCGGTGTCGTGCCTGGGCGCGTTGAACGGCTGGATCCTGATCCAGGGCCAGATTCCGTTCGCGGCGGCGCGCGACGGGCTGTTCCCGAAACCGTTCGCGCAGGTCGACGCGCGCGGCACGCCGCGCACCGGACTGGTGATCGGCAGCGTGCTCGCGTCGCTGCTGGTGTGCACGAACTACAACGGCTCGCTGGTCAGCGTGTTCACCTACGCCGCGCTGCTCGCCACGGCGGCGTGCCTGCTGCCGTACCTGTTCACCGCGGCGGCATTCTGGAAACTCGACGCAGACTTCGCACAACCTGCGCCGTGGCGCAAGCCGGTCGCGCTGCTCGGCGTGCTGTACAGCGTGTGGGCCCTGATCGGCACCGGGCCGGTGGTGTGGTTGTGGGGCACCGGGCTGCTGATCGCCGGCGTGCCGGTATACTTTTTCATGAAGCGCGGCGCGGCAGCGGCGACCGAAGCGGCGCCATGAAGATCCTGATGCCGCTGCCGCGCACGGACTTCGATCCGTCCGAGGCGGCGGTCAGCTGGCGCGTGCTGGTCGACGCGGGGCACCACGTGGTGTTCGCGACGCCGGACGGCGACGCCGCAAAGGCCGATCCGGTCATGGTCACCGGGTGCGGCCTGGATTTCTGGAGCCGTGTGCCGGGCCTGCGCGCGCTGAAATTCATAGGCCTGTTGCTGCGTGCCAACGCGGATGCGCGGCACGCGTATCGCGAAATGGCCACGGACGCCGCATACCGCGCCCCGCTGCGCTGGGATGCGCTCGACGCGCGGGACTTCGACGCGCTGCTGCTGCCCGGCGGACATGCGCAAGGCATTCGCGAATACCTGGAAAGCAAACGGCTGCAGGCGATCGTCGCGGCATTTTTCGATGCGGACAAACCGCTCGCCGCGATCTGCCACGGCGTGGTGCTCGCCGCGCGCAGTGTCTCGCCGCGCACCGGCCATTCCGTGCTGTACGGACGCAAGACGACGGCGCTGACCTGGAAGCTCGAGCACGCCGCATGGAACATGTCGCGCTATGCCGGACGCTGGTGGGATCGCGACTACTACCGCACCTACCGCGAACAGCCCGGCGAGCCGCACGGCTACCGCAGCGTGCAGGCGGAAGTCACGCGCGCGCTGGCATGCGCCGGCGACTTCCTCGATGTGCCGGCCGACGCGGCCGACCACTGGCGCAAGACCAGCGGCCTGCATCGCGACACGCGCGACGATGCGCGCCCGGCGTTCGTGGTGCGCGACGGGAACTATGTGTCGGCGCGCTGGCCCGGCGACGTGCACACGTTTGCGCGCACGTTTGCAGCGCTGCTGGCACAGCGTGCCTCGCCGCGCAATTCGTAACGCGCGATGAATCGCGTCCCACGCCTTTTCAATCGAGCTTCAGCGGCTCGCGCTGCGCCGCTTTCAACTTGGCGTTCAACGCGGCGACATCGTTCGCCCGCAATGCATCCCAGTCGCGCAACGTATCGGCCGCGAGCGGCTTGAGTTTCTCGAAGCCTTGCACGGCATCCGGCGACGGCGCCGCATCGGCATCGTCCACCGCCTTCTGCAGCGCTTCCAGCGATTCGGTGACGAAGCGCAGCGTGCGCGTGCCGAGCGGACCGAATGCCCAGCCGTTTTTCGGATTCGGCGCGGCATGCGTACCGGCCAGCGCGTGCGTGCGCGCCGCGAGCGCGTCGATCTCGCGCGCCAGTTGCGGCGTGTCGGCGCGGCGCGCCTGCAGCGCTTCGAGCAGCTTGCCCGCCGCGGCGGCCGCGGGCGCCACCTGCGCGCGCTGCGCTTCGATTGCGCGCGCCAGCGCAAACTGCCGTGTGTAGGCTGCCGTGTCGAGCGTGACGCGCGGATCGGCGCGCACCAGCAACGGCTGGCTCAGGCGCCGGCCGTCGACGGTGAGCACGACGCTGTAGCGACCCGGCGCGGCCCACACGCCGTCGGCAAATGCGTTGCCGTCGGCGAGCGCGGGCGCGGCAGCGTAGCGCAACGGCCACACGAAGCGGTGCATGCCGGGCGTAAGCGCCAGCATCGAAGGCATGCTTGTCCACTCCGGCGCATGTTCCATTTTGCCGAGGTCCATCTTCGGCGCAGGGTCGTCGCTCGAGTAGCGCCGAACCAGCGCGCCCTGCGCGTCGAGGATCTCGAGCGTGATGGCGGCCTGCGGCGCGTCCTTGAGTACATAGTCGATGTACGCGCCGTCGGGCGGATTTGCCGCGCGCGGCTCGTCCTTCGGCAGTGGCGTGCCACTGAATTCCGCGCGGCGCATGCGCAGCGCCTCGTGCGGTGCATACAGCCACGCGGCCGCGCCGGCGACCTGCGCGTCGGCCTGGCGCAGCGCGGCGATGTCGTCGAGGATCCAGAAGCCGCGCCCATGCGTGGCGATCACCAGGTCCGCATCGTGCACTTCGAGGTCGCGCACCGAGGTGACCGGCAGATTGTCCTGCAGCGGCTGCCAGCGCGTGCCGTCGTCGAACGACACGTACACGCCTTTCTCGGTGGCGGCGAACAACAAGCCGCGGCGTACCGGATCGGCGCGCACCGCGTTGACGAAACTGCCGTCCGGTATTCCATCCGCGATCGAGGTCCAGGTCTTGCCGCCGTCGTGCGTGCGCAGGATGTACGGCTTGAAGTCGTCGAGCCGGTGGCGGTCGATCGCGGCATACGCGCTGTCGGCGTCGAACGGCGAGGCGTCGATGATGCCGACCTTCGACCACGGCGCGAGCGCCTTCGGCGTGACGTTGTCCCAGTGCTTGCCCGCGTCGCGCGTGCGCCAGATCAGCCCGTCGTCGGTGCCGACCCAGATGTCCTGCGCGGCCACGCGCGACGGCGCGATCGCGTAGATCACGCCGCGGCGCGGGCCGGCGCCGAGGTTGTTCGCCGCGGCGCTCGCGTCGAGCGTGGCCGGCGCGCCGGGATCGGGCCGCGTCAGGTCGGGGCTGATCGCATCCCAGTGTTCGCCGCCATCCGCGGTGCGGAACAGCTTCTGGTTCGCGAAATACAGCACGTGCGGCTCGCGCCGCGAGAACGTCAGCGGCAGCGTCCAGGTGCGCCGGTACAGGTCGGGTTCGGCCAGCGTCGGATCGACGTGGCGCGTCTGCTCGCTCTTCATGTTCAGCTTGTCGACGCGGCCGCCGAACACGGTGTCCGGATCGTCCGGATCCGGCGCGATGTTGTCGCTCTCGCCGCCCGCGGTCAGCTCATGGAACTGCATCATGCTGATGCCGTCGTTGCCGGCGCTGCGGCTCGGCAGGCTGAGCGCGCCGGAATCCTGCTGCGCGCCATAGACGTGGTACGGCACGCGGTTGTCGGTGCTGACGCGGTAGATCTGCGCGGTCGGCTGGTTGTGCCACGAGCTCCAGGTGTCGCCGCCATTGAGCGTGACCTGCGCGCCCTGGTCGGAACCGAGGATCTGCCGTTGCGGATCGGCCGGGTCGATCCACAGCGCGTGGAAATCGTCACCCGTGTGGTCGCCCTTGAACGGCAGGAACGTGGCGCCGCCGTCGTCGGAGCGCAACACGATCGTGTTCATCGCGTACACGCGCTCGGCATTCTTCGGATCCGCGGTGGCGGCGCAGAAATACCAGCAGCGCGCCCAGATGCGCGTGTCGGCGCTCTTGCGCGTCCAGTTCGCGCCGCCGTCGTCGGATCGATACAGCCCGCCGGCATCGCCGTCGACGATCGCGTACACGCGCTGCGGCGCCGCCGCGGACAACGCGAAGCCGGCGCGGCCGATGGAGGTCGGAAAGCCGTGTCCCTCGATGCGCCGCCAGCTGTCGCCGCCGTCGGTGGATTTGTATACGCCGCTGCCGGGACCGTTCGACGGCGCGTAGATGTTCCATGGCGGCCGGCGCGTCTGCCACAGCGCGGCATAGAGCACGCGCGGATTGCCGGGCTCGAACGCGAGATCGACCGCGCCGGTGGCGGCGTCCTTGCCGAGGATCTTCTGCCAGCTGCGCCCGCCGTCGCGCGAGCGGAACACGCCGCGCTGCGCGTTCGGTCCGTACGGATGGCCGAGCGCGGCCACATAGACGAGCTCCGGGTTGTCCGGATGCACCAGGATGCGCGCGACCTGCTGGCTGTCGCGCAGGCCGATGTTGTTCCAGCTGCGCCCGCCGTCGGTGGATTTGTATACACCGTCGCCCTGCGCGATGTCCGAGCGCATGTCGGCTTCGCCCGTGCCGGCGTAGATCGTCTGCGGCGCCGACGGCGCGACGGCGAGCGCGCCGATGCTGCCGATCGGCTGGCCGTCGAAACGCGGCTGCCAGGTGCGCCCCGCGTCGGTCGTTTCCCAGACGCCGCCGTTCACGGCACCGAACCAGAAGTGGTGCGGCTGGCCGGGCACGCCCGCCACCGCGTTCACGCGTCCGCCGCGGAATGGCCCGACCAGCCGCCAATGCAGGTCCTGGAACAGCGCGGGATCGATATCCGCGCGGGCGGAGCCCGCCAGCACGGCGAGCGCGACGAACATGAGGCGGCTGAACGGCACGACAATCTCCCTGAGGTCGACAACGCGCAATGCGCACCGGATGCCATCATAATCGCAGGCTGCGGCGAACAGGGGTGCCATTCGTCGCGGGTTGGCGGGTATCACTTTGCCGCCGCGTCGCGCGGCGGCTCGCCCTGGCACATCGAACACGGATGTCTGTCCCATGTCGTCGATGCAACGTCCCTCGCACGCGCTGACCGAAGGCGCGATCGGCAAGACCCTGATGATGTTCTCGTTGCCGATCCTGGCGGGCAACGTGCTGCAGTCGCTGAACGGCTCGGTCAATGCGATCTGGGTCGGTCACGGTCTCGGCGAGGCCGCGCTGGCCGCCACCTCGAATGCGAACACGATCCTGTTCTTCCTGATCGGCACGATGTTCGGCGTGGGCATGGCGGCCAATATCCTGGTCGGCCAAAGCGTCGGAGCGAAGAACCTCGAGCAGGCCAAGCGCACGGTCGGCACAAGTCTTTCGTTCTTCCTCGCGCTGTCGCTGCTGTTCGCGGCGCTCGGCTTCGCGCTGTCGGAAAGGCTGATGGGCTGGATGCACATGCCGGCCGACGCGCTGCCGCTGGCGACCGCGTACCTGCGCATCATCTTCCTCGGCATCCCGTTCATGTACCTGCTGGCGTTCATCAGCATGACGCTGCGCGGCGCCGGCGACGCGCGCACGCCGTTCCTGTTCCTGCTGCTGAACGTGCTGCTCGACATCGCGCTCAACCCGCTGTTCATCTTCGGCCTCGGGCCGGTGCCGCGCATGGGCATCGCCGGCTCGGCGTTCGCCACGCTGGTCGCGTCGGTCGTGACGCTCGCGGCGCTGATCGCGCACCTGTACCGCACGCGCCATTTCCTCGCGCTGCATCGCGGCGAGGCGCACTACCTGCGCATCGACCGCGCGATCCTGCGCGCGTTGTTCGTCAAGGGCATTCCGATGGGGCTGCAGATGATCGTGATGTCGCTGTCGATGATCGCGTTGATTTCGCTGGTCAACCGCTTCGGCTCGCAGACCACCTCGGCGTACGGCGCCTGTTTCCAGTTGTGGAATTATATACAAATGCCCGGCATGGCGGTCGGCATGGCGGTCTCTTCGATGGCCGCGCAAAACGTCGGCGCCGGCAAGTGGGAGCGCGTGCAGCGCGTCGCGCTGACCGGCGTGGGCTATAACTTCCTGCAGACCGGCGTGCTGGTCGCGCTGGCCTACCTGTTCAGCCGCGCCGCGTTGAGCCTGTTCCTGCCGGCCGACAGCGCGGCGCTCGACATCGCGCAGCACATCAACGCGATCGCGGTCTGGTCGTTCCTGTTCTTCGGCGTGACGTTCGTGCTGGCCGGCGTGGTGCGTTCGACCGGCGCGGTGCTGCCGCCGCTGCTGATCCTGTTCGTGGCGCTTTGGCTGGTGCGCATCCCGTTTGCCTACGCGCTGGTCGAGCGCTGGCAGGCCGACGCGATCTGGTGGAGCTTCCCGCTCGGCTCGCTGGTGTCGATGCTGCTGTCGGTCGCCTACTACCGCTACGGCGGCTGGCGGCGCGCGCGCATGCTCGGCGCCGCGGCGCCGCCCGCCGGCGCCGTGTCCGGCGCGCTGGCCGTACGCCCGGACGGCAAACCCGAATTCAGAAGTTCTTAAGGCGGGCCACCGCAAGCTGGCGCCATTGCCTTGCCGAATCCTGCAGCCATGCTGCGCATCCTGCTGATCGAAGACCAGCGCGACATCGCCGCCAACATCTGGGATTTCCTGGAGCACCGCGGCTTCGTGATGGACCATGCCGCGGACGGCGCCAAGGGCCTGCGCATGGCGCTGGACGGCGCCTACGACGTGATCGTGCTCGACCTGGGCCTGCCCAAGCTCGACGGGCTGGACCTGTGTCGCAGCCTGCGCGAGGCGCACCGCGACACGCCGGTGCTGATGCTCACCGCACGCGACACGCTCGACGACAAGCTGGTCGGCTTCGCGCGCGGCGCGGACGACTACGTGGTCAAGCCCTTTGACATGAAGGAGCTCGAGGCGCGCATCCGCGCGCTGCACCGGCGCGGCCGTCTGCAGCAGGGCGAAGTGTTGCGCGTCGCCGACCTCACGCTCGATCCGGTCAACCTCACGGTGCAGCGTGCCGGCCAGAACCTGACCGTCACGCGTGCCGGCTTCGTGCTGCTCGAAGCGCTGATGCGCCAGACGCCGCATCTGGTGCGGCACGCCGAACTCGCGCACGCGCTGTGGGGCGACGCCGGCGGCGATATCGCCACGCTGCACACGCACTTGTCGGTGCTGCGCTCCATCATCGATCGGCCGTTCGGCAAGCGCCTGCTGCACACCGTGCACGGCTTCGGCTATCGTCTGGCGGAATCGGCCGACGCCTGACGCCGGCCGTGCCGCCACGGCGACGCGCACGCGGCCAACGGGACCGAATCGATCATGGAACGCATGCTGATGCACGCCAGACTCAACCTGCGCACCCGCGTGGCCGCGACGTTCGCGCTGCTCGGCCTGGTG
>Ga0068853_100004726_pt1 | contig 10574 bp, 7 predicted proteins | sample KBSCornC32_FD_65655 | JGI IMG/M metagenome (GOLD analysis project Ga0068853, IMG submission 65655) | Corn rhizosphere microbial communities from Kellogg Biological Station, Michigan, USA - KBS Corn C3-2 | ecosystem: Host-associated > Plants > Roots > Rhizosphere > Soil ... | reverse complement strand
GTGAATTCGGCCTGGGAGAAACGGTTCGGCGCATGATTGCTCATGCCTAGGATGCAGTTTTCGTCCTCGGCCAGGCACAGTTCAGCCCAGCCTTGCGGAAATAGCAGCGGCAGTGGACGCGCGTCGCGATTGGGCAGCATCAACCGCTGGTCTGCTTCCGGATGGTCCTTGCTGTAAAAGGCGAGCGCCAGAGCCAGCGCGTCGTGGCCGCCCACGGCTGGCAGAGGCGCGTGATAGCGCTCGTGCCATTGGCGGGTCAGTTCTTCGATGGCCGGCGCATAAAAAACGCGACCTTCGGTCAGGGGATGAGAGTGTCGATAGAGCGCTTGCACGGGAGCTATCAGGAGCGCGACGAGGGTGGTGATGAGTACCATTGCGGCGAGGTTGGCGACAAAGACGGGCGGGATCGGCGTGCGGTAAGCGCACACCAAGACAACGACGAAGAAGAACAGGCCATGCAGCGCCCAGACCACTTGGATTTCGGTCCGCATTACAACGCAGGTGACAATCGGCAACAGGATGGTGCTGGCGCCGATGAGAAAAATGAGCCACAGCCCAGCAGGCATGGCGTGAAAGTCCTCCCGCAGCTGCCCCAGTCGACCCCGGACCATCAACAGCCAGCACACCGTGGGCAACGAAAGCGCAGCCAACAGCCCTGCGGTGAATATGAGCGCGGCCCCAACGCTATAAGCCGGCGTCATCTGCATATGGTTCTTCAGCGCATAGGCGAAGGGCGGGGCTCCCGTCGTCAGCAGCCAATGGATATGCGGGCTCAGGGTGATGATCCCCGCGACAACAGCAATCCACGGCGCGCTGGAACGGAAATAGCCGCGGCGCTGCGGGTGGACAATGGCCGCGGTGAGAAAACTTCCCAGCAGAAAGATGGAATAGTATTTACCCAACATGCACAGCGCGGCCGTGAAACCGGCGGCCAGAGCCCACGCTGGTCGGCGCGTTTCAAAGGAGCGCAGAAAGCACCAGGTGGCGATCGGCCAAGCGGCAAGCAGTACGGTGTTGGCGTTGAAGCGCTCGGCATGAAATTGATAGACCGGCGTCAGCATCAACAACAAAATGACGATTGCGCGCTTGTTGCCACGCACGAATTGGCGCGTGATCAGGTCGACCGCGAAAAGCGCCAGCGCCGCGTTGGCCATTGCCATGCACTCGAGCGAAGCGGTCGTGGCCGGAAAGACCAAGGTCCATAATCCGGTGGTCCAGCCCATCAAGGGCGGATGCTTCGATCCGCCCCAGTCAAAGTGGCGGCCAAGGGTCCAGGTTTCCAGTACGTCAAATGAAAGTCCGATGCCGGCATAGGCGAGAATGAAATAGGTCGCCCAGCTTACGGCAAAGGCAATCAGAAGAACCGGGATGGCCCATCCCGCCTCGACGCCGTCGAGCCATGCGAGGACCGGTTGCTGCCAGCGGGTGGACATTATCGCCGAGGGAGCCGCCTCATTCCAGTCGGGCTCTTTTGACCGCACCGCCCCGATCTCCTCGTCGTCTTAAGTTCAGCTGCTGGCATTTCAAAAATCGACGGGGAATGCAAGCGGACCGGCGAGGGGTGCGGAAAGACGGCCGCTATTGGTGATGACGGTTTGTCTCGATATCCGCTAACCTTGTGGACCCAAGCGCGGTCTTGAATTTGTGCAACACAGGATGACTTGAGCATTGACGCCCGCAAGCCGGTTCATGCTTACTTCAACCTGCCTACCTGAACGTTATCGGTTGTCGACAGAATTTCGCTTATCGACCCGTTTATTTTCCGACGAGCTCTTTTTTGGAGCTCGCCAGCAATTCTCATCGATGCATTGTCCATGAATATTGCAATTGCCGCGCTTCTCCTGAGATTGATTCTGAGTCCGAAGCTCGATTTCGCGGCAATTCTGCTGAGCTCGAAATACAGAAACGCCTACGACCAACACACGGAAGTTTTTCGCTCGGAAGTGGCGCGGGTCCGTGCAATGCCTGGAAATGTCAGTTGCTCCGCAATGTCTGTATGTCGCGATGCAGGCAAGCCATTTGTTTATGATGAGTTCTTTGTCGCCCAGTTGATAAAAACGGGGAAGCTCGGGCGCAGAAATTTAGATGGTGGGGAGCGCCAGAAGATCCCCTTCGAAGTGACAGACGGTCGGGTGACGATTGAATCTTTGAACGTTCGCCTCTCTAAGTTCGCCTCGGCGACAGGGTTCAGTCCGTAATGGGCTCCAAGGGCCATTGTTCAGCAATGGATATGCACCGAACAATGGAATTATGGACGGGGTTGCGCGAAAAGAGAGAGGGCGGCAAGGACCTGGCCGCAGCTCTGCACGCGCTACAGCCTACAATTCCGCCTTGGCTGCCGTCTCGATCCGCTTGCGGGCGATCAGGCCCGCCGCAATCTGCAAGCTGGCGCCGACCGCCCAGACGAGCCCGATAATGAGCGCGGTGCTAGGCCTGGGCGTTTCATCAAGTACGATATTGAAGACCGCAATCACCGCTGTGACCGAAGCCAGAAAGGTTCCGGCGGCGCTCAGTAATTCAACAGCGTCTGCGCGGGAGCCGAGGCCCTCCCGCAAGGGAAGGTGCATGTGGTGGTCTGGCGGAGCCACCGGCAGGTCGATGCCGAGATAGAACCCCAACCCGCCATAGACCATCATGAACAGCACGGAGGAGACCGAGCCTAGCAGGTCAATATCGGAGCGCCCGAGATGCGCGGCGACAAACAGCCCGCAGGCGGCGCCGGCGAGCGCCAGGCCGCTGCGCTCGAGGATGTGCGCACCTTTGCTGATCAGGGAGCGTGTATGCCAGGTGGTCGAACGTTTGGTCATGACATCCATCCTAACGGTCATACCATCCCTGTGGTTGACAAGAATCAACCCCGCGGCGGCTGCGATCCTAGCATAGGTTGGGGTCGCCGGGTGTGCGGCGTTTCTGCGGAAAGTTCCATGCTCTCCCGGTAAAGGCGCTCTACTTTTGGATGGTCTGAGGAGGGTGGCAGCCGTCGCCCCGATAAAATACCCTGCGCGGGCAAAAAATTCTTTGGGAGGAAGACGATGAAATTGGGTGTGGTGTCGTTGGCTGCGGTTTGCGGACTTGGGCTCGCTGCCCCGGCATCGGCCGAGGTCAAGATTGGCGTTCTCAACGACCAGTCGGCTGTCTACGCCGATTATGGCGGCAGGTGGTCTGTCGAAGCTGCCAAGATGGCGGTTGAGGATTTCGGCGGCAGCGTGATCGGCGAAAAAGTCGAGGTGATCTCGGCGGACCACCAAAACAAGCCGGACCTGGCGGCCTCGATTGCGCGACGCTGGTACGAGGTTGAGGGCGTCGACATGATCACTGAGCTGACGACCTCGTCGGTGGCGCTCGCCGTTCAAGACCTTTCGAAGCAAATGAAAAAGATCGATATCGTGGTCGGCGCGGCCACCTCGCGGCTGACGGGCGATGCTTGCCAGCCCTATGGTTTCCATTGGGCGTTCGATACCCATGCGCTCGCCGTCGGCACCGGCGGCGCGCTGGTGGAAGCCGGTGGCGACAGCTGGTTCTTCATGACGACGGACTATGCCTTCGGCTACGCGCTGGAGAAGGACACCAGCGATGTGGTCAAGGAAAAGGGCGGCAAGGTGCTGGGATCGGTACGCATCCCGCTCAATACATCGGATTTCTCCTCATTCCTGCTGCAGGCGCAAAGCTCGAAAGCCAAGATCATCGGGCTCGCCAATGCCGGCCTCGACACCACTAATTCCATCAAGCAGGCGGCGGAGTTTGGAATCGTGAAAGGCGGGCAGAAGCTGGCCGCGCTGCTCCTGACGCTTTCCGACGTCCACGGGCTCGGGCTTGATGCTGCGCAGGGACTCGTGCTGACGGAGGGCTATTATTGGGATCGCGATGATCGGAGCCGCCATTTCGGCAACCGCTTCTTTCAGCGCACCGGCCGCATGCCCAACATGATCCAGGCCGGCACCTATTCGGCGGTTCTACAATATCTGAAGGCGATCAAGGCGGCAGGCACCAAGGATACCGAGGCGGTCGCCAAAAAGCTAAAGGAATTGCCGGTGGACGACGATTTCGCGCAAGGCAAGGTGCTCGAGAACGGCCGAATGGTCCATGACCTCTATCTCTTCGAGGTCAAGAAGCCGTCTGAATCGACCAAGCCCTGGGATTACTACAAGCAGATCGCGGTCGTGCCCGGAGACAAGGCGTTCCCCACCGCCAAGGATTCGGGTTGCCCGCTGACCAAATAACCAATACCGCCATAGCCGCAAAATCAACGCCGCGCGGTTTCCACTGCGGCGTTGATGTTGGGCTCTATTCAATAGCCGGTCATCTCCAGATAGCCCACGCCGGCGTGGCTGCCGCCAAACCGAACGGGGCCTTCCCAATAGGGAAAGCTCACGGCCATCCAGCTTCGCGGATTGAGTGCCTCACCATCGATCTGAAACGCAAGGCTTGGGATGGCGATGCGCCAGCCCGTCGGAAGCTTGCGAGTGCCGATGGCGGTCCATTTGGTCGGCGTCAGCGTCACGTCGGAGGACGCAAGCAGGCGCGTATGACCGTCGGCGAAAATCCAGTTCCCGGAGTTGAAGGTAGTGCCATCGGTTTGGCGCAGCCGGAATAGCATCAGCTTTTCGCCGCCATTGAGATGCAGCGCGAGCCAGTCCCAGCCAGTCTGATCGGGAGCCAGCGGCTGGCTGCTCCACTCCCGGTCAAGCCAGGCTGATCCCGTAACATCGACGGCCTTGCCATCCAGGACAATGCGGCCTGCGGCCTTATAGAACGGCTGGCTGAAGTAATAGGAGGCCTGGCCGCGATCAGATTTGCGGCTGAATCCCTTGTCACCCTGCATTACGAGCTTCTGTGTGGTGTCGAGCTGAAGCGAATAGCTGAAATCGTTTCCGGCGGCTTCGATTCGAAGTGGCGCGAGCCTGGTGTCGTTCATCCCCTCAAGCCCCTGCATCGTCCAGGAATCGATCCAGGCACGAAATGGAGCGGCGGTGACGCCGGCCTCGCCGATGCCACCGCGGGCGAACTTTTCGGCAAAGCGATGGGTATCAGCCCGGGTAATGGCGGCATGGGCCATCCATACCTGCGGATTGGTCCAGCCAGTCGACTGCTCGCCCGCGCGCATGGCCTGACGAAATAACGTCCATTGCACGCCATAGGGAGTGCCGGCCGCATCGGTGAGATTCGCAGTGACGTACCACCACTCGATGCGAAATTCCGGATGCGCGCCGTGATCGGCGGGAAAGACAAGGGTTCTTCCCGGCGTCACCTGCGCAAAGCCGCTGGCGTCGACGCCCAACCCGGCGAAGCCCTGCGCATGCACATTGCCAAATAAACCCGATAGCAGGACGCTGGCGCCAAACTGCCGACGAGAGATGTTCAACCTACCGCTCATGACTGAACACCTGGACCAGCGCCGCTGGCTGCATGCGCCAGAGTCGGATCGCCGGCCACAGTGCCGCGACCAGCGAGGCGGCTACGGCTACCAGCAGCAGCCTTAGCAACTGCAGAGGGAAGACATGAAAGGGCAGGCGCCAGCCAAAAGCCTTTACGTTGACGACCTCGAGCAAGCACCATGCGACCACAAGCCCAACAGGGATCGCGACAACGGCGGTGAACAAGGCGAGCGCTAGCATCTTGCCAAGCTCGATCGTGGCCAGACGGCGTCGGGTAAGTCCGATCGCCCATAATGGCGCGAGCTGCGGCAGCCGCGAATGGCCGAGCGTCAACAGGCTCATCAGCAAGGCGATCCCAGCGATGCCGAGCGTCAGCGAATTGAGGGCGCCGGTGACTGCAAAGGTCCGCTCGAATATCCGTTTGGACTCCGCCTTCAGTGAGGCTTGATCGATTAGCCGACGGGAATCCAATCCGAACTCACGCTGAGTTGCGGCTATCAGCGCGGGAATTTCCGGCGGCGATGTACGCAGCCCAATGCGGGTCATCGGCAGTGCGGGAAACCATCGGGTGAGCGCGGCAAAATTGACGGTGATCTGACCTCTGGGATTGCCGTAATCCGCATAGATGCCGGTGATCTCCACCGTCCAATTGCCGGCAGGTGCGGGGATATCGATGGTATTGCCGATCTCAAGCTTCAGGCGCCGCGCCAATTGTTCGCTGATAAAGGCGGTGCTTCCCGGCCGAAGCCGGATCCAGGCTCGCTCTGCGGATCGCAGAAGCGGCCAGTGGTCAGCGAAAGTGGCGTCGTCCGGCAGGCCAACGATCTCCACAGGCATGCCAGCGAGCCGCGTCTCGGCCTCTGCTCTCGGCAGGATCGCCTGGACGTCGGATCGCTGGCGGAGCCATGTCTGGATTTGTTGGGCGGTCGCATTATCCGGCGCCTGAATGTAGAGGTCGGCCGCCAGGCGCCCGTCGAGCCAGATTGAAAAAGTCCGGCTGAAGCTTTCAACCATGGTGCCGACGCCGATGTTGACGGCCAAGGCCATCAATAACGCCATCAGCGCTAGCGATAGCCCCGATGATTGCTGGCGGCCATCCGCCCAGAACCAGACGGCGAGCGGACGACGCGCCATGCGCTGTCCGACCGCCAGCAACCCGCTCAAGATCAACGGCAGTCCCAGCGCGGCGCCAAGCAGGAGTAGGGCGAGCAACGCAAATCCTGAGATCAGCGAATCCCCCGCCCAGGCGAGCACCGCGGCACTGGCGAGCATCAAAAGAGCGACGCCGCTTTGCCAGAACAGCCATCGATGCTGTGCTGCGCGCCAGGCCTGCGGCTGGGCAATGCTGAGCACCGGCTGGCGGATCGATTTTACAAGGCCGGCGCTGGCGGCCACCAGCGCGCCGGCGATGCTGATCGCGAGGCCTGCGATCCACCAGGACGGGGCGAGCGTCAACTGTCCCGCGATGGGCGCGCCATAAAGCCCGCGCAAGGTCGCAGCCACATTGGGCAGCAGCGCGAACGCGATCAGATAGCCCCCGATCATGCCGACGATCCCTGCCGTGAGCGCCAGTGCAAGCAACTCGGCGACAAGGACCACATTGAGCAGGCGGGCCGAAACGCCGCAAGCGCGCAAGGTCCGCAACATCGGCAGGCGCTGCTCATAGGCGAGCCCAATGGCGGAGTTGACGATGAAGAGGCCGACGACAAAGGACAACAGCCCGAACGCGGTCAGGTTGAGATGGAAGCTATCGGTCAGGCGCTCGAGTTCACTCTGGTCTTGGGCTTCGGTGGTCTGGAGTTCATCACCGGCGACCGACTCAAGCGGTTGGCGAGGGCCACTATCCCTGCCGATCAAAAGACGCGATATCCGGTTCGGCGCGTCGAGGAGCTGCTGGGCGATCCCAATATCGACGACCAGCAGGTCCGGCACGAGCTCTCGTTGCAAGCGCAAGGGTGGCAGCCGTGCCCCGCTGCTGGCGACGGGCCTTGCGCCTTCCGTGAGATGAAGATCGGCAAGGGTTTCCGGCGCCAGCAAGGTTTCCCCGGGCGGGCTGACAAACGATGCGAAGCCTTCCTTGCCGATGGCCGGTGCGTTGCCGATCTCGGCCGGGAAGGTCAGGGGATCGATTCCCATCAGCCGGAATGATCGTCCCGCGAGTTGCACCCTTCCTTCCAGAACCGGCGAGACCGGCCAGCCGGCCCGTCGCAGGTCGACAAAAAGCTGCTGTGGGAATGTCGGGGCGTGACGACCAATCAACGCCGGCGCGCGCGCGCCTCCGAACGCGGCGGCGGCGCGTTCATAGCTATAGCGAGCCTGTTGGTTGATCGCCTGAACGCCGCTCCAAAGTGCGGTGGCGGAAGCGAGCCCGATCAGCAACGCCGCTAGTTGCATGGGGTGCCGCCGCCAGTGACTAAGCAACGCTGCGGCCGTCCATGCCACGTGTCTCATGTGACGACGCCCGCGCTCAAATGAAGGTGACGGTCAAGCTCTGAGGCAATCTTCAAACTATGCGTCGCCATCAACAGACCGCAGCCGGTGCTTGCGACCAGATCGCGCATCAGCGCGAGGACGTCCGCCGCCGTGCTTTCATCGAGATTGCCGGTCGGCTCGTCGGCAAGCAGAAGCGCCGGCCGCACTGCGAGCGCGCGACCGATTGCGACGCGCTGCTGCTGGCCGCCGGATAATTGCTCCGGGAAGCGGCCGAGCACGCCACCAAGGCCGAGCCGCTCGATCAGTTCGCGGTGCCAAAGCGGGTCGTGGCGGCCGGCCAGACGGGATTGAAAGGCGATGTTATCCTCGACATCGAGGCTCGGGATCAGGTTGAACTGCTGAAACACCAGCCCGAGCTGCTGCAGGCGCAGCGCCGCCCGCTCGCTATCCGAGAGCCTCGATATCGGCGCGCCTGCGACATCGATCTCGCCATGATCGATCTGATCCAGGCCGGCCACCAAATGCAAAAGCGTACTTTTGCCGCTGCCGGATTCCCCTGTCAGCGCCACCCGCTCGCCGGCTGCGATCTGCAGGCTGGTGTCCCGCAATACCGCAATCTCCTCGCCGGCCGAGCGGTAGCTCTTGGCGAGATGGCGGACGGAAAGGACGGGAGCGGAGGCAATCATCGGAAGCGTGCGCCACCTCTCGCGAGGTTTTTCACTTTGGCTTTTTGTATTTCAGCACAAATTCGTCGGTCGGTACGGCGGCGCGAAACACGGGAGCATCGCGCGGGTCTTCGGGGTGGTGCAGGAAATCACCTTCCGCCACCAGCTGAAATCCCGCCGCCTCGACTTCTTGTCGCAGCGTGCTTTCCTCGATCCGGTGCAGGGTCTTGGCGACCCCCGTGCCGTCGCCCGGACGCGCCGAATGATCGGCAATCAGTAGAATGCCGGCCGGCTTCAGTGCGTCGAACATCTTCTTGTTCATCGCCGCGCGGTCGACCGGCATGTAGGTGATGTCGTGGTAGGAGAACATGAAGGTGATCAGGTCGAGCCCGTTGACGTCAGGGGGGATCGGATCGTCAAAATTTCGGATGACATGCACGACGTTCTTCATCGCCGGCTTCTGGGCGCGGAGATCGAACTTGTCCTTCACGAAGCGCGCGATGACGTCCTCGGAGTCCTGGGCGTAGACGGTGCCGGTTGGACCCACCGTCCGCGCCAGCAATTCGGTGGTGTAGCCGGCGCTGGCCTCCATATCGAGCACCTTCATTCCGGGCACGACGCCGGCAAAGGCCAGTAGCTTGGCGGGCTCTCGCCGAACGTCGGCTTGGCGGTCGGCATCGCTGCGGTCGGGAGCGCCGACAATGGCGGCATAGTCCGGCGTCGCTGCAGTCTGTGCGTGCACGCCGCTGGGACTTCTGTCCGCGAGCGCAAGCACCAGGGCAACAATCGCAACGCCTTTAAGGAAGCGGGGAGCTAATGTCATCGCGGGAACTTCCGGTTCGGGTCAATCGGGCATTTCAGGTCTGGACATGTCGCGAGCGACCGGGATGGCGGTCAGTGATCAGCGCCAGCACCACGGTTACGACCATGAATACCGCAGACATGCCGAACACCCAATGCGGAAGCTGCCGATCCATGATCCACCCGAACAGGACGGGACTGAGAATGTTGCCGAGATTGAAACCGGTGCTGACGATGCCAAAGGCGCGGCCGGACGCGCCTGGAGGCGCAGCATTGTGAACCAGCATGTCGCGTGACGGAGCGATGACGCCGCTGAGGAAGCCGGCGGCGATCATGATCGTGATCAGCATCGCAGGAGGCATGCTTGCGAGCGCGAGGATCAGGACAAGGATAGCGTTGAGAGCAAAACAGGCCGCGGCGAATTGTCCGTGGCTCCTCGTGCGGTCCGCCAGCAACCCGCCGGCGAGGACGCCGATCGCGCTTGCCGTCAGGAACGCTGTCAAGGCGATGCTGGCAGTGGAGAACGGAGCGCCATACCCGCTCATCAGCGCGACGATGCCAAAATTGTTGATTCCGTTGATCGAGAGGCTGAGGAGAAGGAAGAAAACCGTCAGCAGGATCAGGGCTGGCGAGAGAATGCTGGCTGGGGCCTGCCGTTTGCCGTCAACCATCTGAACCTCCGCGCGGGCATCGGGGATGGCGAGGGCGACTAACAACAGGGCGACCGCCGGACCGACCATTCCCGTGACGATCAGCGCGCCGTGGCCCCCGGTGGCGGCGGTAAGCCCGGCCATGAAAAACGGTGAAACGGCGGTGCCGGCATAGCCAGCAAAGGTATGGATCGAAAACGCCCGCCCCATCCTGGCCTGATCGATATTGGCCGCCAGAATCGCGTAGTCGGCCGGATGGTAGACACTGTTGGCGAGTCCAATCAGTACCGCGCTTCCGATCAACCAGGGATAGCTGAGATGCAGCCCCAGCAGGATCAGGGCCAATCCCCCAAGCACCAGACCTGCCAGCAGGACCTTCAAGGATCCGATCCGGTCGCAGAGATAGCCGATCGGCGCCTGCGTGACGAACGTGGTAATCCCAGAAACTGTGAGTGCGAACCCAAGCTCGACATAGCTCACGCCGAGTTCCGCTTTGAGAAACGGAAACATCATGGCCAGCGCGTACATGTAGACATGGCTAACCCAATGCGCGGCTGAAACGCCCAGCAGGGTACGAAACGACGCATCTGTCGGTTTTTGTTGCGCTGCAACCAAGGCGTCAGCCATGGTCAAGACTTCCTTCATGGTAA
>Ga0068853_100004725_pt1 | contig 10575 bp, 14 predicted proteins | sample KBSCornC32_FD_65655 | JGI IMG/M metagenome (GOLD analysis project Ga0068853, IMG submission 65655) | Corn rhizosphere microbial communities from Kellogg Biological Station, Michigan, USA - KBS Corn C3-2 | ecosystem: Host-associated > Plants > Roots > Rhizosphere > Soil ... | reverse complement strand
AGAGTTATTGGGATAGCGAACTTGATTGCAGTGGGCTTGCCGATAGGCTCAAGGCTGCCCGGGAGCAAGTGGAGCGCGGAGAGCCGCTCACGGAAAGAAAACTAATCTTCATTCCGCCTGGGAAAGAGAACACTCCAAGAGGACAGTTAACTGCCCGGATCAATGCGGAGAGGGCGAGAATGAGGCCACATGAAGCTCGGTGACTATCCATTGGGCTCGAGTCAATCGAGGGCCGCAGCCCGCCATGCTTCGAATTCTAGAGAATCGGCTGCAGCCAGTGGCATTTTGGTCCAACTGGTTCGCGTCGGGGGCACTCCGAACGCGCACCAGAAATGTACGTGTTCGACCCCGCGCGCTGGTGCATTTGCGATTTGCAGGTGCTTTCTTTGAAACCTGGTGATTTTCCTCTTAGCTCGAATCGTTCCCGAGCGGCTGCGCGAGCACTCCTCGTCGAGAGGCAGAGCGTCTATGAGCGCCGCGAAGTAATCATCTGCAATCGTTCGGAGACTCCTCACGCAACGCAATTGCACTTCGACGTGAAGGAGCACAAAGCGGGGCGGGTCATCTCAATTCCGCAAGGAATGACCGTCGAAAGCGGCCTCCGGGCTTTGGGCGGCTTCTCTGAAAAGCAACTAGCTGGAGCTGCGGAGCATTGCCCGGAACCTCTGCAACTCGGAACTAATTTGTTGCTGCGGCGATAAGATTTGTCTCGCAATTAGTTTTGCTTCTTGGCTTCGCACTCTTGGTACTTAGCTGCCTGACTCTCGTACTCTTCACAACCTTCGATAAAAGACTGGGAGTTGCCGTCGCAAGTCCCTGAGCCGTCGCTCTTAGCCCATTCATACCCTGCGTAATGCCCTGAGCCTTCGTCGTAGGGATTCTCTGGTTCGGTACATTTCGGGTTCGAAGCGGCTGTCTCATTGCTCTCAAAAGAAGGGGAGGGGGGAGAGGTCTTGCAGCCGACTATCAGCACCAATCCAGCGACCGTCAAAGGCAAGAGGCAGCGTCTCATGATCTCCAAGAACTGAGTCATTCTGGCTTCTCGATCTGTTTCTTGATCTGGTTCATTAGCGCGCTCACCGATTGCGAGGAAATCGTGTGGCGAATGGTGCTTGCTGACGTCAACTGATGCTGAGAAACCCTGTCCACCGCTATGAGGTGAAAGTATCCGTAGTTAAGTGGGATAGTCGTACCAAAGCCACTGGCGTACGTGGCGCTTCCACTGGCGCTCGCAGTGCTAATCGAGCCAACATAACTATTTGTCAAAGAGAGGACTAACAGCAAATCCGCATCCTCCTGACGGTCCACGATCTTCCAGTGACCCCACTCTTTTAGTTTTCCCCGAAACTGCTCGAAGACCTTAGCGTCGGTACTTTGGTTTAACAGAAAGACCGTTTTGGCATCTCGTATGCTGGTTAAGCCGGAAGTTGCTGGTGCCTGCACCATGGCGAGAATGACATTGTCGGGAACCCCCGATCTCTTCAATTCGCCTAGGGCTGCGGGTGACGTGTCGCACTTGCAAGTGGAGTTCTTGACTTTAGCTGTTACGATCTCAGCGCCAAGGCCAGCCTTAACCATGCTTACAATGTCCTGATTCGTGACGACTCCGTGATTCGAGCTAAGGGACGAAGTTTGAGGCGAGCTGTGGCGGTCTTCCTGGGTTTTGGTTTGCTGGCTGGCGTGAGCAGATAGCATCGCGGTGCAAGAAAGCAGGATCGCGCAAATAGGCGGGGTCTTCATGGCTTGCCAAGTCTAGCCTTGACTGCGCTATTTGAAAACCGAACCTTTGGATAGGCCGATGGAAGGTCGCATGTCGCAGCAGTCTCGGGAACACCGGCTTGGCACGAGCTAGTTGACCGTTTCGGACATCAGCGACTGATTACATGCCAAGTCTCAGTCTCGACTGCCGCGAGAGCATTTTCGACTCGGTGCTTTTGCTGTTGCAATTTCTTCATTGCTCCCTGGATTAGATCTAATTCTAAGATCGCTGTTTCGAATGCGAGACGATAAGCAATACTTTCCTGAACTTGCATAATAATTTCCTCCACGCATTCACCTTAGTGGCTGCTGTGCTCAAACTCCATCGCCCGATCGTCCGTATAGATACAACTCTTGCCTGAGTCATTACACATTCTGTTGATTCACCCGATCGCACCAGGTAAGTGTCCGCTGGGCAATATAGGCGCAAGTAGAAGGTTTCAAAGAAGGTAATAGACAGGCAATTAGAAAGGGGCGTATCCCAACGCATCGACCTGCTGTGATGCGGATCACTCACAAAACGGACCTCCAGTGCCACTCTTTCTTTACTGCCATGCTTTTTACGAAGCCATCCAGCTCTTCGCTCTCGCCGCTCTATGAACTCCAGCACCTCCGCCGCGCCCTTTACCGGCTCAACGCAGTAGCTGAGACGAATTCACCTACCATCGCCGATCTCAAACGAATTGTCTCTATGCGCATCAACCACCTCGAGAGCTTGGTTGATGAGGCAGAATGCATTGAAGCTTAGTTCCATTCTGGTGTGATCTGCCTCACGTGTTACGCCAACAATTCAGGCGATGATTCCTTCACCATGCAGCGTCGTCCCACAGTTCCGGCCGTCCTCACTCTCCACGTCGCCTTCCTCGGTGACTCCCAGGACACCGCGCCGCCCCCAGAACAGCATGAGATGAGTCGGCTTCTCCTCCACCGGCTGGTGGTGCTTGAGGCTGCGCTTAAACGGGTCGCAGAACTCGGGATCAGCGCAGCCCAAGCACGATCGAAATGAACGCACCCTTGCCCGACCAGCTCATCCAGAAATACTGGTCCGCTCTCCGCATCCTCGAGCTTGAAGGGTTGTCCGCAATAGGTGCTAAAGCCGCCATAGCATCCCGGACGCCTTCTATCGCGCATCGCTGAACTCGACAAACTCAGCCGAAACCCAGCACCAAGACAAGCCCCAGGCGCAAAGCCTTAAAAGTCGCTCGAGCGCTGATACGCAGCTTGCCTAGCCAAAGCGCATGCAACTCAACGACTCGGATGGGAATCTCATCTCCGCATTAGCGGAAAGGCTGCTTGATATGGCACAGCCAACAGCGGACATCGAATTTCGGCGAAGCTCACACGATCGACACGCAAACCTTCTTGGAGTATCGGTCAATGCCATCAACATCAAGGAAGCTGCAGATGAGTGTGAGAGATTAATTGCCTCGAGGCGGCGCGGCCAGGTGTGCGTGACCGGCGTCCACGGCGTTATGGAAGCCCAATCTGATCCTCAGTTTCGGGCGATCTTGAACAGTTCATTCCTTACCGTTCCGGACGGAACTCCTCTTGTCTGGGTTGGACGCCTACAGGGGCACCGCCAGATGGGCCGAGTTTATGGACCGGATCTAATGATCGAGCTGTGCCGCCGTTCAGTTCAGCGCGGGTACAGCCATTTCCTGTACGGAGGAAACGAGGGTGTAGCAGAGAAATTGGCGGAATGCCTCAAGCAGCGGATTCCCGAATTGCAGATCGCAGGAACCTATACTCCACCTTTTCGTCCCCTCAATTCTGACGAGGAAACGGAATTGTTTGAGAGAGTATCGGCATGTAAACCCGACATAATCTGGGTCGGTTTGAGTACACCGAAGCAAGAGCGATTCATAGCGCAATATATTGATCGGCTTGAAACGAAGCTGATCGTCGGCGTCGGTGCAGCCTTCGATATTCATACAGGGCGAATTAGTGATGCCCCGGATTGGATGAAACCGCTGGGACTGCAATGGCTTCACCGTCTAGCACAGGAGCCGCGACGCCTGTGGCGCCGCTATCTGATCAATAATCCGAAGTTCATTCTTGGGATCGCTTTACAAATGAGCGGATTGGTTTCCCATTCTCTGCAAGGGATGGAGCAGACCAGCCTCCCGCCGGGCCTCACCGAAAGAAGAATCACTTAAATCGCGGTTCAAGCACCGCAACTTCGACATGAGAGGACAAGAGAATGAAAAGAGCATTGGTCTGCGGGGCCGGAGGTTTCATTGGCAGTCACTTAGTGAAGAGACTAAAGCAGGAAGGTTATTGGGTGAGAGGGGTCGATCGCAAGACGCCCGAATTTAGTCCTACAGCCGCAGATGATTTCGTTCTCGCCGATCTCCGGGATCCGGCGAGTTGGGAGAAGTGTCTCGACGACACATTCGATGAGGCATATCAGTTGGCCGCAGATATGGGTGGCGCGGGTTTCATATTTACAGGTTTCAACGATGCCGAGATCATGCACAACTCTGCGATGATCAACCTTCACATGGCGCAATACGGTGTGAAGAGAGGAGTGAAGAAAGTTTTCTATTCCTCCTCGGCTTGTATCTATCCCGCCTACAACCAGGTGGACGAGAAAAGTCCAAAGTGCGGAGAAGCCACTGCTTATCCCGCCGCTCCGGATAGTGAATATGGTTGGGAAAAGCTGTTCAGTGAGCGTCTCTATGCTGCCTTTGCACGGAATCAGAAACTGGATGTTCGTGTCGCACGTTTTCACAATATCTTTGGCCCTGAGGGAACGTGGGTCGGTGGAAGGGAAAAGGCACCCGCCGCACTTTGCCGGAAGGTAGCGGCAGCTCCGGACGGCGGTGAAATCGAGATGTGGGGAGATGGTGAACAGACCCGCTCGTTTTTATATATCGACGAGTGTGTGGAAGCAGTTCGCCGACTGATGACTTCTGACTTTGCTGGACCAGTAAACATCGGCTCAGAAGAAATGGTCTCTCTTAATCAAATGGCCAAGATGATCATGGAAATCGCAGGCAAGCAGCTCTCGATTAATCACATTCCTGGTCCATTGGGGGTTCGCGGACGGAATTCTGATAATAAGCTGATTCGCGAAGAATTGCGGTGGGAGCCCACCATGCGTCTACGCGACGGCTTGAAAAAGACATATGCGTGGATAGAAGTTCGAGTCAAAGCTGCTCAGACTAATGTCAAGGATATGAATGCCGTTTATCAGACGGCCTGACCAAAGGGGCGTCGAACACGGTTTCGCATCGCGCCAAACCCGGTTAGGAGACCGGGGCTGTACGGCGGTCGTCTTTGTGTCCAGGACCGGCGACGAACCATGATGATGCTCTCGGAGGATTCTGATGCGCTTATCGAAACGAAGTTTAGTCAAATCGGATTCATCGCTGTAGCGACGCGCACTCCTGACGTATCGGCGATTAAGCAAAGAGTTGACAGATTATCGCGATGGAAAGAGAGACGTACACTTACAGCCGGGCGATGGCGAACCGTTCTGCGTGCGGTTGCCGAAGCGGAATCTTAATTCCATCATTCGATTTTCGAGTGCAAGGGGAGCCGGGAGACACGCCACACGTGGGACACGCGACTCTCAGTGCGGGCCACATTTTCCGGTCGTACTTCGCCAATTCGTGGGCCTTGATTGACATCGAGGAAAACCCAGCCGGATTATACCGGGCGAATCCAGAAGTGCATACTTTGGCTGACACCTATGCAAAAAAGGAGCCGCCCCTGCAGAGGTCAACGACTCCGATGATGCTGCGGCGATAGTCTTCCGAGCTCGCTACTGCGCAATCGAACAACCCAATTTCAACGGTTTGCCACTGCCTTTTTGATGGACCAGCTTAGCCATGAAATTAGGATCAAAGCGGTGATGGTGAACACCCATCGGACCCATCGGGCCACAGCGGCTGAGAGAGAAATGAGACGGGAAAGCAAATCGCACCACCCGCAAAGCACAGCAGACGCAACATCAGCGGGCCATCGGACATGCCCAACACAGTCAGTGCCACTCCAACTACCCCTACAGGATCTTGCCATCCGGGTTTTGAGTCGTCCGCCATGTGAGCGCGATACTTTCACCCGCCAACGCGGTACCTCAATCCAACCTAGGCAGTAGCTCACTTGATACGAGAGTCACCATGCTTCGGTTACCCCAAACAAATGGACGATCTTCGCAGTGAAACAGTCTTGCTCCCGATTGTCTTGATTTGCATCTCTGGAGTTACCGACAGGGGATTGATGTCGAGCCGGAGGTGGCCTACCGTAACAATCAGTGCAACGATTGGCAAGTGTTGGAAATCTTTGCACGCAGTGCAGAAGGCCCACTCACCGGTGGGCCTTTGTGCTGAGTTTAGGGACGCGAAATGGGAGCCTTATGAATCAGCGCTTTATCCGCGCCCTCGCCGCTTTTTGCTACAGGACTGCTGAGATTGTTACCGATATTCCCTACGTTTTTGTTGCGGTCTGCTCCTGGATCGTGGAGCGCTTTGAATCCAAGAAAAAGTGAATAAGCTACTGGTGATGTAGCGTTCGATAGTGGGTCCGTAGTTGCCAAAGCCAAACTTCCTTTACAAGCTGAGTATCTTGGGCGTTCGTACAGTGATCGCATACGCGCTTCTGTTCGCTAGCATCTTTGCCGGAATTATTCTTTTGATCGTTTACATGGAACGATGAGGAACTTGAGCGCGTGTCTGCCTCAGGTGATCGAGTCGGCTGCCAACAATTTGAGGCCCGACATACTGAGCTAGAACATGGCAACATTTCTGGGAATTAACGACCTTGAGTGCGCGGGATTTAGTCGGTCAAAGATATTATTGCGATCCGGAATGATAATTTCCTATGTTCGCGGCTGACGGTTAAGACCTTGGTGCGAACTTCCTTTTGGCGGATGAGAGGACTGGATATGGGCGATGAAGCTCTTGGACAACTCCCCTAAGTCTTTCGGGTTTGGACGAAATTCCGCATTGCAAAGAGAACATTTGTAGTAGCCGGAAAATCTGCCATTGCGATCTTTGGCTGCGGTGAGGTGAGGGCCGTCTTCCATGCCTGAGAGTGTACGCCGGTCTGAGTTGAATAGCTTGCCTCCGGATCACACCGGCGACCTCACCATTCATGTTCTTTCTGCTCGAGAGTCCCGCGAAGTGGTTGCCCTTGCACAGCTTCAGGAGTTCCTCAGGTGTCGCACGCTGCTTCTGCCCAATGTCCCAAAGCCAATCAACCTCAGGTGCCCTCAGGCCACGCAGGGAACGACCCTTCACTCGCTTTCGCACCCCACGCTTTTGAAATGAACGTCAAAGCTGCTTCGGGAATTGTCATTTGTTTCTGTCCGTTCTCGCACTGGCCTGAGTTCCAGTAGTTCCTCGACAACGTAACCGCCGCTCGTACCATCTGAAAACGTCACAACTACTCCGTCAACGCCATCCAATTCGACCTGCAGAATCCGAATTTCGTCTATCATGCAGGCAATTTCACACATGAATAGAGTGAGGATTGATTCCACTACCAAACTCATGTGGGAAGGGCAGGACAATGGCATAGCAGTGACCTGGCACAAGGCAGCGAGTTACTGCCGAGGTCTTCGCTTAGCAGGGTACTCCGATTGGAGATTGGCAACGGTGGATGAGTTGGCAGGTCTTGTCGACCAGAGTGCGACTTGCACGGATAAAGTCGGCCATGGTGAGACTTGCCTCATTAGCATTGGCCATGTTCGCCCTCATGTGCGAGGCGGCTTGTCATTGACGGGCAATCCATGGAGCAGCACCCGGGAGGTCAACCGCTTCGGAAAGCCGTATGGTGATGGGTGGTTTTTTGATTTCGTCACCTCGAAGCCTTCAGGTGACCTACCGTATCTGCGAAACACGAACTATGCCCTTTGTGTGCGTCCATCCTGACCCGGGTCGAGTCCACCGGCCATCCAGAACTTGAGGCCAATTTCTTGACCTCACTGTCCCCTTTGCCGACTACTCGCTCTCGACCGGCGATTTGAGAAGCATTCACAGCCTGAAGCTGATCGCCAGCACCGCTGGATCACCGGTTTCCAGCCGACGCCAATTGACGAACGCAACCCCGTCGACTATTGCCTCGTAGAGCTCCGGGAATTGATGCCTGAATGCCTTCACATGCAGAAGTTCGAGCACCAGTACTGATCCACGGTCGTGGATCGCGCTCATCCCAGCGGCTGGATCATCCAGGTAAGTCATACAGTCAATCCAAGCGTTCATATTCTTCCCATAAAAGTCCGGGAATCCGAACGCTTTGGAGAACTCTCCATGGAAGGATTGCCAGTCCGTGACGTTGTCGCAGTCCAGCGAGACTTTCGTTGCGATCATGCTTCAACCATACCTGCGCTTCCTAGCTGACCGGGAACGGAAGTGACTGCGGAAAAGGATTATCTCTTGTTTACCCACGATCCACTCGCGACTCTTCTTCGTCTCCGATCACATGCCGAGGAACGTATTAAGCAAGTCGCCGTACCACCCAACCAAGACCGGAGCATTATCGTGTGGGAATCCCTTCGAGGTGAGGCCGAACTGCATCCCGTCCTCGCGCAGAATGATCTTGTAGCCGTCTGGTCGCCTTTCCTGTCCCACGAGCCATGCGGTTAGGTTCTCGTCCTTCTCGCGCCCGTTTTGTACATCACGTGCGATTACAGAAATCAATCGTGGTGCGACAAGTGCATCCTTCAAGGCGATGCCGTGATTCACAACGTCGAGGTTCTCGGCACTTTGAATACGGACCAACGCTTGGACTTCTTCTGTCGTCATAGGCGAACCCATGCTTCAATTATGCGCGGAAGACGGAGGGTAACGGCCACCGAACCTTCAGAATCGGAATTGCGGTTGAATGACCGCCGATGGAGATACTCAGGCTACTTTCTTGTCAAGTTCCCCATTGCCCACAACTCGCCCGGAAATAGCGGAAGGAACCTGAAGAATTGGGATTTGAGATTGGTTCTTCACGCTGGCTGCCTTGTTCATCGTCGAGTGAATCTGCGGCCTGTCACGAGGAATGAGCCGTCGTGTAATGATGACCAAGCAATGGAATCCGGCTTCGAACCGTTAAAGCGTTGACATCCCTCTTCGCTCCGGCTAAGATGGCCGGATTCTTTCTTGCGGACACGCAGGCACATCGCGGCGTGCCGAGGGCTTCAGCATTCTCCACCAGCGTTCATGTAGGTTAAGGATGTCATTGCGCATTAAGGCTTGAGCTTTCCCTAAATCTCTCTTCGGACATTATCTACTTACGGCCTTCTCTGTCCGGTGGGCAAAACTCTTGCTGCGAAGGAGAACATCGCAATGGCACGTCCAATGTTGAAATGTGTCTTCCCCTCTTGTCTTGCCCTCTCGCTAGGCCTCGGTTCGTTGCAGGCACAGTCGCAGAAAAACATCGTGACCGTGGACAGCATCACCCTCGTACCCGGGCTTCATACGCACCTGCCCATTGCCATGCCGACCACCCGCCCGGGGAGCCGCGAAGCTCTTGCGAAGATGGCAGCATCACCATTTGCTCGTTCCGCGGGTAACCTGGCATCGACCAACACATCAGCGCAGGGTACCGGCTTGCGTTTCCCGGCCGATTTGCAGTACCACGGGGGGCCCGTCGTCGCTTTCGCCCAAAACCACTCGGTTTTCCTGAATGCGACAGCGGCGTGCCCGCCGAACTCGTGTTTTGGCGACCCCATTGGTTTCCTAGATGACCTGGAACGGAGCGAGTTCATTCGCGTTGCGGATCAGTATGTCGGCGCCCGAGCGTCGCATCGGTATACGAACGGCACAAATTTTGCCGTATCCAACTACACGCCGTCCGCGGGCCCCGGCAAGCCGTTTACTAACCTGGATCTGGCCATCGCCGCCTATTTCCTGGCGTCGGAATCGGGTGGTTTCGGATTCAACCACATTTACCACCTGTTCCTCACACCGGGGCAGGATGTCTGCTTAGGCAGCACATTCACAGTGTGCTACTCGCCGGACAACAACGACACCTGGTTCTTCTGCGCCTATCACGGAGGGGTGCAAGATTCGTCAGGCAACGTCGTCCTCTACACCGTTGAACCCTATCAGAACGTCTCGGGGTGCAACGTTCGCCCAGGCACGCCTAACGGACAAGTAGCCGATTCCACCGACAACGTGCTTTCACACGAGACGATCGAAACCATCACCGACCCGCTCGGCGACGCCTGGTGGAATCAACGGAATGCTTTGCTTTATGGCGAGGAGATGGGGGATGAGTGCATATTCCTGTACTTTACGCCCACCGACGTGTTTTACGATCCGAGCATTGTGCGTCTCAACCACAAACAATATGCGTTGCAACCCGAATACAGTAATTCCCAGCACGCCTGTCGTGCGAACCCCGATTGAAGGATCGCAACGCCTGCTCTTCACCGAGCATGCTCATGCAGTTGTGATCCTAGTGCGAATTTTGTGTTCTCTATGATGGAGCGAAGGTGTTCTCCGATGGCAGAGGTATTACGACCATGCCTCAGCAGACCATTCCCCAGAGATTGCCATCTCTCAGAGAAGGGTGTTCTGGGTATTACCGCCAAACAGAAAGTAAGGAAATTTCGATGCGAGAGAAGTCGACGAAGACATGTCCGCGGGGACCCGTGCTAGGTTTCGTTCTGCATCAACTGCCTCGATCAACAGCTTGCCAATGAACCGGCCGTGAATCACAACTTCGGCTACCGAAGGCGAATATGCGCGTCTTTCATTCCTGTATTGCGGCATTCAGGCATTCTGAACGCAATTCCGCTTCTGATTTGCTCGCTAGGTGGCGAGCGACCGGCAACTGTCGCTTTGAGGGCATTTTCTTGTCGGTGTCCCATAGAAGTCT
>Ga0068853_100004723_pt1 | contig 10577 bp, 8 predicted proteins | sample KBSCornC32_FD_65655 | JGI IMG/M metagenome (GOLD analysis project Ga0068853, IMG submission 65655) | Corn rhizosphere microbial communities from Kellogg Biological Station, Michigan, USA - KBS Corn C3-2 | ecosystem: Host-associated > Plants > Roots > Rhizosphere > Soil ... | reverse complement strand
TAGCGCGCGCTCGGGTATTTGCCCGTGTCGAAGAACTGGCCCGATTTGAGCGTGTCGCTCCATTTCGCATCGCCCATGTCGACCGAAGCGAGATCGACTTCGACGTAGACCTTCGCGCTCGCGATGTCGTCCGGATCGAACTGGAACCAGCCGTCCTTGACGTGCAGCCGTCCGAGCGGGTTCGAGAGACCTTCGTGACTGACGCTGAACCAGATCTGCGTATGGACCGGATCGAAGCGGTAGGTGACGGGCTCCGCCGCTGCATCGAGCGCAAACGTGCCGAGCAGGAAGAGCAATGCGACGCCGGAATACCGCAGGCGATGCTTCATGCGCCGAGCTTGGCAAAAACACGGGCGCGCCGCCAGCGATGCGCGCTGAACGCCGTGTTCGCTGGGTGATCGCCCGCCCGCGGGCTGAGTGGCGCGAGCCGCGCACGGCACCGGCCACGGACGCGCCGGCTCAAGCGTCAGGGCTCCTGCGGCAGCTCGTTATAGCCTTGCGCAATGCCCGTCATGTCCGGCAGGCGATGCGCGATGCCCTTGTGGCAATCGATGCAGGTCTTGCCTTCGTGCCCGAGCGCCTGCTCGTGGATGCGCGCGGCGCGCGGGCTCTGCCGCGTGAAATCCATCGACGCGAACGCATGGCAGTTGCGGCATTCGAGCGAATCGTTGGCCTTCAGGCGCGCCCACTCGTGCTCGGCGAGCTCGAGGCGCTTGTCGAGGAACTTCTCGCGCGTCGAGATCGTGCCGAACAGCTTGCCCCAGACTTCCTTCGACGCCTGCATCTTGCGCGCGATCTTGCGCGTCCATTCGTGCGGCACGTGGCAGCTCGGGCAGGTCGCGCGCACGCCGGAGCGGTTCGACCAGTGGATCGTCGTCTTGAGGTCCTGGTAGACGTTGTCGTGCATCTCGTGACAGCTGGTGCAGAACGCTTCGGTGTTGGTCGCCTCCAGCGCCGTATTGAACGCGCCCCAGAACACGATGCCGGCGATGAAGCCGCCGAGCGTCAGGAAGGCGAGGCTGTAGCGCGTGCTCGGCGCCCACAGGATCTGCCAGACTCGACCGATGAATCGCCGCATGCGCGTGCCTCCCTTAGCGCTTGCGCCGCGCTTCGTTGCCGAGCACGGTGTCGATGTCCTCGAAGCGGCTGCCGACCAGCGGCTTGGCGTCGGTCTGCACGACGTGGCACTGCGTGCAGAAATAGCGGCGCGGCGAGATCGCGGCGAGGAAGTTGCCGTCGCGGTCCATGTAGTGCGTCACGCTGACCATCGGCGCCTGGAACTTCGGCGCGTTGGTCCGCGTGTGGCACATCAGGCAGCGGTTGTTGTTCCTGTCGAGCTGGTAGTTGTCGATCGAATGCGGGATCGTCGGCGGCTGCATCGGATAGGCGCGGTGACGCTTCTCGTCGCTGTTCTCGGTGCTGGCGAGCGGCGGCGGCGCGCTCCCGCTGTCGAGCGGAACGCCGCGGCGCAGCGCGTCGAGCGAGTCGGGCGGCGTCGCGAACGCAGCGGCCGCGCAGGCGAGCCCGGCGATCCAGGCGATGAGTCGATTCGGCTTCGTGCGCATCGCGTCCTCCTCAGGCCTTGACGACCTTGACCGCGCATTTCTTGTAATCGGTCTGCTTGGAGATCGGATCGGTCGCGTCCAGCGTCACCTTGTTGATCAGCTGGCTCGCATCGAACCAGGGCACGAACACGAGCCCCGGCGGCGGGCGGTCGCGGCCGCGCGTCTCCACGCGCGTCGTGATCTCGCCGCGGCGCGACACCACGCGCACCGCGTCGCCGCGGCGCACGCCGCGCTTCTCCGCATCATCCGGATGCATGAAGACGACTGCGTTCGGAAACGCCTTGTAGAGCTCGGGCACGCGCATCGTGATCGAGCCCGAGTGCCAGTGCTCGAGCACGCGCCCGGTCGAGAGCCAGAGATCGTATTCGTCGTCGGGCGATTCCGCCGGCGGCTCGTACGGGAACGCCCATGCGACCGCCTTGCCGTCGGGATTGCCGTAGAACTCGAAGCCCGCGCCCTTCCTGACGAATGGATCGTCGCCTTCGTGATAGCGCCAGCGCGTCTCCTTGCCGTCGACCACCGGCCAGCGCAGCCCGCGCACGGCGTGATACGTGTCGAACGGCGCGAGATCGTGCCCGTGGCCGCGGCCGAAGCTCGCGTATTCCTCGAAGAGGCCCTTCTGCAGGTAGAAGCCGAGCGCCTTCGCCTCGTCGTTGTCGTAGGCAGGATCGCATTGCGATGCCGGAAACCGGTCGACCTCGCCGTTGCGGAACAGCACGTCGTAGAGCGTCTTGTCCCTGTACTCGGGCTTCTGCGCGAGAAGCTCGGCGGGCCAGACCTCGTCCATCCGGAAACGCCGCGAAAACTCTACGAGCTGCCACAGATCCGACCGCGCTTCGCCCGGCGCCTTGACGAGCTGATGCCAGAACTGCGTGCGCCGCTCGGCATTGCCGTAGGCGCCTTCCTTCTCGACCCACATGGCCGCCGGCAGCACGAGATCGGCCGCTTCGCAGGTCACGGTCGGATACGCATCGGAGACGACGATGAAGTTGCGCGGGTCGCGATAGCCCGGCAGCGTTTCCTGATTCGTGTTGGCGCCGGCCTGCATGTTGTTGTTGACCTGCACCCAGTACCAGTTGAGCTTGCCGTCCTTCAGCATGCGGTTCTGCTCGACCGCGTGATAGCCCGGCTTCGGCTGGATCGTGCCGGGCGGCAGTTTCCAGATGCCCTCGGCCTTGGCGCGATGCTCGGCATTGGTCACGACGAGATCGGCCGGCAGCCGATGCGAAAACGTGCCGACCTCGCGCGCGGTGCCGCACGCCGACGGCTGCCCGGTCAGCGAGAACGGGCTGTTGCCCGGCGTGGAGATCTTCCCCGTCAGCAGATGGATGTTGTAGACCATGTGGTTGGCCCACACGCCGCGCGTGTGCTGGTTGAAGCCCATGGTCCAGAAACTGACGACCTTGATCTTCGGGTCGGCATAGAGCGCCGCGAGCTTTTCGAGCCAGCCCTTGTCGACGCCGGAGAGCTTGGCGGTGTAGTCGAGCGTGTAGGGCTTCACGAACGCGGCGAACTCCTCGAACGTCATCGGCGAGCCGGCGCCGGGATCGTCCGCGTTCTTCGCCGCCTTCTGCAGCGGATGATCGGCGCGAAGGCCATAGCCGATGTCGGTCGCGCCGCGCATGAAGCGCACGTGCTTGTCGACGAAGCCGCGGTCGACGCGGCCCGACGCGACGATCGTGTTGGCGATGTAATTGAGGATCGCAAGATCGCTCTGTGGCCTGAACACGATCGGGTAATCGGCGAGATCGAACGAACGATGCTCGAACGTCGAGAGCACGGCGACCTTCACGCCCGGATTGGACAGGCGGCGGTCCGTGACGCGCGTCCACAGGATCGGATGCATCTCGGCCATGTTCGAGCCCCATAGCACGAACGCGTCGGCCGCTTCGATGTCGTCGTAGCAGCCCATCGGCTCGTCCATGCCGAACGTGCGCATGAATCCGTACGCGGCGGAGGCCATGCAATGGCGCGCATTCGGATCGAGGTTGTTGGAGCGAAAGCCCGCCTTGAACAGCTTGTTCGCCGCATAGCCTTCGAAGATCGTCCATTGTCCCGAGCCGAACATGCCGATCGCCTCGGGGCCTTTCTCCTTGAGCGTCTTCTTGCACTGGGCGGCCATCACGTCGAAGGCTTCGTCCCAGCTCACCTCGACGAAGTCGCCGTTCTTGTCGAAGACGCCGTTCTTCTTGCGCAGCAGCGGCTGGGTCAGGCGGTCCCCGCCGTAGAGGATCTTCGAGAGGAAATAACCCTTGACGCAGTTGAGGCCGCGGTTGACCTCGGCCAGCGTGTCGCCGTGCGTGGCGACGACGCGGCCGTCGCGCACGGCGACATTGACGCCGCAGCCGGTGCCGCAGAACCGGCACGGCGCCTTCGACCACTTGAGGCGCGTCAGCTCCGATTCGGCGACCTGCGCCATCGCCGGCAGCGACATGCCCGCCGTCGTCGCGGCGGCGGCGACGGCCGCCGAGCGGATGAAATCACGCCGGGTGCTCATGCGAGGTCTCCTGTGCCAGCCATTCGGACGCATCGGCGTGGTGATAGACGAGGTTCACCGTCAGCACGCCTGCCACCGCGCGCAGCGCGTCGATTGCCGCCATCACGCTGCGGCTGTCGGGCGCTTCGATCAGCACGATCGCCTTGCCGCCTTCGCACGCGGCGATTTCCGCCTGCGGCAACCCATGCACCGCGGCGCGCACGGCGGCGAGCGCGTCGGGGCGCGCCTGCACGATGAAGCTCGCGATGTGCAACTCGTCGTTCACGCCGTCACCTCCGGCGACGCGGTGATCGCATCGGCCGGACAGACGCCGATGCAGGCGCCGCAGCCCGTGCACGCTTGCGCATCCACGATGGGCGCCGGGATCGGACTTCCGGCATGACGAAACGCGATCGCGCGATGCGCGCAGGCATCGCCGCAGCTGCGGCACAGCACGCCGCGGCGCGCGAAGCACGCATCCGAGATCGCGATCCGCAACTGCCACGGACGCTCCGCGCGAGATCCGAACGCGCCGGCTTCGCAGGCATCGGCGCAACGGCCGCAGAACGTGCATTCGCCGCCGCGGAGGTCGACTTCGGGAAAGCCGCCATCGCCGCGGCGCACGATGTCTTGCGGGCACGCGCGCTCGCACTCGCCGCAGCGCGTGCACAGGTCGGTGAACTCGGATTCGGCGAGGGCCCAGGGCGGGCGCAGGGGCGGATCGGCGTTTCGGCCGCGGAGAAAATCCCTGCGCGTCGGTCCCGGAGCGCGCACGGTTCAGTGCGCAATCGGCCCGGGCGGGCCGTTGAACATCTGCCAGACCCAGACCACGAAGCCGAAGCCGCCGACGATCGCCACGGCCAGCACCGGCGCCAGCACGACGGTCAGGAACAGGAACACCGCGAGCTCCCAGCGCCGCCGCATGTCGCGTCCAAGGGATTCCATGCCGGCCTCCGCTCGTTCGGGGCAGCATGCCACACGGGCGCAAGACAGGGAATGCGCGGCACGCTTGCGGAGAACTTGCTTTGGCCGTCGCAATCGCGGCTCGACGCCGCAGCGTCACATCAGCGCGTGCTGTCGTCCCGATCGCCGCGCGCTGCGTCGAGCGCGAGCCGCGCGACGCGCTCGATGCGCTCGCGCGCCGGCTCGGCAAGCAGCACGCGCACGCGCGTCTCGACGTCGGCGGCATCGAGATCCGCGCGCTCGCCGAGCGTCGCCGCGAGCGCGCGGCCGAGGCTGTCGAACACGAGCCCGTACGCGACCGCGTGCAGCATGCCGCCGCCGAGCGTGCCGAGGCCCGGAAATGCCTTCAGCGCATTGCCGGCGATCGCGAGCACGATCGCGGTCGTATTGCGCACCGTGAGGCCGAGCCGCGCGAGCAGCGCCTCGACGTCGAGCTCGCGCACCGGCACGCCGTGGATGCGCGCGAGCTCGCGCACGAGCGCGGTGCCGAGCGCGCCCTGGATCAGGATGTCGCTGCCCGGCGCGACCGCGGCGAGCGCGCCGACGACCGCGCGGCGCGTGTACTTCGCGACGGTCTGCGCCGATTCGCGCGCCGCCGCTTCGCGCGCGAGCGCATCGCCACGCCGTCCGACTTCGGCGAGCACGGCGGCCTCGCGTGCGGGTTCGAGCCCGCTCGCGCCCGGCGCGGTCAGGCGTTCGAGCGCATCGACGAGCGGCGCGATCGACGGCACGCGCTCGCGCTCGACGCGCTCGCGGCGTCCGTCGGCGAGCGTGCGCTCGTAACGCTCGCTGCCGCCGGCGCTGATCGCGACGACGGCCGCCGCGCGATCGTCGTAGCGATGCCCGATCTTGCCGAGCAGCGCGTCGACCTCGGCGTCGTCGTACTGGTCGGCCTTGTTGACCGCGATCACGAGCGGCTTGCCGAAGCCCGCCAGCCAGCCGATCTCGGCATCCTGCGCCCGCGTCAGATCGGACGCGGTGACGTAAACCACCGCGTGCGCGCGCAACGCCTCGTCGCGCGCGACCTGCTCGCGCACGCGGCCTTCGACCTCGGCGCTGCCCGGCACGTCGGCGAGCACGAGCTCGCGGCCGTCCGGCAGGCGTCCGCGGAAGTGCGCGACCGCGCGCGTCGTGCCGCCGCGCGCGTCGACGTCGGGCGACGCGCCGGATGCGAGCGCACGGATCAGGCTCGACTTGCCGGTCGAGATCTCGCCGAACAGCGCGACATGAACCTCGCCGCTGAGCCGCCGACGATCGAGCTCGACGAGCTCCGCCTCGAGCGCCGCCGTCTCGGCCTTGCGCGCGCGAAGATCCTCGATGCGCGTCTCGACCTCGCTGCGCGAAACGGCAGGCGCCGTGGTCCGGCCTCGACGCGTCGCCGGCCGCGCGAGGCGCCAGATCAGCCACGCGATCGCCACGAGCAGCGCCGCGCCGAGCGCGATCAGCGGAACGCGCAGCCAGACGGGCAGGTCGGACACGCGCTGATAGAACTCGAGCACGCTGTTCAACGCCGCGACGACGAGCCCGAGCACGAGCGCCGCGCCGATCGCAAGCGCGGCGAGAAAAACGAGGCGCAATGGCAGGCGCGGCGAGGGCACGACGCATTCTAACCGCAGCGTTTCGCTCTCCTGCTCGGCGCTTCCGCTCCGCGCTTGGAGTTCCCTCCAAAGCCGCGGCGAAGGGCGGACGAAACACACAGGGACGTGAGTCGGTTCTCGCCTAGCGCTGAAGACCGAACCACGAACGAACGGACACCATCCCCACCCAACACTCCCCTTGAAGGGGAGGGCTTAGGAAGCAGAGCGCGAGAGCCGCCGCGACCCATGCAACGAAACGAATGGCTGCGGCAGAGCCCGCCCCATGGCAGTATCCGCCCCGGAGGGATACATGTATCGCTTTCCCACGCCGTCGCTGATCGCCGCGCTCGCGCTGGCGGCGATCGCGCGCATCGCTGCGGCTGGACCGCCGCCGGCGCCGCCGCAGTTCGTCATGACCGGCGTCGCCGAGGGCTTGCCGTCGAGCACGGTCTACCGGCTCGTGCAGGATCGCGCCGGGTTCCTCTGGATCGGCACCTACGACGGCCTCGCGCGCTACGACGGCGTCAGCTTCCACGTGCTGCGCAACGATCCGTCCGAGCCGAGATCGATCGGCAGCAACAAAATCACGACGCTGCTGATCGACGGCAAGGGCGCGCTCTGGTGCGGCGGCGAAGGGTCCGGGCTCAACCGGCTCGATGCCGACGGCGAGCACTTCACGCACTGGAAGCACGTGCCGAACGACCTGAAGACGCTCGGCAACGACGATGTCTCCGCGCTCGCCGAAGACAGCAACGGTACGATCTGGGCCGGCACGTATCTCGGCGGCCTCAATGCGCTGCAGGCCGACGGCAGCTTCCTGCACGTCGACCACGACGCCGAAAGACCCGAGAGCCTGCGCTCGAGCAACATCGCGAGCCTCTACGCCGACAAGGGCGGCCGGCTCTGGATCGGCACCGACATCGGCCTGGACGTGCGCGAAGGCGACGGCCGCATCGTGCACGTCGCGATCCCGCCGCTCGATCAGCGCAAGGGCGACTCTGCGGTCGGGGCGCTGGTGCCGGAACACGACGGCAGCCTGCTCGTCGGCACGCGCAAGGGCCTCTTCCGCATCGGCGCGAGCCTCGACTATGCCGGCGAGATCGCCGCGGACGCGGCGCCGCCGCTCTCGATCGTCAGCCTCGCGCGCGGCGCCGGCGGCGAGCTCTGGGCCGGCACGCAGAACGGCGTCGTCGAGATCGACGGCTCGCGCGTGCAGCGCTACGCCGGCGAGGAATCGGTCGCGGACACGATGCCGTCCGTCGCCGTCGAGGACATCCTGCTCGATGCCGAAGGCGGCACCTGGTTCGGGCTCGACGGCGCGGGCCTCGCGCACCTGCCGCCGCACTGGCGCGATTTCGCGAGCTTTCGCCACGTGCCGGGCGATGCGGCGAGCCTCAGCTCGCCGCGCGTCAACGCGATCGCGCTCGACGATGACAACGCGCCGTGGGTCGCGACCGCGAACGGCTCGCTCGACCGCATCGATCCCGCCAGCGGGACGATCGAGCGGCGCGTGCGCGGCGCGGTCGACGCGTCGAGCTTCCTGACCGCGATCCTGCCCGAGCATCACGGCCGGCTCTGGCTCGGCGACCGCAACGGGCTTTCGCTGCGCAATCTCGCCGACGGATCGTCGGTCCAGGTGCCGGTCGACCTGACGCGCACCGATGCGCTGCCGCCGCCGGGCTACGTGACGAGCCTCGTGCACGCCGGCGACGGCAACGTCTGGGCCGTCTCGCTCGGCGGCGGCGTTTCGCTGCTCGCGCCGCCGGCGCAGGCCGGCGCGCCGCGCGTGCTGCGCCGCTACACCGTCACCGAAAAGACGCTCGGCGACGCCGCGATCCGGTCGCTCGCGCTCGATGCGCAAGGCCGCCCGTGGATCGCGACCGGCAGCGGCGTCGAGCGGCTCGACGAGGAGCAGGGCGCGTTCGCCCCGATCGCCGGCATCCCGCACGAGCGCATCGACGCGCTCGGCTTCGCCGCCGACGGCGAGCTCTGGCTGCATCGCCTCGGCGCGCTCGAGCGCTATCGCATCGACGGCGTGACCGCGCTGCGTTCGCTGCGTTTCGAATCGGCCGACGGCTGGCCCGCGATGCGCGCCAAGGCGATGGCGATCGCCGCCGACGGCGCGGTCTGGATCACGTCCTCGCGCGGGCTCTGGCGCGCCGACCCGCACACGCGCCGGATCCGCCGCTTCGACACCCGCGACGGCCTGCCGAGCCAGGAGTTCCTCGACGGCGCGCTCGCGCTCGGCAGCGACGGCACGCTCTACGCAGGCTCCGAGGACGGCGTCGTCGCGTTCGATCCCGCGCACCTCCACTTCGATACGCCGGCGCCGCCGCTGCAGCTGATCGGGCTCAGCGTGCGGCGCGGCAACCAGGTCGTCGCGCTCGATCCGCACGCGCCGGTCGAGCTTCTCGCCGACGACATCGATCTGACGATCATGGTGCGCGCGCTTTCGTATGCGAATCCGGGCTCGAACCGCTATCGCTTCCAGATGGCCGGCTTCGATCCCGAATGGATCGAATCGGCCAGCGGCGAGCGCACCTATTCGCAGCTGCCTTCCGGCACGTACGCGCTGCAGGTGCGCGCGGCGAACGCCGACGGCGCGTGGAATGCGCTCGCGCCGATCCCGGTCACGGTCGCGCCGCCGATGTGGGCGCGTCCGGCGGCGTTCGTCGCGTACGCGCTCGCGCTCGTCGGCATCGCGCTCGCGCTGCTCTACGCGTACCGCATGCGCATCAAGCGCCGCCATGCGTTCGCGCTCGCCGAGACGCGGCGCCGGAGCGCCGAGCAGCTCGCCGAGGCGAAGTCGAACTTCCTCGCGACGATGGGCCACGAAGTCCGCACGCCGATGACCGGCGTGCTCGGCATGAGCGAGCTGCTGCTGTCGACGCCGCTCGACGAGCGCCAGCGCGGCTACGCGAAGGCGATCCATCAATCGGGCGAGCTCCTGCTCCGGCTCGTCAACGACAGCCTCGACATCGCGCGCATCGAGGCCGGCAAGTTCGCGCTCGACGATCGCAAGCTCGATCCGGCCGCGCTCGTGCGCGAGGTCGCCGCGCTCGTGCAGCCGCTCGCCGAGCGGAAGGGCCTTTCGATCGCGATCGAGATCGCGCCGAACGTGCCGGCGTCGGTCTGGGGCGACGAGCATCGCATCAAGCAGATCCTGCTCAATCTCGCCAACAACGCCATCAAGTTCACCGAGCGCGGCGGCGTCGCGCTCGCGCTTTCGCGCGTCGGCGGCGAGCAGCTGCGCTTTCGCGTCGACGACACCGGGCCCGGCATGAGCGAGGAAGTCCGCGCGCGCCTGTTCAACCGCTTCGAGCAGGCCGAGGGCGTGACGAAGCGCTATGGCGGCAGCGGGCTCGGGCTCTCGATCAGCCAGCATCTCGCGATGCTGATGGGCGGGCGCATCGCGGTCACCTCGACGCCCGGCCACGGCAGCACGTTCGATTTCGACCTGCCGATCTACGAAGCGCAGCCCGCCGGCGCCGCGGCAGCCGCCGTGACCGCGACCGTCGCCGCGGGCGGCCTCGACATCCTGCTCGTCGAGGACGATCCGACCGTCGCCGAGGTGCTGCTCGGCCTTCTCGCGGGCATGGGCCATCGCGCCAGGCACGCGGCCAACGGGCTCGCGGCGCTCGTCGAGCTCAAGGACGCGCGCTTCGACATCGCGCTGCTCGATCTCGACCTGCCGGGCATGGATGGGCTCAAGCTCGCGCGCATGATCCGCGCCGGCGCGCTGCAGCCGGACCTGCCGATGATCGCGGTGACCGCGCGCTCGATCGGCGACGAGGACCTGCAGATCCGCGCGGCCGGCATGGACGGGCTCTTGCGCAAGCCCGTCACGTCCGCGCTGCTCGACGCGGCGATCGGCGCCGCGCTCGCCTCGCGGGAACGCGCGGCATGACGCGGGCTTCGACGATGCGCGACGTGCTGTTCCGCTTGCGCCAGCTCTGCTGGCTCGCGCTCGTCGCGGCCGTGTTCGCGCTACTCGAC
>Ga0068853_100004720_pt1 | contig 10578 bp, 11 predicted proteins | sample KBSCornC32_FD_65655 | JGI IMG/M metagenome (GOLD analysis project Ga0068853, IMG submission 65655) | Corn rhizosphere microbial communities from Kellogg Biological Station, Michigan, USA - KBS Corn C3-2 | ecosystem: Host-associated > Plants > Roots > Rhizosphere > Soil ... | reverse complement strand
CTCGGCACGGTCGGCGGCGCGGGCCTCTGGCTCAACGAGGCGAACATCGGCAAGCCGATCATGGCGGTCGGCGTCGCGCTGATCCTCTTCATGATGTTCGGCTGGTTCGGCACGGTCATCCGCGAATCGCTGCGCGGCTACTACAACAAGCAGGTCGACACCTCGTTCCGCATGGGAATGATGTGGTTCATCTTCTCCGAGGTGATGTTCTTCGCGGCGTTCTTCGGTGCGCTCTTCTACGCGCGTGCGCTGTCGGTGCCGTGGCTCGGCGGCGAAGGCCACGGCGCGCTGACCAACTACTACCTCTGGCCGAACTTCTCGCCGGCATGGCCGACCAACGGCCCGGGCGACATCGGCGGCCACTTCGGCACGATGGAGCCGTGGGGCATTCCGCTGCTCAACACGCTGCTGCTGCTCTCGTCGGGCGTCACGATCACGATCGCGCACCATGCGCTGCGCGCCGGCAACCGCACGGTGCTGATGATCTTCCTCGCGCTGACGATCATCCTCGGCTTCACGTTCCTCGGCTTCCAGGCGCACGAGTACGCCGAGGCGTACACGCACCTGAACCTCACGCTCGGCAGCGGCGTCTACGGCTCGACGTTCTTCATGCTGACCGGTTTCCACGGCCTGCACGTGACGCTCGGCGCGATCATGCTGACGATCATCTGGCTGCGCTGCGCGAAGGGCCACTTCACCAAGGATCACCACTTCGCGTTCGAGGCGGTGGCCTGGTACTGGCACTTCGTCGACGTGGTGTGGCTCGGGCTTTTCATGTTCGTGTACGTGCTCTGAGGAGCGCGAAGCGAGCGCACACGATTTTCGTCGTCCCCGCGAAAGCGGGGACCCAGTGCCTTCGGCACGTCGAGATGATCTGATAGGGTGGGCTTCAGCCCACCGACGTCGTCGCGGCGAACGCGCGGTGGGCCAAGGCCCACCCTGTGCGCGACGAGGTTATTGGCCGATCCCGTGCGGCTTGATGACGCCGGTCAGGATGCCGACGACCACGAGCAGGATCAGCAGCACCGACAGGCCGATGCGCCATGTCAGCGACCGGACCGTGCGATTCGTCGAGCCGCGATCGGTCATCATGAAATAGAGGCCCGCGCCGAGGTTGTAGAGGATCGCCGCGAGCAGGATGAGAATGACGATCGTTGTCACGATGGCGTGTGTCGGGCAGGTGGCTGCGGAATCGCAAGCCAGTATACCCGCTCGCGTTCAGAACCGTGGATAGACGCTGGCACCGCCCGCGCGCGTTCGCGGTGCTGCTGACGCTGTTCGGGCTCGCGTTTTTCGGCGCGCTCGGCTTCTGGCAGCTCGATCGCGCGGCGCAGAAGGAGCGGCTTTTCGCCGCATTCGCCGGCGCCGCGTCGCAGCCGCCGGTGACGCTCGAAGCCGCGCGCCGCATGCAGGCCTCGCCGCGTTATCCGCTCGTCAGCGTGCGCGGCCATTACGACGCGGCGCATACGTACTACCTCGTCGACCGCACGCACGACGGCAAGGTCGGCACGATCGCCTACGCGATCTTCGAGCCCGCCGACGGCTCGACGCCGCTGCTCGTCGACCGCGGCTTCGTCGCCGACGACGCGCACGGCCACGCCGCGAACATCCCGCCGCCGCCGGACGGCGAGCTCGAGCTCTCGGCGCTGTATGCGCCGACGCCGGGCTCCGGCCTTCGCATGGGCGGCAACGCGCTGCCGCGCCAGAAGACGTGGCCGAAGGAATCGATCTACCTCGACGTGGGCGAAATTGCCGCAGACACCGGCCGCTCGCTCGATGCGAAAATCCTCAAGCTCGCGCCGGATCCCGCGAGCGGTTTCGTGCGCGAATGGCGTCCGGACGTCTTTCCGCCCGAACGTCACCGCGGCTACGCGTTCACCTGGTTCACGCTCGCCGCGATCGTCGCCGGCGTGTTCGTCGGCATGCACTGGCGCAAAGACCCATCGACATGACTCCGCAAACCCGAAAACGCATCGGCCTCGTCCTCATCGTGCTGCTGTTCGCGACGCCGATCGTGACCGCCTACGTCCTCAACGCGCTCGGCTGGCGGCCGTCCGGCCACCGCAATTACGGCACGATGATCGAGCCGCCGCAGGATCTCACCGGGGCGCGCTTCGTGCTCGACGACGGCAAGCCGCTCGCGTGGAAGGACGAGGACTGGTCGTGGACGCTGATCGCGCTGCCCGGTCCCGATTGCGCCGCGAAATGCCTCGCGCGCATCGACGAGCTTCGCCGCGCGCGCCTCACGCTGAACCAGAATGCCTATCGCGTGCGCGTCGTCGTGCTCGACGCGAACGTGCCCGACAGCGCGATCGAATCGATGAAGCCCATCGAGCGCGCGCGCGATGCCGACGAGAAGCTCGCGAAATACCGGCCCGCGGCGAGCGACGACATTTCGGCGGTGCTCGTCGATCCGCACGGATTCCTGATCCTGAGCTATCCGGCCGGCTACGACGGCAATCTCCTGAAGAAGGATCTCGCGAGGCTGATCAAGGGATGAGCGCCGCGGCCCTGCGCACGCTGATCACGCCGGCGCGCATCGCCGCGCTCGCGGCCGCGTTCGCGTTCGGCGTCATCGTCTTCGGCGCGTTCGTGCGCCTGTCCAACGCGGGACTTTCGTGTCCCGACTGGCCGACCTGCTACGGCAAGGCGACGTGGCCGGGCCACGCGCAGGACATCGCCGCCGCGAACGAGGCGTTTCCGGACCGGCCGTTCGAGACGCACAAGGCATGGCGCGAGCAGGTGCACCGCATGCTCGCGGGCACGCTCGGCGTGCTCGTGCTGGCGCTCGCGGTCGCGTCGGCGTGGCGTCGGCGTACGTTGCTCGTGCTGCTCGGCATCGCGGCAGTCGCCGCGGCGATCGGCGTGTTCCTGTACATACGGCACGAGTTCGCCATTTCCGGCGCGTTTTCGATCGTCGCGATCGCATTGCCGCTGATCGCCGCATTCCGCCTCGACCGGCCGGCGCCGTGGCGCGTCGGCGTCGCCGTGCTCGCGGTCGTCGTGTTCCAGGCGATGCTCGGCATGTGGACGGTCACGCTGCTGCTGAAGCCGATCGTCGTCATGGGTCATCTTCTAGGCGGACTGCTGACATTCTCGCTGCTGTCGTACGTCGCGCTGAAGCTGACGACGACGCATCGGCCTTCGCCGGCGCAACGCGCCTTGCGCGGCGCCGTCGTGCTCGGCCTCGTGCTCCTCGCGTGCCAGATCGCGCTCGGCGGCTGGACCAGCGCAAACTACGCCGCGCTCGCGTGCGGCTTCGATTTTCCGCAGTGCATGAGCCAGTGGTGGCCGCCGACCGATTTCCATGAAGGCTTCGTGCTGTGGCGCGGCGTCGGCGTCAACTACGAAGGCGGCGTGCTCGACGCGCCGGCGCGCGCGGCGATCCAGATCGCGCACCGCATCGGCGCGGGCGTCGTGTTCTGCTATCTCGCGTGGCTCGCGTTCCGTCTCGCGCGCGCGGGCTCGCGCGGGCTCGCGATTGCGATCGGCGTGCTGCTGCTGGCGCAGGTGTCGCTCGGGATCGGCAACGTGAAGCTGGGCTTGCCGCTGCCGGTCGCCACGGCGCACAACGGCGTCGCGGCGCTCTTGTTGTTTGCTCTGATCGCAACGCTCGTTCGCGTGACCGACCCTCCACCCGCTCGCACGTGACTTTCCCCTCTCCCGCTTGCGGGAGAGGGGAGGGTGAGGGCAAGCGGGGTTCGACGCCCCATTCCGGACGGCCCTCACCCCCACCCTCTCCCGCAAGCGGAACAGGGGAAAAGCGCGAGCGCTGAAGGGGATAAACTCCCGATTCCGCAAACGATCCGCATCGCATGCCAGGCACCGCCCGCCAATACCTCGAGCTCACCAAGCCGCGCGTCGTCGCGCTGATCGTCTTCACGGCGGTCATCGGCATGTTCCTCGCGGTGCCGGGCATGGTGCCGCTGCGCCCGCTCCTCGCCGGCACGCTCGGCATCTGGCTCGCAGCCGCATCCGCCGCGGCGATCAACCATCTCATCGACCAGCGCATCGACAAGCTGATGGCGCGCACCTCGCAGCGTCCGCTCGCGACCGGCGCGCTGACCCCGACGCAGGTGCTCGCTTTCGCGCTGATCCTCGGCACGCTCTCGATGGCGATCCTGATCGCATTCGTCAATCCGCTGACCGCCGGACTGACGTTCGCCTCGCTGATCGGCTACGCGGTCGTCTACACGGCCTATCTCAAGCGCGCGACGCCGCAGAACATCGTCATCGGCGGCATCGCCGGCGCCGCGCCGCCCGTGCTCGGCTGGGCTGCCGTCAGCGACAGCGTGCATCCGTACGCGCTGCTGCTCTGCCTCATCATCTTCGTGTGGACGCCGCCGCACTTCTGGGCGCTCGCGATCTTCCGCCGCGACGACTACTCGCGCGCGCAGGTGCCGATGCTGCCGGTCACGCACGGCGTCGTGTACACGCGCTGGCACGTCCTGTTCTACACGATCCTGCTCGTGCTCGTGACCGCGCTGCCATACCTGACCGGCATGAGCGGGCTCTTCTACTTCGGCGGCGCGCTCGTGCTCGGATTCGGGTTTCTTTACTACGCGATCCGGCTGCTGCACCCGCCCGATCCGTTTTTTCCGATGCGCGTCTTCAACTACTCGATCGTGTACCTGATGGCGCTGTTCGCGTTCCTGCTCGTCGATCACTACCTGATGCCGCAGGCGTTCCAGCCGGGCGGGTTGACGTTCCAGAAAGTCGGCTAGCTGTCCGACTGAGGGGTAGTTTCTCGTAACGCACACCCATCGGATCGCGATCGGCGTGCGGATGAGCCCTACCATATTTCGCGAGGCAGGCTTCCGTTTCTACTTCTTTTCGCGTGAAGAGCCGCGCATGCACGTTCACATGCATTGCGCGGATGGCGAAGCGAAGTTCTGGCTTGAGCCGCGCGTAGAGGCGGCGCAGAATCGGGGCCTGAGCGAGCGCCAGCTTCGCATCGCTCAATCGCTGGTCGAGGCACACATCGATGAAATCCGCCGCGCGTGGACGCAACACTTCGAGTCCTGAGGTCCGGAGCATCTCGCGCGACGGCTTGAGCCTTCGCGTCGGCCGCGAGGATTTATTCCTCGCATTCGACCATTTCCCCTGGTTCCGCAGGGCGTCGGTCGAAAAAATCCGTCACATCGAACAGCCTTCGCCGGAACACCTCTTCTGGCCTGAGCTCGACATCGATCTCTCGATCGAATCGATCCGCCACCCGGAGCGGTTTCCACTCGTTTCGCGCTGAGCGCTCACGATTTGCCAGGGCGGGTGCGATTTTCCGCGTTTGCAGAACGGTACAGGTGCGACGCGCGAAGCTCGACGCATGAGCGCCATGCGACCCGCGATCGCATCATCGTTCGAGACCGACATTCCCGCACGCCTCGACCGGCTCGCATGGTGCCGCTTCCATACGCTCGTGCTCGTTGCGCTCGGCATCACGTGGGTGCTCGACGGGCTGGAAGTCACGCTCGTCGGCGCGCTCGCGGGCGCATTGCAGGCGAGCCCGAGCCTGCATCTTTCCGCGACAGAAATCGGCCTCGCCGCGAGCGTCTATCTCGCCGGCGCGGTCGCCGGGGCGCTCATCTTCGGCTGGCTCACGGATCGGCTCGGCCGAAAACGCCTCTTCACGGTCACGCTCGGCGTCTATCTGGTGGCGACCGCCGCATCGGCATTCGCGCCGAACTTCGCCACATTCGCCGTCATGCGCTTCTTCACCGGCGCCGGCATCGGCGGCGAGTACACGGCGATCAACTCGGCGATCCAGGAGCTGATTCCGGCGCGCTATCGCGGCCGCACCGACCTCGTCGTGAACGGCAGCTTCTGGATCGGCGCGGCGCTCGGCGCGCTCGGCGCGGTCGTGCTGCTCGATCCGCGATGGCTGCCGCCCGACGTCGGCTGGCGCGCGGCGTTCGGCATCGGCGCCGCGCTCGGCGTGCCGATCCTCTACCTGCGCCGCTTCATCCCCGAAAGCCCGCGCTGGCTGATGCTGCACGGACGGCTCGATGAAGCCGAGCGCGTGCTCGCGGGCATCGAATGCCACGCGACGGCCGTCCCTGGCACGGAGGCGCTCGCGCGGCTGCGCCTTCGCGTGCGCGAGCGCGGCACCGATCTCGTCGACCTCGCGCGCTCGCTGTTCCGCCTGCATCCCCGCCGCGCTGCGCTCGGCCTCGTGCTGATGGCGGCGCAGGCGTTCTTCTACAACGCGATCTTCTTCACCTACGCGCTCGTGCTCGGACGCTTCTTCGGCATCGCCGCCGATCGCGTCGGGCTCTACATCCTGCCGTTCGCGGTCGGCAATTTCCTCGGGCCGCTCGTGCTCGGCCGCTGGTTCGACACGATCGGCCGCCGTCCGATGATCGCGGCGACGTACGCGATATCCGGCGTGCTGCTGCTCGTGAGCGCGTTCCTGTTCGTCGAAGGCGCGCTCAGCGCGACCACGATGACGATCGCCTGGTCGATCGTGTTCTTCTTCGCATCGGCAGCCGCGAGCTCGGCGTACCTGACCGTCAGCGAGAGCTTCCCGCTCGAAGTGCGCGCGCTTGCGATCGCGGTGTTCTACGCGCTCGGCACGGCGCTCGGCGGCATCGCGGCGCCGTCGCTGTTCGGCGCGCTGATCGGCACCGGCGATCCCGCCGCGATCGCGGGAGGCTACGCGTTCGGCGCGGTGCTGATGCTGATCGCCGCCTGCGTCGAGCTCTGGCTCGGCGTCGCCGCCGAGCGCCGCGCGCTCGAAGACGTGGCGGCGCCGCTCTCGCGCGTCGAGTGAAGGTCTTTCAACGAAGCATTACGTAGGTTACATTGCGGCGATCCATCGACGGAGGATGCAATGCCGAATCGTCGCGAGTTCCTTGCGATGTCGACGCTCGCGGCCGCGGGCATGGCTGCCGGTTTGCGCGACGCGTCCGCGAAATCGTCGCCGCACTGGAAGCCGTACCGCAATACGATCGCGATCGACGGCGAGGGCGGCTTCAGCCTGTTCTATCTCGACAAGGACGATGACCCGTCGATTCCGAAAGAGATCGCGGCGGCACACGAGTGCGGCCTCAGCGGCGTTTTCTTCAGCGTCGCGCCGAACGGGCGCTTCTGGCTGAACGATGCGGCGTTCGAGAACACCAAGCAGTTCATCGCAAAGTCCAAGGCGAAGATCGCGGCGCACCCGGACACGTTCACGCAGATCCTGACCGTCGACGATCTGAAGCGCGCGAATCGCGAGCGCAAGGTCGGCCTCATCTTCCGCTTCCAGGGCACCGAGCCGCTCGGCGAGGATTCCGATCGCATCCCGATGTTCCGCGATCTCGGCGTGCGCGTGATCCAGCTGACGCACAACCGCCGCAACCTCGTCGGCGACGGCTGCACGGAGCCGAGCCAGGCGGGCCTCAGCCACTTCGGCTACGAAGTGGTCGAGCGGCTCAACGCCGAAAAGATCGTCGTCGACCTTGCGCACGGTGCGTCGCAGACGATCGCGGACGGCATCAAGGCATCGAAGTCGCCGCCGCTGATCAGCCACACCGGCTGCCGCGCGCTCAGCGATCTTCCGCGCTGCACGAGCGACGAGAACCTTCGCGCGCTCGCGGACAAGGGCGGCGTCGCCGGCGTGATCTTCTGGCCGTACCTTCGCACCGACACGCAGCCGATGGCGATCGACGTGATCGCCCATATCGAGCACATGATCGACGTCTGCGGCGAGGACCACGTCGGCATCGGCACCGACGGCCAGGTGCCGCCGGTCGAGCGCACGGCCGCGTTCGAGAAGGACAACCGCGAGGTCATCAAGGGCATGAAGGAGGACGGCATCTTCGACAGGAACCGTCCGGACGATCTCTACACGTTCATTCCGGATCTCAACCTGGCGAACCGCTTCGAGGTGCTGGCGACGATGCTGTCGGCGCGCAAGCATTCCGATGCGCGCATCGCCAAGATCCTCGGCGGCAATTTCGAGCGCGTGCTCGGCGAAGTCTGGGCCTGACGGGAAACCCTGCATGACGAATCGACGTGCGTTCCTGCACGCGGCGGCGCTCGCGGCCCTGGCGCCGATGCTGCCGCTGCCGCTGCGAGCCGAAGCGGCGCCGGAACTCTGGCCGCGCTATCGCGACGTGCTCGCCATCGACGGCGAAGGGGGCCTCGATCTCCTGCGCGCCGACGACACCGACGCGAAGACGATCGAGCGCGAGCTCGCCGAGACGCGCGCGTCGGGCCTCACCGCGACGCTGCTGCAGGTCACCGGCGTGCACGCCGGCTTCGAGGAAGCCGTCAATGACCTCATGCGCTGCCGCGCGCGCGCCGATGCGCACAAGGATGCGTTCCTGATCGTCGAAAGCGCGGACGACCTTCGACGCGCGAAGCGCGAGAACAGGCTCGGCCTGATCCTGCGCTTCCAGGGCGCCGAGCCGATCGGCGACGACTTCGATCACGTCGCCGTGTTCCGCAGGCTCGGCATCCGCGTCGTCGAGCTGACGCACAACCGGCGCAATCTCTACGGCGACGGCTCGACGGAGCCCGGCAACGCCGGCCTCAGCGTGCTCGGCAAGCTGCTCGTCGAGCAGCTCAACGTCGATCGCATCGTCGTCGACGTCGCGCACGGCTCCGAGCGCACGATGAAGGAAGGCATCGCCGCGTCGAAGGCGCCGGTCCTGATCAGCCATTCCGGCTGTCGCGCGCTGTCCGATCTGCCGCGCCTCGCCGACGACGAAACGCTGCGCGCGATGGCGAAAACGGGCGGCGTCATCGGCATCATGTTCTGGCCGTACCTGACGCGCGCGGGCCAGCCGATGGCGATCGACGTGATCCGCCACATCGAGCATGCGATCGACGTCTGCGGCGAGGATCACGTCGGCATCGGTACCGACGGCGGCATCGCGTCGACCGAACGCACGCCGGAGTTCGAGAAGCAGAACCTCGCGTCGATGAGGCAGACCGTCGCCGACGGCATCTTCGGGACGGACCGAAAGGCCGAAGGGCTCTACTACTTCGTCCCCGACCTCAACGCGCCGAACCGCTTCGACGTGCTCGCGGCGAAGCTCTCCGCGCGCGGCCATTCCGATGCGCGCATCGAGAAGATCCTCGGCGCGAACTTCGCGCGCGTCTTCGCCGACGTCTGGGGGTGACGCGGCGGCGCCTCGATCGCGCTAGACTTCCATGCGAAACCGGGAGGTGCCATGGCCTCGATCTACGATTTCAGCGCGAAGGACATCGACGGCAACGAGCAGACGCTCGATGCCTATCGCGGCAAGACGATGCTGATCGTCAATGTCGCTTCAAAGTGCGGATTTACGCCGCAGTACGAAGGGCTCGAAGCGCTGTATCGCAAGTTCAAGGGACAGGGCCTCGTCGTGCTCGGATTTCCGTGCGACCAGTTCGGGCATCAGGAACCCGGTAACGAAAACGAGATCAGGAGTTTCTGCTCGCTTAACTACGATGTCACGTTTCCGATGTTTGCGAAGATCGACGTGAACGGATCGAACGCGCATCCGCTCTACAAATATCTCAAGCACGAAGCGAAGGGATTGCTCGGCAGCGAGGCGATCAAGTGGAATTTCACGAAATTCCTGGTCGACAAGAACGGAAACGTGTCGAAGCGTTACGCGCCGAACGACACGCCGGAAAGCATCGGCAAGGAGCTCGCCGGCGCGCTCTGACGCCGACGAATCCCTAACGCAGCGCGTGTGATCATCCGGCTTTGCCGTAAAGCTGGAGTGGTCCGATGCTGTCCGTTGCTGCGCGCCTCGGCGCCGTTTTCCTTCTTGCATTCACCGCCTGCGCGACGCAAGCCGCGACGTACTATGTCGCCACGAACGGCAGCGACGGCAACCCCGGCACGTCGAGCCGTCCGTGGAAGACGCTGCAGCACGCGGCCGACCGCGTCGCCGCCGGCGATACGATTCGCGTGCGCGCCGGCAACTACGCGGGCGCGAACTTCGAGACATCGGGGACCGCGTCGGATCCGATCGTGCTGCAGGCGTATCCCGGCGAAACGCCGGTGATCACGGCCGACAATCCCGCGACGCCCGACGGCATCAACCTCGAAGGCGCCTCGTACATGACCGTGAAGGGCTTCACCGTCAGCGGCCGCACGCGCGCCGGCATCCGCGCGGTCACGTGCAATCACGTGACGATCCGCGACAACCGCCTCGACCAGAACGGCTACTGGGGCATCCTGACCGGCTTCTGCGACGATCTCCTGATCGAGCACAACGTCGCGTCCCGCAGCGTGCGCCAGCACGGCATCTATGTCAGCAACAGCGGCGACCGGCCGGTGATCCGCCGCAATTTCGTCTGGGGCAACAGCGCCAACGGCATCCACATGAACGGCGATGTTTCGGAAGGCGGCGACGGGATCATCAGCGACGCGCTCGTCGAGGACAACATCATCCACGCCAACGGCGCCACCGGCGGCTCCGGCATCAACTGCGACGGCGTGCAGGATTCGATCATCCGCAACAACCTCCTCTATGACAATCACGCGAGTGGCATTTCGCTCTATCAGATTGACGGCGGCGGACCGTCGACCGGCGACAGCGTATTGAACAACACGGTGATCGTCGCCTCGAACGGACGCTGGGCGCTGAACATCCAAAACGG
>Ga0068853_100004713_pt1 | contig 10582 bp, 7 predicted proteins | sample KBSCornC32_FD_65655 | JGI IMG/M metagenome (GOLD analysis project Ga0068853, IMG submission 65655) | Corn rhizosphere microbial communities from Kellogg Biological Station, Michigan, USA - KBS Corn C3-2 | ecosystem: Host-associated > Plants > Roots > Rhizosphere > Soil ... | reverse complement strand
TAAACGATTTTACTTACAGAAAGCGGATGGTTATTTATTGCATTTTCAACATAAGCCTTAAACCATAAAATTTCACCACAGAGATAATAAGATTTGTCAGTGTGGACATATACTTTTTCGCGGAGATGGTTAGATGAATACACATTGAGCGCCTTTACCATTTCCTGCAGAGATTGGCCTTGCGCCATCACGCATCCGCACAATAGTAAACCCACAAATAAGCTTAAAAAATATTTTGACATTTTACACAAGAACTGCATACAGATATAGTTTAGGGCCAAAAGGAAGGTTTAACAAGCGTTCCTCCTTCCCGCGTGCAATCCACGCAAGGAGCAGATGCACCAAAGTAGGCGCTTGGTCTCGCTGCCCCTGGCGGATCTTCAGAATATGGAATCATGTAACCACTACCAAAATAATATTCGAGGCTGTCTAACGCAATTCTTTTCTCATCACAATAAGGTAACAGGTTCCAACCGGCCGGAAGATCAGCATTGCGAATAAAAATTCTTTTTTGCTGTATGCTTCCTGCAGTGACATAACCGATTACGTTTTCATCGGCATCAGCAACGTTATGGATATTGCCTTTTGTCTGGTTGGGTTGCGTACCGAATATTGAACCCATTTCTTCAGTATTGCTTCGCATTGCTTTCCAATAATTGTATCCGGCTGAATCAAGCGCGTATTGCGTTATTAAAGCGCTGTATAAAACGCTGATTCTTTTATCATGATTGGGAATCAGTTCCAAAGGCGCTTCATGAATTACATCCTGCGATAATTTTTCAGACGAGCCAATAAAGATTTTGTTGGAATTGTTGGTACGGTAACAAACAAACACGGGAAATGGCCGGTTTACAACTTGTTTGCTTGCCGGATCATAAATTAAATAGGTATAATATTGAGCATGATATTCCCATGTCTGAACAAAGTCCCAACGATAAAAAATGCTTTTATTACTATCGTCGTGGGTGTTCAAAAACATTTGCACATTGCCGTCTTTCAGTTTCCATCCAAGAGAGTCAATTGGCGGAGCATTCTTGCATGGCACAAAATCTGAAACATATTCTTTGTTATCGCTTGTATTGATATGCAATCTGTATTTATTGTTAGTATCCAAAAAATAATAGGAAGAATAATTTCCATCGCCTGATTCGTTCAGCGGATAAATGTTATTATTAATGTCTTCAATGGAAACATGTGCTCCTGTTTCGTTTATACGGGCTGTAGTATCGTCCCTGGTAATTGCCCTCGTTCTTGTAAGCCTGATATTGGTTAAGCCATCAGGGTTGATAAATCCTTCTACCACCAACAAATGCGATGTGGATGGTTTCAGTTCCGGATAGTATGGATCTTTACATCCACATAGCATAAAGAAAAACATGCCGGTCAATACAATGAATAAATAAAAATATTGTTGTTTCATATTTTTTAAAATCTGATGTTATAGGTTAAAAACGGAATAGCCGATCCAAAAATGGATAATTTATAACCCTGTATTCTTCCATTTTGTGAAAGAAAATACACCGAATACGCATTTTTTCTCGCTGTAAAATTATAAACACCAAGCGTCCAGGAATTGTGAGTTAACTGGTGAATTTTATGATTACCCTCAATGTTTAATGAAAAGTCTGCACGGAAATAATCAGGTATCCGGTATTCGTTCCGGTTGGAATACAATACTCTTACAGAACCTGCATAATCATATTCTGCCACCGGCAAAGTAATTGGTCGTCCGGTGCTATAGGTTGCATTTAAAGAAATACTAAAGCGATGATTAATTTTATAATTTGCTGCAATGGTAGCATCATGGGGCTGATCAAAATTGCTGGGATACCTGTCGCCGTTATTTATTTTTTCTGTAGCGAGAGGATCATCTTGCTGAAGCAGTGATCGCGAATACGTATAGCTCATCCAACCGTTTAATTTGCCGGAAGATTTTTTCAAAAGCAACTCGATCCCATAGGCTGTTCCCTTTGTATTGATTACGTCGGTTTCAATATTGTGATTCATAACCAGCATGGCACCGCTGCGGTAATCCAGGTAGTGGTCAAACCATTTGTAGTAGAGTTCTGCAGAAGTTTCAATCGTATTATTTTTGAAATTCTTATAGAAGCCCAGTGCCACCTGTGTTCCCAATTGTGGTTTCAGATTCGGATCACTCAATTTCCAAACGTCGGTGGGCGAAATGGTAGTAGTATTGGTAAGCAGATGAATGTATTGACGCAAACTGTTGGCCGACGCTTTTATAGAGCTGTTGTCAGAAAGTGAATACCTCGCCGAAAATCTGAATTCGGGCCCCTTATAAGTATTTATAATTTTTCCAGATGGATAGTAATTTGATGCAATTACATTGCTGAGATCAATTGGTAATCCAGGAGCATAAGTATTTACATGTTTTGGCCCCAGATAGTTAAACATTGAATACCTGATGCCTCCATCCAGCGATAGATTTTCAGACACATTAAAATGATCCGATACATATAAAGCGCTTTCCAAAGCATGTTCTGCCTCCAGCGAATCGCGGATAAACAAAGATTCTTTGCCGATAGGACTTACGGTGCCTGAATGAATATCGTACAGGAGGCTGTTTAGCCCGAAAGCTAACGTGTGTTTATTGTTCAGAAAATAACTGAAATCTGCGTTGAATTTATATTGATTAATTGCATATTTTAATTTGTAAGCATTCACAGAATCGCCGTTAAACGCTACCTGGTAATCATAATGGTCAATTCCTGCCATAAATACACCATAAAAGCGATTATTAAAAATGTGTTTCCAGTTTATATTAGCGTTTGCATTTTGATATTGGTAGCTGGTATCGCGATTCAATTTAAATTTATCAGTACTTATATATCCATTTACATAAACATTATTCTTGCTGTTGATTTTGTGATTGATGTGAATCGTTGCATCGCGGAAGGAAGCGTTGCTCTTGCTGTATTCTTTTGGCAGCAGCTTCAGTACCCAATCAGAATAAGTAGTTCGTAATCCTCCGATAAAAGTGGTTTTACTATTAATGACGGGAGCCTGCAATGTTATTTTGCCGGTAAGAGGGCCTATGCCTGCGGTGCCGGATAGTTTTTTATCATTTCCATCAAGAGAAGTAATGTCCAACACCGAAGAAATGCGCCCGCCGTATTTTGCAGGAATGCTGCTTTTATATAACGTAACATCTTTTATTACGTCGGGGTCAAATGCAGAAAAGAATCCAAACAAATGAGAAGGATTATAAATATTAGCGCCATTAAAAAGAATTAAATTTTGATCAGTGGCGCCACCGCGCACATTCAATCCCGTACTTGCTTCACCAACAGATTTAACGCCCGGCAAGGTGAGCACTGCTCTTAATACATCCACCTCTCCCATCACCGCCGGAATTTGTTTTATCGCCGTCATTGCAAGTTTGTCCATACCCATCGTAGTACCACGCACATTTTTTTCCTTGCCGGCTTCTACCACCACTTCCTTCAGGCGAAAAACTTTTTGTTCCATATCTATATCAAACTTACCGTCTGAATAAAGCATCACCTGTCTTTTTGTATCAAACATTCCGGGGGCGATAATGTTAAGCACATTTCGGCCCGCAGGGAGTATCAGGGAATAGTATCCAAACTGGTCAGTATGCACCTGCACTGCCGGTTGATAAAGAAATATCACGGCGCCTGACAGCGCTTCTCCCGTTTGTCCATCGCGAACGTAACCTGCAATGTTTACTTTTCCTTTTGGTATCGCGTTTCTTTTAATGCCAATATCAAATACTTTATTTTCTATTGAGATATCCTGCTTTACTTTTTTTGGTTTGATATAGTCGGCTTCGTCTGCCTCGCTGTTCGCCGCAACTGCTGAAGTATCTACTTCACCATTAAAGAAACCATAAGGAAGTTGGGCAGCAAGAGAAAATCCCTGGGTGATAAAGACATTGTTATTTTTATCAATTGTATAATGCCATTGTGTGTTGTGAAAAATCTTATCAAGCACCGAAGCAAGGTGTGCCTTCGTTACAGCGATGGTGACAGCAGTGCTGTCAAACTGTTTTGTTTCATAAAAAAAATGATAATCCGTTTGAGCCTCTACTTTCTGAACAAACTCATCAAAGCTAACATTCTGAAAATTTGCGGTGATGAGGTTATCTTTTTGTGCAAACCCGTCCAACGAAAAAAATATCCCTGCAAATAAAAAAAACAAATAAAACAACCTGTTCATATTAATGAGTTAGCTGGTCATAAAATGCTGAGGCTTTCACCATAGCGGTTTCAAAATTTTTACGCTTCAGTTTTATATGGTTTCGTCGCATCATTTTCTTTAAGTCGTGAAGCTTATCAGCAAAAACACGGTACACATCTTTTTTATTATTCACCATATAATACAAACCATCTTTGTGAATGTAATACCGGTCATGATTCAAAAATTTTGTTACGATTACCTGCCCTTCAATCATCGTCATAAGGGATTCTGAATATTTTCCAAGAAACTGAACGTTACCGTTGTAAAGCAAATCAAAGAAACCGGAGGAATACAAATTTTCTTTATGATTTTCCTGCAGCGAAATAAACGTATGGCCGGAAAGAAAAAAACTGTCTATAAACTGATTTTGAATGGTGATAAAATAGATATTGTTAGGATATTGTGTAACCAGCATATTTCTCGTAACATCATACAGCAATTTCAGCGAATCATATTTTCTTCCTTTATAGCTTACCCACCCGGTAGTGAAATCGCCGGTTTTAAAATAGGGCGAGCCCTCCATTTTCATCGCGTAGAAAATATAGGCTTCGCCGGTGTATATGGGCGCGTTTCTATCGTTGTAATTATTATAAAGTTCAATTGCCTTGCTTACCTGTAAATCAGCAATACTTTGTTTATTTAAATCCTGGCAGAAAATATCACCATAAGACAGGGTGGAAAAAATAAGAACCAAAAGAGACATTTTCATCTGTGACAGTTTAATACCAGGCATGGGCAAAAAAGAAGTTGTTAATTTAGTAAACTCCTGCAGCAATAACATTCCAAAGTTAAGTTTTGCTGTACCAGGCATAGGTATTTTACATGAGCGGTAAAATCAATGCCGGGAAAGTGTTCTCATCTCTAAAAAATGTCATTTTCCCTTCAGCGCCTTTTGTATACCCGGCACTACAAGCGATTCCATTATCTTATAACCTTCCGGCGTAGGATGAACGCCATCTTTAGACAAGTTTGCAGGCAATCCTTTTTGATCGTCTGCCATCGCATCAAAATAATTTACAAATACGAAATTATTTTTTGCAGCGTAATTTTTCATCCATTTATTAACAGCAGCAATTTTTTCAACGGGGTTTATACCAGGCCTCCACGGAAAGGCATTTGCAGGCGTTATCGAACATAAAACCACCTTGATACCATTGGCTTTGGCGAGCTGTGCCATTGACATTAAATTGTTTTCAATCATTTGAACGCTGGATGGGCCTGTATTTTCAGCAATATCGTTGATGCCGGCAAGAATTACTACCACTTTTGGTTTCAAGTCAATCACGTCCTGGCGAAACCTGATTAGCATTTGTGGTGTAGTCTGCCCGCTAATGCCGCGATCCACATAAGGATTTTTTGAAAAAAATTCCGGCCGCGCATTAATCCAGCCATCGGTAATTGAGTTTCCCATAAACACTACCCTATTTACACCTGGCGCGGGCAATCCTGCTTCTACATTTTGACTTCTGTAGCGCCGCAAATTCGGCCAGTCGTTATGTTGATTTAAACTGTCTGTCACCGGATCATTTTGAGCTTTTAGAGATGGGGCAAAAAGTAAAAAAAATCCCAGGCACAACAATGAAGTAAGTTTCATGCGAAATAGATTTAGATTTTAGAAAGAAATACTGAAATTAATAATTATGCGTTGAACATTATTTTTTCAAACGTACAAGATTAGTAAAATTAATTTTTAAATGGAATTCAAAAAGTATCTAAAGCAAAAAAAATTCAAACCACCCTTCATCAAGGGCTGGAAGAAAAAATGCGGTTATTTATCTGTTTACTGGAATTGAAGTGCGGCCTTTTGGTGGAATGGAATTTTTGCAGCGGCCGCATCTGAAGCATTGATGAACTATTCTCCAAGCATGAAAAACTTCTATTGCAAAATTTTCTATTAAAGAGTAGATTGATTATTTTTCAATGAAAAGGGCGGAATACAGCCTGGCCTTTTGTTGAGAGTTTAAAATTACAGGCTCACGCCTCTCTTCCACGGAATAAAATCGTTCTGCTTATGCCTTACTGAGCTTACTTCAATTTCGCCGCTGGCCACTTTTATTACATAATCTAATATTCTTTCGCCTGCTTGTTCTACGGTTTCTTCTCCGTCAATTATAGTCCCGGTATTGATATCAATAATATCATTCATTTTATTGTACAACGTGGTATTGCTTGATAGCTTAATGACAGGTGCTATCGGATTGCCCGTAGGAGTGCCCAAGCCTGTGGTAAACAAAACAATGTTGGCTCCGGAGCCCACTTCCGCGGTAGTGCTTTCAACATCATTGCCCGGAGTACAAAGCAGATTCAATCCAGGCTTTGTAACCATTCCAGGATAATCTAAAACATCTGTAACCGGCGATGTGCCTCCTTTTTTTGCGGCGCCGGCTGATTTGATTGCATCTGTGATGAGCCCATCTTTAATATTCCCCGGTGATGGATTCATATCAAAGCCGGAACCAACCGCTTTTGCTCTGTCGTTATAAGTTCTCATCAATGTTCCAAATCGTATGGCAGTTTCTTTATCCACACAACGGTCGCTTAAATTTTGTTCAACACCGCACAGCTCAGGGAATTCTGAAAGTATCACCGTTCCACCAAGCGCTACCAGCAAATCTGAGGTGTAACCTATGGCCGGATTCGCAGAGATGCCGCTAAAACCATCCGAGCCACCACATTCCAGCCCGATGGTTAGCTTGCTGAGTGGTGCAGGCTTTCTCGTAATCTTGTCGGCTTCCATCAGGCCTGTAAAGGTTTGCTTAATGGCTTTTGAGATTAAATCGTCACCTCTGCCAATTTGCTGCTGCTCCAGAATATACAATGGTTTCGAAAAATTGCTATCGCGTTTTTTTATTTCTTCCTGCAAAATGCCCACCTGCGCGTTCTGGCAACCAAGGCTTAAAACCGTTGCTCCCGCTACGTTTGAATGCGTAATATAACCCGCAAGCAATCCGCACAAGGCCTGTGCGTCATCGCGTGTTCCACCGCAGCCACCTTCATGTGATAAAAATTTAACGCCATCCACATTATGAAAAATTCTTTGTTTTTTTTCTGAATCAATATCAGATGACACATCTGCATTCAATATCTCATCAATATTTTTTCCTTCCTTATAAAGATCAACGAGTTTGGAAACTTCGAGTTTTTTATTTTGATTTCTCCCATAACCTAATTCGTTGACTAAAGCCTCACGTAAAACTTCTACATTTCTGTTTTCGCAAAATACCATCGGAATAACCAGCCAATAATTGGCTGTGCCTACCTTTCCATCAGCACGGTGAAAGCCATTAAACGTTCTGTTCTTAAATTTTGAAATATCAGGAATATGCCATTCTGTTTTTCTTTCTGCCACTTCAAAACCGCTGGCAGCATGCCTTACATTCGATGTGGTAATCCGGCTACCTTTGGGAATTTCAATTTCAGCTTTGCCGACTAAAACGCCATACATAAATATTTCATCTCCCGGTTTCATGTCCTGCATAACAAATTTATGCTTTGCCGGAACACGGGTAATAAGCGTGTAACCATTACCGTTATATTCTACCGTTTCATTGGCGGCGAGGTCGGTTAATGCCACTAACACATTATCCGCCGGATGGATCTTCATTACTTTTTGTTTCATAATTACATTACCGGTTTTTTTGAAGAATGTTCAATGTATTTTTCATTCCTTCATTTTTGATGCTATTTAAACTATTCGTCACGGCCTGCGAAAAACCTTCAAACTCAGTCAGGTCGTGCTCCCAAAGAGAAATATCACATAAAACTCCTTTTACTACCGCCCCTATATTATCTTTTTGCCAATGGGCCGACAATTTTTCTGCAAGGGGATCTTCAATCAGATATTCCTCATTATTCTTATTACCGAAAAACTCTTTTCCCTCTTGCCTGAACGGTTTCATAAACCAAAGATAGGCAGCAAAACCGAGCGCAAATAAATAAGGAACCGTACTGCTTTTGCTATAATGTTCAACGAGTAAGGGAATACAACGTGTCTTCATTTTTGAAGTATAGTTCAACGTGATGTTTATCCACCGATGCTGAATGTGCGGATTGCGAAAACGGTCAACTACATGAGAAATATAATTTTGCTTATGTGCATCTTCTATCTCATAGGGCACGGCCGGAGCAATTTCTTCACGCATCAGCCTTTCTAAAAAAGATGAAAACGTTTCATCATTCATCGCCTGGCACACTGTATCAAAGCCGGAATAAAAGGCAAGCCCACAACTTAAAGTATGCGTGCCATTTAACAAACGCAATTTCAACTCACGGTATAAATCAATAGACGGTTCTATTTTGACTCCTTCATCTGCACCCGCAAAAGAAAGAATCTTTTTAATTTTTTCATCGCCTTCTATCGCCCACAAACGATAGACTTCTGAAACGATTAACAAATCATCTTTATAGCCTAATTCGCTTTCAATTTTATTTCGCAATTCCTGCGGCGGCATACCAATCACAATTCTATCTACCAGCGAATTGCAAAATGTATTATTGTTTTCAAGCCATTCGATAAAATCATCTTCCAGGTGATTCAGATGCGCTAATTCAAGCACAATTGATTGCAACAAGGCGCCATTTTCGGGAAGCAGTTCTGTAGGAATAATCACCAGGCCTGCATCTTTCCTGCCTTTAAACGCCTTAAATCTTTCATACAAAAAAGCAAGTAATTTCCCGGGATATGAAAGAGGCGGGCGTTGGTGAATGTCTTCTGTTACCAGTTGTATTCCAACTTCTGTTGTATTGGAAATGATGATTTGCATTTTTTCATTGTGCGCGCATTTCAAAATTTCCATCCATTCGGAAGGTGCATCCAACACGCGGCTTATTGCAGAACAAAGAATATTTCGCTCCACTTTTTTACCATTCTGTATGCCGCGCTCACCTAAAGTATACAGACCATCCTGACTGTCAAACGCTTCGGTATCGCCCTTTTTGGTTGATTTAACTAAGACAATTCTTCCATTAAAAATACCCGCCTTATTGGCGGCATCAATAAAAAAATCCGGAAGGCCACGCAGCAAAACGCCGGTGCCAAATTGTAAAACCTTTTCAGGCAAATCAAATATTTTCTCGTCAGGAAGCGAAATGTTATCCGTATTGAGATTCCTCAGGTTAAGGCGCGATAATTTCATGTTGTTGATTGTAATAAATTCAATTTGATATATTACAATTGTAGCCCATTTTTGAATACTAACAATCTAAATTCAGCATATTTTTTACGCAAACGATACCGAAAGCAGATGATAGTAAAAAATATATTTTTTATAAGAGCTACTAAAATGCTTTATATCTTTCATTAACGCAAGTCCTCCACTTTTGCCACATCCATATCGCCATAATCCAGATTTTCTCCGGCCATGCCCCAGATAAATGTGTAATTTGATGTTCCTGCTCCTGCGTGAATGCTCCAATTGGGAGAAATAACTGCCTGATCATTCTTCATCCAGATATGGCGGCTTTCCTGGGGCTCACCCATAAAGTGGCAAACGGCCTGGCCTTCGGGAATTTCAAAATAAAAATAAACTTCCATCCTGCGGTCGTGCGTATGTGCGGGCATGGTGTTCCACACACTTCCTGTTTTCAATTCAGTCATACCCATTTGCAACTGGCATGTTTGCACCACGCTGTTTACAATTAATTTATTAATGGTCCGGTGATTTGAATTTTCTAAAGAGCCGAGGGTTACAATTTCGGCTTCTTTCTTCGTAATTTTTTTTGTTGAAAATTTATGGTGAGCCGGTGCAGAGTTAATGTAAAACTTTGCTGGGTTCGATTTATCTGCAGAATAAAAAATTACTTTTTTTGTTTCTTTACTGATGTATAAAGCTTCTTTAAAATCCAGCTCATATTTTTCGTCGTCAGCTTCCACCGTGCCTTTGCCGCCTACATTGATAATGCCCATTTCTCTTCGTTCCAAAAAATATTGCGCTTTCAAATTGCCGGGGTTGGGTAATTCAATTGTTTTATTAACGGGCATGGCACCCCCGCTGATGTAACGATCATAAAAAGATAAAGTAAGGTGTATAGCGTCTTGTTCAAAGACGTTTTCGATTAGAAAATTTTTTCTAAGTTGTTCAGTGTCCATTCGTGCAGTTTCTGCCGGACTTTGTGCATGTCTTGTTTCAATACTTTCATTCATAATTTATTTATTTTCTATAGTGATGATAAAAATTTTTTCCGTACTCATCTCTTTTCTTTTTCAAATTTTCATTTATTTTTTTGCAACCGCATCATGGACTATAGCGGCTTTTGCAAATTTTAATACCCAATCGCATGATCTCGTTTTGTATTTTGTCCACTCCATATTTTTTTTGAGGTCCACGGCTCATCTTTGCCTTGCCAGAAAATATTTTCTGCT
>Ga0068853_100004712_pt1 | contig 10583 bp, 9 predicted proteins | sample KBSCornC32_FD_65655 | JGI IMG/M metagenome (GOLD analysis project Ga0068853, IMG submission 65655) | Corn rhizosphere microbial communities from Kellogg Biological Station, Michigan, USA - KBS Corn C3-2 | ecosystem: Host-associated > Plants > Roots > Rhizosphere > Soil ... | reverse complement strand
TTCGCTCATATTCTGACATTTCCTGGTATTGCAGTTTGCCGTATGCCGTCAAAGCCGCACCACCGTCGTTGACCTCATCAATCCCACTAATCAACACGTCGTAGTCGTGATCTGATTCGTCAGTAAATAGCTTTGGCAACAATTTGTATGGATCGAGCACTTTGTCGCCTTCAAACTCGACCCATCGATGATCTTCGAAGTTGGAGCTGACCATACCGCCCGCCGCTCCGTAGATCGGCGCTGAATATTTTTTCCTGAGAAACTCTGAACTGTTCAATATCGCAGGCAGGACGTGCTTAATGGAATTCGATCCTTTCGTCGCCGGGTTGTAATAGAAGCGCTTAACCAGGTCACATAGATCAACCGTGTTGCGCTCGCCTTCCCACTGGGTGTCGGAGTTTTTGGTCGATCTCGTAATTGTCTGGATAAAGCTGCAGAGGTCGTCACGGTCCGAGATCGACGCCGTGTCGGCGCGGAGTTGCCGAAATATCGTGTTCAAATACGTATTTTCGTGATCGTGATATCGAAAAATCGTTCCGTCATCTGCCTCAAGCTGAAGTTTAAGAATTCGTACGAAATCGTAATTCGGGAAAGTGCCTGGGGTCGCACTTAGGTACTCGCCTCGGTGATCGACTTTGCCCTCCGAATCGATTGTGTGGTGTGAGAATTGGAAGGCGATCCCTTCATACGGCCGGCGGCCCTTTTTGAACGGGATCGCAGGCATCGACGTTTCGAAGTCGATAAAATGCAGGGGAAATTTCCAAGACTTCATCTCCCGCCGAAGATTTTCCGCATCGAGCCACGGTGACTTGTCGCCGTTTTGCGATTTTTCGACCTGCAGCCACTGACGTTCGGGCATCGACAAGCCCGGCTTGCCGTCGGGTTTCGGTCCGATATCATCCATAGTCAATGCGGACAGCTTGACCTTTCCGTCGGCTATGAATTTGTCCTTTCGTTTTGAATTCCAGATATCCAGAACGGTCGGCTCGTCGAAATCGCCTTCCTCCCAATTAAATACAAACGTCCAGCATTCACGAAATCCGTCCTTCAGGTTACGATCTCCGTTGTCGCTGTCCGCCAGCCGGAATTCACATTTTTTGCAGGCGCTTGTCGGAGCTGTGTGAATCCGCTCATCTCGCGAATAGTGATCTGCGAACGTTGCGATCGTTTGTTCGAAAGTTTTGCCGTCAGCAACATTTATATCGGCATAAACTTTTTCACAGCTTTCGTCCACATTTATTTGCCGAAGCATCGGGACCCTAAGGTCGTCGTCGCACAGGTCCGGCGAAACGGCGACGTATTTGCCGCGGACGGTATCGCGCACCAATCGAAATTTTTGATTGAGCCCGTCGGTCGCGCAGGGCGTCGCCTTATCTGTGAGCATGAGAAACGCTTTGACCTTCACATTCGGAAGCGCATGGCAAACGACATATTTTTGAAATGCAACATCCTCGATGTACGGCTTGAAATTTGAGCTTATCGTTCCGTTCTTATTTTGAAATCCGCTTTCATCCACAAAATCGCATGATTTTGCTTTTACTTCGATCAGTTCCAACTCATTGCCGCACTTAACGACGATATCCGCACGAATATAAAACAACTCATACCGAAACGCCGCTTCAAAAATTATTACGTTGTCTTGTTCGAGCAGTTCGCGGGTTTGTTCGATCGCTTCGTCCGCGTTCCTCGTTTCGATCTGCACACCACCCGGAAAGTAACGTCTTGCGAGTTCTCCTACTTGAAAGCCGCCGTCCGCAAGGCTCGCAAGAAAAGTATCATCGAGGCTTTGATCTGCGTACTCCGTTTTATTGATGTAATACAGCTTTGACGGACACTGCATTGCGAGTTTGAATTTTGATTTTGTTAGATATCGTGCGTTGGACATATGGATGGTCCTTTTTTGACGATCATTTATGTGCGAGCTACGATTGGAGCCACATCGTAAAATACTGATCGAGTGGAAAGCGGCCGCGCTGCTGGAATTAACTGACACGAAACAGGCCAGAAGTGTTAAAAGATCAGGGAACCGGTGGTAACCGGCGTCCGGCGGCACACAAATCTTCAACCGGGATCTAAATTACCTGCTTGTTTTTCTTGTTTGGGAAACCTGCCCGCTGGAATGGCGAACTTATTTTAGTGTAGGTAGGCAGCGAAATACAAGATTTTTTTCGCAAAACGGCTGGATGCGATGAGATCTGGACGCAAAAAAGGCGGTCAGGCGACCGCCGACAAGTTTTACTTTACTTCAGGGGTTAACCTATAAACATTTCGTCTTCGTGATAGACGCGGTCGATCTCTTTCGGTGCCGGGGCAAACAGAACTTCGAGTCCCTTTTTGACGCCAGCCATAATTGCCGCTATCTCACGCGCCGGCAGAACGATCTTTTGCTGGACAAATTCGGTCGTGTTCGTCACCTGCATGTGGGTTTTGTCGATGGTGCGGCTGACCATATCGACCTTGTCACGTGCCACAAGCGCCGTTTCGCCGACAAGCAGCCGCAGCTCAGCCACTTCGTCCTTGATCAAACCGGTCGATTCGGCAAGATATTTCGTGGCTGTGGAAAGATTCGACGAAACCTCAGTAAAATACACCGACATTTCCTTGCCCTGCAGGCTGATGGCATCGACCTTTGTAATCAGCGGATCTACACGGTCCTCGATTCGTTTTACGGTGGCCACGACGCGCCTGACGATCACGGCGATGGCGATCAACGCGATTGCCATCACAATAAAACACACCGCGATCACAATGGACGCGATCATCATCCAAAATTGCGGTTCGTTCGCATTCATAAACTATTTTTTGTCCGCGTCATCAACCGGGTAGCTCGGGCGACCCTCCGTGATCACCTTTGATTCGTTCTTGCGTTTTTCAGCGACATAGGCTTCCTTTCCGGCCTCGACAGCGGCCGTAAACGGGTTAGCTGAACGTGCCGCAGCGGATTTGGCCTTTTCGGCATACTCGCCTGCTTTTTCCTGCGCGGTCTGATAAAACTCGCCGGCCCGGTCACGCGTTACCTCATAATAATCTCCGGCCTTTTCCTGCAGCTGCGAAGCAGTTTCCTTGCCTTTCTCAATTCCCTTTCGGGTCGCGTCAGCGATGTCACCGCGAAGCTCAACTCCCGATTTCGGCGCGAATAAAAGCGCAATCACGGCCCCAATGCCTCCGCCGATGAGCAAATAGGTCAATTTTGTCGAGGCGCTGCCGCCTTCTCTTTCATATTCGTGTCCCATATTTTTCTCCTGCACATCGTTTTGTGCGTTGATAAAGCTATTGTTCCCTGTGTTTATAACTATAACAAATGTTATGACTTTTGAGCAATGATTTTGTTTCACCGGCGTGTTAATAAAGCCACGCCACGGTTACGGCCGCAACGCTTTAGCATTGCTCTTATTCGTGCCGAAAGTTATCATATCTGTTTGCGCAAAAGTTAATTTATGCAATCTGAGTCTATTAGAAATTTTTCCATTATCGCCCACATCGATCACGGCAAATCGACGCTGGCCGACCGCATCCTGCAACTCACCGGAGCCGTCGCCGAGCGCGATATGGAAGAACAGCTTTTGGACAATATGGACCTCGAACGCGAACGAGGCATCACGATCAAGGCTCATGCCGTCCGGCTCGATTACAAAGCGAACGACGGGAAAAATTATGTGCTTAATCTCATCGATACTCCGGGCCATGTCGATTTTACTTACGAGGTTTCACGTTCGCTGTCGGCATGTGAAGGCGCTCTGCTTATCGTCGATGCTTCGCAGGGTGTCGAGGCTCAGACGCTCGCCAATACCTACCTCGCAATTGAGAACGACCTCGAGCTGATTCCCGTCCTCAACAAGATCGACCTGCCGTCGGCCGAACCCGAACGCATAATGGAGCAGATCGAGAACATAATCGGCCTTGACGCCCACGATGCAGTTCTTACATCTGCAAAAACGGGCGTCGGTGTCGAAGACGTTCTCGAAGCGATCGTCGCGAGGATCCCGCCGCCGAAGGGCGACCGTAATGCGCCATTGAAAGCGCTGATCTTCGACAGTTGGTACGACTCATATCGCGGCGTCATCGTGCTTTTCAGGATCATTGAAGGAACGATCAAGAAAGGCACAAAGATCAAGTTTTTCAACACCGGCCGCGAATACCTTGTTGAAACGCTCGGCGTTAACCGCCCGCGTCCGACGCCGATGAACGAGCTCGGCCCCGGCGAAGTCGGATTTCTTACGGCCTCTATAAAAACCGTCGCCGATGTGCAGATCGGTGACACCATAACCGAGGCGGCCAACCCAACGAAAGAACCGTTTCCCGGTTTTCACGAGGTCAAGCCGATGGTCTTTGCCGGGCTTTATCCGACAGAGTCGGCACAATACGAAGACCTGCGCGACGCGATGGACAAGCTGCGGCTGAACGATGCGTCGTTCTTTTACGAACCCGAAAGCTCGACCGCGTTGGGCTTTGGTTTTCGCTGCGGCTTTCTCGGCCTGCTGCACATGGAGATCATCCAGGAACGCCTCGAACGCGAATTCGATCTCGATCTCATTACGACTGCGCCCGGAGTGCGTTATCGCGTCACGACTACCGATGGCGAGGTGACCGAGGTCGATTCGCCGTCCAAAATGCCGGACACCGGCCGCATTGCAAAGATCGAAGAACCGTTTATCGAAGCGACCATTCTGACAAATGACGCATTTCTCGGCGGTATATTACCGCTGTTGGACGAAAAGCGCGGCGTTCAGAAAAAGTTCGAGTACGTTACCAAGGACCGCGTAATGCTGGTTTACGAACTGCCGCTTAATGAGATCGTTCTCGACTTTTACGACCGTTTGAAAAGTGTTTCGCGCGGTTACGCTTCGCTTGATTACCATCTGTCGGGCTATAAGGAAAGCAAGCTGGTCAAGCTCGACATTGTCGTCTCCGGTGAGCCGGTCGATGCCCTTTCGCTCATCCTGCACTCCGACACGGCCGCCGCAAAAGGCCGTCTGCTGACAGCAAAAATGAAGGAACTCATCCCGCGTCAGCTCTTCGAGGTCCCGATCCAGGCCGCGATCGGCAACAAGGTCATCGCCCGCGAAACCGTTAAGGCTATGGGCAAAAACGTGATCGCCAAATGCTACGGCGGCGACATCTCACGCAAACGCAAGCTGCTCGAAAAACAAAAAGAAGGCAAAAAGCGAATGAAAAAAGTCGGCCGCGTCGAGATACCGCAGGAAGCCTTTTTAGCCGTGTTGAAAGTGAATGAGAGCTGATCCCCGACCGGTGTGTCCCATAGCTATCCCATCGTGTCCCACGCTGTCCCACGTGCTTTGGGACAAATAACCTATTGCATTTGCAACGTTTAGGCGTTTGTCCCGCGCTTTTTTGAAAAACCTTTTCGCGATCTGTGGAAAAATGTAAACTGCTCTATCTATTAGGTTTACGTTCTTGCCCCAGATTTTGCCGCGTGGGACATACCGATTGCGGATAACCACCCCGTTTGGCTGTGTCGTCCTAAAACAGAGGGGAGTTTCCGACATGTGGAATTTCAGAGGAATAATAGCTGTCAGCCGTTAGCTATTAGCCGATAGCCGTTGTTTGTCTATATCGGCACTCGGTTGAAAAATCACCAAAAAAACATATCTTCAAAGATCAATGCCAAACCAAAGTCGGGCCAACATATTTTCTCGAACGTTGCATAGATTGTCAAGATTTTTATGTGTGAGACGGTATTTGATCCTGTTCTGGGACCCTTTGAAGATTCTTCTATTCACCGTCGTAAATGTTGCTATACTGGTTTTCTATAAAGCACTCCTAACATCATTTATATGATGGAAGATCCCGAAAAAGATTTTAATATCGTATTTCGCGGCGACCATATTAACGTCACGTTTGGGCCTGATTTTGAGACGGCGGCCGCGCCCCAATCGAGTCCTTTTTGGGCGGCGGTCGAGGATGCTTGTAAGCAATATGGCTGCAACCGCGTGTTGATCGAAGGCCCTTTTCCGAAACGTGAACGCGAGTCCCGAGAGATAGTCGAATCAGCCCTCCGTGCGGCGACTGTGGCTCCTAGATTATGGTGCGCCCTGTGTCTCCACGATTATGAAATAGGTGAGCGCAGCGAACTCTTTAAAACTATCGCCCGCTCGCACGGGGCGCATGTTAAATTTTTCTCCGACCGTGACAGTGCCCTCGCGTGGCTCCGCAGCAACCCGGTGGAATAATCCTGCTAAAATAACGTCGCACCTGAACGGCGATCAATAATGGCAAAAAAGAAAAACAATGCTCAGACCTGGGTCGAATACGCTGTCGCTCAAACTATCATGGGATTTTTGGGAGTATTGCCGCGCCGTTCTGCATTATTTTTTTCTATCGGCATTGCAAAGCTCGCCTATCATCTGCTTGGAGGTTTAAGAAAGGTCGGTTATCGAAACCTTGAGATCGCGATGCCGGAACTCTCACAGGCAGAGCGCGAACGGCTAGTCAAGGGTTCGTTCGTAAGCCTCGGAAGAATCCTCGGCGAGGTCAGTCAGTTCTATAAGGCGACGCCGACAAAGCTCGAACACCTTATCGAATTTCACATAGATCACTTGTTGGAAATGTACGCGAAAGTGCGGCACGAGGGGCGTGGTGCAATTGTCGTTACGGGACATATCGGAAACTGGGAACTGTTCGTCTTTGCGTTTGCCGCGATCTTTGAACCGATGAGCTATCTTGCGCGGCCGATAGACAATCCGCTGATCGAAGAAATGACCGTGCGGATCCGTTCGCGTTTTGGGAATCGCCCGATCAACAAAACGAATTCGATGATGGTCGCGAGCAAGATCCTGCGAGAGGGCGGTATTTTGGGTATCTTGGCCGACGTGAACGCGCATCCGAAAGAGGGTGTTTTTGTGCCGCTTTTTGGCGTGCCGGCGTGCACTTCGACCGGTGCGGCGCTGCTGGCGATCCGGACGAATTCGGTAATAATTCCCATGTGCGCTGTGTGGGACAGTGAGAAAAAGAAATACGTTGCCATGCACGGCGAAATCATCGAACCTACAATAACCGGCGACCGAAAGCGCGACATCTCCGAAACTACGGCACGGTTTACGGCCGAGATCGAAAAATTTGTCCGCGCATACCCGGATCAATGGCTATGGATACACAAGCGCTGGAAGACGAGGCCGCCGGGAGAAAAAGATCTTTATAAGTAGGTTTTGTTGAAGCAGTTCATATTTCCATATTTTTTTTTCGAGTATAGCCCCGTCGTTTACGGCGGGGTAAGAGGTAATCGATATTAGAAGGGCGTTTTAACGCTTTTAAATAATCTTGCTTTAGCTGCTGATAAGCCCGTTGAAACGGGCTGAGAGTGCCTTGGCCAATCCCTTCCCCGCCGTGAACGACGGGGCTATGCTAAAACCCTTAAGCAATGATGATAATTACCTATCCTGACGGGTCAATCGAAATCCTCGAAGATGCTGTACGTGTCGATACGCAAAATTTTCATGAAGGAATGTATGATTTTTACGACATTCGCGATAATCTTTTGAAACAAATCGCCTGGGTTCCGGCATAACATGGGAAACCGTCGGCGGTTCCAAGGCCGACGACGAAAACGGAGGTTAATATCGTGCTAAAAAGCGTAACTGTTTTTGTCTTTTTCCTTCTTCTCTTTTTTGTAAGCTGTGCGCCAAGGCAGAACGCCGATCTCTCGAACGGCGATTGGGTCGATCTTTCGTACGATTTCTCTTCGGACACGATCTATTGGGTAACCGCCGAACCGTTTACGCGAACGACTGTAGCCGAGGGAAAGACGGACAAAGGCTATTTCTATTCGGCGTACAATTTTTCGGCGGCCGAGCATGGCGGAACGCATATCGACGCTCCTGTACATTTTGCCGAAAACGGCAAAAAACTGGACGAGCTTCCGCTTACACAACTGATCGCTCCGGCGGTCAAGATCGATGTTTCGGATAAGGCCGCGGCAAATCGCGATTATTTGATCTCGGTGGACGATATAAAAAATTGGGAAGCGCAGAACGGGAAAATTCCCGAGTGGAGCATCGTTCTGCTGCAAACCGGTTTTGGAAAGTATTGGCCCGACAAGAAAAATTATCTGGGCACCGATCAGCGTGGCCCCGATGCGGTAAAAGAACTGCATTTTCCGGGACTCGATCCTAATGCGGCAAAATGGCTTGTCGAAAACCGCAAGATCAAAGCGGTCGGTATCGACACGGCCAGTATCGATTACGGCCAGGCGACCGACTTTGGCAGCCACGTCGCACTTATGACAAATAACATTCCGGCTTTTGAAAACGTGGCGAATCTCGACAAGCTGCCGGCAAAAGGCTTTCACATCTTTGCGTTGCCGATGAAGATAAAAGGCGGCAGCGGCGGGCCATTAAGAATAGTTGCGTTTCTACCAAAGGCGTAGTGGTGAACAGCGTTAGCAATACATTCATATCCACCGGCCTCTATCTTGAAGATGGCTATTTGACATCAGAGGAATGTACAGCGCTGCTTGGCTTGATCGCGTCGTATCGCAGCACGCACGGCGATGTTCAGATAGAACGTGGCGGCGGCGCGCGGCCATTGAGATATTCGGTAATTGACGGTGTGCAGGTCCAAGAGCAGTTGCCCGCCATAACCAGACTTTATCAACAAGTAAATGAGCTGGTTAACCAGGTCTCGGCGCTAAAACTCTTTCCTCTTGAAAACGAACGTGTTGGATGCAATGTCAACATTATGGGATCGGGAAACACGTACCGGTGGCATTACGACCGCAACGCGGTTACCGCGATCTTGTATCTCAACGAGGTTTCGGGCGGCGAAACAGAATGCTATGCAAATTACCGGATCTCGCTCGGCAACGCGCGATTTTCAAAATTTCAGAGGCTGCTCGATACGGCCCTGCAGCCGGAGCCGATCCGCAAAATTTTTGGAAGGCATGAAGTGATCGCCGCAAAGGCCGGACGGCTTCTTGTAATGCGAGGCGACCGCTGCCTGCACAGCGTGCGGCCCGTCACTGACGATAATGAACGCATCAATATTATTATGTCCTACGATCTGCCGGGCACTAAATTTTCGGTTGACGGGCGGCTTGACGGCTATTTATACAGCCGAGAAAGAGCTGACGGTTCGGATCCAAACTACCGTTGACGCTGCTGCTTTGGCAAAGGTTTCTAACTACTCCAGGTCAAAAACATCCCTATCGCTGCGGCAAACATTATCACGGCAGCAAGCCAGCCGACGACGTTCGTCCAAACGCCGTTGGTGCGTTCGCCGACGACACGTTTGTTGTTCGAAACGAGCATTACGACGACAAGCAGGGGCGGTGCTATGACGCCGTTTATAACCGCAGTCCAAAACAATGCCGTGATCGGATTGATCCCGATCAGGTCGATCAAAACACCCACAAGGGTCGAAAGTGCAATAAACCCGTAAAATCGTTTTGCGCGGCGGGGTTTTTCGTCAAGGCCCGAACGCCAGCCGAATGTTTCCGCTACGGCATAAGCGGCCGAACCGGTAAGAACCGGAACGGCGAGAAACCCCGCGCCTACAAGCCCAACGGCAAATAATACTTTTGCAAGGCTGCCTGCAAGCGGTTCCAGCGCCTGTGCCGCCTCAGCCGTCGATTTTATATCGGTTTTTCCCGCCACGTGAAGCGTCGATGCTGCCGCAAGTATCACGAAATAAAACACGATGTTGCAAAAGATCATTCCCGTCACCGTGTCCCATTTTTCATTGCGAAACTCTTCCTCTGTTGCTCCTTTACGCTGCGCGAGCCGCCTACGGCCTTCTTTTTTTTCTTCTTCGACTTCTTCGCTGGCCTGCCAAAAAAAAAGATAAGGCGAGATCGTCGTTCCGAGAATTGCAACGAGAGTCGTTATAAATTGCCCGTCAATATGAAATTGCGGGACGAATGTGGCATATGCGACGGCGGACCAATCAGGCCGTGCAAGAAATGCTGCGATCACGTATGCAAAAAGCGAGAGCGTCAGCCATTTGAATACCTTTACGATCGTGGCATATGATCCCCAAACCTGCAGGACGACTATTCCTGCTGCGATCGGCATTACCATAAGAGCAACAGGAATCGGGATGAACATGTTGATCGCCGCCGAAATCGCGGCAATGTCGGTACCTGCGTTTATCGTGTTTGCAATGACAACGCCGGCAACCACTGGATAAAGCAGGGCTTTTGAATAATATTTATGAAGTACGCCGGCAAGTCCGCGCCCGCTGCACATTCCGACCTTTGCACAAACGTGCTGAACGACGATCATCAGGGGTAATGTTACGATCGCGGTCCACAGCGTCGCAAAACCGAGCGACGCTCCAGCCTGCGTATAAGTGCCAATGCCGGACGGATCGTCGTCCGCCGCTCCGGTGATCAGACCGGGACCGAGGCGGTCCAGAAAACTTTTTGGCGGAATTTTTTGCTGCATGCTATGCCCGTCCAAGCATAGCAAAAGTTCTTGGAAATTATTTTGCAATTTTTATGGCGAGCGAAGACGATTGGGCGCGATCGATAGCATTAAAATTGCGAGAGAGGCGAAAATGAAATAGACTCAGAAAATAAACGTGCAAAATGCCCATTACTGAAAAAGTTGTATTGTCGTGCATTGGAGCAT
>Ga0068853_100004710_pt1 | contig 10588 bp, 13 predicted proteins | sample KBSCornC32_FD_65655 | JGI IMG/M metagenome (GOLD analysis project Ga0068853, IMG submission 65655) | Corn rhizosphere microbial communities from Kellogg Biological Station, Michigan, USA - KBS Corn C3-2 | ecosystem: Host-associated > Plants > Roots > Rhizosphere > Soil ... | reverse complement strand
AACGGCGCGTTCGTTGTTTACAGCGATCGATCGCGATCGCGACGGCCAATTGTCGTCGGCGGAACTAAAGGCCTACGAAGGCCGCAAGAAGCGCCCGGATGACGATCAGGACTCCGATCAGCCGCAGGAACATCACAGCCAACGCGGTCATGGCGGGCCGGGCGGTCCCGGAGGCGGCAACTAAGCCAATCAATGCCTTGACACGCCAAGGGGTGGGCCGTACATCGACCGTCCTTCGCGAGGCATGCTTCGCGAGCGCCCGCGGGGGCGTAGCTCAGTTGGTTAGAGTGACGGCCTGTCACGCCGTAGGTCGCGGGTTCGAGCCCCGTCGCTCCCGCCATTTTCTCCCTCAGAATCCCCAACATTTGTCGCCCATTTTACGTTGCGAGTCGTTCGCAATATCTGGGAAAGAATCCTGTTTTCCTGCGGCGAATCTTGCTCTAAACCCCGCGGGGCTTACGGGTGCATGGGTTCCTTCTCGCACCTGCAAAATGCCCGGTTTTGGCGGGCAGGGACTAGGCGATGGACGCACTCCTTCTGGAATATCTGCCGATCCTGATTTTCATCGGAATTGCCGGCGTGATCGCCACCGCACTTCTGGTCATTCCCTTCGTCATCGCCCCCTCCAAACCCGACCCTGAGAAGCTCTCCGCCTATGAATGCGGCTTCAACGCGTTCGGCGACAGCCGCATGAAGTTCGACGTGCGGTTCTATCTGGTCTCGATCCTGTTCATCATTTTCGACCTTGAGGTCGCGTTCCTGTTCCCGTGGGCGATATCGCTCGGGAAGATCGGCGTCTTCGGCTTCTGGTCGATGGTCGTATTCCTGGGCGTGCTGACCGTCGGCTTCATCTATGAATGGAAGAAGGGAGCGCTCGAATGGGAGTGATCCCGGCAGGGCAGGCGGCGCGCGCGGGTGTTGAAGGCGGTGCGGCCTCGATCACCGACAACGATCCCTATTTCAAGGCGGCGCAGGCCGAGCTTGCGGATAAAGGGTTTCTGACCGCTAGCGCGGACTCGCTCATCAACTGGGCGCGCACCGGTTCACTGCACTGGATGACGTTCGGTCTCGCGTGCTGTGCAGTCGAGATGATGCAGGCGAACATGCCGCGTTACGATCTCGAGCGTTTCGGCATTGCGCCCCGCGCCTCACCGCGCCAGTCCGACGTGATGATCGTCGCCGGTACGCTGACCAACAAAATGGCGCCTGCGCTTCGCAAGGTCTACGACCAGATGCCGGAGCCGCGTTACGTGATCTCGATGGGGTCCTGCGCGAACGGCGGCGGCTACTATCATTATTCCTATGCCGTCGTGCGCGGATGCGATCGCATCGTGCCGGTCGACATTTACGTGCCGGGCTGTCCGCCGACCGCGGAAGCACTCGTCTACGGCATCATGCTGCTGCAGCGGAAAATCCGCCGCACCGGAACGATTGAGCGATAGATCATGGATACGCTCGAACAACTCGGTCAGACGATTGCTGGTGCGCTTAAGGTTGATGCGCAGGTCGCAACGGGCGAACTGACGCTCAATGCGCAGGCGAGCGATATCGTGCGCGTGCTCACCGCGTTGCGCGATCAATTCGAATTCCGCACGCTGGTCGATATCTGCGGCGTCGACTGGCCGGAGCGCGCGAAGCGTTTCGATGTGGTCTATCACCTGCTGTCGCTGACCAAGAACCACCGCGTGCGCGTGAAGGTTCAGGTGGGTGAGGGCGAGAGTGTTGCGTCTTCGGTCGGTGTCTATCCAGCGTCGAACTGGTTCGAGCGTGAGACGTTCGACATGTTCGGCATTCCGTTCACCGATCATCCCGATCTGCGCCGCATTCTTACGGACTACGGCTTTGAAGGCTACCCGCTGCGCAAGGACTTCCCGCTCACGGGTTATGTCGAGCTGCGCTACGACGACGAGCAAAAACGCGTCGTCTATCAGCCGGTGAAGCTGGTGCAGGAATTCCGCGACTTCGATTTCATGAGTCCGTGGGAAGGCGCGCCGCACATTCTGCCCGGCGATGAGAAGGCCAAGCCGTAATGGACAAGCCCGCGCCCATCCAAGAACCGACGATGACGGTCAACTTTGGACCGCAGCATCCGGCCGCGCATGGCGTGCTGCGCATGATCCTCGACCTCGATGGCGAGATCGTGACGCGCGTGGATTCCCACATCGGTCTGCTTCATCGCGGCACCGAGAAGCTGATCGAGCACAAGACCTACCTGCAGGCGATCCCGTATTTCGACCGCCTCGATTACGTCGCGCCGATGAATCAGGAGCACGCCTTCGCGATTGCGATCGAACGGCTGCTGGGTCTCGAAGTGCCGAAGCGCGGGCAGTACATCCGTGTTCTGTATTGCGAGATCGGCCGTGTCCTCAATCACCTGATGAACGTGACGACGCAGGCGATGGACTGCGGCGCGCTCACGCCTCCGCTCTGGGGCTTTGAAGAACGCGAGAAGCTGATGGTGTTCTATGAGCGCGCATCGGGCTCGCGCATGCATGCGGCCTATTTCCGCGCCGGCGGCGTGCATCAGGACCTGCCGCCCGATTTGCTCAAGGATATCTATGAGTGGTGCGGCACCTTTCCGAAGGTGCTCGACGATATCGAAGGTCTGCTGACCGAAAGCCGCATCTTCAAGCAGCGCAATGTCGATATCGGCGTCGTGACGCGCGCCGACGCAGAAGCCTGGGGCTTCTCCGGGGTGATGCTGCGTTCGACAGGCGTCGCGTGGGATCTGCGCCGTGCGCAGCCCTATGAGTGCTACAGCGAACTCGATTTCAAGATTCCAGTCGGCAAGAACGGCGACAATTACGATCGTTATGTGATGCGCATGGAAGAAATGCGCCAGTCCGTGCACATCATGAAACAATGCATCGAGAAGATGCCTTCCGGCCCGGTCAGTTCGCAGGACAAGAAGGTCGTTCCGCCGAAGCGGGGCGAGATGAAGACCTCGATGGAAGCGTTGATCCATCACTTCAAGCTCTACACCGAAGGCTTCCACGTTCCGGCCGGCGAAGTGTATGCGGGCGTCGAAGCGCCGAAGGGCGAGTTCGGCGTTTATCTCGTCGCCGACGGCAGCAACAAGGCTTATCGCTGCAAACTGCGCGCGCCGTCCTTCGTGCATCTGGCGGCGATGGACTACATGTCGAAGGGTCACATGCTCGCCGACGTGTCGGCCATTCTCGGTTCTCTCGACATCGTGTTCGGTGAGGTCGACCGGTGAGGGCACAATTCCTCTTCACAGCGCTTCTGCTCGCGGGTTGTGCGAAAGCCGATCCCGTGATGGAGAAGAAGACGCTCGACAACTGGCCGACGCACAATGCGACGGCGGTGACGGTCTATTTTCGCGAGTGCGGCTCGCGAGACGATAAAGATAGAATTCTCTGCCATTCCTGCGGCAGCGAAATCTTCGTCAATGCGGACGGCAAGATCGATCTGTATGTCGATAACAACGAAGACACGTTCGAGGGCAATCCGCCGGAAGTGAAGATCACTGGTGAGCTGTCGCATTTCTACAATCATGTCGAAGTGAAGGAAGGTCTTGCGGAGCGCGCCAAAGGGGCTGCGTCCTACGAGAAATTCATCACGGCGAAGTTCGAAGAGGGCAATCAGTGGTGCGCCGGGCTGGGCGGCACGCGCCACGATCTCAAAAATCTAATCGCCGATGCGGCGCGTGGAAAGTATGTGAAATGAGTAAGAAGCAGGTCACCTGTTCGCAGCACGGAGAAGGCAACGCAGTGTTTATCTGCGATCATCTTCTGATGTCGCTCCGCGATAACCGCGAGCGTGGCCTGTTCACGTGGTCCGACGACAACGGAAACACCTGCGGCTGGTGCAGCGAGTGCGCCGCGCGCGCGGAAGCGTCAGGCTCGGGTCCGGACCGCGTGCCGTTGAAATTCAAAGTCGAGACGCTTTGCGAAAAGTGCTTTGAGCCGGTTCGCCAGCTTCATGCCGGAGGCATTCGGTACAGATGAGCCTTCGCCGTCTCGCCCAGCATCAGCCCGAAAGCTTCGCGTTCAACGACGCGAACAAAAAGCTTTGCGATGAGTGGATCGCGAAATTCCCGCAGGGCCGTCAGGCCAGCGCGGTCATCGCGATGCTGTGGATCGGGCAGGAGCAGGAAGGCTGGGTCTCCAAGCCGATGATCGAGGACATCGCGAAGACGTTGTCGATGCCCTACATCCGCGTGCTTGAAGTCGCGACGTTCTACACGATGTTCAATCTCGCCCCGGTCGGCGATCATCTGGTGCAGGTTTGCACGACGACGCCGTGCTGGCTGCGCGGTTCGGACGATGTCGTTGCCGCGTGCAAGAAACATATCGCGCCGACGCCGCACACGGTCTCGAGCGACGGCAAGTTCTCGTGGATGGAAGTCGAATGTCTCGGCGCCTGCGTGAACGCGCCGATGCTGCAGATCGGCAAGGATTTCTACGAAGACCTCGATGGGCCGAAGACCGAGGCGCTGCTCGAAGCATTCCGCCGCGGTGAAACGCCGAAGCCCGGCGCCGGCAACGGCCGTCACACGTCCGAGCCCGAGGGCGGCGCGCTGACGCTGAAGGATCCGCAACTCTACAATGGCGGTTACAGCCGCAAGACACCGGGAGCGGCCACATAATGCTCGCCGATAAGGATCGCATCTTCACGAATCTCTACGGGTTTCAGGACCCGGGACTCGAAGCCGCGAAGAAGCGCGGCAACTGGGACGGCACGAAGGAAATCCTCGCGCTTGGGCCGGAAGGCATCGTCGATATCATGAAGAAAAGCGGCCTGCGCGGCCGCGGCGGCGCGGGCTTTCCGACCGGCATGAAGTGGTCGTTCATGCCGAAGGAAGTGAAGGAGCGTCCGCATTATCTCGTCGTCAACGCCGATGAGTCCGAGCCGGGCACATGCAAAGACCGCGATATCATGCGCCACGACCCGCACACGCTGGTTGAAGGTTGCCTGATCGCGAGCTTCGCGATGCGCGCGCATGTCGCCTACGTCTATGTGCGCGGCGAGTTCATCCGCGAGCGCGAGGCGCTGCAACGTGCTGTCGATGAGGCCTATGCCGCGAAGCTGATCGGCAAGGACAACATCTTCGGTTATCCGTTCGATCTGTATGTCCACCACGGCGCCGGCGCGTATATCTGCGGCGAAGAGACGGCATTGCTCGAAAGCCTTGAAGGCAAGAAGGGCCAGCCGCGCCTGAAGCCGCCATTCCCGGCGAATGTCGGACTCTATGGCTGCCCGACGACAGTGAACAACGTCGAGAGCATCGCTGTTGCACCCACGATCCTGCGCCGCGGCGCTGAGTGGTTCGCCGGCATCGGCCGTCCGAACAATTTCGGCACGAAGGTCTTCTGCATCTCCGGCCACGTGAACAAGCCGTGCAACGTCGAAGAAGAGATGGGCATACCGCTCCGTGAGCTGATCGAGAAGCATGCTGGCGGCGTGCGTGGCGGCTGGGACAATCTGCTTGCCGTGATCCCCGGTGGCGCATCCGTGCCATTGCTGCCGAAATCGATCTGCGACGACGTGCTGATGGATTTCGACTCGCTGAAGAACGTGCAATCCGGTCTCGGCACCGCCGCTGTGATCGTGATGGACAAATCGTGCGACGTCGTGAAGGCGATCCAGCGGCTCGCCTATTTCTACAAGCATGAGAGCTGCGGCCAATGCACACCGTGCCGCGAAGGCACCGGTTGGATGTGGCGCGTGATGACCCGCATGGTGAAGGGCGATAGCCATCCGGCGGAGATCGATCTGCTGCAGGATGTCTCCAAGGAAATCGAAGGTCACACGATCTGCGCGCTCGGCGATGCCGCGGCGTGGCCGATCCAGGGCCTGATCCGTCATTTCCGCCCCGAACTCGAACGCCGCATGGCAGCCTTCAACAAGCAGGCGGCCGAATGACGACGTATTGGCTGGCCTTCCTCGATTGGTTTGCGTCGATCAGCGCGCTGATCGCGATTGCGCTCACGCTGACTCAGCTGTTCGGCAACCGCACCTATCACGCGGTCGTGCATTACCTGTCGCAGTGCGATATCGCGCTGGCCAATCCGCAATTCTCCAATCCCGATCTCGGCAAGATTGATTTCGACGGCCATACCTTTGACGGCGATGCGAAACAGTTCGAGCGATATGAGTGGTACGTCGCACGCCTGGTTTACACGCTTGATGCCGCGATGCGGCAAGCGCCGTTCCAACAATGGCGGCAGGTTGCGTGCACGCAACTCGCCTATCACAAGCGTTACTTCGCGAGCGAATACTACGCGAAGCAGGATTACCTGAAGCACTACAGCGGGCGCATGCGTAAGCTCATTCAACAGCAGAGGGCCGCCTGATGCCCAGCCGTAAGCTCATCGTCGACGGCAAAGAGATCGAGGCGGATGACGGCCTGACTCTGTTACAGGCCTGCGAGATCGCGGGCGCGGAAATTCCGCGCTTCTGCTATCACGAGCGTCTGTCGGTCGCCGGCAATTGCCGCATGTGCTTGGTCGAGTGGGTTGGTGCGCCGAAACCGCAGGCGTCCTGCGCGCTGCAGGTCCGCGACATCTTCCCGAACAAGGACGGCACGCCCGCCAAGATCAATACGACGTCGCCTTATGTGCGCAAGGCGCGCGAAGGCGTGATGGAATTCCTGCTCATCAACCATCCGCTCGATTGCCCGATCTGCGACCAGGGCGGCGAATGCGATCTGCAGGATCAGGCGATGGGCTATGGCCGCGCCGCGTTCCACCGCTTCAACGAGAACAAGCGCGCGGTCGAAGACAAATATATGGGCCCGCTGGTCAAGACGATCATGACCCGCTGCATCCAGTGCACGCGCTGTGTCCGCTTCGCGACGGAAGTTGCAGGCGTCCCCGATCTCGGCGCCACCGGCCGCGGCGAGGATATGGAGATCACGACCTATCTGGAGAAGGCGTTCGCGAGCGAACTCTCCGGCAATGTGGTCGATCTCTGTCCGGTCGGCGCGCTGACCTCAAAGCCGTACGCGTTTAATGCGCGGCCGTGGGAATTGCGCAAGACGGAGTCCGTCGACGTGATGGATGCGCAGGGCTGCAACATCCGCGTCGATGCGCGCGGGCCAGCGGTGCTGCGCGTGCTGCCGCGCCTCAACGAAGAGATCAACGAGGAATGGATTTCGGACAAGGCGCGCCATGCCTGTGACGGCCTGATGCGCCAGCGTCTGGATCGTCCCTATGTCCGCAACCGCACCACGGGCAAGCTTGCGCCTGCATCGTGGGGCGAGGCGTTCACCGTAATTGCGGAGCGCGTTGCCGCCTCGAAGCCGGACAGCATGGCCGCCATTGTTGGCGATCTGGCCGCGGCGGAAGAGATCAAGGCGCTCAAGGATCTGATGAACGCGCTGAGTGTCACCAATCTCGATTGCCGTCAGGACGGCGCGAAGCTTGGCGGTGCACGCCAGTCTTATCTGTTCAACACGACCATCGCGGGCGTCGAAGCGGCGGATGCGATCCTGTTGATCGGCTGCAATCCGCGCTGGGAAGCGCCGGTGCTGAACGCGCGCATCCGCAAGACGTGGCTGAACGGTGCGCTCAAGGTTGCCAATATCGGCCCGGCGGTCGACCTGACCTATCCGGTCGAGCAATTGGGCGCGGGCGTCGATGCGCTCGAAGCCATTGCCAATGGCAGCCACGATTTCGCGAAGGTTCTGAAAGACGCCAAGCGTCCGATGGTGATCGTCGGCTCCGGCGCGATTGCGCGGGCGGATGGTGCGGCGCTGCTGAAGCTTGCGGCGAAGATCGCGTCTGACACCGGCATGATCGGTCCTGCGGGTAGTGCTGCCGAAGGCGGCTGGAATGGGTTCAATGTGCTGCACACCGCGGCGTCTCGTGTCGGCGCGCTCGACCTCGGCTTCGTGAAGGGTCGTGATGTCGCCGGCATTGTCGACGGCGCACAGAAGGGCGAGATCGACTTCATCTATCTGCTCGGTGCCGATGAATGCGATGTCGGCCATCTCGGCCGCGCGTTCGTCGTCTATCAGGGCAGCCACGGTGATGCCGGTGCGCACAACGCCGATGTCGTGCTTCCCGGTGCGGCCTATACCGAGAAGGAAGGCCTCTACGTCAATTTCGAGGGCCGGGTGCAGCGCTCGGAGCGTTCTGTGTTCCCGCCGGGCGATGCAAAGGAAGACTGGACGATCCTGCGCGCTCTGTCCGACGTACTCGGCAAGAAGCTGCCGTATGACACTCTCGCCGACCTGCGCAAAGCCATCGTTGCCGATGCGCCGCACTTCGGCGATCTCGGCAACGCGCCGGTACATGCGGGTGCGGATGCCGCGAATTGGGCCGCAGTCGGCGCGGACGGGAAGCTCGATTCCAGTGTGCCGTTCGGCCATGCCGTTGGTGATTACTATCTGACCAACCCCATCGCGCGTGCGAGCGCCACGATGGCGAAGTGCAGTCAGGAATTCGTCACCGGCTCACACAAGATAGCGGCGGAGTAGGGGATGATCTTCACCAAACTCTTCCTCTCGCTCGGCATGCCGTACGCCTGGGCGTGGTCGCTCAGCCAGATCGCGTCGATCCTGATCTTCGCCGTGTCGATCCTGATCATGGTGGCGTTCATCCTGCTCTATGACCGCAAAATCTTCGCAGCGGTGCAGATGCGCCGCGGCCCGAACGTGGTCGGCATCTTTGGCCTCCTTCAGAGCTTCGCCGACCTCGGCAAATATCTGATCAAGGAAGTGATCATCCCGGCCGGCGCCAACAAGGTGATCTTTATCCTGGCGCCGCTGGTCAGCGCCGTGCTGGCGTTCTCGGCCTGGGCGGTGATCCCAATCGACAACCATTGGGTCGTGTCCGACATCAATGTCGGCATTCTCTATCTCTTCGCGGTGTCGTCGCTTGGCGTCTACGGCATCATCATGGCCGGCTGGGCGTCGAACTCGAAATACGCGTTCCTGTCGGCCTGTCGCGCCGCGGCGCAGATGGTCTCGTACGAAGTCTCCATCGGCTTCGTGCTGGTGACGGTGCTGTTGTTTGCGGGTTCGCTGAACCTCTCTGACATCGTGCGCGCGCAGCAGGCCTCGGGTCCGCTCTCGTTCCTGCACTGGAACGTGTTCTCAATCCTGTTCCCGATGCTGCCGATCTTCTTCGTTTCGGCCATCGCGGAAACCAATCGCCCGCCCTTCGATCTGGTGGAAGCGGAGTCCGAACTCGTGGCCGGTTACTTCGTCGAATATTCCTCGACGCCGTTCCTACTGTTCTATCTGGCCGAGTTCCTGAACATCTGCCTGATGAGCTCGATGGTCTCCATCCTGTTCTTCGGCGGATGGCTGCCGCCCATCGATGTGTGGCCGCTGAACGCGATCCCCGGCGTGATCTGGTTCGTGATCAAGCTGTGGTTCTTCTTCTTCCTGTTCGCGATGGTGCGCGCGTTCGTGCCGCGCTACCGCTACGACCAGCTCATGCGTCTCGGCTGGAAAGTGTTCCTGCCGACGTCGTTGTTGTGGGTGCTGATCACCGCGGCGTGGGTCGTCTTCGTTCGTCATGGAGGTGCGTGATGGCCAGTCTTGACCGTGTCGCACGCCAGATATTCTTCTGGGAATTCCTGACCAGCTTCGTCCTGTCGATGCGCTACTTCTTCGGTAAGAAGGCAACGCTGAACTATCCGTTCGAGAAGGGGCCGATCAGTCCGCGCTTCCGTGGCGAGCATGCGCTGCGCCGTTATCCGAACGGCGAAGAGCGCTGTATCGCCTGTAAGTTGTGCGAAGCGGTGTGCCCCGCACAGGCGATCACCATCGAGGCAGAGCCGCGCGAAGACGGTTCGCGCCGCACGACGCGCTACGACATCGACATGGTGAAGTGCATCTATTGCGGCCTGTGCCAAGAAGCATGCCCCGTTGACGCCATCGTCGAAGGTCCGAACTTCGAATACTCCACGGAGACGCGCGAGGAGCTCTACTACAACAAGGACAAGCTGCTCGCGAACGGCGACCGATGGGAACGCGAGATCGCGAAGAACCTCGAACTGGATGCGCCCTACAGATGAGCCTCGCGGATATCCAGGCACGCGCCATGTCGAAGATGGGCCGGACCGCTCCGGGCGCCCGCAAGGGATACTTTGCCGCCGCCGACAAGGCGCGCCGCAATGCGAACCTGAAAGCCGACGGCTATGTGATCCCGTTCTCCGAATGGATGGGCCACAACAACGGGCCGGACTGGTTCGCCAGCGAGCTGTATCTCGAATATTGCTGGACCAAGGCGCACGCGAAGGCGTGGGCACCGCCCAGCCAGGAGATCGGCATCCGCCGCGCGCGCAAGGCCGAGGCCATCGGCATGAGCTATCGCGATTACGTTCTGGAGATTCTGGAGCACGGCCGTTACCCGCAAGGGGAGACGCAGCAATGATCTTCCAGACGATCGCGTTCTATCTGTTCTCGGTGGTGATGATCGCGGCGGCCTTCATGGTAATCGCCGCGCGCAATCCGGTGCACTCGGTCCTGTTCCTGATCCTCGCCTTCTTCAACGCCGCCGGCCTGTTCGTGCTGATGGGCGCGGAGTTCCTGGCGATGATTTTGGTCGTCGTTTATGTCGGCGCGGTCGCGGTGCTGTTCCTGTTCGTCGTCATGATGTTAGATGTGGACTTC
>Ga0068853_100004709_pt1 | contig 10590 bp, 6 predicted proteins | sample KBSCornC32_FD_65655 | JGI IMG/M metagenome (GOLD analysis project Ga0068853, IMG submission 65655) | Corn rhizosphere microbial communities from Kellogg Biological Station, Michigan, USA - KBS Corn C3-2 | ecosystem: Host-associated > Plants > Roots > Rhizosphere > Soil ... | reverse complement strand
GCCCCCGAGCGATTCGCGCAGGCCGTGCAGGTGGCGCTCGCCGACGCGCAGGTCGATGCCGTGCTGTTGATCCTGACGCCACAGGCGATGACCGACCCGACCGCCACGGCGGCGAAAGTGGCGCAGGCGCACGTTGCCGCACATAAGCCGCTCCTGGCGACATGGATCGGCGGCCGCCGCGTCGCCGAGGGAACGCGCCTGCTCGCGGCGGCGAATATTCCCAGTTATGCCAGCCCCGAAGACGCGGTCAAGGCGTTCATGCATTTGGTTTCGTATGCCCGCAATCTCGAGACGCTGTATGAAACACCGCGCGACGTGCCGATGACGTTCTCGCTGGATTTCACCGGCCTGAGGCAGCGTTTCGCTGGCGTGTTGCAGCCTGCTAACGGGGTCGACATCCTTTCCGAAGCCGATTCCAAATCGCTGCTGGAGGCCTACGGCATTCCCGTCACTAAGGCTCTCCCCGCGCGCTCGGCCGCCGAGGCGCAGGTCCTGGCGTCAGAGATCGGCTACCCGGTGGTGCTGAAAGTGCTCTCCCCGCAGATCACTCACAAGACCGACGTGGGCGGAGTGGCCCTCAATATCCGCACGGCCGAAGCGGTCTCGATCGCCTATGACGAAATCGTTTCATCGGCGCGTCGAAAGGCCCCGCAGGCCGAGATCCTGGGAGTGACGGTGCAGAAGATGGTGCACCTGGCGGACGGCGTCGAATTGATCGCCGGCGTGAAGAAGGACGCGACGTTCGGCGCGGTATTGATGGTGGGGGCCGGCGGAATCACAGCCGAACTGTACCGCGATCGTGCATTGGGGCTGCCGCCGCTTAACGAACGACTGGCGCGGCGAATGCTCGAATCGCTCAAATCGTGGCCACTTTTGGCGGGATACCGCGGCAAGCCGGCGGCAAATGTCGACCGGCTGGTGGAAGTGCTGATTCGCCTCTCGTATCTCGTGGCGCACAATCCGGAGATCGGCGAGCTCGACATCAATCCACTGTTTGTCGGCGCGACCGACGTGGTGGCCCTCGACGCGCGGGTCGTCATCGATCGCGCGGTGGCTGGCAAGGAAACTCGCCCGTACTCTCATCTGGCGATCAGGCCCTATCCGCAGGAGTTCGTGCGCCGCGATGCTTTGCCCGATGGGCGGCCTTTGACGCTGCGGCCAATCCGGCCGGAAGACGAGCCCCAGTGGCTGGAGCTTGTCGCGAGCTGTTCTCCCGAAACGCTGCACGCGCGGTTCCGCTATCTGTTCAAACAGCCCACGCACGAGATGGCCGTTCGGTTCTGCTTTCTGGATTATGACCGTGAGCTGGCGATTATGGCCGAGATTGAAGACCAGGGGCAGCGGCGATTCATCGGCGTGGGCCGGTTGGCGGCCGATTCGAATCACGATACGGCCGAAATCGCACTCCTGGTGGCCGATGCCTGGCAGAATGTGGGGCTGGGGCTGAAACTGACCGACCATTGCCTGGAAATCGCCCGCACCTGGGGCATCCGGCGGATCATCGCCTCGACCGCACTCGATAACCCCCGGATGATTTCGATTTTTGAGCAGCGTGGTTTTCGCGTCGATCGCGATTACCAGGAAGGAGTCGTGCTGGTGGAACGAATTCTCGACGCGTAGCATCCGACGAGTCGCGGGCCCCCTGCCCTTCAGGGTTCTCGGTGGTTAATATGGATTTTTCCAGGGCAACCCTCCTTCGTCGGGCAACCCTGGGCTGTGCTGCAACACGCTTTCAGCGTAGAGGATCGCCCCATGCTCAACCTGGTCCTGGCAATGTCGATCATCGCCGCCGAGCCGCTGGTCCCTGGCGACAATGCTCGCGAGATCGAATTCAACGGAATGCAGCGCACCTATACCGTCCACGTTCCGCCAAAGTTCGATTTACAGAAGCCCACGCCGGTCGTCTTGATCTACCATGGTGCGCTGACGAACCGCGACATGATGTCGGCCTTTACCGGGCTCAACAAGAAGGCTGATGAAGCAGGTTTTCTGGCCGTTTACCCCAATGGCAACGGCGAAGGGAAACTGACGTTCGTCTGGAACGCCGGCGGGCGCGGCAAGGCCCTGGACCAGAAATACGACGACGTCGCATTTACGTCGCGGCTGCTGGACGAACTCGGGACCCTCGCCCGGCTCGATGCGAAGCGGATTTACGCCACCGGCCTGTCAAACGGCGGCATGATGTGCTATCGGCTCGCCGCCGAACTTTCGGATCGCATTGCAGCGATCGCTCCCGTGTCGGGTACGATGGCGATACGGGAAGCAAAACCGGGCCGCCCGGTCCCCGTGTTGCACTTTCACGGCACCGACGACAAACTCGTACCCGTTTCGGGGGCCGATGCGCGGGCGCGGCTCGTGATTCCGTTCAAATCGCTCGACGAAACGATGCGGATCTGGGCAAAAATCGACGGTTGTCCCGACATGCCCGTCGTCGAGCAGCTTCCCGATAAGACCGACGACGGCACAACCGTCGAGCGCAAGACTTGGGGACCCGGAACCGACGGTGCCGAGGTCATTCTCTATGTGATCGCCGGCGGAGGCCACACCTGGCCCGGCCGCGAGCGCCCGGTCAAGTTCCTCGGCAAGTCGACCAAAGATATCTCGGCCAACGACCTGATCTGGGAGTTTTTCGAGAAGCACCCGATGAAGTAAGGCTGCCTTTTTAGCGTGGTGCCTGCCGAAGTCGGATTACTGCGACTCGATCCGAGTCCTCATTGCCGAATGGGACAAACGGGACTTATGCGACATATAACATAAGTCGCATGTGTCCCATATGTCCTATTTGAGTCGGGGTAATTGACTCGTGGCACTGTCGTGCGCTACCGGCAAGCTGGCAGTTTGCCGCTACGGCGCCGCCGATTGCTGCGTCGGCGCGGGCGCGGTCGTACCGGCGGAGTCGCCCTGGTTCACGATCACGGCGCCCAGATGATTGACCGCCTTTTCGACCTCATCGAGCAGTTGGTCGACTCGGAACGGCTTGTACAGCACCGCCTTCAATCCGTTCTGCCGCGCTTTGACGATCGAGTGCCCCGGATCGTATCCGAACCCCGTCATCAGAATGACCGGCAGACCCGCCTGGCACTCGCGCACCTGGCAGAAACAGTCAAAACCGCTCATGTCGGGAAGCCGGATATCGGCCAGGACGACGTCGTACTGAAAGCTGCGGACCATCAGCAGGGCTTCTTCGCCATTGTGGGCCGTCTCGACCTCGCAGCCGTGCCGGCCGAGCAGCTCATGGGCGGCCCGGCGGACGAGCTCGTCGTTGTCGGCCACCAAAACGCGCTTGCCGCGCAGCTTGGGCCGCAGGGCCCGCGCGGGCAACGTCGAATGCACGCCTTCGGGGGTAATCGACTCGCCGACTTTGTGGATCAGCGAGCGGATGTCACGCGTATGCTTGAGCACTCGCTGCAACCGCTGGGCCACGTTCGGATCATGCCCGATATATCGCTCGAGAATCCAGGCCGTGTCGTTGAGCACCTCGTCGACCGGATTGGCCACCTCGCGCAGGATCGTCTCGGTGCTTTCGGTCGCGGTGGTCATCTTCTGGGCGACGAGCAGCTCCAGCGTGTTGAGCGCCACGGCGACTTCGCGGCTGAACAGCTCCAGAAATTGCAGGTCGTTTTCGTTGAAGGCACCCGGCCGCGTGCTTTCGACGTTGAATGTTCCCAGGATCTGGTCGTGCAGGAACAGCGGCACTGTGAGCGAGCTGCGGGCGTTGGCCGCCCCGATCAGGTACAACGGGTCGTTCGTCGTGTCTTCGCACAGGTAACTCTTGCCGGTGGCCGCCACGAAGCCGGTCACGCCGTTTCCGTTCGGCCGGGCGAACAATTCGCGGTTTTCGGCTTCGGGAACCATCCCCACGGTGAGCAACGGCTCGAGCTTTTGCGTGGCCTGATCGAGCAGCCGGATTTCGACCGTCTCGAATTCCAGGAGGTCCTTGGTGTAGTGAATGATCCGAGACTTGAGCAGCTCGACCCGGTCCTGCACGTTCATTTGCAGGAGTTCCGGCGGCGACAGGTCGCCCAACTCCAACCCTGCCTGATAAATCGCGCTCAGCTTCTGTTGTTGCAGCACCTCGGCCGATACGTCGCGCACCGAAACGACCAGATAACAGGGAATCGGATTGGCAGGTGAGACGATTGGCGTGGCGTGAACCTGAAAATAGGTCTTCTCGCCCAGCCGCAACGTGCTCCGGGCCGCAGTCCCTGTGCCAAGGGCCGTATGGAAGGGACTCAGGTCCGGCCCCAAGATCTCCGGCGCCCCGAATGCGTCGTAAAACCCGCAGCCGATTTTCGATTCGTTCGAACCGGTCAGCTCGTCGAAGCGGCGGTTGGTCCACAGGATCTTGAGCCGCACGTCGAGAATCGCCAGCCCGTCGGGAATCTGCGAAAGGATGCCCCCCACCTGGGGCAAAAGGCTGGCCTCGCACAATTGGGGGGTTGGTGCGTTCAGCAGGCAAATGCCGGCATACCCGCCATCCCGCAACAATTGCAGGGCCTCTTCCATCCCATCAGCCCGAACCGGAGCGAACCGTCCCTCCAAGGCGGCGGTTAGCGATTCCGCCTGATTGCTCGTCCCATACACCAGAATTCGGGGCAGATCCGGCACCGATTAGCTCCCAGATTGAAAAAACGCGGTAGTCCTACTAATTCTAGGGGAAGCAACCCAACCCGGCAACTCCACCTCATTTTGCCCGCCCCGCTCATTTAACCGAGGGCACGCGTCCGGGTAATCGCCCGGAACAATCATCTCGGGCAAGCGATTCCTTCTTCTTTCAAATCGGCTTGTGGCCCTGTGACAATGACACGATCAGGCAGAATTTACCGGCATCTGGCCGGCTGCTGGAAGGAAATGCCGGTAATAGCGGAATTGGCTCCGGGCGGAGAATTCGGCTACGGATGGAAAGCAGATTAAACACGGAATCGCACTCGCATTCGTCAAATCCGTGCTCTATCCGTGGGATTGCCTAGCCATCCGTGGGAACTGCCCCGTCTTTTCGGGCAACGCACACATCGCGCTACTCTTCTGTCGACACTTGCTTCTCGTGCTCTTCATGCGCCTGCCAGAAATCGGCGGCACGGGTCTTGCGCCACAGGCTTAGGGCGCCTCCGACGTGGCTGTAGAACGTGTAGTGTTCCAGGATCTGGGCCGGCGTCCGGGAAACCGTCGTGTCGATGGCCCAGCGGGCAGCTTTGCGGATCTGCTCTCGCGGCGGATGCAGCTCTTCGGGTGCGATGGCCAGCCATTCGAGATGGTGGCCCGTCGCGATCACCCTTTTCTGCAATGGATCATCGATCGGTTTGTTGACGGCTTCGGCCCCTCTGTCCCAGTTCGACGGCCAGTGACCGTCTTCGAATTGCGACTCAACCAGCAGTTGCCGCACGCCCCTCATATGCGCCAGCATTTCGCCGCGAACCTCGTCCGAGAGAATCGAATACAACCCGTCCAGCCGCAACAAGAGGACGATCGAGTACAGGCGGTGCGTTCCCGAGCAAACCCCCAGGCGCTTGTCGCCGCGCATCAGCCTTTTGGCGATCATGTCGAAGGAAACGATTCGCCCATCGGCCGTCTGCCAGCTTCGGACCGGCGGAAGCCAAAGTCCGAACCCCATGGCCGACCATTCGACCTCACGTTCGTCGACTTTGAAATCGCGAAGCGCCTGCTGAACCGCATCGTTGATCGTTCGCACGTGTTGCGACGGCGTATAAACTGGCTCATGCAGCGAGACCCCCGCTTCCGTCAGACACGCCAGCCAGTGGTCGTGGTGCACGCTGGCCCCTTCTTCGCGGCCCCAGCGCACCTCGACTCCCTCGCGCGATTCGACCAGCAGCGGCTTGACCCGGTCGCCCCACGACGCCAGGTAACGCCCGTTGTCGATCAGCACGTCTCGCAGTTGCGCTCCCGACAGCACCTCGGGGTCGCTGAACCGGGCGTCCTCGCCCCAGATCCGCAGCGCATGTTCGACGTAATTCGGCCGCAGGCTTTTGGGCGAAAACCGCGGTTGAACCTGTTTGAGGACAGCCGTCAGCTCGTCATCGCTGACGACCAGTGGATCGTCGTAGAGCGATTCCATCCGCAACGGCTTTTCGCGCTCGATATGCACCACCTCGCGCGGGGCACGCGGCCACAGCCGCACGTCCACGCGGCCCAGGCCGCCACGCGCCACCGAAACTCCCAAACCGGCGACGACGATCGCTTGCACCAGCCAGAAGCCGAATTTGGATTGACGGGTTTGGGTCATGGGCGTTTCTCGTGGTGTCAGTTAAAGTAGGTCAGGCTTTCCAGCCTGACACACGCGGAATTCGACGTGCATTTGTCTCTTGAACACTCCTCGGCGCCGTAAACGCTGTCTATGGCTCACACCACTTGCTTGCGCTCGTGTCAGCCTGGAAAGGCTGACGTACTAATGCGCCGGCTCCGCCGTGCTTTCCGCCGCCTGGCGCGTGAAAATCACTGCCAGGTCATCCTCGAAGCTGCGTTTCCACTGTTTGTTTTCTCTGAGACTGTAGATCAACGCACCGCGATCGGCTTTGTCGAGCAGCAGGGTTTGCACGTCGTAGCGGTCGAATGCCTCGGTCCAGCCCGACGACATGTTGATCACCGACAGATAATCGCGCCAGATATCGGGGGGCACCAGATGCGCCTGTGACGTGACGAAGACCTTCACGTCGGGCGGCCCGGCCCACAGCAGGTAGTCGCCCCATTCGTAGATGTTGAACACCAGACCCGCCGGAGGATGTTCGCGCAGCCAGTTCACGGCGGCGACCGGCGTATCTCGCGATACGCTCTCCTTGATCCCCTGCGTCCGGCCATGCAAGACGGCCATGCCGAACGGCGTGTACGAGAAAAAGATCCACGCCAGGCCAATCGTCACCACGCTCCATTTGCCGCTGCGGATTGAAGGGGCTTTCGCGCTCGCCAGCGGAAAGAACCTCCGCCAGGCCGCGTGGGCATGAATCGTGAAACAGGCAGCGGCGACCGGCGTCCACCAGATCAGCATCCGGGCCGACCATAGGGCCGAGGCCCCCAACACGACCAGCGCCAAAACTTCACCGGCCGACACTCGTCGCGGGCTCAGGCGATAGGCGATGGCCAGGGCCAGGCCCGTCACCGCCGTGAGCTGTCCTTGATTCGTACGGAAATTGAGCGGGTCCCACTCGATCAGGTTCCGCAGGTTCGGATTTTCGGAAAACGTGAAGACTTCCGCGTAGAGCCGCAATCCGTACGGGTTCAGCAACGCGGCCACGGCCGCCAGCTCGGACAACATGAAGTACCTGCGGACGGCGGTATCACTGAGCGGTGCGTACAGCCGGCCGGTTCTGCGCCAGACGTCGATTGTGCGTCCCAGGCAGGCACAGGCCACCAGGCCCAATCCCATGACAAACGAGCCGTGCAGATTCGCCCACACGGCAATCGTCAGAGGAATCGCCACCCAGTACACCGTTCGCCAGCGCCGCGCACTCAGCATGGCCAGGAGCAGCACAAAGCAAGCCAACCCCGCCATCTGCGGCCGGACGATTTTGAATTGATACCAGTTGAGGATTTCGAACAGCGCCAGTCCTGCGGCAGTCATCGCGAAACTGCGCGTGCGGCGATAGAACCCATACGAAAGCAGCGCCAGGCACGCAGCGATCGCGGCGGCATGCAGGAACTGCACTCCCGGCGGGCCCCAATGAGCCAGCGCCTTATAACCAAGCACTTGCGACAGCCATGCCGTATCGACGAGCGGCATCCCTTCGGCCAGAGGCATCAAGGGTTCGGTCGCGGGCAGAACGTGCGTCGTCGCGACGAGCCGTCCGTAAGCCAGGTGACCCCATAGATCTGTATGGCTTAATCTCTGATAGCAATAGCACCAATAGACGACGCCGATCAGCGCGACAAAAGCCGCCAGCACCCGGGGAAACCGCAGCGCCAGCGGAACATGGTCTTCCAGCGTGTAGGCAGCCGGAGCGGGCGTCGTGGCGGAGTTCTGCGTATCGAGCGTTGTACTCATGCGAGCAATTGGCTTTCTGCGCCCATTGAAATTATTGAAGAGGACGGCAGCGGTGATTCAAGAGACAGAGAGCAGCGGCAGCACTGCCGACCTGGGCGCATACCCTTATTTTGCCCCCGAACGCGCGTCAGTCAATTCGCGATCGGCAAAACCGGTCTGGCTTGCCCTCCTTGCCAGGTCGGTTTAGACCGAAAATGAGGATCATGCCGGGCATGTCCGTCTGAGCTGAGACGCGAACGCGACTCAGCGGTAAACATGAATTCATGTGCATCTAGTGTGTCTCTCCGCGCGGTTGGCCGTCAAGACGCTTGGTCGACGGCCATGCTGCTCGGTCGACGGGCAACTCGCCCAGGTGGGAATGCATTGACGCAAATCGATAATTCACAGCAGGTTGGAAACCTTCGCCGGTTCGTCGCGGTATTTCAATCACGCGTGGCTCCCCGGTCGTAGTAGTTTATGGAACAAGACAAAAGAGCCACGCATGAGACAGAAAGGAGAACCATCATGTCTACTGCTATGAGTACTCGTCGTGAGCCTCGTCAGTTGACACCGTTTTTCCGTCCTTTCGAAGCGATCCGCAACGAATTCGATGATATGTTCGGACGCTGGATGAGCGATTGGGACGGCAACAACTGGGCGGCTGGTGATTTCAAGACTGCGTGCGATGTGTCCGAAACGGCAGACGCGTTCGAGATTCGCATGGACGTGCCAGGCATGAAGCCGGAAGACATCACTGTGCAGGTGACGGGCGATACCGTCCGCGTCTTCGGAGAACGCAAGGAAGAGAAGCAAGAGAAGGACGACAAGGAAAAGACGTTCCATCGCTTCGAACGTCGCCACGGGAAGTTTTCGGAAACGATCGTGTTGCCGATGACGGTCAAAGATGACCATGTCCAGGCCGAATTCCACGAGGGCGTGCTGACGATCGCGCTGCCCAAGAGCGAGGCCAGCAAGACGCGCACCGTCAAGGTGAAGGCGAACGGCAAGTCGTGAGAGAGTGAAGCCGCAAGCGGCGGTCTCCAGCGAATGGAGGCCGCCGCTTTTTTATTGGCAGTTGGGATTAGGCAGTTTAACCCCGAGCCATCGGCAAGGCCGGCCGCGCGCGGGATCAATCTGTTTCATGCCACCCGGTCGCGACGGCGGACTCTGCAGGGCATTTTGTCGCGAGCGGAAATCGTGACTACTCATAGCGACATGTGGCCGGCCTCGCCGCAGGCTCGGGGTTAAACGATTCAAACTCGTCCGCGTCAGGCGCGTGCTGCTAATGCCCATGCCTATGCCATCTTCGCCACTGTCGCCTTCATCTTCTCGAGCCCCGTTTTCGCCACGGACAGCGGATCCTGCTTCCAATAGTCGCGATTGAACAGTTCCAGCGACAGGAATCCCTGGAAGCCGGCCAGCCGCAGATCGCGGAGCATTTCGGGCAAGGGCGCCACGCCATCACCGGGATAGACGCGGTGCTCGTCTTTGATCGTCTCGCGCGGCGGATCGGCCGGATAATCGTTGATGTGGAACATCTGTACGGCTACTCCCGACAGCAGCTTGAGTCCCTCGAATCCCGACCCCCCTTTGTGCAGGTGATAGACATCGGGGAGCACGCACGCTTTCGGATGACCGCTCTCGACCGCGACGTACACGGTTTCCGACAGGCGGCTCAACGTCTTCGAGAAGCCCCACACCTCGGCCTCGGGAACAATGCCCATCTGGTCGCCCAGTTCGAGCAGTTTGAGATAACGGGCCGCAGCGTTTTTCAGTTCGGGGCTGGGCTTGTCTTTGTCGGTCGCGCCGGCCGGCGGCGCGGCGATCCGCTTGCCGCCGATCGCCGCCAGCGTCGCCATGTCGCGCTTGGCCTGTTCCATCCCCTTTTCGCGGGCCGCGTTGTCGTCGACGATCCACTGCGCGAAACCGATCGCGCTTTCGACCGTGAGCCCCAGGTCGCTGATTCTCTTCCCCAGGTCCTTGAGCGACCCGCCCCCTTTCACATAGTTATCGAGCGTCCCCATCCAGGGCTCAATTGCGTCGTACCCGGCCTCCGCCGCGATCTCGACCTCGCGCACGATCCCCACATCCTGCCCGCGAATCGTCGCCGTGTTGAGGCAATAGCCGAAGGGTTTGTCTTTGGATCGCGCCGGCTCTGCCGCCGTCGCTCCTTGTGGAACACCCGCGAAAGCCGCGCCACAGGCCAGCCCCGTCGTCAACAGGTCGCGTCGTGAAAACTCAGTGGTCATTTTCATTATCCCGGCTTAAACGTGAACTTCACATCGCCGCATATCGTACAGCCTTGAAGCGTAAATCCGCAACAATCACGTCGCAGCCAACGTCATTTGGTGCCAGCAAAGGCGCGAGCATCGAACGAAAGGGCGATTTCCGTCAAGGCGTTCGCTTTGATCTCGACGACAAGCTCCTTTTTCAGCCAGCCTGGGAATTCGTGCCAGACCATGAACGAATGCTTGCCCGGAGGTAAGCCTTTAATCATGAATTGCCCGCGTTCGTTCGTCACTGCGGCGAGGTCGTGGTCCAGGACTAAGTAATAAGCCTTCATCCAGGGGTGCAGATCGCATTTCACGGCCAAAGGCCTCGACTCCGGCTTTTTGAAT
>Ga0068853_100004708_pt1 | contig 10591 bp, 10 predicted proteins | sample KBSCornC32_FD_65655 | JGI IMG/M metagenome (GOLD analysis project Ga0068853, IMG submission 65655) | Corn rhizosphere microbial communities from Kellogg Biological Station, Michigan, USA - KBS Corn C3-2 | ecosystem: Host-associated > Plants > Roots > Rhizosphere > Soil ... | reverse complement strand
GACCCGGCGAGCCGGGAGTGTAAGCTCCCGGATTCTGTCATGAAATTTGCACTCGATCGCCGTCACTGGCTCCAAGTCAGCAGCCTGGGCTGGTTTGGCACTGGGTTGCTGCCGCTGAACCAGCACGGCCTCCTTGCCGCCGAGGAGCGGCCGAACAAGCCGCGGCGGTCGCCGATCAAGTCGGTCATTCTTATCTTCCACTACGGTGGTCCCAGCCATCTGGAGACGTACGATCCCAAGCCGCAGGCGCCGGCCGAGGCGCGCGGCGAGTATCAGACGATCGCGACGGCCGTTCCGGGAATCGTCGTCGGCGAATATCTGCCCCGCGTGGCGAAGATCATGGATCGGCTGACGCTGGTGCGGTCGATGCATCATCCCATGCGCAATCACAACGCGGCGGCCGCCGAAACGCTCACGGGCCGCACCCCCGTCAGTGGCGATCTCGAATTGCTGGCCAATGAGTCGCGGTCGTATCCCACGCTGGGGTCATCGGTCAATTTCGCGCTAGGCCCGTCGGCCCACGTGCTGCCTTACGTCGCGCTCCCCTACACGATCTACAACGTCGTCGAGCTGCCTGGTCAAACGCCCGGTTTTCTGGGAGGGCAATACGATCGCTTCCAGGTGACTGGCAATCCCAACAATCCCGATTTCCGGATTTCGTCGCTGGAGCCGCCGGCCAATCGGCAATCGGCCGAGCTGGTTTCGCGAGAACAACTGCTGCACGCACTCGATCTCCTGCCCGCGTCCGATCCGCTCTCGAAAATGCGGAACTATCAGGAACGGGCCCTGCAACTGGTGTCTTCCGACTCGGTTCGCAAGAGCTTTGAAATCGGCCAGGAAGCCGCGAAGTTGCGCGAACGGTACGGACGGAACCTGTTGGGGCAAAGTCTGCTGCTGGCGCGCAGGCTTGTCGAAGGGGGTGTCAATTTCGTGACCGTCTTCGACGGCGAACGGAACGGACAGGACGCCAACTGGGACAGCCACCAGACGATCTTTCCGCGTCACCGGCAGTTGATCCCGCCGGCCGATCAGGGCTTCTCGGCATTGATCGAAGACCTCGAAGCGCGGAATCTATTGGATTCGACGCTGGTGATCGCCATGGGCGAATTCGGCCGCACCCCTAAGATCAACAATAACGCCGGTCGCGATCACTGGCCAGATTGTTACACGATCGTGCTGGCGGGAGGAGGCGTCCGCGGCGGGCAGGTGTACGGCGCCAGCGACAAGATCGGCGCGTATCCCGATCGCGACCCCGTATCGCCGGCAGATCTGGCCGCGACGATATTCTGGCGATTCGGCATCGACCCCGCGCGGGAAATTCACGACCAGACCAATCGCCCGATCCGCCTGGCCGATGGCCAGCCGCTGTATTCGTTGTTTGGTTAGTGGTCAGTCGGCAGTTGTCAGTGGCCAGTTGTCGCACGAGATTGTGTACCGCTCATCGACCTCCGGCCGCACTTCTCTTCTTTGCCCATATGCCCTACGCTGGAGTCATGTCGGTCGAGAATGAAAATACGCAACCGCAGATGATCCTGCTGGGAACGGGCACGAGCAACGGCGTGCCGATGATCGGCTGCCACTGCGAGGTGTGCAGTTCCAGCAATCCCAAGAACAAGCGCATGCGGTCGGGCGTGGCCGTGCGGGCGCCAGACGGCGTTTTTCTGATCGACACGCCCCCCGAATTGCGGTTGCAGCTCGTGCGCGAAAAGATCGACCTGGCCAGGGCCGTAATCTATACACACGGCCATGCCGATCATTTGTACGGTCTCGACGACACCCGCATCTTCAGCTACTACCTGAAACAAGTGATTCCGCTCTACTGCGAATCGGAAACGGAACGGCGGATCCGTCAGTCGTTTGATTATGCATTCACCGATGTCTCTCCCCAGGGACATTTCGGGGCCGTTCCGCAGCTCAATATCCGTCCGATCGGACTGGAACCGTTTGAGCTCCTGGGACTGACAGTCCGGCCGATCCGGCTCTGGCATGGCGAGCTCGCCGTATTGGGTTTCCGTATCAATAACGTGGCCTTCTGCACCGACGTCAGCCGCATTCCAGATGAAAGTTGGCCCCTTCTGGAGGGGCTGGACACGCTCGTGCTCGACGCCCTGCGCGACAAGCCCCATCCCACGCATTTCAGCCTGAGCCAGGCGCTGGAAGCGGCCCAGCGCGTGGCCGCCCGGCAGACGTTTTTCACGCACATTTCGCACGCTCTCGAGCATGACGCGACGAATGCCCGGTTGCCCGCGGGCGTGGAGTTGGCGTACGATGGATTGAGAATTCCGCTGTGAGAGGACGATGGACGATCACGACGCGGCCATGCTGACATTCGTGAAACTGGCCGGGGTATCCCAGAGCCGGGAGCAGCTCGGTCCGCGCGACAAGTTTCTCGTGCTGGCGGGCGCAGCGGCCAGCCGCGCCAATCATCCCGCCGTCGCTCACCGCTGCCGGGAGCTGGTGCTGGCCAACAACCCGGCGCATCTCTTGAAGCGCTACGAAACGATCGAGCAGGCGCTCGCGGACGCGGAATTTCAGCAGTATTTCAAGCAAGTCACGCGGTTCTGCTCCTACGAAAAGGCCGAGCATCACCTGTCGCAACTTGACATCTCGAGCGAGCTGCCGAAGATCACCGCGAAACTCAGCCCCGAGGAATATGCCCTGTTATTATTGGGCCACTCGCACGAGCGGTAGAAGTAGGGAATTCGATTCCTTACGCTGAAAGCGTTACGCAGCACAGCCCAGGGTTGCCCGACGAAGGAGGGCTACCCTGGGAACGAAATCCAACGTGCAGTTGAACCCTGTAAGGGTTCGGCAGGCAGCACCGTAAGACTCTGCACAACCCTTTCAGGGTTGGTTCTTCTATTCGCATCGTAACCCAGGGTAGCCCGGCAGGCCGGGCAACCCTGGGCTGTGCTGCATAACCCCTTCGGGGTATTTGTGCCGCCAACACGCACAACCGTTTAGGATTCGCCGCCACTCGAATGCTCGCGATTTATTTTGACCACGGTCATTCGGCTTCGAATTCGTGGCGGAATTCGTTGTAGTGGATGTATTCCCAGTGGCGGTACAGGGGCGACGACTGCACCAGCCGGCTGTGCGGGCCGATGGCCGCCAGGCGACCCTTGTGAATGAACAGGATTTCGTCCGACCGCTTGAGCGTCGAGATCCGCTGCGGCAGAAAGATCACCGTGCGGTTGGGCGCGATGCGACTGTAAACGTCGTCCAGCATCGTCTTGGTGTCGTCGTCCATCGCGTCTGTGGGCTCGGCAATGATCAATAGCGCCGGCTTGCGCAAAATGGCCCGCGCCAGCCCCAGGCGAAAGCTCTGCCCGGCGTCGAGTTGTTCACCGTGCTCGCCAATGACCGTTTCATACCCCTGCGACAGCTTCTGGATGAAATTGTGGGCGTGGGCGATCTTGGCCGCGTCGGTGACGTCCTGCAGGCTGAAGTTGGAATTGCCTCCACTGATGTTGTCGCGGACCGAACCGGTCAGGAATGGGTCCTTGCCACCCACGAACACCACTTCGGCCCTGAGCGATTCGAGGGTCACCCAGGCGATGTCTTCGCCGTCGATCAGAATGCGGCCCGCCTGCGGCTCGATGAAACGCGGCAAGAGGTACGCGATGGCCAGGCTCTCGAGCGGATCCGAAGCGACGATCGACACCTGCCGGCCCGCGGGGATCTTGAGCTTAAGTCCCTCGAGCACCTGCTTCTTCGCTGATGTCGCATAAGCGACCCCTTCAAACGAAATCATCTTCGAGAGGGGCTGCAGGAACTTGGCCCCCACCGCCTGGCCCACTTCAGGAATCTGATTGAGGTAATTCTGAATCTGCCTCGCCGCATGATTGGCTGCATCGCGATCGCGATCGAGCCGCGCCAGGCTCGAGAGCGGAAACCAGGCGGCCGCGAGGGCCGACAGCAGCAGCACGCCCGCGGCGAACGAGATGACCGCAGGCGGCAGCAGAATCATCGAACCCAGGTACAGCAGGACGAATGCCGTACACGCCGCGACCATCATGCGAATAGCCCTGCGCGACCAGGCTTTGGCCGACAAGCCACCGGAAATGTCCTCCTGGAAACGATCGAGGTACTTTTGAAACTGCTGCTGCTCGAAGGCTTCCATGCCGAAACCGCGGACCAGGCGAGTCTTGTCGAGGCTTTCGGCCAGCAGCCTTAATTCTCTGGCTGCGTTCGTTTCCGCAAGCTGGCGAACCTGTTCGATGCGAGCCGCTTCGCGCTGAGCCAGGTACCAGCACGCGGCGATCGGCACGAGGCAAACGATCGCCAATTCCCAATTGGCGGCCAAGGCCAGCGCGATCAAGACGACGACTCGCAATGGGTCGCGGCCGATGCGCACCGCCCAGAGCGACACGCCTTCACTCAGCGAGTTGACTTCGGCGGTGAACAAATGCATGGCTTGTTCGCTCGCACGGCCCTCCAGGTCCGAAGGACCCAGCCGCAAAGTTTGTCGGTGGATATTGCGCCGCAACCGCGCGGCGGTCTCTTGTCCAGCGCGGATCAAGAGGATCCTCGCGCGGGATTCGAACATGCTGCGCACGAGTCCGCACAATGCCGCCAGCATCACCAGCGTCAAAAGTGCCTGCTTGTCGTTGCGCAAGGGTGAAAACCGGCGGTACGCGGCCCTCAGCGCCGGGCCGAAAACGCCGTCACGAAAACGCCAGACCGTCGGCAACAAACCTTTCCCGGCGTAGACCAGACTCGCGGGGCCATTGGCGACGGGGGGCCCGAAGTCCTGCACGACGATTTCGCCCACCAGGGATTTCAATGCTGCCTGCTCTGTTTGAGCGATCTCGAGTGTGCCCCCGCGCACGAGCAGATCGGTGTAGAGAAACAGCAGCACCAGCACGAGCGCCAGCAGCAGCGAACCGGCCGTGTACATCAGGCAGGCCCGCAAAGGGGCCCCGCGCAGCAGATCACGCAGCGAAAAAACTCGCTGAAAAGGGGTCGGTTCGTTGCTGGCCAAGGATGCCTCTTCTTCTACGCCCCACGCCGTTTGAAACCAGCCCCGAAAGATCGGATTCCGCTTCAGGCGGGTCTCACGCCAGATCGCGGTCCTCGAACATGATAAATGCCAGGAGGATCGCCGCGCTGATGTACGCCGCACTGTAAATCGCCACCCAACCCAGATACGTCGCCGGCACGACGGAACCGGTTACGATGGCTGCCTCGACGTTGAAGTTTTCGACCGCCGGCAAAATGGCCGAGATCACGCGCGCCATGAAGGTCACCAGCTCAAGCCGGCCGAGGTTGCTTCGTACCAGGCTGGGGGTGAGGTGACCGACCACGAATATCGCCAGACAGGCGACCATATTGACCACCATCGGCGCTCGCGTCGAAATCGCCACACTGATCGCCGACATGACGGCGACCTCGAGCAACCCCAGCACCACCGGGGGAATGATCTTGTATGCTTCCAACTGGGCCAACTGCGCCGTCGCGTCGGTGGACGATTCGCGCGCGTCGTAAAAGACCTTGTAGACGATCAGGCACCAGAAGGCGCACGTCACCGGAATGACCAGCACCATCACGGCTGCCTGAATTCCCACGAATTTTCCCACAATGAATTGCCGGCGCGTGATGGGCTTCGAGAGCAATGTCATCGCCGTCTTACCCTCGATTTCGTCGGCGATGCTCATGCTGGAAGTCCAGATGGCCAGCAGCATGCCACTGATCAGGATCGTCGCCAGTCCGCAAATCTCGAGCATCTTGACGTCGTCGCCGAGCGAAAAGAATGGCACAAACGTGTTCAAGACGAGCATCATGAGCGAGATCAACAGCAGCATGATGAAGACCGGCTGCCGCAACGCTTCTTTGGTTGTGGCGCGGGCGATGATCCCGGCCCGCGTCAGATAGAGAAAGGCGAACAGCGCCGCCAGGACAACCAGGAAGCCCCCTGCCGTCACACCCAGCGTCGTTCGCAGGTTGCGCACGTCGGCGGCGATATTTTGTGCCAGAAGCAAAGAACCGGGCGACAATAAACTTCCAGAAAACATAGACATCCTGACGCTGAAAACCGGCCGAAATGATAAGGAAGCTCCGACGGAGCACGGTTGTGTTTACGCCAAAATGGCGTGCGCCGTTGGAAATCCGCGACGGCCATTGCGCCGACCCCGGAGAACCCCCTCTTTATCCACTCTAACCGCTGCCCAGCCCTAAGGGAACAGTCTACTTTGAGAAACTCGACAGACCGCGGCTCAATTTCGCTCCGGCCCCGTTAGAGTTTGCCAGTCCCACGCCAGCGGTCCGCCAAACGAAAAATGCGAGGCCCTCATTCAGAAACGAACCTGTTCAGAAACGAACCTCGAAATGTGAGAACTCTTCGTCGCTGTCGATCGTCCGACGGTCACAATCGGTGATATTATCGCGAAAGTGATGGGTCACGTCCGTCAGCAGGCCATCGATATCGGATAGAGCGCCCTGCATCACGAGCTCCACCGTTCCGTCTGGCATGTTTTTGACGTAACCTTTTACGGGATGTCGCTTTGCAAGCGATCGCACGGTGTACCGAAAGCCCACGCCCTGGACCCGGCCAGAGAAGACGACACGCTCGGTTTTCATTTGGGACATCGTGCTCACTCCCGCGTCAGTAGCCTCGTCTTCGATCGCTCGTTATTATACGCAGTTGAACGCCCGCGGCCCGCGGCCGCAACCGTCTGCCGAAATATCAAGGAGCGAAGTCAGGTCTATGGCTAAGAGAACGCAAAACCGGCGCGAACTGCGCGATCAGGCGGAAGCCGCAGAAAAGCTTGACAAATCTGGCGGCTCAGAAGCTGCGTCGGGCGAGAAGGTCAAGAAGGTCAAGGACCCCAAAAAGAAGGCCGCCGCCAAGCCCAAGCGGGCCAAGGCCAAGGTAATTGTGCGCAAGCGGATGCTGTGGGGGGTCTTCAGCAGCAGCATGAAGGAAGAAGGCCGGTTCCCCTATGCCGATCGTGAGGGGGCTGAAGCCAAAGCCGGCGATCTGGCCGCCCGGCACAAGCGCACGTATTTTGTGCAGCCAATCAAAGAGCCTCTGCCGGATAAGGTCGCCGAACCGGCCGCGAAGTAGTCCCAACCTGTTGGAGTTCAGGCTTTAGCCTGCGCAACTGGACGTGGTAGGCCGGATCGGTTTTTAGTCGTGGTTCGTGCAACGAGTTGACCAGTAAGCCGGCAAACAGATATCCACGACGGCCAAACGGCGCAGGGACCAATTCGATTCGAATCGGTGCCCGCCTGAACTCCAGCGTCTGCGCTCATATTGGGTCGATGACGACAGACACCACCCGCCATTCGGGTTAGTATTAACCGAATGTCCAAACCGCGAACCAAATCGCGCTGGGGATGGTGGATCACCGCGGGCCTCGCGTTTTGTCTCTTGGCCGCCGGGCTCCGCGTGGGCTTGCCGCTTTATCGGCGAAACGTCGCGCTCGCCACCGTGACAAGACTGAAGTTCACGGTGAAGACGAGCTCGCAAAGGCCGGAATGGTTGCGCAAATACGACCGCTGGGGATGGACCAATGGCCTTGATTCCGTCAATGAGATTTACGATTGGCATTACACCGGCTCCAGATTGTCCGAGACTGAGATCGACGAGTTCCTGTCACAAATCAGGGTTTTCCACGAGCTCAAACGACTCGACATGTTCGGCATCAATTTGCAAGACAGGGATCTGTCGGTGCTCGAATATTTTCCGAATCTGGAATCGCTCAATTTGGAAATGTCATCCGTAACCGGTGACGGGATGAAATACCTTGCAAGCTCATTGAAAATCCACGAGCTTATCCTGACGAATACGGAAGTCGACGACGCGGGACTTTCACGGCTCGCGCTGCATGTGAAACTTGCGCGACTGGATCTCGATGGAACGCACGTTTCAGACGCTGGCCTCAAACACCTGGCCCAACTGCCGAACTTGAACACCTTGAACGTCAGCAACACGGCCGTCACCGAAGCCGGACTGGACGAATTGCTCAAATCGCATCCGGCTCTCTCGGTGACCGACGATTGACAGGCAATTTGAGACTGGTGATCTGGTCGAGATTCGATCGTGTCGAGCCCGAAGCCGACATTGACTGCAATTGACCTGCCGCCGCCGTGTCTGTTAGCATTTTGTGCAGGTACGTTCACTTGCATACAGAAAGTCCCACATGGTCTGCGACCATTTGCGACAACTCTATCAGCTCTGCCAGGAGCAGAAGATCCGCCTGAGCGGTTCAGATCTGATCCATATCGTGTGCGAACAATGCGGCCGGCAGGACGTTTGTCCGTCGAATCTGCGGGCCGACCGCGACGACGAGCCGGCAGTTGTTGCGAGCACTACCGGCAGCACGACCCAAGACGCCGTCTTAAAATAACCCACACTACCTGCCTCGGGCCCATAGCTTCTCCGGACCTTAAACAAGGCTAAGCACGACTCGGGCCGGGTCGGCTTGCGGGTGTTCGATCCCATGACTCCCCAACTCGGCCCCTATCATCAACGTCACGGTGCGCCCGGTGGCCCCGGTTGCAGCGTGGCCGTGATCCCCATTACACTCAAGAAAACAGCCGGAGCCGACCAATCTGCCGAACTCCTCGACGCGGGGCCGAATGTTTCGGAACTCGAACTGCTGCGCACCATTGCCCAGCGGCTGGATATCCAGTGGGGGCGTGACGATTCAGGATGGTGGGCGGCGGTGCCGATACAAAAGTGATTCATGATGTTTGATTCAAAAGATCCATCCCGACAGGTGCGACTGCGATTGACGCGCCGCGATTGGCTCGCCGCGGGTTGTGCCGGCATCGTCGGCCTGCCTGCGACTTTCGCGAATCTGACACAGCCGGCTTGGGGCGCCTTGCCTGCCGCTCAATCCCGGCGACGCGCCAAATCGGTCATCCTGATCCTGCTGACCGGGGGCGCCAGCCAGCACGACACGTTTGATCTCAAGCCCGAAGCGCCGGATGGAATACGGGGCGATTTCCGGCCGATCGACACGGCCGTTCCCGGTATTCAAATCTGCGAACACCTGCCGAATCTGGCAGCCCGCGCCCGGCAATACGCGCTCGTCCGTTCGATGTCGCACACCGAAGGCAGCCATCTCCCCGGAACGCATAAAACGCTCACCGGCCGGCCGATGCCCCTCAAGCGAGACAGCGATCTGGATAACGTCCTCTCGCGCCGTGACTGGCCGTGCTATGCAGCCGCGTACGACGCAGTCCGCCCGCGCAGCGACGGTATTCCCAACGGCGTGACGCTGCCCAACCGGTTGATTGAAGGCCCCCTGACTTGGCCGGGACAACACGGCGGATTTCTGGGCGCATCACGCGATCCCTGGCAGATCACACAAGACCCGAATCAGCCGAAGTTTCGCGACGACAGCCTCATCCTGCCGGCCGGCGTCACGATCGACCGGCTGACGAACCGCGAGACGCTGCTGCACGAAGTCGACCGGCAGCGAGCGCGTCTCGAGGCAGCCGGCCTCGAGGGAGCAACGGGGGAGCAGGCGTTTCACGATCAGCACTCAGCGGCGATCAACCTGCTGACGTCGGGCATCGTGTCGCAGGCCTTCGACATGGACCGTGAGCCGGCTGAAGTGCGCGATCGCTACGGGCGGCATTTGTTCGGCCAGTCGCTCTTGCTCGCCCGTCGGCTGGTCCAGGCGGGCGTGCCGATCGTGCAGGCCAACATGGGAATCGTGCAGACTTGGGACACGCATGACAATAATTTCGTGAAACTGAAAGATCACCTGCTGCCGCCACTCGACCGGGGCGTGTCGGCCCTGCTCGACGACCTGGCCGCAACCGGCCTGCTCGACGAGACTCTGGTGGTGATGGCCGGCGAATTCGGCCGCACGCCGAAAATCTCGCTGACTGCCGGCGCGAAGATTCCCGGCCGCGATCATTGGCCGCAGGTCTACACGACATTTTTCGCCGGCGCCGGCGTGCAGGGAGGCCAGGCGATCGGCCGGTCCGATGACATTGGCGCATACCCGGTTACGCGCTCGTTCACGCCCGACGACATTGGCACGACGATTTTCGCGTCGCTGGGGTTGCCTGCGTCGACTGAATTTCGCGACAGGCTGGGCAGGCCCTTGCAACTGGCGACAGGTCAGGTGATCGAGCAGTTGTATAGCGGCGCGTAGTTTCGCGCGACGTCGCGAAGAGGCAAGCAGGCGCAACGTCGATCGCGATGGCAATGCTGCATCTAGTTCGCGTGTGATTAAACTACGAGTTGCTATGAATCAATCATTTCGCAAATCGACTCACAACGTGCTTGCCTCTTCGCGACGTCAACTCCGGAAATGACTCATGCGCACGCACTCGCAAATCGTCATCGCGCACCATTTGATTTTGCATGGTTATGGGCACTGGCTGCCAAACGACCCTCGGGGCAGTGGTTCAACAGAAATTCGCGACGAAAAATTGACAGATCTGGGGTCAGTGCATACAGGGCGCAAAAAGAACCAACCGGCGCGAGAGAAGTTGCGCGAATTCAGGCGCATCGCGGAACCATTGCTTGATCATGAGCTCGTATGGTTTGACGTCGCGAAGAGGCAAGCGTTGGCAGAGGCAATCGCGCAGACGATTCAACGCGAGGGGTACACAGTTTGGGCCTGCG
>Ga0068853_100004707_pt1 | contig 10591 bp, 12 predicted proteins | sample KBSCornC32_FD_65655 | JGI IMG/M metagenome (GOLD analysis project Ga0068853, IMG submission 65655) | Corn rhizosphere microbial communities from Kellogg Biological Station, Michigan, USA - KBS Corn C3-2 | ecosystem: Host-associated > Plants > Roots > Rhizosphere > Soil ... | reverse complement strand
GACCTCATGGTGAGCTTGTCGAACCACGAGGTCATTCCCGCCTTAAGACCTATTCGGCCGCCTTGCTCTGCTCCTCGGCCGCCTCGCTTGCCGGTTCTGCGGTCTCGCCCTTGCCGGCGGCTTTGGCCTTCGGCCTTGGCCGCGGCGCGGGTGCTTTCACCCGCTTGATCTTGAGCTTTTGGATTTGCCGCCCGTCGGAGGCCAAAATCTCGAACTCGAAGCCGGAGACGCCATTGGTGCCTTTGACCACTTCGCCGGGCGCCGGCACGTGGCCGGCGAGGTCGAAGACGAGGCCGCCGATGGTGTCGACTTCGTCGGCGAGCTCGCCCGGATCGAAGGTGTCGCCGACGGTGCCGCGCACTTCGCTGAGCTCGGCGCGGGCGCTGGCGATGTAGTTGTTGGCGTTGAGCTTGCGGATCAGCGGCCGATCCTGCTCGTCGTGTTCGTCCTCGATGTCGCCGACGACCGCCTCGAGCAGGTCCTCGATGGTGACGACGCCGTCGGTGCCGCCATACTCGTCGATGACGATCGCCATGTGGACGCGCTTGAGCTGCATCTGCTGGAGGAGGTCGCCGACCGGCGTCGAGGGCGGCACGAACAGCGCCTCGCGCACGATGTCGAGCTTGCCGACGCGGGTGCGCAGCCCGGTGCCCACGACTTTGACCCTGCCCTCATCGGCGGATTCGTCGAGCGGCGGCACTTCGACGATGCGGCGCAGCGCATCCTTGACGTGGACGAAGCCTTTGATGTCGTCGAGGTCGTCGTCATAGACCGGGATGCGCGAATGGCCGGCTTCGAGGAAGCGGGCGAGCAGCGTACCCAACGGCTCGCCGATGTCGAGCGCCACGATGTCGGCGCGCGGCACCATCACGTCGTCGACGCGCAGCTCCTCGAGCTTGAGGACGTTCTGCAGGATCTTGCGCTCGGCCTCGGAGAAGTCAGCGGTCTCGCCGCCTTCGCTTTCGAGCAGCACTTCGAGGTCGTCGCGCAGCGACGGGCCGCGCATGGCCAGCATCGCCTTGATGCGGCCGAGGATTGTGAGCCCCCGCGGCGCGGCGGGGGCGGGACTAGGAGGCGGCTCGACGGTGCGGTCGGGTTGGGAGCTATCGGTCATCTGGTCGTCGCGCCCGGGCGGCGCTCATCCTTCAGCGTAAGGGTCTGGAATGTCGAGGGCGGCCAGGATCTGGGTCTCGAGCCGCTCCATGCGGAGAGCTTCGCTCTCCTCGAGGTGATCATAACCCAGCACGTGCAAAAAGCCATGCACCACGAGGTGGGTGAAATGGTGCTCGAAGGGTTTGCCGAGCTCTTCGGCCTCCCGTTCCAGCGTTTCGCGGGCCAGCACGATGTCGCCGATGAGGCCGTTGACCGGCCCGAACGGCTCGATTTGCGGGAAGCTCAGCACATTGGTGGGCTTGTCGATGCCGCGCCATTCGCGGTTGAGCACCTGCTGCTCGGCATCGTCGGTGAGGAGGATCGACAGCTCCGCAACGCCGGTGATCTTGGGCTTCGCCTGGCGCAGTGCCTCGAACACGGCGGTATCGGCCAGTGCCTCGAGGCCATCCGGCCAGCCTTCGGTTTCGACCGCAAAGGCAATCGTCAGCGGAAGTCGCGCCAAAAGAGGCCCCCTCACCCGGCGCTACGCGCCGACCTCTCCCCCAAAGGGAGAGGTGAGAAGGGCCGAGACACGGGGCAACCTCTCCTTTGGGGGAGAGGTCGGAGGGCAAGGCCCTCCGGGTGAGGGGGTCTTTTCATCCCTGTGGTCTTTGCGCATCGAGTCGGCGCTGCGTCTCCGCCTCGTAGGCGCGGACGATCCGGCCGACAAGCGCATGGCGGACCACGTCCTTGTCGCCGAAGCGCGAAATATGGACGCCCTCGACGCCTTCGAGCAGGGCGACAGCCTCGATCAGCCCGGATTTCTCGCCGCGCGGCAGGTCGACCTGCGTCGGGTCGCCGGTGACGATCATCTTCGAGTTCTCGCCGAGGCGCGTGAGAAACATCTTCATCTGCATCGATGTGGTGTTCTGCGCTTCATCGAGGATGACCACAGCATTGGCAAGCGTACGTCCGCGCATAAAAGCGAGCGGGGCGACTTCGATGATGCCCGAGGTGATGCAGCGCTCGACATGCTCGGGCCGCATCATGTCGTAGAGCGCGTCGTAGAGCGGGCGGAGGTAAGGGTCGACCTTTTCCTTCATGTCGCCGGGAAGGAAGCCGAGCCGTTCCCCTGCCTCGACCGCCGGACGCGAGAGGATGATACGGTTGATGTCGCCGCGTTCGAGCAGCGTCGCCGCGTGCGCGACAGCGAGGTAGGTCTTGCCGGTACCCGCCGGCCCCACGCCGAACACCAGCTCGGCGCGCTCCATGGCGCGCATATAGGCATCCTGCGCTGGGGTGCGGGCCACGATCGTCGCCTTGCGCGTCGCGATCTGCGCCATGCGCACCTTGCCCTTCTTCTCGAGCGTGGGCAGCACGAGCTGGGAATCCTCGCTCTCGATCATGCGGATGATCGAATCGACGTTGGAGATGTCGATCTGCCGGCCCTCCTCGAGCATGCCGTAGAGCGATTCGAGCACCCGCCGGCCCTGGTCGACGCTCGAGGACGAGCCCTTGAGCAGCACATGGTTGCCGCGCGGCGTCGCCGACACGGCGAGCCGCTGCTCGATGAGCGCCAGGTTCTGGTCGAAATCGCCGTAGAGCTGGGACGCCAGCCGGTTGTCGTCGAAAGCCAGTTCAAGCTGGGAGGAGAGGGCGTTGTCGGCAGTCGGGGGCAAATGCCTGCTCAAACGGTTTGGCTCCAGATGGGCTGGAGATCGCGCACCGCGAAATTTGGCTGCACCTTCGTCGACCGCGCTCCAGACGGCCGCGCCGAGACAATCGCCGATCGATGCTCAGCCGACCAATGACTCAACAAAGCTAGCAGATTTGTGTTCCGAGTCTGTGACAATCTTGCCTGAAATTGAATTGTTTCCGGCGCCGGTGATGAGGACCGGCGGGATGGTGCCGAGGAGATCGGCCGGCGCGTCGAGATGCACCGCCTGGAGATATGGGGAGCGCCCGCCGAGCTGGCCAGGGAGCCGGCCGGGCTTTTCGAGCAGCACGTCTAGCGTCTTGCCGACGCAGGCGCGGCCAAAGGCGCGCATCTGCTCGGTGGTGAGCGCCAGCAGCCGCTCGAGCCGCTCGGACTTTACGGCCTCCGGCACCTGATCGGGGTAGCCGGCGCCCGGGGTGCCGGGGCGCGGCGAATATTTGAAGGTATAGGCCGAGGCGTAGCCGACCTCGCGCACGATCGAGAGCGTTGCCTCGAAATCGGCATCGGTTTCGCCCGGAAAGCCGACGATGAAATCGCCCGACATCGCCATGTCGGGCCGGGCCGCCTTGATGCGGTCGACGAGACGCAGGTAGTCGTCGCGCGTGTGGCGGCGGTTCATCGCCTTGAGGATCGTGTCCGAGCCCGACTGCACCGGCAGGTGGAGGTAGGGCATGAGCTTGCCGAGCTCGCCATGGGCCGCGAGGAGGTCGTCGTCCATGTCGCGCGGATGGCTCGTCGTGTAGCGCAGGCGCCTGAGGCCCGGCAGCGCCGCGAGCCGGCGCAGCAGTTCGCCGAGCCCGACGGCGCGGCCCCGCTCGTCGAGCCCGTGATAGGCGTTGACGTTCTGCCCGAGCAGCGTCAGCTCGAGGACACCGGCATCGACGAGGTTTTCGGCCTCGCGCAGCACATCCGCGACCGGCCGCGACACCTCGGCGCCGCGCGTATAGGGCACGACGCAGAACGAACAGAACTTGTCGCAGCCCTCCTGCACGGTGAGGAACGCGGTGAGCCCGCGGGCGCGCGTTGCCGCCCGCTGCGGCAAGGGCAGGCGGGCAAATTTTTCGGCAATGTCGAAGCCGGTCGAGACACGTCCCTCGCGGCTCGCATTCTCTGCCGCCTCGCGGGCCGAGTAGGCGGGCGCCTTGTGGGCCGCCCTGGCGACCAGCTCCGGCAGGTGCTGGTAGGATTGCGGCCCGACGACGAGGTCGACGCCCGGCACGCGGCGGACGATCTCCTCGCCCTCCGCCTGCGCCACGCACCCGGCGACGCCGATCAAGAGGTCGCTGCCGCCGGCGGCGCGGCGCTCGCTGCGCAGCGCTTCGAGCCGCCCAAGCTCCGAAAACACCTTTTCGGACGCCTTTTCGCGGATGTGGCAGGTATTGATCAGGACGAGGTCGGCGTCTTCGGCCGAATCCGCCGCCACATAGCCTTCCGCCGCCAGCGCGTCGCTCATGCGGTCGCTGTCGTAGACGTTCATCTGGCACCCGTAGGTCTTGATGAACAGTCTTTTGGCGGGTTTTTCGGTCGGCCGGTCTTCCATGGCGCGGCGTCTTAGCAAAGATTGCCCGCCTGCGCCAATCGGCGGCCGCAAGGGAGGGTTCAATGGGACGGCTCAAGGAAATCGTCTTCGACTGCGCCCATGCCGCGCAGCTGGCCCGGTTCTGGGCCGCGCTCATCGATGGCTACGCGGTGCGGGCCTATGACGACGCCGAGATCGCCCGGCTGGCGGCGCTCGGATTTACGCCCGACACCGATCCGACCGTGATGGTCGATGGCCCCGGCCCTTCGCTCTGCTTCCAGCAAATGCCGGCCCGCCACCACGACGCCAACCGCATCCATCTCGATATCGCGGTCGAGAGCCGGCGAAGCGCCGTCGCGACAGCGTTGGAGCGTGGCGCAACCTTCGTCCGCGAAGCCGAGGGCTACACCGTCCTCGCCGATCCCGAAGGCAACCGCTTCTGCCTCGTGGGGCCGGTTTAGCGACCTCGCCCTTCGACAAGCTCAGGGTGAGGTGCCAAGAGCGTGCGTTCTCGGCCCTCATGGTGAGCTTGTCGAACCACGAGGGCGGCCCCGACCTAAGCTATCGCCGCCTCTTTCACATCGGCCGCCCCCGGCAGCGGCATGCCGCGGTTGAGCGCGACCAGCATGCGCCGCACCTCGTCCTCCGCCTGCTTGGTGACGACCTTGCGGTTGGCATCGGCGCTCAGCGGCACCGGGGTGCCGAAGGCGACGGTGACTTCCTTGACGCCGCTCTGCAGCAGGTCGCGGATCACTTCCTTGGCGCTCTTCGAGGCGACGCCCGAAATGCCGCTCCGCTCGGTGCGGCTCACCGGCAGGCCCTGGAGCCGTGTATAGGCGATGGTGACGGGCTGGATCGCGACATCCTGCGCGCCGCCCTCGGCCATCGCCTGCTGCGCCGCGCCGACCAGCGCCGAGCGGAATGGCTGCACATGGTCGCCGAGGTCGCGGTGGCCTTCGGCGAAGAGCAGCACCGCGCTGTTCGAAGCCAGGCGCGAGGCCATTTCCTTGTTGGTGCGCTGCGTGTCGCGGCGGCGGTTGTAGTCGACATAGAGCGTCCGCTGCAGCGAGGCCATGAAGCCGACGAAGCCCTTGCGCACCGAGGCCTTGGCGACGAACGTCACGTCGGCCTGCGAGCCGATGGCAATGATGTCGGTCCAGGAGATGTGGTTGGAGAGGAGCAGCGTCGGACGGCCATGCGCCGGCTCGCCGATGCGCGTCACCCTGAGCCCGAGAAAGACGCAGCCGACCTTATGGAAGGTGCGCGGCAGGAGGTTCCAGTTGAGACCGAGCCGCGTGATCACGAACTGCAGCGGCACGAAAACCAGCATCACCGGAATGTAGATGAAAATGAAAAACAGCGAGCGCGCGATCATTTCTTGGCGTCGTCCTTGACCGGAAGCGGCACGGCATAGAGCTCGAGGCGATGATCGACAAGCCGGTAGCCGAGGCGCTTGGCGATCACTTCCTGGATCGCCTCGATTTCCTCGTTGCGGAATTCGATCACGGTGCCCGAGCGGATGTCGATGAGGTGGTCGTGGTGCTCGTCGGGGATCGGCTCGAACCGGGCGCGGCCATCCTTGAAATCGTGCTTGGTGACGAGCCCGGCTTCCTCGAAGAGATTGACGGTGCGGTAGACCGTCGAGAGCGAGATTTTTGGATCGATCGCCGCGGCGCGGCGGTGCAGCTCCTCGACGTCCGGATGGTCGGCGCTCTGCTCGATCACCTGCGCGATGACGCGCCGCTGGTCGGTCATCCGCATGCCCTTTTGGGCGCACTGCTCCTCGAGGGTGGGCTCGGCCGTCCCGTCGATGTCTCGTGGTGGCTCATCCTGCCGGGTTATCCAAGATTTCGCGACATCACAAGCGCGGTAGCCGGCGTGCCGTCGGGCCGCGGATAGTAGCCGGAGCGGCGGCCGATCTCGGCAAAGCCGTGCCCGCGATAGAGCGCAATCGCCGCCGCATTGTCGGCCGCGACCTCGAGGAACATGCGCCGCGCCGGCGACATCAGCAGGTCCGCGAACGCCGCTTCGAGCAGGGCGCGGCCCACCCCCTTGCCGCGCCATTTGGGATCGACCGCGATGGTCATGAGCTCTGCCTCGTCGGCGGCGAGCCGCAGCATGGCAAAGCCCGCGATACGGCGTTTCGCGTCGCAGGCGACGAATGCCGGCGTGCGGTCCGGATCGGCCAGATAAGCAGCGAACTCCTCGCGCGGCCAGCCGCGGTAAAACCCTTGCGCGTGGAGCTTGGCGATGGTGTCGGCGTCCTTGGTGGTCGCCGCCTCGATGTGAAGCCCCGCCGGCCCCATCCAGAACTTTTGCATCAGACCGGCTCCACCCGGGCGATGCGCGCCTTGTCCTGCGGCTTGGCGTCGGCGCCCCGGACATAGGTGGCTTCGGGCGGAAACGGCATCGGGTCGAGGCCGACGGCAAAGCGCGCCACTTCGCCGATATCGGGAAAGGGGCTCTCGATCGCGGTGACGCCGACCTGCACCAGCCCTCGGGCCTCATCGATCGGCAGCAGTTGTGGGTCATCCCACGGCTGGCCTGGGGCAAAGAAGCGCTGGAAGTAGGCTTCGCCCCGCCGTGCATCGATCAGCACCGCTGCCGGGCTCCCCGGCGTCGCCGATAGCGAAATCGCGAGGAGGCTCGGGACGCCAATCACGGGGATATTCAATGCGAGCCCAAGGCCGCGGGCCGCCGAGAGGCCGATGCGCAGGCCGGTGAACGAGCCCGGCCCGGTGGTGACGGCGATGCGGTCGAGATCGGCGTAGCCGATGTCATTGCGTCCGAGCAGCTCGGCGATCGCCGGGAACAGCCGCTCGGCGTGGCCCTTGGCGATGTCCTCGACCAGCACGTCGACAACGCCATCCCGCTGCCGCAGCGCCAGCTGCAGTTTTGGGGCCGCGGTATCGATGGCCAGGGCGACGGTCATGGAAGTGAAATAGTGCCGCCGGGGCGGCAAGTCGAGTGTCCCCTCTCCGCTGGGTGGAGAAGGGACGAGGCATCAGATCTGCTGCACGCCTTCGACGCCGGGGACAAAATGCCGGAGCAGGTTCTCGATGCCGGCCTTGAGGGTCGCGGTCGAGGAGGGGCAGCCTGAGCAGGCGCCGCGCATGTTCAAGAACACCTGGCCGTCGCGGAATCCCTTGAAGGTGATGTCGCCGCCATCCATGGCCACCGCCGGGCGGACGCGCGTCGCGATCAGCTCCTTGATCACCTCGACGGTCTCGGCGTCTTCGTCGGCGAAAAACTCTTCGCCCGGCGCCGCCTCGCCATCGCCTTCACCGGCGATCACCGGCTTGCCGGAGAGGAAATGCTCCATGATGACGCCGAGGATCGACGGCTTGATGTGGCTCCACTCGGCCGTGTCCTTGGTGACCGAAATGAAGTCCGAGCCGAGGAAAACCCCGGTGACGCCCGGGACGCCGAACAGCGCCGCGGCGATCGGCGAGATCGCCGCCTCGTCGGTCGAACGGAAATCGCGCGGCTCGCCCACGAGCACGTCGCGCCCCGGCAGGAATTTGAGGGTCGCGGGATTGGGCGTCGCTTCGGTCTGGATGAACATCGTCGGGAATCCGGATTAGAACCGCTCTAAAATAGGCTTTTGAGCGCCTCGTGCAAGGCAAAAGTGGAGGCAGCGGGTAGACTAATTGGCCTGGGTGTTCGCCCTCGTGGTTCGACAGGCTCACCATGAGGGCCACGGGAGGCGGCATCGTACGGGCCGGCGTCGCTCTACCAATGCGGGGGCCAGGAGAGGACCTATCCTTCGGACCTCATGGTGAGCTTGTCGAACCACGAGGTCCGGGCCCGGGCCTCAACATACGGCTTCGATCTCGGCGTCCGTCATGGTGCCCGGCACAATGGTCACTGGAATGTGGAGCGCCGCCGTGCCGCCGCGTGTCGCAAAAGTCGCGACGAGCTCGCTTGGGCCTTCATTCGAGCTTGATCCAGCCAGCACCAGGATCGCGATATCCTTGTCGGCGGCGACCAGCATCTCGACCGCCTCGGCCGGCCGGCCCTCGCGGATCACCGTCTCGACCACGAGGCTGTCATCGATCTTTTTCACCCGCGCCATGTGCGTATCGAGGAGCTGTTCGGCGGCTTCCAACGCCTCGGCCCGCATCACTTCCTCGACGCCGAGCCAGGCTTGAAAGTCCGTGCTGTCGATCACTGTGAGGAAGACGATCTTGCCGCCCGTCCGCCGCACCCGGTAGGCCGCGAAGGCCACCGCCTTGTCGCATTCGGCGCTCTCGTCGATGACGACGAGGAACTTGCGCTTGTAGTCTTCGACCTGCCGCAACCAGTCACCCGCTTAGCCGACTGAACCGGTGGGGATTATCCCATGTGGCGCAGAGGGCAGCAACGGGGTGAAGAGCTTGCGGCACGAGCCCTCGTGGTTCGACAGGCTCACCATGAGGGCTTGGGGGGACCCGAAGGTAAGAGTCCGAGGCATGATGCAATGAGCCTACCGGCGCACCGGGCACGCCCCGCCAAACTTCACTCCGAGGACCTCATGGTGAGCTTGTCGAACCACGAGGTCCGGGCCTCAAACCCGCCGCGGGCCTACAGAACCTACCGCAGGAACCCCACGATATTGCGCACGTCCTTCATCGTCGCTTCCGCGATGACCGAGGCGCGCTCGCCCCCGTCCTTCATGAAGGCGTCGATCGTGGCGGGGTCGGCCATCAGCCGGCGCATTTCGCCGGCCATCGGCGCCAGCACCGAGACGGCAAGATCGGCGAGCGCCGGCTTGAACACGCCCCAGCCTTGCCCACCGAACTCGCGCAGCACGTCGGCTTCGGTCTTGTCGGATAGCGCCGCGTAGATGCCGACGAGGTTGGTCGCCTCCGGCCGGCCCTCGAGGCCCTTTTCCTCGCTCGGCAGCGGCTCGGAATCAGTCGTCGCCCGCTTCAGCTTCTTCGAGATCGCGTCGGCGTCGTCGAGCAGCGAGATGCGCGACTGGTCGGAGGGGTCCGACTTCGACATCTTCTTGGTGCCGTCGCGGAGGCTCATGACGCGCATCGCCGGGCCGGAGATCAGCGGCTCGGTGATCGGGAAGAACGGGTTTTCGAGCCCCTGCTCGGCGATTGAGGGCCCAAAATCGTTGTTGAATTTTATGGCGATGTCGCGCGTCAGCTCGAGGTGCTGCTTCTGGTCGTCGCCGACCGGCACGTGCGTTGCCTTGTAGAGCAGGATGTCGGCCGCCATCAGCGACGGATACGCAAAAAGCCCGAGCGAGACGTTCTCGGCGTTCTTGCCGGCCGTCTTGTCCTTGAACTGCGTCATGCGGCTCATCCAGCCCATGCGCGCTACGCAGTTGAAGATCCAGGCGAGCTCGGCATGTCCCGAAACCCGGCTCTGGTTGAAGATGATCGATTTTTTGGGATCGATGCCGGCCGCGACGTAGGCGGCCGCCAGCGCGCGCGTCGACTTCCGCAATTCGTCCGGCTCCTGCCAGACGGTGATCGCGTGCTCGTCGACGACGCAATAGATCGTCTCGTGCGTTTTCTGCAGCGGCACGAAGCGGCGGATGGCGCCGAGATAATTGCCGAGATGCAGGTCGCCCGAAGGCTGGATGCCGGAAAAGACGCGCGGGGTGAAGGGCATGGATGGTAGCTCTAGATTCGAACGATGTTGGTTGAAACTCCAGGTCATCCCCGCGAAAGCGGGGATCTCTGTTTGATCAACGCCATCGTGCCCGCCAAAAAACGGAGATTCCCGCTTTCGCGGGAATGACGCGGTGATTGAGTTGAGTCTCGCTCATCGTTCACTCGAAGGAGTTTGGCGAGCCGCTGTTAGCAAGCCTTGCCGCCCCTTCACAAGCGGGAATGCTACGCCCCGCGCCGCAGCCGCTTGAGCAGCAGCCCCATCGGCTGCGCGCCGGTCACATGCACCAGCACGAAATAGAGCACGAGGCCGAGGCCGCAGAGGAAGCCGAGTGCGATCAGTTGCACGATGAGGTGGGCGTGCTCGGCAAAGAGCGGGGCAAGCGGGATGGCGACGCCCCAGAGCACCAGCGCCATCACCACCGAGCAGCCGATGATGAGGCCGTGCTTGATCCAGTCGGCGCGCGGCAGCGCGAAATGGCCGCGCCGCTGCAACAGGATCGCAAGCAGCACGGCGTTGGCCCAGGCGGCGATCGAGGTCGCAATCGCAATGCCCACGTGCTGCAGCGAGGGGAAGAGCAGCAGCGAACAGACGATGTTGATCGCCGCCGAGACGCCCGCCGTATAGGTCGGGGTCAGCGTATCCTCGCGGGCGAA
>Ga0068853_100004706_pt1 | contig 10593 bp, 8 predicted proteins | sample KBSCornC32_FD_65655 | JGI IMG/M metagenome (GOLD analysis project Ga0068853, IMG submission 65655) | Corn rhizosphere microbial communities from Kellogg Biological Station, Michigan, USA - KBS Corn C3-2 | ecosystem: Host-associated > Plants > Roots > Rhizosphere > Soil ... | reverse complement strand
AACTGCTTAAGAATTTTGCTTGAGCGATGATTCGAACAAAAGCGATGTGAAATCGACTAAGAATTCGGAGCAAATCCGAAAAATAGCAGCTTACCAGGTGTTGTAGGCCGTGCCTTCAGAACTGATGAGGCTCGATCCACTTTTGACGTCGCTAATGCCCGGCTGAGTCTGGTCAATGCTGGTCAGCACATCTTCCTGCACGGTTTGCCATGAATCGGTGGCGTGAGTAAAAGGATCTTTGGGGATGGCATGCAGATAGCCCGCAGAAACAATGTCATCTAAAGCTTGCGGCGCTTTGCCTTTGTCCTGGGTGTATTGATCAATGGCCTGGCGCATGTTGTAAAGGTCTTCTTTCAAGACCGCTTCATTCGCGTGCAAAATGTGGATTCTATAAATCGGCACCATGATTCCCAGCAAGATTGAGATCATTGCGCACACGATGATCATTTCAATCAGCGTGAAGCCGCGCTGCTGCCTCTGTAATCTGAATGGACCGATCATAAATTACCAATCCTTATACTTAGTGCCGTCTAATCCCACACCGGTGGACTTTGTGTACACGTCAAACACGTTCTGTCCGCCCCAGGAATCTGACTGAGGATCGTCCTGCATGGAGCGCAGGCCCCAATCCGTGTTCCCGGTCATGGGATCGACTGGAATGCGGCGCAGAAAGCGAAGCTTTTTGCCACCGGTAATTTCCACGCCGTTCACCAGCGTATCCATATCCGGAGGATAGCCTTCAGAACCCAGCTTCTGCTGGAACGCGTTCTTGTCCGCGGCGTCCTTGTAGCGATCAATCGCGGCGCGCATTTCCCAAAGGTCGCGCCGCAGTTCCATTTCCCGCTGCCGGCGTACGCTTACTTTCAAGACAGGAACGGCCGCACCCATCATGATCAGCAGGATTGTGATCACCACAATCATTTCCAGCAGGGTCACGCCACTCTGCCGCCGCCACGGCAAACGCCTGCTTACAAATCCGGGGTTCAAACAATCTGTTTGTCTCTGCCTCATCACGGACCTTCTACTAGTTTACCGTGACTGTGCTCTGCGATCCCAGTACATTCATCGGCTGGTTCTTGCTGTTGCGGGCTCCCGGCACGGCGATTGAAACGGCGCCGGTGCCTTTCGCCTTTGCCGTAAACGTCAGGTTAAAGACCGTGCCATCACCGGTCATGCCTTGCGATCCTGGTGTGCGTTGCGCGGTAATCTGGAGTCTGCCGGTTGCTGGGTCATCGCGATATACCAGCGCCACGTTCTGACCATCTTTGGCCAGGAAATCACCGTTGGTGACTTTCATGAACTGGAAGAGCTTGGGATCGTAACTGATCTGAATGGGCACCGACGCAATGTCCTCTCCCTGTGATAGCACAACGGTCATAAAGAAGGTGCTTCCCACTTGTTGTTGCAGTGCGCCTGGCTCAAGGCGCAATCCCACCTGGCCCGGTTTTAGCGTTTGCTGCTGCGCAGGTGTTCCCTGTGGCGCTGCATTTTGCTGCTGCGGGGGTTGCTGTCCGGGAACCTGCTGCTGCGGAACTGTTGCCGCGGGCTGCCGTGCCGGAGTCGCTGGCGCTCCACCTGCGGGTTGCTGCGGCGCAGGCGATGCAGGTTGTGTGGCTGCTGCCGGCGTAACGTTGCTGGCAGGTATCTGTCTGCCCGCCATGCGTAAATCGATTCCGCTGCCTGTTCCCACGTCAAACGCGCGGCGGTTCAAATCATTAAGTTCCTGGCTGCGCACAATGTGCGGCACCAGAATAAACACCAGTTCGTTGGTGATGTGTTCCTTGTTTGTGGAGGAGAAGAGATACTTCAAAAGCGGGATTTGCCCCAGAAAGGGCGTTCCGCTGGTGGTGGTGTTGTCCTGCACTTCCAGTATCCCGCCTAGCAGGTTGGTTTCTCCATCCCTCAAGCGGATCGTATGCTCAACTTTGCGCGTGCTAATCACGGGTTGGGTAATCCCGCCAATAGTGGACGAGCTGCTCACATTTGACACTTCCATGGACGTCTTCAACGTGACCTGCCCATCCGGATGCACGCGCGGGGTGATTTCCAGCTTTACACCCACGTCTGTATAGGTGAACTGCGTATTCACGCCCACCGAACCTACGCCTGTGCCGATGCCCAGCGGCGTACCGAACGAACCTGTCGCAATCGGAATCTTGTCCGCGATGGTAAGGGTCGCCTTTTCATTGTCCGTGGCGCGCAGTTTCGGGTTTTGCATGATCTTGGTATCGGCGTCGGAAAACAGCGCGACAGCTTTCAAAGGATCAATCGTCACTGCGTAGTTCGTTGAGTTCAGGTGCTGCAGATCGTTAAAGTTCAAGCCGCCGCCTGATGTTGTTGTGGTGGTACCGGTTCCAGTGCCGGTGCTGGTGGTGTTGGTCCCTTGCAGCGCCACCGTCATATTTTGCGGCGGTGTAATGCCAAGATTGCGCAGCTTGTCGCGCCGGACCTGTGCTACCCACACATCCACAATCACTTCGGGCTTGGATTTATCTATATCGTCAATCATCTTGTCGGCCAGCGCCAGTTGGTCGGGAGTTCCTTTGATCACAATGGCGCTCTGCGACGGAATCTGCTGAATGCGCTGCACTTCAAGCACGGTGCGGATGGCGTTGACAATGTCCTGAAGATCGGTAGGGCCGGAAACGTTGCCGAGATAAAAAGTCTTTACTACGTTTTGCTCCAGTTCGCGGCGTTTTGCCTGCGTATCCTGGGCAACAAAAATTGTGTTCGGGGTAACGGGGCGCCAGAAAGTGCGCGACTCTAGCGCGATGATGTCCAATCCTTCCTGCAAACTAACGCCTTTCAGCTTAATGCTCAGGCGGCGGGAAGTGTAATCGGGATCAAAAAGCACGTTAATGCCTGCCAGCTTGCCGATAGTCTCATAGGCAACTTTGGAATCTTCCGTCATTTCCAGGGCGGTAATAGGCGAATCAGGAAACTGCGCCAGGGCGACGGGAGAGCTGGCGCCTTCCAAACGCTTGCGCAAAGGATCTTCTTCTTCACGCACGCTTGGCGGTGTAGATGTGCCTTGCCCTCCACCAGTGCCTCCCTTTTGGATCATGAGCTGTGTGCGCCGGATTTCCTGTGCCGCCAGATCATTGCTGGGATCGACCTCAAGCGCCTGCTGGAAAACAGTCAGCGCTTCCTGCAGATTGCCCTGTTCCCTGAGCTTTTGCCCCCGTTTGATCTTGCTTGCGGCAGAAAGCATGCGGGTCCGCTCAAAAGGTACCCGATATTTCAGGTCCTCTGGCTTTTGCTGAAAGGCGGCTTTATAGAACTCAAATGCGGCTTCATAATCCTGCCGCGCCTCCGCCTTGGCCCCTTTTTGGAACAGACTCTTGGCTGATTCTGCGGCGGACAAAAATGCCGCAAAAAGAAACAAAATTGTGAGGGTTGCTGTAACCTTCCTCATACGCTCCTACTCATCTGGGCTTTTCCTAAGTCCTTCATTTTTCAGGGAAAAATAGTGCAGGCACTTCCCGTCGTCTTACCCGGAATTAGACTTTTCGGAAGCCAGATTATACACCGGTTCTGGTGCCCTACCTAGAACGACTTTAGTAACCAATTTTGCGCTGTGGTAGCATAAAAAGTTTGCCGTACGCCGCTAGAGCATGCCATGGCCCGCCAGACCACACACCAAACCGAGCCTAATAAGCCCAAAAACGTCAAGCGTGATCCCATCGCCTCCGGCGAGCGCGATGCCACGTTCAACCGGGCCGCTAGCCACAATTATTTCCTTGAAGACAAGATGGAAGCGGGAATTGTGCTGACCGGGTCTGAAGTCAAGTCCGTCCGCGCTGGCCGCGCGAACCTGAAAGATGGCTACGCCCTGCTTAAGGATGGCGAATTATGGCTGCTGAATGCTCACATCGGGGCCTATGAAAATGCCGGTTATGCGGGACACACGCCGCTCCGCACCCGCAAACTTCTCGTCCGGGCCGATGAGTTGCGCAAACTTCAGGGCAAAACGCAGCAAAAAGGTTACACGCTGGTGCCAACGCGCATGTACTTTAAAAACGGTAAGATCAAATGTGAGATCGCCCTAGCCAAGGGTAAACAAAGCTGGGACAAGCGTGAAACTGAACGCCGCCGCACCGCAGATAAGGAAGCCCGCGAAGCCATTGCCCGGTCGCGAAAACAGTAGCCACACTATTTTTATAAATTATGAATAGGAGTTTGACCCGCACTTATGGATACACGCCTGATCGCCGCCAATCCCGCTGATGTTGAGACCGAATGCCTGGTCGTTTTTGCTTTGGACCACGCGACCAAAGACAGTGCTAATAAAAATGTGACAAAGAGCAATCAGACAGCCAGTAAAGAACAGCCCAAGCCCGAACCTCGGCTGGCAATAAAAGACAGGGTTTTGGAAAACGCCGTTGCTGAACTGGTCGCCAGCGGAGAAGTTACTGGCAAAGCTTTTGAGACGGTTACGCTCCACCGTCCCCAAGGATTGAAAGCCAAAAGGCTGCTAGTTGTCGGCGCGGGCAAAGCCAAATCTTTCACGCACGCTGAAGTGCGTAAAGCTGCCGGTAGCGCGATACGTGCGCTTAAACCCAAAGCAATCAAGAGCTGCGCCTTTTTGGTGCCAGATCTCACCAGTGGCGCTGAAGATGCCGTTCGCACAATTGTTGAAGGCGCTCTGGTCGCCGACTTTGATCCCGACACCTACCGCAGCGATCGCAAAGACCTGAGCGTGAAAGAAATTACCATCGTCGCGCCTGCTGGGGTAGATCAGGGCAAACTGCAAAATGCCATGACGCAGGGCCGCGTGATTGGCGAATCGCAGAACTTTACCCGCGAGTTGGTGAACGAACCCAGCAACCGCCTTACTCCGACGATGCTGGGTGATCGCGCCAAAAAAATGTGTGACACCGTGGGTCTGAAATGCGAACTCATGGGTCCTGACAAAATTAAAGAGATGAAGATGGGCGCGTTCTGGAGCGTGTCGCAGGGTTCGGACGAAGAGCCTCGCCTGATAGTAATGCGCTATGATCCGCCCGGCGCACCGGAAAAGCCTGTGCTCGGTCTGGTGGGCAAGGGCATTACGTTTGATACCGGCGGCATCTCAATTAAGCCCGCCGATGGTATGGAAAAAATGAAATACGATATGGCCGGCGGCGCGGCCATGATCGGAGCGATGCGCGCGATTGCGCTGCTCAAGCCCAATGTCAAAGTTATTGGAATTGTCTGCGCTTCAGAAAACATGCCCAGTGGCAAAGCGCAGAAGCCGGGCGACGTGCAGATTGCCATGTCCGGCAAATCCATTGAGATCATTAATACTGACGCTGAAGGCCGACTCGTCCTGGCCGACGGCCTCTATTACGCCCGCACCCTCGGCTGCACTCACCTCATCGACGCCGCAACTCTTACCGGCGCATGCGTTGTCGCCCTTGGCTATGCAAATGCCGGGGTTTTTGCCAATGATGAAGACGCTTATAAGCACTTCACCACCGCGTTGCAGCGCTCAGGAGAAAAATTCTGGCGCCTTCCGCTCGATCAGGAATATCTCGATCAGATCCGCTCCAACATCGCTGACATTATGAACACCGGCGGACGCTGGGGCGGCGCCAGCACGGCAGCCGTCTTCCTGAAAGAGTTTGTCGATGACACTCCCTGGCTGCATCTGGATATCGCCGGCACTGCATGGATGGAGGAGAACAAAAGCTGGATCGCTAAAGGCCCCTCAGGAATCGGCGTGCGAAGTTTGATTGAGTTCGTCAGGAGCTTTGAGAACGGCCGAAATTAACGAAGTAGCAATTGATCTTTGAACGAAGTGCATGAAGGAAGAGGCTGCTGGACAGCCTCTTCCTTTTTACTGCTATAAATCCGAAAAGGACCTCGCGTTGATGTAGCTTCTAAGGCGCAAAGCTGATGTAGCTTCGAAGGCGCGAAACGTTCTAGCCAAGGCAGAAGCCACGGATATTTTAAGGTCCGTCGAGACAAGGCTCATCGGGCGAGGCTCACATCTTTAGAGGCGCTCCACAACCAGAGCACCACGCTGCCCGCCATCCCTGCGCTTCTTCCGCACATCAAAATTCTCTAGTACCGCCGAAGGAGTTTTCATCCATGAGACACAGCCTATTTGCCCTGCTGATATTAGGATTGATAAGCGTTGGTTGCACCAGCACAAACAAAGCGTCTACGCCCGATACCGCTGCTCAACCAAATTCCGGAGCTACTTCCGCCAGTTCCTCCAGCAGCCCGTCCAGCAACCCTGATCAGGACTTCGTCACCAAAGCTGCTCAGGGCAACGCTGCCGAAGTTGCACTGGGAAAAATCGTCGCCGCCAAGAGCAAAGATCCTGATGTGAAACAGTTCGCCCAGATGATGGTGAAAGACCACACCACGGCGCTGAACCAGTTGCAGGAGCTTGCGCAAAGCAAGAACCTTAACTTCAATGATGATCTGCCAGATGATGCGAAATCTTTACAGCAGAAACTTTCTAGCGATACCGGAAGACAGTTGGACAAGGACTATATGGACGGCATGGTGGAAGACCACCAGAAGGACGTTCAGGAATTCACCGATAAGTCGCAGAATGCCAAAGATCCTGATGTAAAGCAATGGGCCAGCAAAACGCTGCCGACGTTGCAAAAGCATTTGGAAAAAGCCCAGCAGATTGACGCCAAGCTGAACAAAGGTAAACCATCCGGAACCTCACCCAGCGGTGACAGCCAGTAGGCAATAGAAATTGATGAACATTGCAATAAAGATGACCATGCAATAAAAAAGAAGAGGCTGCAAAATACAGCCTGAGATTGCTGACGAACCCCATCATTTCGGTCGGTTTTTCATCTGCGTACTAGCGTAGTTGCTATCTGATGATAGCCAGTAGCTGTGCCAGTCGAACAATCAGAAGCCACAATAACCACGGTTTCCTTGCGCCGCTGACAAATGCTCTTGCCCCGCGGCTCTAAACGATGGCGGTGGACTCGGTCCCGCGCCGCCTGCAACATATCGCCGCGTCACTATCTTCACCATGTTCTTACTGCGTGTACACTGCCCTGCAAGGGACAACCCCGGCAGATCTGCGGATCTGAGTGGTATTGCCGATAGCCTTGGCGGGTGGTGGTGCGATACTTCAGATGCCGCTGGCTGCTCTTCTGCCTTTGCTCTATGTTTTCACTGCTATATTCAAATTTTCTTTAATCTGCGCTTTTCAGCGCAAATTGCGGCAAGAATGTTAACGACGATAAAAACCGGCGCGCTTCAGCTTGTTGCGAGTACGGCATGTTCCGAGTCGACCAGCTAAACCAGCATGCAGCGGCTCACGCCTGTGGCTCCTATTCGCTCCATGTCTTGTTGTAACCTCAACGTGTTTCTTAATACAACTCACTGCCGGATCACTCGCGTCCGCACTCCTAAGACGGGACAGACAACCTTTGCTCGCTGTCCGCCAACTATCGAAGTACCGGTAGGCAAGAATGAGTCGGTATGATTGACGCCAGCGACTGCTTTGAAACAAGCGCTGGCTGAATTGACTGAATTCAATTTGTTGCGGCTGTTATGTACCATGTGCGAATAAAGAAAAACTAAATCCGGCGAAAGATGTCCATTCAGTAGCAGCTTGCCAACGAGCTTTGCTAATTGCCCAGCCGCACTGACAACAAGCCGCATCTCTCTAAGTCCGGGGTTGACGATAACCAAGAGTGCAATAATGACAGGTAGTGTTATCTAGAACCCCAATCTCATAAAAACCTCTTCCGCAGGGTAGGAGCACATGCAAGTTGCACCATACCGAAGAAGTTATCTCGTGATTCCCTACGCGTAACCACCGACGGAAGTTGTGCAGCCAAGCAAACAGTCGTTCGATTTCCAGCGACGACGATAGCGCCGAAAAACGGCCATCCTGGGTCTTGGCTTTGCTGCGATTCTTCTTGTGGGTGCTATTCCGGTGGTTTTTGGCGCAATTCCTCATCTAAGGCGTCGCTGTCTTAGGCCGAGTCGCCGCTCGGTCTTTTACGCAGGCGTGCGCACAGCAGCTCTGCAAGATAGCCTTCTACAAGCTTGGTTTTGTTGGCGAGAGCGCTGGCCATGTACACGGCGATAGGAAGACTATGGCCGTCTGCATTGCCATGATCTTGCTCCCTTTGCCGCACTCGTTGTACCAATGCTAAAGTCCCTTTTTCGTTTCGCTGAAGGAAGCGCCGATTGGACGTTCTTCCAGATCGATCTTGCCTTGCGCCAGATTCTGCAACAGTAATCGAAATCGCGGTCAAGCGACCGCTCCGCTGCCAGCGTTGAAGTCGGTGACCAGGTCTGGTACGGAGGATGGCGTTTGGGCAAGTCTTGCCACTGCGCTCCGGTGCGCAAAATCCAGAGAACACCGTTGAGCACGACGCGTGTATCCTTCCACGGTCTTCCTAGCAATGGAACCTTGACATCCAATGGCATCGATTGTGACACAGTGCCGCTCAACTCCAGCACCTGCAACAGCTTGGGAATCGCGGTGATCTCGTTACTCTTGTCGGCCACCTGCGTTGCGCAGTACCAGATTTTGCCCAGGCGCTCACCATGTGCACAATGGCTTCCCCGCCTGCCGCGAGCCGCGAATGGCCTTGCCGTCGATGCTCACCACTTCGGCCTCACTGAGCTGGACTATGGCCCGTATCCAGGCCACAAAACATACTCCAAATCTTCCGGATCAACCGCGGAAAATACCCGGTTGAAAGTGTCGTGCGAAGGAATGCCGCTGGGCAGCCGGAGAAACTTCTTCAGCCAACTCCGGTTGGCCTACCGTAGAAATCAATATCATTCCACGTCTCGGCCCCGTACAGCACAGCGGCTATGGCAATGAACAGAATTTCCTGGAGTAAGAGTTCTTTTGATCCGCTCCAATCGCGGGTCGGTCAACTCGGCAAAGTGTTGAGGGGATTTTCCATGTCCCATCACACCTGCCGCCACTCCCCTGCGTATAGCTTTTAAAATGCGTCTGCCCCGCATTGTTGCAGCCCTCTGCTTAGAAGGCAGAGGGACGTAATATGTCGGCTGGGGGCTGCTGTCGCTTGAGCATCAGTTGACAGCCAGTTCATCATTCGGTTTAGAGTTGACGAATTGTTCATTGAATGGATCAGTCCAATAAAATAGTTTAATTCTTCATGCAGTTCCATCATGCGGGAGGCATGAAGTAGTCGAGTTCCTCGGGCAAATGGCGTTGAGCGCTTCCGCTTTGGCAGTTATACGGATTCTGGAATAATAGCGCGACATTTTGATCGACTGGTGGCCCGCGATCGACATAATTGTTTCGTCAGGCGCACCCGATTCAAACAGCTTCGTGATGATCTGGTTCCGAAAGTTTCGTGGCTGTAGCCACTCTAGCCCGGTTTTTTTGCGCATTGTCCGGAATGCCGACCGTATAAAGTAAGCCGATGCCGGCTTGGTCACGTCATACCCTCCGCGCTTCAGTCGATAAGGGAAAATGTAATGGTCAGGATGCCACGCTCCCAGGCGCTTTGCCCGCTCAACAATCCTGCGAACCTGTTTAGCCGCGACTTCATTCAGCGGCACCACGCGCGCACGAAACTCATTCTTCACCTTCGTATCGGGTATATGGATCGTCGGCGGCTCGTGGTCCAGAAAAACATGCTTCATTTGCAGGTGGCGCAACTCGATTCCCATGGCTGAAGTATTATTCGTGAGCGACACAGCCCAGTAGGCCACGCTCCAATCCGGGTTGCCTGCCACCACGCGAAAGAATCTTTCTTCTTCTTCCGCGGTGAGGACTTTCGGTGGCGTCCAATTAGGCAGCGGCAGCGGCTTGTAATGTTTTTCGATGAGGTCCCACAACTCGGCGGCTTTCAAAATCTGCGCCAGCGTATTCAACTCATGATTTACGCAGGACGCCCCTGCTTCCATTCGCCGTTGCCGCTGATATTCCAAAAAATGCCCAATATGAATTTGCGACAGCAGTAAGCCAGCAAAACTTTTGCTCAGATTTCGGACATACCATTCATACATTTCGATCGTCCGTGGCTTTTTGCTGTGCATTTTCTTGATTTCCAGCCAGTGCCTGGCTGCATCCTCAAAAGGAAGTGTACGAAACTGTTTCGGCGTCATCACTCTCATAGGTTCAGACCTACTTTGCGGGGCTCCGGCCGTAGGAAGTAGCCGGGAGTCCGCTTACTTGGGTTCATGGTGATTCTATGTGATTCGTTCTTTATTCGCTACAACAAAATCTTGCGCAGTTAGGTAGTCTTGGCCGCAACATATAGCTTTTTACACAGTATCTTTGCATGCGCGGATGTCTAAGTTCGTAGTTCAGCCGATTTCCCGCCCTCTCTCCGGCGGCCAATGCCGTGTGCCTCCGCTCCTCTACCCCTCGATGGCCGCCTGCAACGGCGTGCTCACCGGCATGAGCGCCATCACGCTTTCAGGCGTCAACTCTTTGCCTGCCACATCGTGAGCAGCTTGGATCGCAATCGCTGCCAGATTGCCGAACGCCACTGTTATACGTTCCATTGTGGCCACATCAAAGTTACCTGCTCCTCCGGCCGGCGCCACTGCACCAAGGATTTGTTCAATTAACAACGCTGCATCCGTCACCGTCTTCAGCGCCTGTTTCAGTTTGTCCGCAGTGGAAATGCTGCT
>Ga0068853_100004704_pt1 | contig 10594 bp, 6 predicted proteins | sample KBSCornC32_FD_65655 | JGI IMG/M metagenome (GOLD analysis project Ga0068853, IMG submission 65655) | Corn rhizosphere microbial communities from Kellogg Biological Station, Michigan, USA - KBS Corn C3-2 | ecosystem: Host-associated > Plants > Roots > Rhizosphere > Soil ... | reverse complement strand
GTGATCGAAGCGCAGCCAGGCGCGTCCGCCGACGCGTTCGAGCGTCTTGGCGTTGAGCTGGAGATCCACGAGAAATACCGGCTCGAGCGTCTTGAGGCCGTCCTTATCCGACGGGTCGGTCACGAACGGTCCACCCGCGCGGTCGCCCAGCGCGGCCGTCGGCAGCTGAGTCGTCGCCGCCGGCACTTCCCCGGTCAAGCGCGCGCTGAGCGTGGTTCCCGGCAGGTCGGCGAGAGCAACCTGCACGTCGCGTGTGTCACTCCGGATCAAGCCGGCATCCTCCTGCGCCACCGCCGCCTTGACGCGGATCTGCTCGGGGCCGAGGACGTTCGCGAGGATCGCGCCTTTGCTCACGTAACTGCCCGGCAAGTCCTGAGGGTGCGGCATCACGAGCGTGCCCTCGGTTGCGCTGACCACCTGCAGGCTGTCGAGCCGCTTTTGGATCTGGGCCAGCTCGGCACGTTTGGCCGCTGCGTCTTCGGCGATCGACTTGGCGCGCGCCGCGTCGCGCGAGACCTCGCGCGTGTACTGCACGTCGAGCCCCGCGATCTCGCCCTCGACGCGCTGGCGCTCGGCCATCAAATCGGGATCGGCCAGCACGAGGATCGGGTCGCCAGGCTTCACGGCCTGACCGTCCTTGGCCTGTACTTCGGTTATGAATCCGTCGGTGCCGGCACGGACGCGCGCCTGCTCGGGCAACCATACGACGCCTTGGGCCCGCGTTGCGAACGGGAACGGCACGACGCACACCAGCACCAGAATGGCGGCCGTGATGAAGCCGGCCACTGCCATGCTGCGCGTGCGCGTTGTCGAGACCTGCGGAGAGCTCTTGAGGAAGCGCCACAGGCCGGCCAGCGGCTTGAGCACCATGCTCACGAGCACGCCGATCCCAAACAGCACGCCGAGCCAGAACGAGAAATGTCCGGCCCACAGAACGATCAAGCCGGCGACGAACCAGCGATACGCGAAGGACAGCACCGCATAGCCGAACAGCAGCGGAGCTTCTCCCGGGCCGCTGACCGGCGAGGTCGCGGACTGCACGCCGAGCAGACGGCGCTGCGCGAGGTAGCTCACATAGGCGTTGGCGCGCGGCCCGAGGTTCGGCACGTCGAGCAGATCAGACAGGATGTAGTAGCCGTCGAAGCGCAGCAGCGGGTTGCCGTTGAACAGGACCGTCGACATGCCGCCGATCAGCATGATGACGAACGCAATGTCGCGGACCGTGCCGTCCTGCACGTGCAGCCACACGAAAGCAGCCAATGCGGCGAGAAACAGCTCGACCATGATGCCGGCAGCGCCGACGACAAGGCGGCGATGCTTTTCTGGAAACGCCGACGCCGCCGACGCATCGACGAATGGCACCGGGATCAGCATCAGCAGGCTCACGCCCATCTCGCGCACCTCGCCGCCCCAGGCTTTGACCGCGAGCCCATGGCCGAGCTCGTGCAGCGCCTTGATCAGCGGATAGCAGAGCCACAGCAAGAACAAGTAGCGCGGCGTCAGCATGTGTACGGCCGCGAACGAGCGCGCCGCATCCCAGTTCGACAACACGGACAAAAATCCCGCCAGCACAACGACGGTCCAGACGACCGCGACGGCTGGTTGGAACAGGAGGCGGGCGACCGGAGCGAGCCGGTTGAGCAGCGCCTCGGGATCGAACAGCGGCACGCGGAAGGACATCGGATTCAGCATCGACACGCGGCGCTTGCGGCCGCGCTCGAGGCTGCGACGGAACAGCTCGGCCACGTCCGGCGTGATTTCGCACTGGAGCAGACCCGCGTCGCTGAGTTGGCACAGGATCTCGATGGTGTCGTCCTGCGTCGGCGCCCTCTCGCCGAGCGAGTTGAGCAGCGAATGCCATATCTCGTCGGCGACACGCTGCCCGTCCATGCGACCGATGAAGTGGAACGCCGTCTCGTCGACGCGGTGATGGCGGCCGGAGCTCGTGTCCTGCAACAGGTACCACACCTGGCCGCGATAGACGTGCCGCGAAACGCGTACATGCGGACGCAAGCGCGGATGCACGCCCGCGACGCGATACCAACGGCAGCTGAACAGGGATTCCATTTCTATTACCGGGACGCCTGCAGTCGAGGATTTGCGCTCAGCCTAGCCACGACCATACCGTGAGGCGCAGCCAGTCCGAGATGCGGTGCGTCCAGATCCACAGCAGCGAGCGCTCGCCGGCCTCGACCTTGCCGACGCCGAGCAGACCCGGCCGCAGCTCACCCGCCTTGGCTTTCATCTGCGCCTCGACCTCGAAGTAGTTGCGGCCCTGACCGCTCGTCGCGACCGGTGTGATGCGATTGACTTCGAGCGGGAACGTGTCGCCGGGCAATGCGGACAGCGCGAGCGATCCGGCCTTGCCGAGCTTCACATCGGCGATGTCGCGCTCGTCGACTTCCAGGATCACGCGGAAGTTGTGCTCAGGCGCGAGCGTCATCAGCGACTCGCCTTTCTTGACTGGCGCGCCGAGCGACTGCGTAAGATCGCCCGTGATGACGATGCCGTCGAACGGTGCGACGACCTGCGTGCGCTGGAGGCGAGTCTGCACGAGCGCGAGCTGTGCGCGCGCTTCCTCGAGCTTCGCACCGAGAATGGCGACCTCGGCACGATCCTGCTTGACCAGCGCCGTGCCGTACGAGTTCTCGATCTGCGAGAGCTCGCTCTGCGCCTTGCGCTCCTCGAGCTTGAGGTCTTCGTCCGAGAGCTCTGCGACGACCTGTCCTTCCTTGACGCGATCGCCCGGACGCACGTGCGCGAGCTTCAGATAGCCCTCGGCAGGTGCAACCATGACGCGCTGCACGGCACCTTCGAGCCGCGCCGGTGCACTCACGCGATAGTCGCCGGAAATGAAGGCCGCGCCCGCCAGCACCGCCACGATCGCTCCGACTCCGACTTTGAGAGCAAGATGCCCGGCTCCGAACAGCGGCGACGCGGCTTCGCGCAGCGCGCCGGCAATCTTCGCGGGCCACGGCTTGCCCACGGTGCGCCGCACGTCGAGCAACGGTCCGAGCAATGCGCCGATGTTCTCGCACAAGGTCAAGTCCGCGCGGCTCAAACCTTCCGCGCGATTGCGCTCGAGTGTGATCGCACCACAAGCTTTTCCGGCTTTGACCAGCAGCACAGTGCTGATCCAACCCGAGCCGTGCCGTTGCGCGAGATCGGTGTGCGCTCGATCGACGCGCGGTTGCGCGCCTTCGGGCAGCGGATGAGTCAGCGTGACGCCCTGCCAGATCGCCTCTTCCATCGCGGCGCCGATGTCGCGCAGCAGGCTCTGGTTGGAGCGGAATTCGGTTGCGTGCGACAGCGCTTCGACTTTGACGTGACGGCGCCCCGACAATCCGACGCTCACCCGGTCGCAGTTGAAGAGCAGCGCGAGCTCGGTCGCGAAGGCTGCGGCGGCTTCGTCGAAGCGCTCGTGCGCCTCGACGGTCGCCAGCAGCTGCAGGATCCTTGCCGAGTTCGACGCGGGCAGCTCCACCCCGCGTGACGGGTTGACCTCGTTATGCAATGTGGGCACGGGTGGCGTTGCAATCGCGCCGGCCGGCATCGCAGGCAGCGGCGATGTCACGCTCATCGGTCCGGGCACCGTACGCGTCGGGTCGGGAATCAATGTCGCAGCCGGCGGCCGGGGCTGAGTGCTCATATCGTTCGGAATGAAGCCAGTGGACGTGGTCGACGGCGCTCCGGTCTTCGCAGTCTTGCCGGGTGAGCTCTGCCGCAAGTAGGACTCGAAACCCTGCGCTTCGCGCATCACGCTATCGACCAGCGCGGGCGGCGGCAGTGTCAAATTGGCGTCAAATGCAATCGCGATGGCGCCGATCGTGCGACCCTTCACTTCGATCGGGCAGGAGATCATCGGGCCGACCGGGATCGGCCGCTCCGTCCCGTTGACGCGCGGCTGGGACAGTGCTTCCTGGCGCTCGTAGGCGGCTGTCGCGGCGTTCGCGAGCTCGGCGCCCGGTTGCCTATGCGCCGGCCAATGCGCAGCCGGCACCAGCGACGTGCTGTTGCGCGGCAGGACGAGCACCACCGCACCGGTCGCGACTTTGATCTGCGCGCACTGCTTGTCGAGCCAAGCTTGAATGATGTCCTGCATGGGCCGCGGTTGATCCAGGCTCCGTCTGCAAACGGGCTCGTTCCCGAGCCCCGGTCTGCCGCTGCTCGCCGCGTATTTCTCGGCGAGCCTGCTCCAACAGACTCTCAGTGGTCACAGAACTGCAAGCTTCATGCCGGAGGTTTTGCGTATAGCCGGTATGTTCCGTTTGTCATCTATAACGGCAGGCGGTGCAGGACTGAGGGCAGGAACGGGACTACAAGGAAAGGGCAGGAGGAAGCCGCTAAGCGGCAGGGGCCGTCGACGCGGAAACTCCCGCATCGAACAGGCACGGCACCCCCCTGACAGTACGGCGTGGCGCCACACTGTCAAAGAAAAGGCTCAGCTCAACGCGTGTTCATACCAGTGCGTCAACCTGTGCGCGGTCCGGTTCGATTGGCGTGACTCACTGCGCACACCATGCCCCGTCGATGAGAACGTCATTGCCGCTCATGAACGAGGCGACGTCGGAGCAGATGTACAGCGCGAGCGCGGCGATCTCCTCCGGCTTGCCCCAGCGTCTCAACGGCGTCTGCGCCATGAGCGCGGCGTTTTTCGTCGGATCATTGCGCAACGGCGCGGTAAGGTCGGTTGCGACGAAGCCGGGGCTGATCGCAACCGCGGTGATGTTGTCCTGCGCGAGCTCGAGCGCAAGCGCGCGCGTGAGACCGAGCAGACCATGCTTGCTGGTCGAGTAGATGCCGCGTCCTTCGCTCGATACGTGGGCCATGATCGACGTGAGATTGATGATGCGCCCATAGCCGCGGCCCTTCATGTGCGGGATGAAGTAGCGGCACATCAGCCACGGACCGGTGAGGTTGGTGTCCATCACGGTGCGCCATTCGTCCATCGAGAACTCGTGGATGTTTTTGCGGATCGCGGTCCCGGCATTGTTGACGAGAATGTGCGCAGCGCCGAAGCGCTTCATGACGTTGTCCGCAAGCTGCTTCACCTGCGCTTCCTCGCGCACGTCGCAGATGTAGGTCTCGGCTTGGGCGCCGGCCTCGCGGACGAGCTTTAGCGTTTCGGCGAGCTTGTCCTGCGCGCGGCCGACCAGCGCAAGCCTTGCGCCTGCGCCGCCCAGAGCGAGAGAGATCTGGCGGCCGATGCCTCGGCTCGCTCCGGTGATGATCGCGACTTTGCCGTCGAGAAATTTGTCGTTCATATCTGTGCTCGTGAAGGAAGCGAAATGAAGAAGGAGCTCAGCGCCCCTCCGCGTTGATCAGGTCTCCGAACAGCACCCAGCGCTTGCCGTCAAAGCGGCTTAGCTGCATCTGCTCGATCGGATAGAAGTCGGTCGGACTGGTGTTGATCCTCATACCTGGCAGCAACAGCGACAGCTCCAGGTTCTTGATGTTGGCGGCCTGCCGCATGATGTTCTCGCGTGTGAGATCGTCACCGCATTGCTTGAGCAGGTGCACCAGCGTCTGCGCCGCACTGTAGCCGTAAACGTTGAGAATGTCCGCGAGATCGCCTTGCGGATAGTATTTCTTCATCCATTCGACCCAGTCCAGGAACGACTTTTCTTTCGACCACAGCGGATCGGTCGGATCCTTCATGTATTGCGCCGTAATGATCCCGATGGATTTCTCGAGGCCCGCCGGCTGCAGCACGGCCGCGACGGACGAAGACACCGTGTTCACGAACTCGAGCGGCTTCCAGCCGATGTCGTAGGTCTTGCGGATCGCCTGCGCGGCGAACTTGGGTGTCGCGAACACGAACAAGGTGTCCGCGCCCGAGGCCTGCAGAGAGACGATCTGGGAATCGACCGACGGATCGGTAACCTCGTAGCTGGCCTCCTTGACGATCAAGCTGACCTTGGCGCCCAGGGCCGAGCGCAGGTTGTTCAGATAGTCCTTGCCGTAGTCGTCGTTCTGGTACAGCACCGCGATTTTCGCCGCGGGCTTGTTCTGCATGATGTACTTCGCATAGATCACGGCCTCGGCGTGGTAGCTCGGCTGCCAGCCCATGGTCCACGGGAAGTTCTTCGGATCGCCCCATTTGGTCGCGCCGGTCGCGGCGAACAACTGCGGCACCTTCTGCGCGTTCAGGTACTTCTGGATAGCGGTGTTGCTCGGCGTCCCGAGGCTCTGGAAGATCAGCAGCACTTGGTCCTGCTCGACCAGGCGCCGGATCTGCTCGACGGTCTTCGGCGGGCTGTAGCCGTCGTCGAGACTGAGCAGGTTGATCCTGCGCCCGTTGACGCCGCCCTGCTCGTTGATCATCTGGAAATAGGCCGCTTCGGCCCGGCCGATCGTCGCATAGGCCGAGGCCGGCCCGCTGTACGGCATGGTCTGCCCGATCTTTATCTCGGTGTCGGTCGCGCCGACATCGTATTTCTTCTGCGCTGCCGCGGGCTGCGCAACGCACAGTGCCAGGCCAACGAGTATTGCAACGAGAATGCGCAATGCGTCCATGGCTCTCTCCGCTAGTGATTCTGCTCCTGTCGCTGCGGCACGTGATCTTGTTGCCGCTCCCGCGGAATTGTACCGCCGCTCGCACGGGCGGCCAGCTTGCCCACGATCATGCGCACGAACCCCGCTACACCAGTCGGCATGGCATAGACGAAGACCAATAGAAATGCTCCATAGATCGCCCACGGTGCCGCCTTGGAGATCTGGTCGGCAAAGTTCGGCACGAACTGAATGAACAATGCGCCGTAGATCGCGCCCGAGATCGACGCGACGCCACCGATTACGATGCCGATCAGAAAGGTGATCGAGAGCCCACCGGTGAAGCTGTCTGGGGCCACGAACTGTACGACGATTGCACCGAGCGCACCGGCGACGCCGGTGTAGAGGGCGCTCACACCGAACGTCAGTGTCTTGAACAGCGCGCTGTTGACGCCCATTGCTTCGGCTGCGATCGGATGATCGCGGATCGCTACCATCGCGCGTCCGACACGCCCACGCAGCAGATTCCAGGCCAGCACGAACATCACGATCAGGATCGCCAACGTAAATAGGTAGAGCCACTGGTCCGGCGTGATCTTGAGCCCGAACGGCGGATCGGGCTTGATGATGACGATGCCTTGCACGCCGCCGGTCCATTGCTCGATGTGCTTGTACTTCAGGATCTGCGGCATCGCGACGGCGAGCGCAAACGTCGCGAGCGCAAGGTAATGGCCGCGCAGCCGCAGTGCGGGCAGTCCGAACAGGAAACCGGACACGAAACACACCGCGCCGGCTACCGGCAACGTAACCCAGTACGGCCAGCCGAAGTGGTCCATCAGAATCGCCGCCACGTACGCGCCGATCGCATAGAACGCGCCGTGCCCGAGCGAGATCTGGCCGTTGTAGCCCGTGAGCATGTTGAGTCCGAGCAGCACGATCGAGTACACCAGCACCATGTTGAACTGGAAAACGCGATAGTTGCTGACCGCAAACGGCAGCGCGATCGCGCCGATCACGAGAACGACCAGCCCGAGTCCTTTCCACGCGCGCAGCGTCATCCCCGCATAGCGCGGAAGCTTCAGATCGATTGCACTCGACGCGTCGTTCATCGCTCAGTCATCACGTTATCGCCGGCTCCGTCAGGGCGCGCTTTCGCCCCTCGCCCCCAATGCTAGACCCGCGTCACGAACACTTTGCCGAACAGCCCGCTCGGCTTCACCAGCAGCACGCAGATGATCAGCACCAGCGCCACCGAGAGCTTCAACTCCGTGCCGATCACGTAAGCGCCGATGAGGTTCTCCAGCACCCCGACGATGAAGCCGCCGAGGACCGCGCCGAACGGGTTGTCGATGCCCCCGACCAGCGCGGCCGCGAACGCATACAAGAGCACACCCGACATCATGTTCGGCTCGAGATAGATGATCGGTGCAACCAGCATACCGGCGATGGCGCCAACCGCCGCTGCCAAGCCCCAGCCCAGAGCGAGCATCCAGCCGACGCGGATCCCCACGAGGCGGCTCGAGACGTGGTTCTGCGCGGCCGCCCGCATGGCGAGGCCGAGCGGCGTGAAGCGGAAGAACACGTACAGCAGGATCAGAACGCCAAGCGTGATGCCGATCGCGCCCATCTCATGCGAGGAGATGAAGCGGTTGCCGAACAGCGGCTGCTCCGGGAATGGACTCGGAAAAGTCTTGATCGTGTACGTGAAGATCCATCCCGCGATGCTGTTGAAGATCACGAGCAACGCGACGAACACGGTGACGACCGAGAGCACCGGCGCGTTCTCGACCGGCCGGATGATCACGCGCTCGATCACGACGCCAGTCACGAACGAGATGGCGACCGTGAGGATGAAAGCCCACCAGTACGGCACGCCGGCGTTGATCATCGCCCAGGCGAGATAAGTCGAGAACATCGCCATCTCGCCTTGGGCGAAGTTGATGTGATTGGTCGACTGGTAAATCATCACTAGCGCGAGCGCGAGGCTGGCGTAAATGCCGCCGGTGGCGAGGCCCGATAGAACTTGATGCAGGAAGGCTTCCATTCGAAACCTGATCTAACCGCAAAGGCGCCAAGAGCACCAAGAACTGCACAAGCTGATCTTGCCGTGATGCTCGATTCGGTAGTCGCATGCAGTCGCTATGGATCTCATATTCGTTTTGTCTTCCCTGGCGTTCTTGGCGTCTTGGCGGTTCAAGCTTGAGTGCTCGATGGCGGCCGCCGCTGGAACCACGGCCGCGCCTGCTCGAGCTGCGCCGCCACGCGGAACAGCGTGCTTTCGTCGCCGTAGCGCCCGACGAACTGAACGCCGATCGGCAAGCCGGCTTCGTTCCAGTGCAGCGGCATCGACATCGCCGGATTGCCGCTCGCGTTGAACGGCGCCGTGAACGCGGTGAACAGAGAGACCGCGCGGCCGTACGCGTCGAGGTCATCGGTATTCATGTCGAAAACCCCGAGCTTCTCGGGCGGGCGTGCCAGCGTCGGCGTCAGCAGTACATCGTAGCGCTCGAAGAAGCGTCCCACCATGCGGCCGGTGCGATGGATCGCCAGCACGGCGCGCGCGTAATCCGCCGCACTGCCTTTCGCGCCGGACTCGAAGAACATCCAGGTCACCTTCTCGAACTCTTCGGGTGTCGGCTTGCGGCCGGTCTGCTGCGAGTACGCGTCGATTCCGGCGCGGACGTTCCCGGCAATCACGAGGCGAAAGCCCGGCGCCAACTCTTCGGGCACGAAGTCGAGGTCCACTTCCTCGACGCGATGACCCATCTCCTCGAGCAGACGAGCTGTGTGCGTGACCGCTCGTTCGCAGTCGGGTGCAACTTTTTCCCCAGCCGGCGTGCGAGTGCCGAGTGCGACGCGCAGCGGCCCCGGATGCGCACCCAGCTCGCTCGCATACGGCTGACGCGGCGGCGCCGCGAAATACGGCGCGCCCACGTCGGGGCCGCAGGTCAGGTCGAGCAAGATCGCACTGTCGCGCACGCTGCGGCTGACGACGTGCTCCGTGCTCATGCCGGCCCAGCCCTCGCCTCGATCCGGGCCGTGTGGATTGCGCCCACGCGTCGGCTTGAGGCCGAAGACGCCGCAGCACGACGCCGGTATGCGGATCGACCCACCGCCGTCGGAAGCATGCGCTGCCGGCACCAGACCGGCAGCGACGGCGGCAGCCGCTCCGCCGCTCGAGCCTCCGGGTGTGTGCTCTAGCCGCCACGGATTGCGTGTGGCGCCGAACAGCACGGGCTCCGTGGTGATCGTCAAGCCGAATTCCGGCGTGTTGGTCTTGCCGAAGATCACGAGGCCGCCTTTCTTGTAGCGCGCGACCAGCTCGGTGTCGTGATCCGCGAGATTGCCCTTGTAGAAGCGGCTGCCGTTGCTCGTCACCGCTCCTGTGTAGAGCGCGTGCAGATCCTTCAGCAGAAAGGGCACTCCGCGCAGCGGCCCATCAGGGAGGCCGGCGCGAATCGCCGCGCGCGCCTGGTCGTACATCTTGTTGACGACAGCGTTGATCTTGGGATCGCGCTGTTCGACGCGGGCGATCGCCGCCTCGAGTAACTGCTCGGGCGAGACCTCACCCTGGCGTACGAGCTGCGCGAGGCCGGTCGCGTCGTAGTCGTCGTATTCGGTAAACATTGCATCAATCCCTCTCAGTACCCCAAGTAAGACCGCCGTACCGCCTCGTCATTGCGCACGACCGCCGAGGGCCCCGACACCACCACGCGCCCGGTCTCGAGCAGATACACGTGATCGGCCAGATCGAGCGCAAGCGTCGCGTTCTGCTCGACCAGCAGCATGGCTACCCCTTCTTCCTCGTTGATCCGGCGCATGATCCGGAAAATGTCCTGCACCACCAACGGCGCGAGCCCGAACGAAGGCTCGTCCAGGAGCAGCAGGCGCGGGCGCAGCATCAGCGCACGCGAGATCGCGAGCATCTGCTGCTCACCGCCCGACAACGTTCCGGCCTGCTGCGTGCGCCGCTCTTTGAGTCGCGGAAAGTAACCGAACACGCGATCGAAATCCTCGGCCACGAGTTTGCGGTCCTTTCTCGAGTAGGCGCCCAGCTTGAGATTTTCTTCGGTGGTCAGATCGAGAAACGTCCCGCGACCGT
>Ga0068853_100004702_pt1 | contig 10595 bp, 9 predicted proteins | sample KBSCornC32_FD_65655 | JGI IMG/M metagenome (GOLD analysis project Ga0068853, IMG submission 65655) | Corn rhizosphere microbial communities from Kellogg Biological Station, Michigan, USA - KBS Corn C3-2 | ecosystem: Host-associated > Plants > Roots > Rhizosphere > Soil ... | reverse complement strand
CGAGGTTCGCGCGCTTCCCGGTCGGCAGCACGTGCTTCCAGCTGTGCGTGACGTAATCGCGATAGCGGCGGACGCTGCCGCCGGCGAGGATGTTGCAGCTCAGGATGTTGAGGCGGTTCGCTTCGTCCGCCGGCTGCTCGGCACCGGCGGGCACGGGATGCGTCATGCCGGCGAGGCTAGCCGCGCCGTTTGCGCGCCGCAAGCGCTCGCTGTCGTCGGGTGCGCCGGCCGTGCCGACGGGTCCGGCTATTTCTTCTTTTTCGAGACGGGTTTCGATTTGGCGTCGATCTCCTTCTGGACGAGCCAGTCGACGAGCTCGATCAGCTGCGGATAGCCGCCGGCCGAGGCGCCCGTGACGCGGTACTTGCCGTTGACGATGATCGTCGGCGTGCCGTCGACGTTGTAGGCCTTCACCATCTCCATCGAGCGCTGCAGCTTCGACTCGACTTCGAACGAGCTCGATGTCGCCATGAACTTCGCCTTGTCGACGCCGTGCTGCGCATAGAACGCCGAGAGATCGTCGAGCGTGCGCATCGGCATGTGGTCGCGATGCAGCGCGTCGAAGAGGGCCTGATGCGTCTGGGGGACCACGCCGAGCGACTCGGCCGTGTAGTACGCGCGCGCGTACGGCTCCCACGTCGCATTGAAGACCGCCGGCATGTACGTGAACACGGCGCCGGCCGGAAGGCTGACCTTCAGCTGGTCCGCGTACGGCTGGAAATGCGCGCAGTGCGGGCAGGCGTACGAGAACACCTCGAGCACCTCGACCTTGTCGCCGGTCGCGGTCTGCTGCGGCGGGTCGACCAGGAAGTAGCTCTTGCCTTCCTCCCACTTGGTGGCGGAATCGGCGGCGGGCGCGGCGGCAGGCTCCGCCGCGAAGGCCGGCGCCAGCGCGAAAAGGCCCGCCAGAAGGATGCCGAAGCGTTTCAGCATGATGTTCTCCTCAAACGATGGAAGCGAGACCGCGCCGTGTCCGGAAGGTTCCGGCGGCGCGGCCCGCGCTTACTTCTTGCTTTCGAGATCGACGAGATAAGTCACGACCGCCGGAATCTTGTCCATGCCGCCGGCCGAAGTGCCCGTGACGCGGTACTTGCCGTTGACGATGATCGTCGGCGTCGAATCGACGCCGTACGCCTTGACCTGCGCATCGGCGCGCTTGATCTTCGCGTTGACGGCGAACGAGTTCGCGGTGCCGATGAAATCCTCGGGCTTGACGCCGTACTTGGCGTAGAACTTCGCGACGTCCTCGATCGTCGGCATCGGCTGCACGAGCTTGTGCGTGACCGGATCGTTGATCTTGAGCGAGCCTTCCTTCCAGACCGCGTCGAACATCGCATCGTGCGTCTTCTCGACGAGGCCGAGCGCCTGCGATGCGAAGAACGCGCGCTGGAAAACGGGCCAGTCCTCGTCGGTGCGGAACGCGGCCGGAAGGTACGTCATCTCGGCGTTCTTCGGAAGGCTCGACTTGATCTTGTTCGCGACGACCTGGAACAGGTTGCACGCGGGGCACGCGTACGAGAACACCTCCAGCACCTCGATCTTGTCGCCGGTCGTCGTCGGCTGCGCCGGTTCGACGAGGAAATACTGCTTGCCGGCTTCGAACTGCTGCACGGCCTGCGCGTGCGCGAGCGGAAGCACCGCGAGACCGAACAGCACTGCAACGAAACGCTTCAACATGGAGCCTCCGATAAAAACGATCGAGCGACCGGCTTGGAGCGGATCGGGCGCGCCAAGTTCATCCCGATCGGACCGGTCCGGCCTGCGCCGGCTTGCGCGTTCAGCGCGCAGCCGTCGCCTTCGCGTCGGCCGCGGCCGAATGCAGCCCCTCGACATACGAGGCGAGCGCCGCGATGTCGTTGTCGCCGAGGTGCTTGGCGATCTCGGGCATGATCTTCGAGCTCGCATCGTCGCCCCAGGTCGTGCCGTTCTTGAAGTCCTTGAGCTTGGCCTGGATGTAGTCGGCCCACTGGCCCGCGAGCTGCGGATAGCCGGCGCCGGCCATGCCGCGGCCGTCCGGCCCGTGGCAGGCCATGCAGGCCGGCACGCCGAGCGCGGCATCGCCGCCGCGATAGATCGCCTGGCCGCGCGTGAGCAGTTTCTCGTCGGCGACGCCCGCGAGCGAGGTCTTCGTCGCGAAGAACGCGCCGAGATCGTGCATGTCCTGCTCGGTGAGGCTGGCGACGAACGGCGCCATGACCGGGTTCTGGCGCTTCTGCGACTTGATCAGGCCGACCTGGCGCGCGACGTACGCTTCGTTCTGGCCGGCGATCTTCGGGTAGGTCTTGTCGGTCGAGTTGCCGTCCATGCCGTGGCAGGCGGCGCACGTCGCGGCCTTGCCTTCGCCGGCCTTGGCGTCGCCGAGCACGAGCCCGGGCGCCTTTTCCGGCTTGCCTTCGCTGCCCGGCGGCAGCGGCGAGGCCTGGCTCGGCGGAGCGACCGGCGAGGCCGACGGCGTCGCCGTGTTCGGCTGCTGCTGCTGGCCCTGAGGCGTTTGCGCCGCTGCGGCGCCCGCAGCGATCAGCAGCGACAGCGCAAAAACTCGCCGAAAGCTCATACACTCACTCCGGAAATCTTCTGGGAAGGCCGCTCGGACGCGAGCGGACGGTTAACCCGAGAATTATCCCCTGCGCGCCGGAAGGCGGTCAAACCGCGCGCCCGCGAAAACGTCCGCCTACGCCGATCCATTTCCGAGCGAGCCTCGATGCAGAAGAACCCGTTCCGCGAGGCGCAGTACCTCATCAGCGCGCACCGGCTCGACCAGCTGCCCGCCGATACCGGCGCCGAGATCGCGTTCGCCGGCCGCTCCAACGCCGGCAAGTCGACCGCGCTGAACCGGATCTGCGATCAGCAGGGCCTCGCGCGCACGTCGAAAACGCCGGGGCGCACGCAGCAGCTCGTCGTGTTCCTGCTCGATGACATGCACCGGCTGATCGATCTGCCGGGCTACGGCTACGCGAAGGTGCCGGATAAGCTGCGCGACCACTGGCGGGCGACGCTCGATGCCTACCTTCGTACGCGCGAATCGCTCAAGGGCATCGTGCTCGTCATGGATGCGCGCCATCCGCTGAAGGAGTTCGATCGCATGATGCTCGACTTCGCGCGCGCGACCGGGCGCGAGAGCCTGTGTCTGCTGACCAAGGCCGACAAGCTCTCGCGCGGCGAGGCCGCGCGCACGCTGCACGCGGTGCAGAAGGAGATCGCGGCGCTCGCGCCCGGCGCGCGCGCGCAGCTCTTCTCCTCGCTCGCCGGCAACGGCGTCGACGAGGCGCGCGGCGTGCTCGCCGGATGGCTGTTCGCGAACGGTTGAGCGCGATTCGGCTCGCCGGAGCCAGGGTGCCGGCGGCGCGCGTCGGGCCGAACGGACGGCCCTTTCAAGTGGGCATCGGAAGCCCCATAGTCCCGAGCCCCAGTCGAGACCGCGCCGTGTCCGGACCCTCCGCAGTCAACGAAGTCCCGATCACCGATCGCTCGCAGCTGGTCGAGTTCATCGCCGACGGCGCGAAGCCGCAGAACGACTGGCGCATCGGCACCGAGCACGAGAAGTTCGGCTTCCGGCTCGACGACCTGCGTGCGCCGACGTGGGACGGCGATCGCGGCATCGAGCGCCTGCTCGACGGCATGACGCGCTTCAACTGGCAGCGCGTGTTCGAGGGCGACAAGCTGATTGCGCTCACGCGCGACAACGCATCGGTGACGCTGGAACCCGCCGGCCAGCTCGAGCTTTCCGGCGCGCCGCTCGAAACGATCCATGCGACGTGCTGCGAGGTCGACAAGCATCTGAAGGAAGTCAAAGCCGTCGCCGACGATCTCGGCCTCGGCTTCCTCGGCATGGGCTTCCAGCCGAAGTGGCGCCGCGAGGACATGCCGTGGATGCCCAAGGGCCGCTACGCGATCATGCGCCGCTACATGCCGCTGGTCGGATCGCTCGGCCTCGACATGATGACGCGCACCTGCACGGTGCAGGTCAATCTCGACTTCGCCGACGAAGCCGACATGATCAGGAAGTTCCGCGTCGGGCTCGCGCTGCAGCCGATCGCGACGGCGCTCTTCGCCGATTCGCCGTTCACCGAAGGCAAGCCGAACGGCTTCCAGAGCTACCGCTCGCACATCTGGACCGACACCGACCCCGGCCGCACCGGCATGCTCGATTTCGTCTTCGAGGACGGCTTCGGGTTCGAGCGCTACGTCGATTACCTGCTCGACGTGCCGATGTATTTCAGCTATCGCAACGGCAACTACATCGATCTCGCCGGCAAGTCGTTCCGCGATTTCCTCGCCGGGAAATTGCCCGAGCTTCCGGGCGCGCTGCCGACGCTCAAGGACTGGGCCGATCACATGACGACGGCGTTTCCCGAGGTGCGGCTCAAGAAGTTCCTCGAGATGCGCGGCGCCGACGGCGGTCCGTGGAATCGCCTGTGCGCGCTGCCTGCGTACTGGGTGGGCCTCCTGTACGACCAGACCGCGCTCGATGCGGCGTGGGATCTCGTCAAGGATTTCTCGAACGCCGAGCGCCACGCGCTTCGCGACGGCGTGCCGAAGCATGCGCTGAAATTGCCGTTCCGCAACGGCACGGTGCGCGACCTTGCGTTCGAGTCGCTCAAGATCGCCGCGCACGGCCTGCAGCGGCGCGCGCGCCGGAACAAGAACGGCGCCGACGAGAGCATCTTCCTCGATCCGCTGATCGAGATCGTCGATGCGGATCAGACGCCGGCGGAGCGGAAGCTCGAGCTGTTCAATGGGCCGTGGAAGGGCGACATCGATTGCGTGTTCCGCGAGTTCGCTTACTGAAGCGGCGGTGGGCTAAAGCCCACCCTATGAGCGCTTTTCCCTCTCCCGCTTGCGGGACCTCACCCCAGCCCTCTCCCGCAAGCGCGAGAGGGGAAGTGCCGGCGGGGTGAGAGGTTACGGACCTGCCGCGCGGCCGAGCACGCGCATCTGCCTGAGGCGCGCGGCGCTGCGATCGAACGTCGCCGTGTAGGCACATCCTTCCGCTTCGTTGGCAAGCGCAATCAGCGCATCGCTGAAATCCGCGCCGCTGCGATACTCGTCGAGCGCGCGCCACGCGAGCGCAGGCGCCTCGACGCGAAACCGGTCGACTTCGAACAGCCGCTGCAGCGTCGGCGCGATCGCGTTGCGCGCATAGCCGTACGCGGCTTCGAGCACCCAGACGAACTCGCAGAGCACGACCGACGCGATCCAGCCGGGCTCCTCGTCGCTCAGCGTCGTTTCGATGAACTGGTTCGCGACCGCTGCCTGGCGCGCGTCGTCCTGCACGACGTAGCGAACGAGCACGTTGGTATCGATGCCGATCATCGCTTACCGTCCCGCGCGCTTGCGGACGGCGGCGTTCATCGCCTCGACCGACACCGGCTTCGGCGGCTTCGGCAGGAAGCCTTTGAGGTCGGTCACGGCCCTCGTCGCGGGTTTAAGAAGCACGGTCTTGTCCTGCGTCAGCACGAACTCGATGCGGTCGCCCGGGCGCAGCCCGAGGTAATCCCGCACGTCCTTCGGAATGGTCGTCTGTCCCTTGCTGGTCAGCACGGCTGTACTCATCGATGGATTCTTACCGCGGAGTAGTTTCCTTACTTTAAGGTAAGGACAAGACTCTTTCCAGTCCCGGCGCATCTACATGACTTTCGGCGCACGCCACCGCGCCGGCACTATGCAAAAAGACGTGTTCACCTTGATGCCGGGAGCCCCCATGTCGCTGCGTCCGATGCGGTTAGCGTTCGTCGTAGGAGCGTTGCTCGCCGCTCCGTCCGCCTTCGCGGGGACCAAGCTCCTGAGGTTCCCCGACGTCTGCGGTGATCGCATCGTCTTTACGTACGCGGGCGATCTCTGGCTCGCGTCGACGCAGGGCGGCACCGCGACGCGCCTCACGGCCGGACCCGGGCTCGAGCAGTCCGCGCGGTTCTCGCCCGATTGCAGCCGCATCGCGTTCACCGGCGAATACGGCGGCGACGATCAGGTCTACGTCGTCGCCGCGACCGGCGGCGAGCCGAAGCAGCTGACGTTCTATCCGGCGATGGGCCCGATGCCGCAACGCTGGGGCTTCGACAACCAGGTGTATGGGTGGACGCCGGACGGCGCATCGATCCTGTTCCGCGGCTGGCGCGATTCGATCAGCATCTCGAACCCGCACCTCTACACGATCGGCGTCGATGGCGGCATGCCCGAAACGCTGCCGATGCCGGTCGCCGGCGTCGGCCGCTATTCGCCGGACGGCAAAGAGATCGTCTACTCGCCCAAGTACCGCGACTTCCGCACCTGGAGCCGCTATGTCGGCGGCTGGGCGCAGGATCTCTACATCTACGATTTCGCGGCGAAGACGGCGAAGAACATCACCAACGATCCGAACACCGACCGCGATCCGGTCTGGATCGGCAACAGCGTCTACTTCATCGCCGACCGCGGCGAGCATCTCAATCTCTACCGCTACGACACCGCCGGCGGCGAGACGAAGCAGCTGACCGATTACAAGGGCGCCGACGCGCGCTGGGCGAGCGGCGATTCGAAAGGACAGATCGCGTTCGAGGTCGACGGCGTGCTGCACGTCTACGACGTCAACAAGAACGAGGACCGCGCGCTCGACATCACCGTGCCGAGCGATCTCGTGCGCGCGCGCGCGGAAGAGAAAAGCGTCAAGGACAAGATCGAGGATTTCGCGCTCTCGGCCAACGGCAAGCGTGCGCTGTTCACCGCGCGCGGCGAGGTGTTCTCGGCGCCGCTCAAGGACGGCATCACGCTCGATCTCACGCACACGCCGGGCGCACACGAGCGCGAGGCGGCCTGGTCGCGGGACGGCAAGCGCGTCGCCTACGTCTCCGACCAGAGCGGCGAGGAAGCGATCTGGGTCCGCGACGCCGACGGCAACAACGCGCATCAGCTGACCAGCGAAGTCTTCGGCCGCCTCTACGCGCCGAAGTGGTCGCCGGACGGCCTTCGCATCGCGTTCGTCGACAGCGAAAGCCGCATCCGCGTCGTCGCATCCGCGGGCGGCCCGGCGCCGGTCATCGCCGACGATCCGGGAATCTCGCGCCGCGACTATGCGTGGTCGCCGGGCGGCCACTATCTCGCGTATTCGGTGACCGACAAGGATACGCAGTACGCGCAGCTCCATGTGCGCGATCTCGCGGCCGGCAAGAGCGTGCACATCGGCAACGCGAACTTCGACGCATACGCGCCGACGTTTTCTCCGGACGGCAAGACGCTCTACTTCCTCGGCGATCGCGAATGGGCGCCGCAGCTCTCGAACATCGAGTGGAACTTCGCGACCAACCGCACCGTGCAGATCCTCGCGCTGACGATGCGCAAGGGCCTCGACAATCCGTTCGCGCCGAAGAACGACAGCGCGTCGAAGGACGACAAGAAGGACGAGGACAAGGGCAAGAACGGCGACGACAAGAAGGAAAAGCCGAAGCCCGCGAGCGAAGTCGACGATCGCATCGATTTCGACGGCATCGAGCAGCGCGTCGTCCGCGCGCCGATCGATCCCGACAACGTGTCGTGGCTCGGCGTGACGGGCAAGGCGATCTACTACGTCGTCACCGACGGCCAGTACTACGGCCGCGACGGCGCGACGAAGGCCAAGCTCAAGAAGTGGACGTTCGAAGAGCGCAAGGTCGACGACGTCTTCGACGGCGCCGACGAGGTCTCGCTCGCGGGCGACGGCAACACGGTCATGGTCCGCAACGACAAGGCGTACAAATGGATCGACCTCTCGGCCGGGAAACCTGAAGCGAAGGACGTCTCGACCGAGGGCCTCTACGCGCGCGTCGATCCCAAGGCCGAATACGCCGAGGTGTTCCGCGAAACGTGGCGCCGCTACCGCGACCACTTCTACGTCACCAACATGCACGGCTACGACTGGAACGCGATCCGCGCCAAGTACGAGCCGATGCTGCAGTGGGTCGGCGATCGCAGCGATCTCAACTACGTGCTCGGCCAGATGGTCGCCGAGCTCTCGATCGGCCACGCGTACGTCAGCGGCGGCGATCTCGGCCTGCCGCCGAAGCCGCACGTCGGCCTCATCGGCGCGCGCTTCGATTTCGACGCGGCGACGAAGCAGTACCGCATCGGCCGCATCCTCGCCGGCGAGAACGACGAGGACCGCTACCGCTCGCCGCTGACCGAAGTCGGCGTCGAGGTGCACGAAGGCGACTACGTGCTCGCGATCAACGGCCAGCCGCTCGATGCGCACGACAATCCGTATCGCCTGCTGCGCACCGCACCGGGCCAGCTCGTGCAGCTCACGGTCAACTCGCATCCGGGCAGCGAAGGCGCACGCACGGTGCTCGTCAAGCCGATCGACAGCGAGGAGCCGCTCGTCTATTTCGACTGGGTCAGGAAGAACCGCGAGTACGTCGAGAAGGCGAGCAACGGCGAGATCGGCTATCTCCACATTCCCGACATGGGCGCCGACGGCATCCGCGAGTTCATCAAGTGGTACTACCCGCAGCTGCGCAAGCAGGGGCTCGTCGTCGACGTGCGCGACAACGGCGGCGGCAACGTCTCGGCGATGGTCATCGAGCGGCTGTCGCGCAAGGTGCTCGGGCTCGACTACGGCCGCGGCTTCGAGATCACCGGCATGTATCCGCAGCAGACGTTCATCGGGCATCTCGCCGCGCTCTGCAACGGCACGACGGCTTCGGACGGCGACATCTTCTCGTACATGTTCAAGCAGGCGAAGCTCGGCCCGCTGATCGGCACGCGCACGTGGGGCGGCGTCGTCGGCATCAACAGCTGGGGTCCGGCGATCGATGGCGGTGAAATCTTCGTGCCGCAGTTCGCGACCGCGAACACCGAAGGCCAGTACGTCATCGAAGGCCACGGCGTCGATCCCGACATCGTCGTCGAAGAGGACGTCGCAGCGCAGCTCGCCGGCAAGGATCCGCAGCTCGACAAGGCGATCGAGGAATTGCAGAAGGCGATCCGGTCCGCGCCGGTGAAGCTGCCGCCGCCGCCGCCGATGCCCGTGAAAGCGCCGGCCGATATGCGCGCGGCGGGTGTATCGGGCTAGCCGACAATCCGTCGTCGTCCCGGCGAAGGCCGGGATCCAGCTCGTGTCCGCATCGAAGAGCTGGGTCCCGGCCTGCGCCGGGACGACGAGCGTGGAGCGCTACGCCGCCTTCACGTCGCGCAACGTCCAGTGCTTGCCGATCAGCAACCCCAGCCGATGGCGGATGATCGCGTGCGGCAGCGACGTCACGACCTGCACGTCGGTATGGAGATCGTGCTGCTCCGCCGTGACGCTCGCCGCCGGATCGCTCGCGCCGAGCGCCGGATCGATCGCGTCCGGATCGGGCTGCATCTTGCGCCAGCGCTGCCACAGCGACGGCGAGCGCAGCGCGTCCTGGAAAAGCGCCGCGAAGCTTTCCGGCGACCCGCCGTGGAACGAAAGCTCGTGCGATTCGCCGCGCGCGCGCGGCAGGTCGTCGATCGAAATGAAGTAGCGCTGCGTGCTCATCGAAACGTCCAGTCGGTCGAGGCGAGGAGTCTAGCAGGGCGGCTGCGGAACGAACGCGGAACGAGCGCGACGACGGCCGCCGCGACGACGCTGGCGAGGCAGCACCAGCCGAGATAGCGCAGCTCCGCCGGCGCGAGCACGAGCAGCGGACCGAGATAAAGCCACGCGCTCGTGAGCAGCACGATCGCGACGCTGCCGGCAGGTTCGCGGCGCCGCCGCCATGCCAGCGGTGCGGCGAGAACGCCGACCAGCAGGTACGGCCAGCCGGCGAGCCACGACGTCGCGCTCAGTTCCGAAGCGGCGTGCATCAGCGCCTGGTGCAAGGCCGACGCGTTGCGCGCAATCGGCGGGTTGTCGCCGTACTGCACTTCGCCGTCGACGTAGACGAGGTCGCGCGGCCACGACGGATCGTGCACGCCGACGAGCGCGACGGCGCGGCGCCAGTGGTGCGCGAGCCACGCGCGCGGATGCGCGCGGATGGCACCGAGCCAGGCGGATTTCAGCTCGGCGAGCTGTTCGGGCGTGAACGCCTCCATGAACGGATCGCGCACGCCGTGCCGCGTATTTGCCAGCATCGGCGTGACGTTCCAGTCGCGGTACGCGGCTGCGAGCTCCGGAACGTCGAGGCCGGGCCCGATCATGAAAGGCGGCAACAGCATCTCGCCGGTGTCGATCGAAATCGCGGCAAGATCCCACTCGGCCGTTGCGGGCCAGAGCGGCACGCGACGCTGGACCTGCGCGTTCACGAGCACCGCGACCGCAAGGACGATCGCGACGAGCGCCAGCGCGGCGACGGCAATGCGCGTGCGGGTCGCCGCCGGCGACATTGCAATCCAGCCGAACCAGACCGCAATCGGCAGCACCGCCGGCAGCCCGTTGTGACGCACCGCCGCCGCATAGATCAGCGGCGGAACCGCGGCAAGAAGCCAGCGGCGCCGTCGCGTCGCCTGCGCGCGCGCGAGCACGCCGACCGCGAACAGCAGCGCGGAAAAGAGCGCCACGTCGGTCCAGGCGTGACCGCGCAACAGCCACGGCACCGGCGCGAACGCGGCGATCGCCATCAACGCAGCGGCGCGCCACGCGCCGAGCCGCAGCGCGCTCGCCAGCAGCGCAAGCCCGCTCCAGAACA
>Ga0068853_100004700_pt1 | contig 10596 bp, 13 predicted proteins | sample KBSCornC32_FD_65655 | JGI IMG/M metagenome (GOLD analysis project Ga0068853, IMG submission 65655) | Corn rhizosphere microbial communities from Kellogg Biological Station, Michigan, USA - KBS Corn C3-2 | ecosystem: Host-associated > Plants > Roots > Rhizosphere > Soil ... | reverse complement strand
AATTATTTTTTATTGAAATTATATGCAAAGCCAATCCCCATCAGCTGCAACCATTGCGGTGCCGGACCTTTGGCAGGATCTACATTTTTCGTATCGTCATCGTAGATCATATCCAGGTTAAAGGAAAAATTAATATACTTCGTGAGCTTTGCCGTTAGCACATTGGTCCAGTATATATCTATATTCTGAGGTTTTTGTTTATAGTTTGAAAACAGGTCCAGTTTTGTTTTATAAACAAAATTTTTACCCAGCTTTGTGAAATAATTTGCCGATAAAAAAGCACCCAGTTCATTCTTTGCATTCTTTCCCGGAAACACACCAAATAGCGGGGCAATAGAATCATTTGCAACGATCACCCATCTTTCCGTTAATGGAGACATGAACAACGAAAAATTATCTCTTGGTTTATAATCTATACCCAACGACAACAATACATATGCCGGTGCAAATGTCCTTGAAATAATTACAGAAGTATCCTTACCTGCCGCTGTTTTGGAATAAGCGAATCCTTTTGCAAACTGCGTACGCAAATTAAATAAAGTAGCCACGTACCATTTTGGCGCAATGGCATAACCGTATTTAGACAACAGGTCAATTCTGTCGCTGGCTTTGCGTGAACCGAGGCTGGTTGTTTTTACGATACCATAGGCGAGGTCTAGATTATTATCCCAGGAGCTTCTGTTTTTTTTATACAATGCAAAAACATTCAGGTACGAATTCAGGGAAAAGGAGAACTTGTCACCACCTGCAGACCAGTTGCTGAGCGAACCTTCGTTAATATTTAAGTTAAACAGGCCGCCCAGTTTCCAGGTTTTAACGGCTGTATCTTTTGGGTCTTTGCTAACAGATTTTGATGCTTCATTTTTCAGGTCCTTTACGGTGGGGTCCTGCGCTGTCAATGATAAAGTGATGATCAGCGCCGGTAAACTTAATAGTAATTTCTTTTTCATTTGGATGGTTTTAAAGTAAAAAAATGCAGCCTGTCAGACTGCATTTTTTAAAAATGGTTATATGAAAAAAGTTATTTTTTCAATGAATCTCTTATTTCCATTAATAATGCATCTGTAGATGAGGGGCCTGCTGCCGGAGCCTCTTCCTGCCTCTTCTTCATTTTGTTTATTGCCTTAATGACCAGGAACATCACAAAGGCAACAATAATAAAGTTGATGATCGCCGTTATAAAATCGCCCCATTTTAAAACCACTGCTGCTGCCCCTTCCGTTATTACTTTCCCGCTTGCGTCTTTCACTTCAACGACCGCATCTTTTAACTTGAGAACATTTTTACTCAGATCGGCGCCGCCGATCATGCCAATTAACGGCGAAACTATTCCATCGGTGAAGGATGCAACAACTTTGCCAAATGCTCCGCCCATTACAAATGCAACAGCAATGTCAACCAGGCTGCCCTTCATGGCAAACTCTTTAAACTCTTTGATAAATCCCATGTGTTAAGTTTTAGGTGTTAAAATGAATCATGCTAGGTGAGAGCCGAATAAAAGTACTGGATTATAGTTATAAATGCAAATACGCAAATATGATTGTTATCAACAAAACAGTAAAACCAGATTATTTTAATTAGCTTAAAAACAGCAACTTTGCGGCAACTTAAACTACTGTGAACAAAGGACTTTTAAACTGGTTTATTTTCATCATCCTGTCCATGATCTGGGGCAGCAGCTTCATCATGATGAAGGAGGGGTTGCTGCGGCTAAACCCCTTCCAGGTAGCGTCCCTGCGGATCATTTTTTCGGGCATTGTCTTACTCCCTTCCGCGATCAAACATATCAGGAAAGTACCTGCAAATAAATTAGGCATCATATTCATGTCGGGTGTTTTGGGGAGTTTATTACCCGCTTATTTATTTTGTGTTGCCGAAATGGGGATTGATGGGGCATTGGCCGGCACTCTAAATTCACTAACACCAATTTTTGTTATTATAACAGGCGCTGTATTTTTTAATTCAAAAACATCTGCCAATAAAATACTGGGCATACTGATCGCTTTTACCGGTAGTATCTTATTACTCGTCAGTAAAGGTCATATGCAGGAAAGCCAAAACCTGGTCTATGTATCCTATGTGGTACTGGCTACCATTTTTTATGGGTTTAATGTAAACATGGTGTACAAATACCTGAAAGATATCGGGTCTTTGCAGATAGCAGCTGTGGCGCTTACATTAAATGCCATCCCGGCTTTGATCGTGCTGTATTTTACCGGTTATTTCAGCCTGCCATTAACCGATAACGGAATATTGTATTCAACCGGCCATGCCGCCATGTTAGGCATTTTAGGAACTGCAATCGCATCCATCATATTTTATAAACTGGTAAAAAGTGCCGGAGCTGTTTTTGCATCTATGGTAACTTATGGCATCCCCATCATTGCCAATTTTTGGGGAATGATCTACGGCGAAGAAGTTAGCTGGAAACAATTTTCCTGCCTGGTACTTATTTTACTCGGTGTTTATATTGCCAACCGGAAAATTGCCGGGAGCTGACCTTAGTCTACTTCGGTAAATTCAATATTCTTTTCTCTTAAAAAATCTTTTATCCTGTCAACATGCACACAAATACCCACGTGTAAAAAAGGATTATTGGAGACCTTATTTTTTTTGCCGTTACTGATGATCTCAAAATCTTTCATATCAAAACCCAGGTGCAGGTGATTGGTGGCAAACTGCATTCCATAGATCTTACCATCGGTATCAAATAGCGGCCCGCCGCTTTGTCCGCGTAAACCCGGCGTACTCATTTCAATACCGGTAATACCACTGTCGGGTTGTGTGGCCACAAAACGGGTAACAATACCATCAATAGGAAAGGAAGGAGAATTGGGATTACCTGTAGTGGTCCATTCTATATCATCCGTATCAGGATTGTGTTTAAAATTATTGAACTCGGGGAAGGGAAAGCCGATACGCCCAAGGGATTTGCCCTGTTTAATTTTGCTGCTGTCTTTTAAAAAACTGGCGTGACCATTATAAAACTTCTTGTTGAATCCTTTAAATTCTAAAATGGCAAGATCAAGCGTAGGATGTGCATGACAGGTTATTTCACTGATGGTATCAAAACTGTTTAAGAAATTATTTTTTAACTGCACGGTTGTTTCGGGCAGGTATTTATATTTCATTTGCAGTCCCTGAATATTACGCTTGTATTTGCCATCGTTCACAATGGCGTCTCTTTCGGATTTGTATTTTGCAAATTGCTGGTTGATATTATCGGCAGCCGGGATCAGGTCCATTACATGTTTACAGGTAATGGCTACGCCATTGTCATTCACAAAAAAGAAAGTAGAGCTGCCGGGTAAAACCATGCCACCGTAGGTTCTTGATATGGTATGTAATGGGCGGGTGTATTGTAAAACTTTTTCTATTGCCTGTTGAAACATAAGCTGTTGTTATAATGGTTGATAAAGTTAGCGACAAAAGGGATGCCGCTAATGAATAAGGGGCCGGGTTCTGCATTAGTTTGAAAAACTGTCAGGTTATGTCTGCCGAATCCGGTTTTTTTGCTCCAGCCGCATTTGCCTGGCGGTTTTTGTGCTGCCATCGTGGCTCCAGCCGGGAGGCATAAAAATATACTTAAGCTTATTGCCGAAAGAGGTCTTCTTTTTTATATCGCAGATGATATGCTGCCATTCGTGAAATATTATTCTTAACGGGTTGGCAGGATGATCGACAGGTTTTGTGAGTCCATACCTTACCGGTTCTTCATTTAATTCTTCCTGGAAACTGCCAAACATTTTATCCCAGATAATGAGGCACATCCCCATATTCTTATCTAAATAAATGACATTGCTGGCATGGTGTACGCGGTGGTGGCTGGGACTTACAAAAAAAGCTTCGAACCAACGGGGCATTTTGTTGATATACTGTGTATGTACCAGGATACCGTAGGTCTGCGTTGCCGAATACATGAACACAATATCAAGCGGTGTAAAACCCAGTAAGGCAATAGGTGCCAAATAAACGAACCGGTAAACGGGTTGAAAAACAGAAGAACGAAAACCGGTGGTCAGGTTAAAATCCACGGATGAGTGATGCGTAACATGCACAGCCCAGAACAGGCGGCAATAGTGTTCAATGCGGTGTTCAAAATAAAAAGCAAGGTCAACCAGGATGAATAATACGAACCAGTAACCGTACTTGTTCTGAAAATAAAAAAAATGATGGTGAAAACTCCAGGCAAGCACGCTGATATAAAATAACCAACGCAATAATCCATCAAGGCCGGCATTCAATATTGTCAGGTAGACATTTTGAATGGTATCTCTTACCGAATAATATTTCTTTTGCTGCCAGTTACTGAATAAGATCTCGGCCCCGATCAGAATGGTATAAAGGGGGATCGATAATAATAAAAACCATGATTCTCTGGCCGATTGCATTACTCCTAATTAATGCTTTTGTTGAAATCAGTTTGTAGCGGATCTTAAACTGCCATGATCTCTTTTTCCTTAGCCTCCAGGTGTTTTTCCACCAGGGCAATATACTTGTCGGTAAGATCCTGTACTTCTTTTTCGGTATCCTTGCTGATATCTTCGCTTAAGCCGTCTTTCTGTAATTTTTTAATGCCTTCAATGCTATCCCTGCGGATGTTCCTGATAGCGATCTTTGCATGTTCACCTTCACCGTTACATCTTTTTACCAGTTCCTTTCTTCTTTCTTCGGTTAGCGGTGGTAAAAATAACCGGATGATATTTCCGTCATTCTGCGGGTTGATACCGATATTGGCCATGATGATGGCCCTTTCAATGGCCTGCAGCATATTTTTTTCCCAGGGTTGTACCGAGATGGTACGAGCATCCAGCACAGAAATATTGGCGATCTGGTTGATGGCTGTTGGGTTACCGTAATAGTCGGCCACAATACCATCCAGCATGGTAGGGTTTGCTTTACCGGCACGTATCTTAACTAACTCTGCTTCGAGGTGATTTAATGCTTTTTGCATCGATCCTTCTGTATCACTGATAATGGTATTTATATCTGCTGACATATTTTAAATATATTAATTGGCTGCAAAGCTATAAAAAAATGACTGTTATATCCATTTTAGCTTAAAATGAATATAACAGCGAAAATTTGATCTGCGGAAATATGATGTAAACCAGGAAAATAAAGTTAATCAGCTTCCACCGTTTCACCGGCCAGCTTAAGAATTTTATGTGATTTAAGGATATCTGCGTTCTCCAGTTTTTTAGGAACGGGGTTTCTTTGCCTTGGACGGCTGTAATAAATTATACCGATAAAAATAAAGGCAGATAATAAGAGAATACCAATAAGTGTGGTTGTACCGAGACCACGCATAAAGAATGCCATGGCAATAAAGGTCATGTTAACCAACACACAGGTAATGGTTACCATGCGGTGGGTGAAACCCAGGTCGAGTAAAAAATGATGTACATGAGTCCTGTCGGGACTAAATGGCGAACGCCTGTCCAGTATCCTTAATCCAAAAACACGCAGCGTATCAAAAAGCGGGATCATTAAAATAGAAAAACCGATAGCAGGCGCAGCTTCTATCGGAAAATTAGAAGCGGGGTTACCGGCTACGTTAATGAATTTGATCACCAGGATGGAGTTTACCAATCCCAGTAAAAGCGAACCCGTATCACCCATGAATATTTTTGCGGGAGAGAAATTGTAAATTAAAAAGCCGATGGTACTGCCGGCTAATGCAAATGCCATTACTGCATAAGTTAACTGGCCGGCATAAAAAAAGTAAGTGCCAAAAACAAGCGTCGTGAGTAATCCCAGGCTTCCTGCCAATCCATCCACACCATCTATGAGGTTAAAGGAATTGGTGATAACGATAATGGTAAAAAGAGAAATGATGATACTGGTGACATGCGGTATCTCGTAAATGCCTAAAAAGCCATGCATATTGTTTAACTCTATGCCACCGAATTTAATGATGATGCCTGCAGCAATTAACTGGCCGATGAATTTTTTGCTGGCTGATAAAACCAGGATATCATCTTTAATACCAAGGAAAAAAATAACAGTGGTAGCGGCTGCGAAATACTGAAGTTCGGAAGTGATGCCTGAAGGAACACCCATCAGGGTAGCAATTATAAATCCTGCAAAAATACCAAGGCCGCCTAAAGTTGGGATAACATTTTTATGAACCTTGCGTTCGTCGGGCTCATCAAAAAGCTTTTTGTCTTTAGCAACCTGGATTATAACCGGTATTGCAAAAAAGGTTATTAAAAAAGCCAGACCCGCACTTAATAAAATATTATTCATTCCGATAATTTGTTTCTGTACCTTTTGCAATGCAAAAGTATTAAATATGTTTTGAGGATAAAAACTTAAATAATAGACTCAACATTTAGCAAAATAGATGCCTGATTGCAATTTATTTCTACCCACACAAAAATTTTGCTCAATATACAGGTTAAATAACGCTTTATTTGTGAACTTATTATCAACTTTTGGCTTTTGACTGCTTATTTTACTTTGCTCGTAATATGATTTTAAAGTAGGTTTGCAGCCTCAAGGCTTTCATGCCTGATCACCGGGTAAAAATCAATTTATTAGTATGAGCAAACTGAAAGAAATAGCATCACAGATCAGGAGAGATATTGTTAGAATGGTTCACGCCGTGCAAAGTGGCCACCCGGGCGGTTCCCTGGGCTGTACAGAGTATTTTACGGCCCTGTATTTTGATATAATGAAACACAATCCCGATTTTAAAATGGATGGTGTGGGTGAAGATCTTTTCTTTTTAAGTAATGGGCATATCTCTCCCGTGTTTTACAGTTCGCTGGCACGCAGCGGTTATTTCCCGGTTGCAGAATTGAATACTTTCAGAAAATTAAACAGCCGCCTGCAGGGGCACCCAACAACTCATGAGCATTTACCGGGTGTGCGTGTTGCCAGTGGTTCTTTAGGCCAGGGTATGAGTGTTGCCATTGGAGCAGCCCTGGCGAAAAAACTAAACAACGACACTAATATTGTGTATTCGCTGCATGGCGATGGTGAACTGGATGAGGGACAAAACTGGGAAGCCATTATGTTTGCGGCCCATAAAAAAGTTGACAACCTGATCGCTACGATTGACTGGAATGGACAGCAGATCGATGGCCCTACTAAAACGGTGATGGCCCTCGATAGTTTAAGAGCCAAATTTGAAGCTTTTAACTGGGAGGTACTGGAAATGGCCGGTAATGATATGGATGCTGTTGTAGCCGGACTGAACAATGCCAAAACATTTATAGGCAAAGGCAAACCCATTGTTATTTTAATGAAAACAGAAATGGGACACGGTGTTGATTTTATGCAAGGCAGTCATGAGTGGCATGGCATTGCTCCCAATGATGAGCAGTTACAAAAAGCGCTGGCACAGTTACCCGAAACTTTAGGCGATTATTAATAAAAAACCCCTGTAATTCAGCAGGGTGCAAATTCCCCTTTCAGGGGGCCAGGGGGTATGAAAATAATTCCACTCAGTGAAGGCGCATTTACCATTGACGCAACCAAAAAATTTGTTCCGTTTGATACAAATAAAGATGACCTGCAGCAGCGGCCTGTTGGCAGTTTGCTGGTAGAGATCCAACCCTTTGTCATCGTCACTTCCAAAGACATTATTTTAATTGATACCGGTCTTGGATTCTCCAATACCGATGGCACATTACAGATACACCAGAACTTATTTGATAATGGTATTGGCCCAATGGAAGTGACCAAGGTCTTACTGAGTCATTTGCATAAGGACCATAGTGGTGGGGTAAGTAAGGAGGACAAAATGCTCAACCAAAAATTCATGAGCTTTCCCAATGCCGAATATTATGTAAACAAGGATGAGTTTGATTTTGCCATGGCGAAAGGCAAGCCGTCTTACACCCCGGCTGAATTTGAAATATTGGGCCAGACTGACCAGGTTGTTTTTACACAAGGCAACGGCATGATCGGTGATTATATCAAGTACGAAGTTACCGGTGCCCACTGTCCTTTTCACCAGGTTTTTTGGATAGAGGAAGACGGGCAGAAAATATTCTTTGGCGGAGACGTGGCCCCGCAATTACAGCAAATGAAAAATAAATTCATTGCCAAATACGATTTTGATGGACGTAAATGCATGGAGTTAAGACAACAATGGTGGGAGCAGGGTGAAAAAGAAAAATGGACCTTTTTGTTTTATCATGATATAAAAACGCCGGTGTATTCTTTCGTTTAAAAACATTGAAAGGTTTAAATCGTTTGAAGGTTGGGCTATCAACGAATTAAACCTTTAAACGGCATAGGCTTTAAACAAAAAAACTATTGCAATTGCAATAGTTTTCAAAAATAATTTTGTCCTGGCTTAACGAATTCGATGTAAGTAATCGTTATTCATGAACTGCTTATGAATATCTTTCAGGTCTCTTAAAATGCTGGCGTCAACCAGTGTGCCTGAAGTTTCTAATAAAAATCCACCAATCAGTTCGTTGTTCACCGCTGTCTCAACTTCAAAAGTTTGTCCTGCTGTAGCCGTTGCTTTTACATTGGCTAAAATGGCATTCAGCATATCATCGGTGATGGGATCGGCTGTGGTGATCTTTACTTTATGAATATTGCGCAATGCATTAAACTGGTCAATATAAGTGGTTGCAATTTCGGGCAGGTTTGTTTCTCTTGCCTTACGCACCAGTAATTGTATAAAAGCGCTGGTAAGCGTGCTTACCCTTTCTTTAGTGATCGATTCAATGATCTTTCCTTTGGCAGTTGGTTTAATAACCGGGCTGCGCAGCATATTCACAAAATCGGGGTTGCTTTTGCAGATGCTGTGTAACCATTTCATATCGGCATATACAGCATCTACCTGGCCTTGCTCTGTTGCCAGGTCAAGTAAACTTTTTGCATAACGGCCTGCTAAACGTGGATTGTTCATTTTATAGCTTTTAGCTTTTAGCTTTTAGCACTTAGCTTTTAGCCGGTCCGTTCTTGCTCACGGCTCATAGCTAAAAGCTAACAGCTTCTTAATTCAGTTTCACTTCCGCAGCGAGGGTCTTAATGTAATTCTCCTGCTCTGCTTTATTGCTTAATTCTTTACGCAATACTTTTTCACTTACTTCCAGTACCAAACTACCTACCTGGTTCTTAATTTCGGTAAGCGCAGCCATTTTCTGGTTTTGGATAGAAGCATGTGCATCGGCGATGATCTTTGCTGCCTGGGCCTTTGCTTCGTCCTTTGCTTCGTTGATCATTTTATCTTTTGTCTCTTTGGCTTCCTTAAGCATTGTAGCTCTTTCTTCACGTGCCTGTGTAAGAATGGCTTCGTTGTCATTCTTCATTTGCGCCATTTCCAGCTTTATCTTTTCGGCAGTGGCAAGTGAATCAGCAATGTTTTTTTCACGTGTTGCCAAACCGCCGATGATGGCAGGCCATGCAAATTTTTTCAACAGAAAAAATACGATCAGGAATGCAAGAAGCGTCCAGATGATAAGGCCGAAGGCCGGTGTTAATAACTGCATTTTATAGTATTTATAAAATAAAAAATTCTAAATGTTCAATTGGTATTTATGTTAGGCATTTCTCGACTTCGCTCGAAATGCAAACTAACATCTTTATGCCCCTTCGACTTCGCTCAGGAGGGGGCAAAAATTACTGCATCCTCCGTCCTGTACTTCGGATGCAGTAAAGGTTTTTAAAGCACCATAGCTAAGAAACCGATGATGATCGCAAATAACGCTGCTCCCTCAACCAAAGCGGCTGTAAGGATCATGTTACTACGGATATCATTGATAGCTTCCGGCTGGCGGGCGATTGATTCCAATGCGCCTTTACCAATTTGACCGATACCTACACCGGCACCGATCGCACCTAAGCCAGCTCCGATTGCACCACCTGCATTTGCAATTGGTCCGGCGCTTAACATTACATTCAATAAATCCATGATTCTGATTTTATGTTGATTAAAAAAAACTTTTATTATAAAATAATTGCTTCGTGATCGTGATCGTGTGCATCGTGGCCACCTTCAAATGCCTGGCCAATAAATACAGCTGTTAATATGGTAAAGATAAAGGCCTGTAAAAAAGCAACCAGTACCTCAATAAAATAAATGAAGATGGTAAAAGCAATAGAGAACGGAGAAAAGCCCCAGCCCACATATTGATTTAAAGATGCCATAATAAAGATGAGCGATATCAAACAGATGATCAGGATATGACCCGCCACCATATTGGCAAATAACCTGATCATTAATGCGAAAGGTTTGGTGAATATGCCCAGTATTTCCACTGGCACCAGGATCACTTTTACCCAGCCAGGAACACCCGGAGGATTGATGATGTGCATCCAGTAATGTTTGTTACTACTGAACAGGATCACAATAAATGAAATAATAGACAATATAAATGTAAATGCGATGTTACCGGTAACATTGGCTGTGCCGGGTATCAGGCCAACAATATTATTGATCAGGATGAATAAGAATACAGTTAGCAGGTAAGGCAGGTATTTTTTACTTTTTGCGCCCAGGTTTGGTTTGGCAACTTCGTCGTTAACAAAATTAACAATGGTTTCCATGGTGTTTTGCATGCCCTTTGGTGCTGAAGTGATACCCTGACCACTACCGTATTTTTTGGCTACCCTTATAAGGATAACAAC
>Ga0068853_100004699_pt1 | contig 10597 bp, 7 predicted proteins | sample KBSCornC32_FD_65655 | JGI IMG/M metagenome (GOLD analysis project Ga0068853, IMG submission 65655) | Corn rhizosphere microbial communities from Kellogg Biological Station, Michigan, USA - KBS Corn C3-2 | ecosystem: Host-associated > Plants > Roots > Rhizosphere > Soil ... | reverse complement strand
TGCTGAGGCTGCGGCCGTGACCATCCGCCGAAATTAAAAAATTGCGCGGAAGCCGGTCCGGCGATCCCGACCAATAGCGCGACCGCAACGGCCAACGCGATCAGCGGGCCGCTTTCGGTGAACAGGCGGAAAAAGGATCCTGGCTTTGGCATGCGCTCGGTCGCGATGGATCGTTTAAGCGATCACTATACTAGCGGAATCAGGCCGCAAGCGGGCAGATTTCCAGCCATAAACCGGGCCTCGGCCGCCGCCGTCAAGGGTGCCGTGAAAATGCGGTCTACAGGGTTGCCGGCCGGCGATTACTGGCTCGGATTACCGCCCCCTGAGCCGCTCCAGCACGTCGGAGGAGGCAAATCCGTCCGCGGGGGCCCCGATCGAGGCCTGGAAGCCGCGCAGGGCCTCCCGGGTCTGTCCGCCGAACTGGCCGTCGGGGGTGCCGCGATAGAAGCCGCGCTGGGCCAGAAGCTGCTGCAGTTCCAGCCGTTCGGCGCGTGACAACTCCCGTTCCTGCCGTGGCCAGGGCTGCACGAACGGCGCGCCGCCGCGCAGGCGGTCGGCGAAATGGCCGATTGCGAGCGCGTAAGCCTCCGCTGGATTGTATTTCATGATCACCCGGAAATTCTGCAGCATCAGGAAACCGGGTCCTTCCGCCCCGGCGGGCGCCAGCAGATAGGCCTTCTCGTCGGAATGCGGGAAGGGCTGACCGCCGGCACGCTTGAGGCCGAGTTGCTCCCATTGCGCCACCGTCATCGCTTTCGCCCGGTCCGCCAGCATGTAATTGAACCCCGGCGGCACCACGACCTCATAGCCCCAGGTCTGGCCGGTCCGCCAGCCGTCCTTTTTCAGGTTGTTGGCGGTCGACGCAATCAGGTCGGCGGCGTTATCGACCACGTCGCGGCGACCGTCGCCATCGGCGTCCACCGCGTAGCGCTTGAACGCGGTCGGCATGAATTGCGTGGGCCCGAACGCGCCGGCCCAGGAGCCGCGCATTTGTTCAGGGCGCAAATCGCCGCGGTGCAGGATTTCCAGCGCCGAGAGAAACTCGTCCCTGAAATATTTCTGGCGGCGGCCGATGCAGGCGAGCGTCGCGGTGGATTGCAGCACGCTGCGATCGCCGATCTGGGTGGAGTAATTCGATTCGATGCCCCAGATCGCCGCGATGATGTAGCGGTCGACACCGTAGGCTTTTTCCACCGCATCGAACTGCGGTTGGTATTTGGCCAGGATCTCGCGGCCCCTGGCGAGCCTGACATCGTTCACCAGAATGTCGAGATAATCCCAGACCGACTTGGTGAACTCCGGCTGCGAATCCATCAAGTCCATGATGCGCAGGTCGGGGGCAAGTCCGGCGGTGAAGCGCTGGAAGCTTTGCTGCGAGATGTTGCGGCGGGCGGCGTCGGGCCACATCGAGGCGACACAAGTATCGAAATTCGCCGCCGCCTCGCGGATCGCGCTCGCGCTCATCAGCGGATGGCCGGAGGCGCCGTCCTCGCCGCTCCATGGCAGTGGCGCGCCGCTCGCGGCGGGCGTGTCCTGCGCCTGCGCCGAGGCGCCGGGCCGCGGTGCCGACGGCGCGGTCTGGCTGCCCTTCGAAAGCGAGCCGGTGAAGAGGTTGTCGAGGAAAGTCAGGGGTCCGCCGCTGCTGGAGGACTGCGCGCGCGCGTCCGCGCACGCCAGCAGCGCCGCCGCAACGATGACTGCGCCGGTTCCCCACTTCGCCAATCGTATCTTCCACCGCATCATGCCCTACTCGCACTCGCCCTGGGATATCCCGGCTTCAGGAGGCCTCGTCGCGGTTTCCAACAGATTAACAAAGGCGAGATTTTGTTGTCGGGAATGTTACCCTGCCGCTCCAGGCCGCTCCAGGGCAGAGTGGAACGCATCACACATCCGCCTTTGTTCCCGGCTGCAAACCGGCTACCAACGTGAGGTCAACCGCACTTTCCGCACTAAAGGCACCCCGACAGCTCCATGAAAATCCGCAAAGCCGTTTTCCCGGTCGCCGGCCTCGGCACCCGCGTCCTGCCCGCCACCAAGGCGATGCCGAAGGAAATGCTGACCATCGTCGACAAGCCGCTGATCCAGTACGTGGTCGACGAGGCCAAAGAGGCCGGCATCGAGCATTTCATCTTCGTCACCGGCCGCAACAAGGGCGTGATCGAGGACCATTTCGACAGAATGTTCGAACTCGACGCGACGCTCGCCGCGCGCGGCAAGAAGGCCGAGATGGAGATTCTGGCGCGCGACCAGCCCGAAGCCGGCGCCATGAGTTTCACGCGGCAGCAGGCGCCGCTCGGCCTCGGCCATGCGGTGTGGTGCGCCCGCGACATCGTCGGCAACGAGCCGTTCGCGGTTTTGCTGCCGGACGAACTGGTGCTGAATACGCCGGGCTGCCTTGCGCAGATGATCGAGGCCGCGGGCAAGCTCGGCGACAAATCCAACCTGATCGCGGTGGAAGAAGTCCCCGCGCATCTCACCCATCACTATGGCATCTGCGGCGTCGGCAAGCGCCACCCTCACAGCAACATGTTCGAGGTTGACGGCATGGTGGAAAAGCCGGCCAAAGGCACCGCGCCGTCGAATCTTTCGATCACCGGGCGCTACATCCTGCAGCCGGAGATCTTCAAAGTCCTGCAAACGCAGGAGCGCGGCGCCGGCGGCGAGATCCAGCTCACCGATGCGATGATCGGGCTTTCGAAAACGCAAGGCTTTTACGGCGTCGAGTTCGAGGGCGAGCGGCATGATTGCGGCTCGAAGGCGGGTTTCCTGCGCGCCAACATCGCCTTCGCCATGGCGCGCGCCGATTTGCGCGACGGTCTGCGCGAGGAGATGAAGAAGTATCTGGAGAAGTGAGGACGGCAGGTCTACGCAACCAGCGAAAGCTTCGGCATGCTGGCCAGCACGGAGCGGTTGCGGCCGTCAGCCTTGGCCGCGTAAAGCGCGTTATCGGCGGCTTTCACGAGCATGGACCATTCCAGGGCCGGGGCAGGCGTCACGCTCGCGATGCCGATGCTGACGGTGGTGTCGTCGGACCATTGCTGAACCTTCAGCCGGATCGCTTCTGCCACCCGCAGCGCTTCCACAGCCGAAAGCCCCGGCAACAGCACAGCAAACTCCTCGCCGCCGTAACGCGCGGCGCAATCGCCGACCCGCCGTACCGAATCCGTGATGCAGATGGCTATACCGACCAGCATCTGATCGCCGGCCTGATGTCCGAATGTGTCGTTGTAGGCTTTGAAATGGTCGGCATCGATCATCAGCAGCGCGACCGGAGTTTTCTGGCGCATTGCCCGGCGCCATTCGGCATCGATCGCGGCATCGAATTTGCGCCGGTTCTTCAGCCCGGTGAGCGCGTCGGTTGTCGCAAGCTCCTCGAGCTTGTCCTCGGCGAGCGCGCGGCGGCCGATTTCGCGCGCCAGGAACAGCGTCACGCCGAGCACGAACGAGATCAGACCCATCAAGATCGCGCCGATCCGGGTCGCCTCCGTGCGCCAGAGGCTGAAAATGCTGCTCCAGGGTTTTCCGACCAGGACGACAAGCGGCCGGGTACCGTCGCGCCAGACCAGCAGCCGCGGCACGCCATCCAGCGCGCCCGACCCTGAATATGATCCGCTCGGTTCCGAAAGCGCACGCATCACGCCGGGCACGTGACTTAGACTCCGGCCGATCACGTCGAGGTCGAACGGGGTGCGCATGATCACGGTGGCGTCGTGGCGCAGCACGGTGATGGTGTCCTGCGGGCCGAGATGCAGCCGGCCGAACAGGTCGTGAAAATAACTGAAGCGGATCGAGCCTGCGACCACGCCGAGAAAGCCGCCGTCAGCGCCAGTAACGCGCCGGCTGAGGACAATGGAATAAGCGCCGCGATGCAGCATCGGACGGCTAATGAACAGGCCTGCATCGGGGTGGTCGCGATGAACCTGGAAAAACTCCTCGTCGCTGCGATTCTCCTCGACCGGATCCAGCGTCGAGGCGTCGATGGTCAGTCGCCCTTCGGCGTCGAATACCTGGATCGCGCCGAAATACTTCGCGGTCGCGGCATGATCGAACAGGATCAGGTGCCGGATCGGCTTGCTGATGTCCTTGATCTCCGGCATCAGCATGGTGCTGACGACGGCGCGCAGCGACAGGTCGTAAAGCTCGACATTGCGGCTGATGTCGGCGTCGATACCGGATGCAAGGTTGTCCAGCGTCTGGCGCGCCAGTTCTTCCTCGCCGTGGCGCATATCGAGCATGACGCTGGTGCAGATCGCGGAAAAGCCGATCACGGTCACCACGGAGGAAGCGATCAGCAACTTTGCTGACAGCCGCCAGGGCCGGTTGGCCGTGTTCTCGCGCCGTCCAAATAGCATCGTTGGCTCCCGATCGTTCTGGATGCGCCGGGAATCGTTGCTATCGGCTTAAGTGACGACAGCGATGCGCCAATAAGCTAACGGTTGGTTGCCGGAACCGAGATAATGCCGCGCTTTCGAGTTACTCTGTCATCGAGGACGCCCGTGAACGACTACGAAGCGCTGCGCGATTATCTGAAAAAACAGAAGCTGCCGGAATTCGTGCTCAGCTTCGAACAGATCGAGGAGATCATCGACGCCGCGCTGCCGCGCGCGGCGCATCGGGCGTCGTGGTGGGAGACCTTGCGCAGCCCGCAGGAGAAGATGCCGCAGCGCGAGGCCTGCCTCGCCGCCGGCTACATCGCGACCCGGCTCGCCGATGGCAAGAGCGTGCGGTTCAAAAGGATGAAGTGAGATAGCTCGCTCAATCAGGAGTTTTCACACCGCCTGGACTACCGAGTGCAGTTCGTTGACGAGAACGCGCATGTTCTCGCTGTAGTCGATGGGCGCCACAACGAGATGCACACCGCCTTCCCTGAAAGCAGCTTCCAGCATCGTCGAGAGTTCCGAGGCCTTGCGGACGCGGGAGCCCTTGGCGCCGTATGACTTCGCATAGGCGACGAAGTCAGGATTGCCGAAGTCGAGGCCGAAGTCGGAAAACCCGTCGACTTCCTGTTTCCATCGGATCATGCCGTAGGCGCTATCCTCGAGCACGAGCACGACGAGGTTCAGCTTGAGCCGCACGGCCGTCTCGAGCTCCTGCGAATTCATCATGAAGCCGCCGTCGCCGCAGACGGCGAGTACGCGTCTGTCCGGATGGATCAGCGACGCCGCGATTGCCGAAGGAAGACCCGCGCCCATGGTTGCCAGGGCGTTGTCGAGCAGCAGCGTATTGGCGACGCTGGTGCGATAGTTGCGGGCGAACCAGATCTTGTACATGCCGTTATCGAGGGCAACGATGCCGTCCGGCGGGATGACCTGGCGGACGTCGTGCACGATGCGCTGAGGCGTCAGCGGAAACCGATCCTCCGTCGAACGCTCGGCGAGGTGGGCAAGAATCCCTTCCCGCAAACCCAGCAATGCCGAGGCATTGGGGAGCTTGCCTTCCAGGCGATCGGCCAGGCCTGCGAGGCTGGCGCCAACGTCTCCGACGATCTCCGCCTGCGGGAAGTATACTTGCTCGACCGTCGCCGGCGTAGCGCCGACATGGATAACCTGCGGTCCATTATGGCCCATCAGGAAAGGGGGCTTCTCGACGGTATCATGGCCGATCGAAATAATAAGGTCGGCCTGGTCGATCGCCTCGTGAACCCAATCCCGTTCCGACAGCGCGGCCGTGCCCATATAGAGACTGGAGCCCGCATTGACGGCGCCCTTCCCCATCTGGGTGTTGAAGAATGGAATCTTGCATCGCCGCACGAACGCCGACAGCGGCTCGGCGAGCTGCGGGCGGCTCGCCGCGGCGCCCAGCATCACGAGAGGCCTGCTGGCGTCCATGATCATGGCTGCGGCGCGATCGATGGCCACTGCCGGCGCAACCGGAAGCTCGACGACATGCGGGGGAATGATGTCGGCAGTGGCGGCGTCGGCCGCGATATCCTCTGGCAGTTCGAGATGCACCGGGCCCGGCCGCTCCTGCTGCGCGACCCGGAAGGCGTCGCGAACCAGAGTCGGAATGCTCTGCGCGGACACGATCTGCGTCGCCATCTTGGTGAGCGGTCGCATGGTCGCGACGATGTCGACGATCTGGAAGCGCGCCTGACGGCTGCTCCGGATCGCCTTCTGTCCGGTGATCATGACCATCGGCATCGCGCCCAAATGCGCGTAGGCCGCAGCCGTCGTCAGATTGAGCGCACCGGGACCCAGCGTCGTCAGGCAGACGCCCGCGCGTCCGGTGAGACGCCCGTAGGTGGCCGCCATGAAGCCGGCGGCCTGCTCGTGTCGGGTCAGCACGAGCTTGATCTTCGAGCGCCGCAGCGACTCCAGCACGTCGAGATTCTCCTCGCCCGGAATGGCGAAGATGTACGCGACGCCCTCGTTCTCGAGGGCGGCCACCAGCAGATCGGAGCCTTTGGTCACGCCGCCGAAACCCCGCTCGCGCCTGATTCAGCTTTCTCCCCCCGGTGCGGCAGCGTCCAGTTCGGCCGGATGAAGTGACAGGTGTAGCCGTCCGGATATTTCTCCAGATAATCCTGATGCTCGGGCTCGGCCTCCCAGAACGGTCCGGCGGGCGCCACCTCTGTGACAACCTTGCCCGGCCAAAGGCCGGAAGCATCGACATCGGCGATGGTGTCTTGCGCGATCCGCTTCTGCTCGTCGCTGGTATAGAAGATGGCCGACCGGTAGCTCGCGCCGCGGTCGTTGCCCTGGCGGTTCAACGTCGAGGGATCATGGATCTGGAAAAAGAATTCCAGCAGCTTTCGATAGCTGATGGTCTGCGGGTCGAAGGTGATCTCGATGGCTTCCGCGTGATTGCCGTGGTTGCGATAGGTCGCGTTTGGCACCTCGCCGCCGGTGTAGCCCACCCTGGTTGAAATCACGCCGGGATACCGGCGCAGCAGATCCTGCACACCCCAGAAGCAGCCGCCGGCAAGCACTGCTCGTTCCGCCGAAACTGTCATGTCGGTCCTCCTTCAATTCGCTGCGGGCGTCGCCCAAAGGCCTATCAAAGACGCATAATGAGGCCGAACGATGCAGAAGTGCAAATAGCCCACGAATGTCCGCTTCCCGCCAACGGACATTGCCCCGTTGCCACGCGCGGCGCACCGGGCGTCGTGGTGGGAGACTGCGCAGTCCGCGGGAGAAGATGCCGCAGCGCGAGGCCTGCCTCGCCGGCGGTTACATCGCCACAAGGCTGGCGGAGGGCAAGAGCGTGCGGTTCAAGCGGATGAAGTAGGGCCGTGACAGCGCCTCACAACGTGCGCGGGACGACAAACTCAGCTCGCCGCCTCGAGCCGCTCTTCCGTCAGTAGCCGCATCGCGGCGTCGGCGTCCATCGGCTCGCCGAACGCAAAGCCCTGGGCGTATTCGCAGCCCAACTGATAAAGCTCCACCGCGTCGGAATCGGTTTCCGCGCCTTCGGCGACCACGTCCATGCCGAGATCGTGCGCCAGCGCGATGATCGATTTCAGGATCACCGGCCGGGTGCCGCGGCTGGTGGTGCGCACGAAGGACTGGTCGATCTTGATGGTGTCGAAAGGAAAGCGCTGCAGATAGGCCAGCGAGGAATGGCCGGTGCCGAAATCGTCCAGCGACAGTCCCGTGCCGAGTTCGCGGATGCGGGTGAGCATCTGCGCCGCATGTTCCGGGTTCTCCATCACCAGCGATTCCGTCAGCTCGAGCTTCAGCGTGCCGCGTGCCACCGAGGAGCGCGACAGCACGGTGCGGATGTCGTGGATCAAATCGTGCCGCAGCAATTGCCGCGAGGAGACGTTGACGCTGGCGAAGATCGGTTCGCGCGAACGCATCGCGCGCTGCCAGATCGCGAGCTGCCTGGCGGTCTGGTCCAGCACGAACATGCCGAGATCGACGATCAGGCCGATCTCCTCGGCGATGCTGATGAATTCCACCGGCGACATCCGCCCCAATTTTGGATGATCCCAGCGCGCCAGCGCCTCGAAGCCGGCGATGGAGCGATCTTCCAGCCGCACGATCGGCTGGTACAGGATGGTGATCTCCTCACGCTCGATGGCGCGGCGCAATTCGGATTCCAGCGTCAGCCGGTCGGTCTTGCGGGCGCGCATCGCGGGCTTGTAGACGTCGATGCGGTCGCCGCCGATGCGCTTGGAATGGTACATCGCAAGCTCGGCGTCCTTGATGATCTCATCGGAGAGTTGCGTCTGCGGATCGCTGAGTGCCAGCCCAATCGAGGCGGTCAGGAAAATCTCGCGGTCGTTGAAGGCAATCGGCGCGCGGATGGTCTTGCGGATGGTCTCGGCGAAGGCGGTGATGCGAGCGGGGTCCTGTTCCGACATCAGGATGAGGCCGAACTGGTCGCCGGCGAGCCGGGCCAGCGTATCCTGCGGTTTGAGGATCCGGGTCAGCCGCCGCGCCAGCGTCAGCAGGATCGAATCGCCGACCGCGATGCCGACGGAATCGTTGACCTGCTTGAAGCGGTCGAGATCGATCACCATCAGCGTCGGCCGCAGGTTCGGCATGGTTTTTGCGAAATTTGCGACCGCACCTAACCGGTCGATGAACAATCTGCGGTTCGGCAGGCCGGTGAGATTGTCATGCACGGAATCGTGCAGCAGGCGTTCCTCGGCGTTCTTCATTTCGGTGACGTCGGTCAGCGTGCCCACCACGCGTGATACTTCGCCGTCGGAACCGACCACTGGACGCGCTTTCAGCGCGAACCACATGAAATGGCCGTCGGGGGTGCGCAGCCGGAAATCCTGCACCAGCCGGCCGCGGCGCTGGTCGAGCACGCTGTCCAGCGCTGCGCGGAAACGATCCTGATCGAGCGGATGCAGCACCTCGAGCCATTTCGCGGCGGGGCCCTCCAGCGTGCCGCGTTTCAAGCCGAGCAGGCTTTCGGTCTCGGGACTGGTGAAGACCTTGTCGGCTGAGACGTCCCAGTCCCAGATCAGATCGCCCGAGCCGGTCAGCGCCAGCGCCCGGCGCTCGACGTCGGAGACCACGCCGGTGGTCGCGCCGCCGCCCGCGAAGGCGTGCTGCATTACCGTAAATCCGATCAGCATCACGATCAGCACCAGGCCACCGAGCAGCGCGGGCCCGACGATGTCGTTGGTGACGCTTCCGGCCACCGTCATGCCGGCCGCGATGACCCAGACCACCAGCAGGAACCAGGTCGGGATCAAGAGCACCGCGCGGTCGAAGCCGTGGGTGGTGAGGTAGACGATGAGGGCGAAGCCTGCGAACGCGATCAAGACCAACGACATCCGCGCGATGCCCGAGGCGACCGCGGGATCGAACAGCGCCAGCGCCACCAGCGAGCCGAGAAAGGCCAGCCAGCCGACGGTGATATGGGAGTAACGCACGTGCCAGCGGCTGAGATTGAGATAGGCGAACAAAAACACCAGCAGCGTCGCGGCCAGGATCGCTTCGCCCGCCGCGCGCCAGACCCGCTCGGCGTTGTTCGACATGTCGAGCACCTTGCCCCAGAAGCCGAAATCGACGCCGATATAGACCAGCACCGCCCACGCCAGCGCGGCGGCGGCGGGAAACATGATGCTGCCCTTGACCACGAACAGGATGGTCAGCACCAGCGCCAGCAAGCCGGAAATGCCGATCACGATGCCCTGGTACAGCGTGAACGAGTTGACCTTGTCCTTGTAGGCGTCGGGCTCCCACAGATAGAGCTGCGGCAATTTATCGGTTCGCAATTCCGCGACAAAGGTGATGACGGCACCGGGGTCGAGCGTGATGCGGAAAATATCCGCGGTCGCGCTCTCCTGGCGCTCGGGACGGTCGCCGGTCGATGGCGTGATGGTCGCGATGCGCGACAGTCCAAGGTCGGGCCACAACAGCCCCGACGACACGATGCGATAATGCGGTGCCACGATCAGACGATCGAGTTGGTCATCGGTGTTGTTGGCGAGCGCGAACACCACCCAGTTCTGTCCGCCTTCGCGGGCGCGGACTTCGATGCGGCGAACGATGCCATCGGTGCCCGGCGCGGTGGAGACCTGAATGCGGTCTGTGTCGCTGCGCTGATGATCGAGCACCGCGGTGAGGTCGATCGCAGGCGCGTCGCCGCGGACGCTGACGGCGTCGATGGCGCGCGCCGGGGGCGCGGCGGCAACAATCACGAGGCCCAGCGCGAGGGGCGCGAGGCACCTGATCAGACGCAATTTCAGTTCTCCGCGATCAACGACGCTTCCGGGCGAAGCAAGCCGCCCGGCGTGGCGCGATAAATGACATGAAAGCGAGGAAAATCAAAGGGTTTCCGCCCGCACCTGGCTCGCGGCCATTAAACGGCCAACACAATTTTGCCAATATGTTCGCTGGTCTCCATGCGCCGATGCGCATCCGCGGCCTTTTCCAGCGGGAATGTGCTGTCCATCACGGGTTTTATGCGTCCCTCGCGCAACAGCGGCATCACCTTGGCCTCGATCGCCGCGACCATCGCCGCCTTGTCCGTATTGCTACGGGGGCGCAGCGTCGAACCGGTGTGGTGCAGCCGTTTCACCATCAGCTTGGCAAAATTAACGGTTGCCTTGGGTCCGCCGAGAAGCGCGATCTGGACCACGCGCCCCTCGATTGCGGCGGCGTCGTAATTGCGCTCGCTGTAATCGCCGCCGACC
>Ga0068853_100004693_pt1 | contig 10601 bp, 9 predicted proteins | sample KBSCornC32_FD_65655 | JGI IMG/M metagenome (GOLD analysis project Ga0068853, IMG submission 65655) | Corn rhizosphere microbial communities from Kellogg Biological Station, Michigan, USA - KBS Corn C3-2 | ecosystem: Host-associated > Plants > Roots > Rhizosphere > Soil ... | reverse complement strand
TGCTCGTAGCGCTGGGTCCAGGAACCGTTGTCACGCCTGTTGGTGTGCACCAACCACTCGCTCAGCGCGGCCACCACCGAGATGCCTCGACGCGGGTGGCCGTTCGGCAGGCACGGCGCGTCGGGTGCGTCGAAGAACCGGAGGTCCCTGGACACCATGACCGGCTTCTTGACGACCTGCCCCTGCCGGTCGACCACGGTGGCGGTGCCCCTCCCGTTGTCCGACACCATGACCGACCCGTCGGCGTGCAGCGTGATCGAACACCGCCCGCCACCATTGGCCGCGGCCTCCTCCTCGGCGTAAGCGACGACCTCGAGGATCAGATGTCCCACCCCGCCCGGGGCGAACAGCGCCGGCGCTTGGCGGATCCGCTCGAGGTGGTCGACGTCCACCTGGCTCGCCCAGTCATGTGTCGATGCGTGTCCCATGTGTCGATGATGCTCGGTTCGCGCGAGATAGAGCAGCGTCTCGGCCGACTGGAGTTGTGGGGCGACTCGAGCTGGTCTTGAAAGCTCACCAGGTCCGACAGGGTCAACGCCCGCAGTCGCTGCTGGACCTGCGCTACCGCCGCCTGGGCATCGGCTCGGCTCGTCACGGCGTTCGACCCGATCACCGACCAGAAATCGGTGGCCATCAGTGAAGCACTCCCCAGGTGCCGGGATGTCGGCGCTGCTGACGGGCGCGCGGCACGGGAACCAGCCCGCACCACGCGCCCCTCGGGTTCGACGCTAGAACGCCGCGGTGCGGTCTTCGCTGCGCGGGTCGGTCACCTGGTGCCCGGTGTAGATGCCCCCACGCGACTTACGACGCCAGGGACGCGCGTAGGCCACTGATTCGGCGGCGGCCTCGCACCCGTCGTCGAGGTCCACGACCACCACCGACGGTGACCCGTCAGCGGGGCATCGCCCGAGCCAGTCACCGTTGGGGGCGATGACCCCGGACGGTGCGGCGGCGCTGTGCTGCGTCGGCACCGAGAAGCTGACCCAGTAGCTGTTGGTCGCGGCATGCCCTTGAGCCGGGATGGCGGCGTTGCCCGGCGAGACTCCGTGCGTGGAGAACAGGACGCAGTCGACGTCCAGCCGCTCGTACTCGGCGAACAACTCCGGGTAGTGGATCTCCAAGCCGAGCAGGCAGCCGAAGCGCATGCCGTCCAGGTCGAAGGTCACCGGTGACAGACCCGGCGAGTACATGTACGAGACCTTCGTGTTCGACAGCAGGCGCTCGTCGTACCGCGTGACGACCTCACCGCGATCGGAGATGACGTAGAGACTGTTGTGCGGACGGTTCGGCTCGGTCAGGCGATGCACCGAAGCGATCACCGTCCACAGCCGCAATTCGCGTGCCAGCTCGGCGATCGCGGCCAACTCCGCTTGCGCTACCGGCCATCGGTACCGGTCCCAGTCGGCCGGGCCGACCGAGTCCGGGCCGTCGACGGACATGATGAGCTTGTTCGGAAAGCAGATCGCGCCTTCCGGGAAGTGCACGATCCTCGCGTCCCGAGCACTCGCCGCACGCATCAGGGCCCGGACCTGACGGCCGCTTTCGCGCAGCGCGTCGGCGTCTCGAGGGTCTTCACGCGCGGGAGTCTGCGCGACGGCGAGCCGCACGCTCTTGGGGTTGTCTGCTTCCGACATGACCTCTCCTGAGTGGGTCGGACGGAAGTGCCGGAGGGCAGAGGTGTAGGACTCGCCGGTCTTGGCGGCACGAGCGCGCACCTGGCGCTTGAAGTTCCTGCGGGCTGTCATCGCGGCCTTCCACGCCTGGAGCGACGATTCCCCGGCAACCTCGCCCGAGGCGATCGGGCTGCGACAACGACCTGAGACGCTGGTCCCTTTGCCTCCGATGGGAGACCGTGCCGGGGACGGTCGCGGGAGGTTCGGCGTAGGCCACGCGGTTGGTCATCCTGCCGCCGCTCGCGGGGCTCCGTCAACCACCATTGCCTGTTCGGCCACGCCGGGAATGGAATCGACGACCTTCGCGGTTGTGTTCGATAAAGGTCGTACAAGGGAGGGTGGGCCATGGGCACGACGGCGCAGCTGGGCACGGGATGGCGGCTGGGCGAGCTGGCGGCGAGGCCGGGGACGCCCTCCAGGGAACGGCTGGCCCCAGGGCGGCACGAGTTCGGGGACGGGCTGCTCCAGGTGCCGGCAGGCGACGGGCCGGTGCCGCTGGTGGTGCTGCTGCATGGCGCGGGCTCGAACCCGGAAAGAGTGCTGGCGGTGATGAAGGACCGACCGGCGCTGGTGTACGCGCCGAAGTCGGGGGCGAGGACGTGGGATGCGATCCACGGGAACTTCGGGCCGGACGTGGAGGCGCTGGATCGGAGTCTGGCGGAGCTGTTCCAGCATTTCGAGGTGGCGAAGGCGGCGATCGCGGGGTTCTCGGACGGGGCGTCGTACGCGCTGTCGCTGGGGCTGGTGAACGGGACGCTGTTCGAGAACGTGGTGGCGTTCTCGCCGGGCTTCGTGGTGCCGGGGGCCCGTGCGGGCAAGCCGGCGGTGTTCGTGTCGCACGGACGCCAGGACGGGGTGCTGCCGATCGAGGCGACGAGCCGGCGGATCGTGCCGGCGCTGCGCATCGTGGGCTACCGGGTGGACTACCGTGAGTTCACCGGCGGACACGAGGTGCCGCCGAGCGTGGCGGACGCCGCCCTCGGCCGAATCCGCTGAGGGAAAAACCGTTATCCGCTGGTGAATCGGCCAGTGGAGTTGAACACATGGAAGCTGCCCGGGCGTAAGTGCGAGAGTGCGGACGAATCCGCATCGCGTCCGGGAGTGTGTGGTGAGCGACGACTGGGACCTGGTGATCGCGGCGCGGAAGGGCCGCGCGGACGCCATCGACGAACTGGTGGCGGCCTATCTGCCGCTGGTCTACAACATCGTGGGCCGCGCCATGGCCGGCCACCCGGACATGGACGACGCGGTCCAGGACACGATGCTGGCGGCCCTTGACGGCCTGCCGGACCTCGAGGACCCGGCGAACTTCCGCTCCTGGCTGGTGGTCATCGCGATGCGCGAGGTCCGCGACCGCCGCCGCGCGGGCGACGGCTTCCCGGCGGTGCGGCCGGACGACGTGGCGGATCCGGGCGCGGACTTCGTGGATCTGACGATCGACCGGCTGCACCTGGTCGACCAGCGCAAGGACCTCGTGGAGGCGACGCGCTGGCTGGAGGACGACGAGCGCGAGCTGCTGTCGCTGTGGTGGCTGGAGGCAGCGGGCCGACTGACCCGGGCGGAAGTGGCAGCGGGCCTGGGCCTGACGCCACAGCACACGGCGGTACGGGTGCAGCGGATGCGGGCCAAGCTGGACGCGGCCCGCATGGTGGTACGGGCGTTGCGGCAGCGCTGCCCGGAGCTGTCCTTCCTCACGGCGGAGTGGGACGGCCGGCCGAGTCCGTTGTGGCGCAAGCGAATCGCCCGGCACGTGCGGGATTGCGCCCGCTGCCGGCGGGACGACCTGATGCCGGCGGAGCGTCTGCTGCTGGGCATTCCGCTGGTGCCGATCCCGCCGGACTTCGGTGCCACGGTCCCCACCATGGCGGCCCCGACGCCGGCCAAGCACTGGTGGCAGCACGCCGCGACAAAGCCGTTGGTTGCGGCAGCCGCAGCGATCGCGGTTGTCGCGGCAGTGTTGATCCCGAAGTACGGCACACCCGAGCCGGTCGCGGTGGCTGCGCCGATCGCGATCACGACGCCGACCGCGACGACCACAACAACGACGACGACCGTCCTGCCGACCACAACGACGACCAAGCCGGCGCTGACCACGAAGGCCGTGCCGCAACAGCAGATCCCGGCCCAGAAGTCGGCCCGCAAGGGCGTCAGCACCTGGGCCTTCGGCGCGGCCACGGCCTCGCTCAAGGATGTCGGCGCGAGCTGGTTCTACAACTGGGACGCCAACCACAACTCGATCCCGGCCCCGTCCGGCGTCGAGTACGTGCCGATGATCTGGGGCGCCAAGTCGGTCACCGCGGACACGTTGGCCCAGGCCAAGAAGCAGGGCACCGAGCTGCTCGGCTTCAACGAGCCGGACCTGGCCGCGCAGTCCAACATGACGCCGGCCCAGGCACTGGACCTGTGGCCTCAGCTCCAGGCGACGGGGATGCGCCTGGGCAGCCCGGCCGTGGCGTTCGGCGGCGACCGGGCCGGCGGCTGGCTCGATCAGTTCATGTCGGGCGCGGCCAGCAAGGGCTACCGCGTCGACTTCATCACCCTGCACTGGTACGGCTCCGACTTCAGCGCCGCAGCCGTCAACCAGCTCAGGGGATACCTCCAGGCGGTGGCCAACCGCTACCACAAACCCGTCTGGCTCACCGAGTTCGCGTTGATCAACTTTTCCGGCTCGCCCAAGTTCCCGACCCAGGCCCAGCAGTCGGCGTTCGTCACCAACGGGACGGCGATGCTGGACTCGCTGCCGTTCCTGGAGCGCTACGCCTGGTTCTCGCTGCCGTCCCAGGGCGAGGACACCGGCCTGTACAACGGATCCGGCCAGCCGACGCAGGTCGGCCTTGCCTACAAGGCGGCCTCCTAGCCGCAGGCCTCGGCGATCATCTCCTCGAACCGCGGGAATCGCGAGCGGGCCAGGGAGATCACCTCGGCCGCCGACTTGCGGGCGGCCGGGGCGTGCCGCTCGGCGATCGCGGTCAGCGCCGGGTTGGGCCGCGACGGCCGCTCCGGGTCGTCGACGGCCTCGAGCGGCCCGGAACCGTCGGCCAGCAGCCACAGGAAGTCGGCCAGGTCGCTCGCGATCACGCCGCGATCGCCCTCGGAACCCAGGAACACCACCGGCTGCTCGGTGATCGGCGCATCGGCGTCGGCCAGCCAGATGATGGCGTAGCCGCCGGTGCCGTCCTGGCCGAACACGAGGAAGTCCTTGGGGTTCAGCAGGTTCGTGCCGGTCCAGAGGGGCAGCCAGTAGGCGGTGTCCTCGTCGGGCCGGAACTCCTGGTACGGCTCGAAGTCGATGTCGTCCTCGCTGTCGTACGGGAAGTCGACGCGGGCGACCTCGGCCAGTGCGGCCGGGAACTCGGTGCTCACCCGCGCACTCTAGAGGACCAACGCTGCCCGATCGGGCAGCGGTCGGCCCCCGAAAGGCGTCACGTACCCACCGAATTCCGCCTACGCTGGCGTGCACTGGGGCGGTGAAGGGGGATTTCCGTGCGGCACATCGTGATCGTCGGCGCTGGTCAGGCCGGTTCGCTGCTGGCGCTGGGGCTGCTGGACGCGGGCTACCGGGTCACCATGATCTCGGAGCGCACCGCCGAGCAGATCAGGGACGGGCGCATCCTGTCCAACCAGTGCGTTTTCGAGCCGGCGCTGCGGCACGAGCGGGCGCTGGGCCTCAACCACTGGGACGGCGAGGTGCCGCCGGTGATCGGCATCGCCTTCGACGCCGGCATGCCGGGCGCCGCCGACCCGTTCATCTCCTGGGTGTCGCCGTTGGACAAGCCGGCGCAGTCGGTCGACCAGCGGCTGAAGATGTCCTTCTGGCTGACCGAGTTCGTGGCCCGCGGCGGCGAGCTCCGCCACGAGAAGGCCACGCCGGAGCGACTGTCCGACTACGCCCGCGAGGCCGATCTGGTGCTGGTCGCCGCCGGTCGCGGGCCGCAGTTCGACAGCGTCTTCCCCCGTGACGCCACGCGTTCGCCGTACTCCGAGCCGCAGCGCGGCATCACCCTGCACGTGGTCAAGCACTCCGGCGACTTCTACCAGGGCGTCACGTTCGGGCTGGTGCCCGGCGTCGGCGAGTTCTTCGTGCTGCCGGTGCTCACCGCCGGCGGACCCAAGATGGGCCTGTACTTCTCGGGCATCCCCGGTGGCCCGATGGACGTCTTCGACGGCGTCACCGACGCCGAGCAGCACCTGGCGCTGTGCCAGCAGCAGCTGCGCCGGTTCTTCCCGTGGTCGGCCGGCGCGGCCGAGGACACCGAGGCCGGTGGGCCGCTGGAGTTCCTGACCGGCCGGATCACGCCCGTCGTCCGGCACGGCGTCGGCACGCTGGACACCGGCGAGCACGTGTTGGCCATGGGCGACACCGCGATCACCAACGATCCGATCGGCGGCCAGGGCGCCAACAACGCCGTGCACTGCGCGCGGATCTACCAGCAGCTCATCGTCGAACACGGCGACCGCCCGTTCGACGCCGACTTCATGGCCACGTGTTTCGACCGGTACTGGGACTACGCCCGGCATTCCACCCGGTTCAACAACGACCTGCTCGCGCCGCCGCCCGCGCACATCCTGGAGACGCTCCAGGCCGCGCAGGAGTATCCCGAGGTGGCGCACCGGTTCGCGCACCTGTTCAACGATCCCACGGACTACCAGCCCTGGCTCGGCGACGAGCAGGTGGCCCGGGACTACCTCAGGGAAGTGGCGGCCCGCGTCGGCCCGTGAACCACGCTGACAGTTGGCGTCGAGGCACTTGAGCACCTACGTGACAACTACTCGAAACCGCGGATGAACTGACTCACACGGCACCGCCGACCGGCCGCGAAGCTGGCTACGGTCCAGGCAATTCCCCGTTGCGAGAGAGGAATTCCCATGGGTCGTCACAGTGTGGTCCGGCGGTCGGCGCTCAGCGTCGCCGTCGGCGGCGGTGTGGTCGCGGCGATGATGATGCTGCCACTGGCCGGTTCGGCCAGCGCGAGCACGGTCAACGCCGAGCCGACCGACTTCACCGACGCCGGCATCACCGCCGGCGAGCAGCTCGGCTCCGGTATCGGCGGCTTCGCCGGCGGCACGGTCGGCGCGGTGGCCGACGGCATCTTCGGCGTGAAGGACGGGTCCGGGCAGAAGGCCGGCGAGCAGTTCGGCCAGCAGACCGGCTCCGTGCTGGGGTCCACCGCCGGCGGCGGGCTGGGTGGCGCGGTGGACGGCGGCATCGGCGGTGTCACCGGCACCGCAACCGGTACCGCCAAGCCGGGCAGCGACATCGGCAAAGCCGTTGGCGGCGCGGTCGGTGGAGCGGCGGGTGGCGCGATCGGCGGTGCCATCGGCGGCGCGATCGCCCCGCCGGCCGCCCCGATCGGCACGGCCATCGGCACCGCGATCGGCACGGCCGGCGGCCAGCTCGCCGGTGCGGCGGCCGGTGGCGCGGCGGGCGGCGCTTTCGACGGCGCGATCAAGGGTTACGAGGACGCGACCGGCCAGCAGCCGCCGTTCCTCCCGGGCCAGCTGGTGCCGTTGACCTGATCAGCTGAAGGGCCACTCAGCTGATCTTGGCACGGGAGTCCGCTCGGCCCCGCCCCTGCTTCGCCCGGTTGGCGGATTTCGGCCGCCGCTACCGACGCACCCAACCACCTGCGCCGACGCGGCGGTCGAAATCCGGCAAGGGCGAGGCACCGGTCACGAGGGGCCGAGCCGCGACGCCGGAGGCGCCATCCAGCACTGCCGGGGCGACGTAGTCGGCGAGATAGTCGTGGTCCGACACCAATGGCACGCGGGTGTCCAACGACAGCACGGTTGTCGTGGCGTCCAGCAACTCGAAGTAGGACACGCGGCGAAGACCGCCGCGAACGCGGAACCGGCCGTTGTCGGAGGCCAACGCGCGCCCGGGCACGTTGAGCAGCGTGGCGGCGTCGCGGTGCAGGCCCCAGTAGGCCGACGCGGCCGCCTTGCGCAGCTCGATTCCGCACGGCACGCCGACGTTGTGCAGCGCCTGGCCGGAGCTGAACCGCACGGTCGCCTCGGCCAAATGCAGCTCCTCGGCGATCATCCGGCTGGCCGCGGCCCGCGCCACCGCGTCGAAGGCGATGTCCCTGCTGTACAACAGGATCTCGCCCGGCCGCAGGATCAGCCAGGCGTCCGGCGCGGGCTGCGGAGCGGCGTCGCGCCGGAAGGTGAAACCGACGGCCAGCGCGCCGGCATTACGGGCCCGGCCGAGCCGCGGCTTCCGGCCGCTCGGGGCCAGAGCGGTGCGGCAGGCATTGGTGCTGGATTGCATGGGGGCCTCGCAAGAACTGTGCGCGCGATCACACGAATTGGTCGTCTTGCTGAGGAATCTACGCCGCCGGAAGCTGGCGGTCGGCCAATTCCGGCCGGTCGGTCGGTGATGACTGCCTCATCGTCGAATTGTGTATCTCGCGGGAATTTCCGCGCACCTGTAGAGGTTGCACGCTGGACGCGGCCGTCGGGCCGATGGCGTCCTGTTCTACGCTGGCCGGGTGGTGAACCTGCGCTTGCTCGTCGTGCCCGCCGCCGCTCTGCTCCTGGTCACCGCCGGGTGCAGCCGGGAGGCCGGCCCGAGCGGGCCGCCGGTGGCCAAGTACGGCCCGTCCGTGGCCGATCTGAGCGTGAAGGTCGACGCTCTCGAGGCCGACCAGTGCCAGACCGTCGATCCGGCCAGGGTTTATCCGGAATGCGAGCGGTACGCGACGCAGGTGGTCAACTTCGGTAACAGTGTGGTCTCGGAGACCGCCGGCAGCAAGCAGGCCGATGCCATCAAGGCCGTCGTGGACAAGTTGCAGGCCGCCGTCGCCGACTACGAGAAGCGCACGTGCGGTGTCGGCACCCAGAATCCGGGCGTGAACAACGCCGATCCGAGCACCGCCGGCCCCAACGCCGCGCCCTGTGCCGCCGCTCTGACAACTGTCAGGGAACAGATCGACGCGATCGGCAAGCTGCTCAAGCAGGTCGGCTAAAACCCGAATCACTTTCACGGAATTACTCGGCCGTGTCCGTTGGGGCAGCAAGGGCGGGACGATATGCTCCCGCTGTTCTGTCCGGCGATCACCTGGTGCGATTGTGGACGGGTAGCGGTGTTTTCGCAGGCCGGAGGGGGTCCTGCCGGTGATGTCGAGCGGTTCGGTGACAGCTGGTCCAGTGCATCCCGAGGGGGTGCCGGGTGATCGGCTGCTGGACGACGGCATCGTTCAGCTGCTCGACCGGATGAATCCCCGTAAGCACAGCGCCTCGGCACTGGGCGCTTTGGTGGCAGCCCTGCCGCGCAACGGCCGACTGCCCGCGGTGGTCCGCACGGCGGCCAAGCACACCGCCAAGCGATGTGAGCGGGAGTCGATGGTCCTGCCGGGACTGCACTTCGGCCAGTCGGGGGCGGTGTGGGCGCTGCTGGACGCGGCGCGGGCGCTGGCCGACCCGAAGCTGATGGCCCGTGCGACCAAGCTGGCCACCGAGATCCCCGTGATGAGCACGAATCCGGACGTCTGCGACGGGTCGGCCGGCGCCGGTCTGACGCTGCTGCACGCGTGGCGGGTCACCGGCGACGAGCAGTTCCTGGCCCGGGCCGCGGACTGCGCCCGGCACCAGGACACCGCGCAGGGCAAGTACGGCTTCGGGCACGGCATCGCCGGCATCGCGGCCTTCCTGCTGGACTACGCCCTGGTCACCGGGGACGCATTGAGCCGGATCAAGGCGATCCGGCTGGCCGACGCGTTGTGCGACGGGGCGATGTGGGACCGGACGGCCGCGCGGTGGCCGTCGGGGCCCGGGGAGAGCGTGCCGCTGGGCGGCTGGTGCGGCGATGCCGCCGGCGTCGGCAGCTTCCTGGTCCGAGCCTGGCTCGCGACGGGCGACGAGCGCTACCGCAAGGTCGCGGACGCCGCCGCGGCGGCGGTTCGGGCCGACCAGTGGACCATGGCCACCGCGTCCTGCCACGGCGTGGTGGAGAACGTCGAGTTTCTCCTCGACATGGCCGAAGCCACGGAGGATGCCCGGCACCGCGACTGGGCGTTCAAGACGATCGGTCGGCTGGCCTGGCCGGACGACGCCGGCCTGCCGGTGCTGGTGGCGGCCCTGGTGCGCATGGTCGTGCCGGGCGCCCAGCGGCTGTGGATGCCGCCGCTGCGCCCGGCCGACCGCTGACCCCAATGCAGGGAAGGACGCCTTACCTGCATTGGACGCAGGTAAGGCGTCCTTCCCTGCATGACGTCTTTACACGAAGGCGCTCAGGCCGGTGATCGCCCGGCCGGTGACCAGGGAGTTGATCTCCCGCGTGCCCTCGTAGGAGTACACCGCCTCGGCGTCGGCGACGAACCGGCCGACGTTGTAGTCGAGCACGATCCCGTTGCCGCCCAGGATCTCCCGGGCCCAGCCGACCGCCTCGCGCATCCGTGACGTGCAGAACGCCTTGGCCAGCGAGGAGTGCTCGTCCCGGTACACGCCCTCGTCCTGGAGCTGGGCCAGCCGGACGACCATGCCCAGCGACGCCGTGACGTTGCCCAGCATCTTGACCAGCAGGTCCTGCACGAGCTGGAAACCGGCGATGGGCTTGCCGAACTGGACGCGTTCCTTGGCGTACGCCAGGGCGAGGTCGTAGGCGCCCATCATGACGCCGACCGACTGCCAGGCCACACCGCCGCGGGTCTGCCGCAGAATGTCGGCGGTGTCCCGGAAACCGTGCGCGTTCTGCAGGCGATTCGCTTCCGGCACACGGCAGTCGGTCAGCGTGATGTCGGCGTTCTGCACGGTCCGCAGGGCCATCTTGTGTTCGATCTTCGTCGCGGTGAAGCCGGGCGTGCCCTTCTCCACCACGAAACCCTTGACCTTGTTGTCGGCCTCGTCGCGCGCCCACACGATCACCAGGTCGGCGAAGGTGGCGTTGCCGATCCAGCGCTTGGCCCCGTTGAGGATCCAGTCGTCGCCGTC
>Ga0068853_100004689_pt1 | contig 10603 bp, 9 predicted proteins | sample KBSCornC32_FD_65655 | JGI IMG/M metagenome (GOLD analysis project Ga0068853, IMG submission 65655) | Corn rhizosphere microbial communities from Kellogg Biological Station, Michigan, USA - KBS Corn C3-2 | ecosystem: Host-associated > Plants > Roots > Rhizosphere > Soil ... | reverse complement strand
GGTTTTTCGAACTGATTTTTGAGCGATTTGACCCAATTATCGCCCCTATGTAATTGAATATCAACGACAAATAATTCAAACTGATTTTTCTTATTTTGTATCTTTGTAAAGTACTTGAATAAATCATTCTTTATGACCACCGCTACCATTCGAGCTAAATTAGCAGATTATATCAGGATCGCAGATGAAAAAAAACTGAAAGCCATCTATGTTATGGTCGAAGAAGAGATTAATGATGCAGAGCCGGTTAACTATACCCCTAGCTTAAAATCCGAATTGGATCGCCGGGTCGCCCATTATTTGGATGGTAGCAAAATGGTTAGTCCTGCCGACATGAATAAACGCCTACAGAGTATGCGTAAAAAGAGAAAATAGATGGCGTATTCCTATCTCTTCGATCCAGTTGCGGCTAAGGAATACGAAGAAGCTTTTAATTGGTATGAGAAGAAAAGTTATTTAGCTGCTGATAATTTTATCATTCGTGTCCAGGAGGCCATCAATTCCATCTGTGCCGACCCTTACCGATATCGTATTGGTTATAAAAACTTACGCGAATTACCACTTAAGAAGTATCCCCACCAGGTGATTTACTATATTGATGATGCTCATTCTACTGTTGTCATTATTTCCATTTTCCATCAGAAAAGAAATCCGAAGAAGAAGTATAAAAAGAAATAAGAATTCCCAGTTAATATTCCGGGCAAATTCAGTAATTCGTCACAAGTGTAAAATCAATATTAGCAGTTCCGTTCATGACCCTATAGAGCACCCGGACCATCTGATTTAAGTCGTCTCGCGGCACCAAATTATTGACATAACCGGGAACCTTACAAACACGCGAATGATCTTTTCAGCCGGGAATTGAGGAAGTATGTTCCGCGCCCTGGCATGGAACAAGCCTATGCCAAAGTACTAAACAATGCCTATAGGATCAAGACCAAGACTCAGAGAGACGATGTCCAGCTGATCACAGAACAGATCAACACTGCTAATGATGACATAGCCAAAGCCCCGAAACTGCTGTTGAAAGAAGAAATAGATGCCCGTGACTTCCGGGAAATAAGGCAGGAAAACGAGAAGCGAATAACCACCCTTGAAGCCAGGTTGATCGAGATTTCAGGTGCCAGCACCAACATAGAACCTCAGCTGGCTAAGGCGGTAAATGTCCTATCTAATTTGGGTGAACTTTATAAAGACGGGGACACAAAAAAGAAGCGCACCATCATCAGTTCAATTTATCCGGAAAAACTCGTTTTTGACGGATTTCATTATCGAACCACGAGGCTAAATGAGGTGGTCGGCCTGATATACAAGCTGGACGCGGACTTGGGGAAAATAAAAAACCGGAAAGACGGCGATTTAGCGCTGCTTTCCGGTGAGGTAGTCCCGACAGGAATCGAACCTGTATCAAAAGTTTAGGAAACTTCTATTCTATCCATTGAACTACGGGACCAATTTTCCGCTTTCGGCGGCGGGCTGGTGGGCCCGGATCTTTGGGCACGCCGCGGAGGCGGCGGGCTGTTGGCCGACGCCGGCTGTTCAGCCGACGGGACCAATTCTTTCCCTGGTGCCGGCGGGGCTGGTGGGCCGTGGCCGGGGCGGGCTGTGGGGCCCGCCGGGAGGGTAAGGGCCGCAAAAATACGGCAATTTTTTTTAGCTTGAGGATATTCCTTACTTTAATCCCTTCAATTAATTTATTTATTATGAGTCAAGTGAATATGTCACGTTTGGGCCGCGTTTTGGTAGCGCTGGCTGTACCTGTTTTTATGGGGATCGCGGGGAAGGCGCAGGGGCCGCATTTTAGCCATCAGACCATCTTTGTTACTGATCTGGACAGGGCCGCCAAATTTTATGAGAAAGTAATGGAGCTCAAAAAGATAGAGGAGCCGTTCCATGACGGGAAGCACGTGTGGTTCAGGATCTCGGAGCATGGGCAGCTGCATGTGGTGTCGGGGGCGAAGGAGGATATTGCGCACGACATCAATATACATCTGGCCTTTAGTGTGCCGTCCATGGAGGCGTTCACAAAGCACCTGGATGCCGCAGGGATCAAATATGGCAACTGGGCGCAGAATACCAGGACCCCGCAGATGAGGCCCGACAAGGTTCAGCAGATCTACCTGCAGGACCCGGACGGGTATTGGATCGAGGTTAATGATGACAAATTTTAGATGAGGGGCGGCCCCCGCCGCGGGAATGGCTGGCGGGGGCTGAAATACCCTATATTTGCGTCCTCTAAAAGAGGAATTATGAAGTTTTACAATATTGTCATCAAGTATCGGCTCCAGCTGGCTCTTTTCTTTATTATCCTCGGGGTCGTTGTAAATATATATGCTGGTTTCTGGCCGGCATTTTTGCCCTATTTTGTCGCGCTGATCCTGATCGCGGGCCACTTGTTCGTGGGGCCGATGCGGCTGATCCAGGAACATATGGAAAGCGGTAATCTGGACGCGGCGGAGAAGGTGCTCAATTCCATTAAGTTCCCGAACCTCCTGTACAAGCCCATCCGCTCTGTATTCTATACTCTGAAGGGGAATATCGCGATGATGAAACAGGACTTCACCAGTGCCGAGATCAACATGAAAAAGGGACTGGACCTGGGGATGCCGATGAAGGAGGCCGAGGGCGCCAGCCTGCTGCAGATGGGAATGCTCTCCATGCAAAAAGGGGATATCCGTCAGGGAGAAAGCTATATCCGCCAGGCCTTACGTAAAGGCCTACCCGATAAGGATAACCAGGCGATGGCTTTTTTGCAGCTGTGCTCGATCATGGCGACAAGAAGGGAGTTTCGCGCGGCCAAAGACTTCTTCCGCAAGGCCAAGGCGCTGAAGCCGACCAATCCCGAAATTGTAAAACAGATAAAAGAATTGGAGAAACATGTCCCCCGCATGCCGGGTTAAAGGGCCGCAGCCGGAAACAACCTTTCAATCTCCCGAAACCTATAGTCAAAGATCCCATCCACCTGCCTGCGTACAAACAGCGCATTGGCCGCCATTCCAATCCAGCCAAAGGGTATCTCATAATGTACAACGTCGGTCATTTCGACGCCGACACCGCCGGGCGCGGGCCGGAAATGATGTTCGTGGTGCCATGAACGGTAGGGGCCCCGACGCTGCTCGTCGACAAAACATGAGCCTTCGGTGACCAGCATGATCTCGGTCACCCAGCGCACGGTTATCAACGGGAACGGACGAAGCCGGTACTCGATCAACTGGCCAGGATATATATTCTGAGGCGAAAGGGTGAGATCTGTAAGGGTCTCGAATCTCAAAGAGGGCGGAGTGATAAGAGGGAGATTCAAAGGATTGACGAAGAAAGCCCAAATACGGGAGGGATCACCGGGAATTGTCTGAAGCCGGGTAAAAGAAACAATTGCCATCCCCCGAAATTAATCAGGAAAGGTGAATTACTTCTAAGTTGTTTAGCTCTCCATCGGCTGTTTGCCCGTAGACGTTACACAGTCTACCATATGACGGAGGGCACGAAGCGAAAGGTTGTTCTTTTCGAGAAAATCGAAGCTGCCGTATTGCAGGTGAATTTCCCTGGTGTTGAGACCTTTCTGACTGGAGAACATTATCACGTAAACGCTGGGGTCGAAGTCCCTCACCTTTTGAAGGGTATCCAGACCATTCATCGGACCGTCCAGATTATAATCCAGAACGATCACCTGTGGGTGCTTGTCCAGTTCGGTAATACAGGACTCGCCCGTAGTGTAAAAATGAATGTTGGAGCTTAGGGATTCCAGCTCTTTCGCGATAAGGCTTTGATAGATCACGTTATCTTCGACAACGAAAATAACGGGTTGTTGACTTAATTGCATGATAACATGATGATTTAACTGTAGTGCAAGGAATAGTACCGGAAAATGGTGCCAGAAACGAACCAGTTGATTATCAGGAAAGAGCAGTTCCTGGGGTCTAAAAAGCACTCTCGCTTTGGGAAAATTTGAAAAAGACTGGGAAAAAGGAGGGACCGCGGGGTCTGTCAACATACGGGATGGGACGCCTGCCGGATTGGAAAAATGGAAGATTTTTTGTCGCAGGGCGGCGGAATGCCGGCTGGCTGCGGGATAAGGGCTGGAAAGCTTATGGGACACGCGCCGGGGAATGGCCCCGGTGAAGAGGGCCAGGAACCCCGGGGTTTAGAAGAGATGTGAACCGCGGGACCAGCGGCATGAAGGCGTCGCAAGGCCGCGGAGAGGCACCGCGGAGGCCGAAGGCTTAAATGCGGCGCGACGCCAGCGTCGCGGGGCCGGGCGAAAACCGCGCTACCTCTAATTCATTATCTCCGTCTTCAGCTGCAAAATACACTCCTCGATCACATTATCGATCATCCCCACCAAAGCAGGGATCTCCTGGATGGCTTCTTTTTGTTTGGCATTGGCTTCGACCGTGCGGATCTCCTGACGGATGGACTTGATCCCCATCGAATCGATGGTAGACTTCAGCTTGTGGGCCGTCTTTCCGACCTGGTCCCAATTCTCCTGCTTCATGGCATTCTTCAGGTCGGTCATGTTCTGGGGCACCGTCTCTATGAACAGCGCAACCATCTTACGGATAAAACCTTCATCGCCGCCTGAAACGGACTGTACCATTGAGAGGTCATACAATCGGGGGTTTGCAGGTGTTGTCATAGTATTCGAATTATTATTGTTTTTAAAGGGATGGTCTCCTGAGCCGGAGCCGGACTCGCGGTCGCCGGCGGCGGCACTCCCGGGAGCTTCGGAGAGAACCGGGGTCTTATAATAGGCCAGGTTGCGGTAGATGACCTGGAACAGCCGCTCTTCGTCGAAGGGTTTGGCCAGGTAGTCGTTCATTCCCGCGGCCAGATATTTTTCGCTGTCGCCTTTGAGCGCATTCGCCGTAAGGGCGATGATGGGGATATTGGCCTTCACGGGATCGGGTAGCCGACGAATATGCTGGGTGGCCTCGATGCCATCCATCTCCGGCATCTGAACGTCCATCAGTATACAGTCGAATGTGGCGTGTTCAAGCGCCTGGAGCGCCTCCAGACCGTTGTTGACGATGACCACCTCGAATTCCCATGATTCCAGTATGTGCCGCGCGAGATACTGGTTCAGCTCGACGTCCTCTGCTACCAGGATCTTCCGGTGTCCAAGGCTTTTGTAGTCTGTTTCCTGTCTTATTTCCTTTTCCTGCATAGCTTCAATGCTTAGATGATACGGAACTCGTATTATAAAGGCCGAGCCCTTGCCTTTTTCACTCTTCACTAACAACTCTCCGTTCTGCATTTCAACCATATGTTTACAGATGGCCAGCCCAAGGCCGGTGCCACCGTATTTGCGGGAGATCGTCGCGTCTGCCTGTTCGAACGGTTCGAATATGGTGGCCAGCCTTTCCGGGCTGATGCCGATGCCGGTGTCGCTGACGACCACCTCTATTACCACAGCGTCTTCTTCACGTACGGAGATACCCGTCGTGACCCGGATATGCCCTTCGTTGGTGAACTTCAGCGCATTGCTGAGGAGGTTGTTCAATACCTGGCTCAGCCGGTACGGATCGCCGTCCACGACGAGATCGCCGGGTATCGAATTCTGAAAGACCAGCCCCAACTCCTTCTCCTCCGCCCTGTATATAAATGACTGTATGGTCGTCGCGATCTTGTCGACTATCTTGAACGGAATGCTTTCCAGTTGCAGTTTGCCCGCCACGATCTTTTCCAGATCAAGGATGTCATTTACGATGACGAGCAGGTTGTTCGCAGACTCCTGGATCAGCTGTAAATAGTTGCGCTGCTGAACGTCCAGGCGGGTCTTGTTGAGCAGGCTTGCGATCCCCAGTATGCCGTTCATCGGGGTCCTGATCTCGTGGCTCATATGCGCGAGGAAGGACTCCTTGGCCCGGGCAACGTCATCCGTTAGCTGCTTGGTCACCCTCAGCTCGCGCTCCATCGTGATCCTGTCTGTTATATCCTGTGAGAAGCCAATGATATAGGGCTCTTCGCCCGGTTCTTCCCTCCGGTAGTTTCTGTACAACAGATGGATCTCCTTACCGTCCTTATTGAGAACGCAGAATTCCCCGCTGAGGTTGTTGTCCCGCCGGTGGATCGCTTTTACGTATTCTTCCCCGAAGCGGGCCCGGTGCTTTTCAGGCAGGAATTCCATCAGATTGCGCCCCACCATCTCCTCCTCGGCATAGCCCAGGGTTCGGCAGACTGCCGGGTTGACGGCGAGGAGCCGCCCGTTCATATCGTGTGTGCAGATAAGTGCCTGGCTGTAATTATAGAGGTCCCGGTATTTGTTCTCGCTGCGCCGTATCTTTTCCTCGTACTCTTTTCCCTCCGTGATCCGGATGGCGTAGATGATCACCTTGCTGATCCCGCCGTCCCCTTCCCGCACCGGAGTCACCCGGTGCATATAGTGTTGTAAAACCCCTTTTTCGTCCCGGATGGCTTCCGTCCATTCCACCATCTTACCGGTACGCAATACTTTTTCAAAGACCATTCTTCGGGCCCTGGCAATAACTTCCGACCGGCCGGCGCGCCGGCAAAACTCTTCATTGGTCTTTCCGACCATCCATTCGCGCAAATCAGCATCCGTCACTGCACTCGGGTTGGCGTACAGATAGCGGTATTCAGGGTCAGCAACAATGATCTCTGCAGGAGCCTTGTCCAGGATCTCCTGAAAGAAATTGGTTTGTAAATACATACCAGCGTCATTTTTCGGGGTTATGAACCCCGCGGTTTACTTCATTTTCAGCTCACCGTTCTGGATCATGCGATAGAGCGTGGATTTTCCAACGTCCAGTTTTTTCGCGACGAGCAGAACGTCCTTGTCATACTTGTCTAAATAATGCTGCAGGATTTGTATCTCGAACTCTTTAAGGGTCATTTCTTTGTTCAACAGGTCGGCAATGCTCGCCGTCGTGTTGAGGGTAATGTGCTCGGGCTGGATAAGGTCGCCGTCCGCCATCACAACGGACAACTCCACGACTGATTTCAGCTCGCGGACGTTGCCGGGAAAGGGATACTGCAGCAGTTTTTGGCTTGCCTCGGGGGAGAGGGTCTTCTTGTCCATCTTGTTCTCCCGGCAGAAGCCGTCTATGAAATGTTTGGAAAGGATGAGAATGTCGTTGCCTCTTTCCCTTAAAGGGGGGAGGTAGATTGGGAGACCGATCAGACGATAATAAAGGTCTTCCCGGAAGTTCTTGTTCTTTACTTCTTCCAGCAGATTCTTGTGGGTCGCCACGATGATGCGAACGTCGATCTTGGTGACGCCGTTGGCGCCGATACGGGTGATCTCCCTCTCCTGCAGAACACGCAGCAGCTTGGCCTGCAGATTGATATCCAGTTCGCCGATCTCGTCGAGGAAAAGGGTGCCCTTGTCGGCCTCTTCGAACTTCCCGATACGACGGGTGGCCGCACCGGTGAAGGCCCCCTTCTCGTGTCCGAACAGCTCGCTCTCGATGAGGTCGCGGGGAATGGCTGCCACGTTGACGGCCACGAAAGGCAGTTTGTGGCGGTCCGAATTATAGTGTATCGCCTTGGCGATCATTTCTTTGCCTGAACCGGTCTCGCCGGTGACAGAGACGGTGATATTGGTCTTTGCGGCCTTTTCGATCATCGAAAAGACCTTATTTATCTGCTCGCTTTTCCCCAGGATCATCTGGGAGAAGTCATACTTCTTGCCTACCTGGCTTTTGAGGGTTTCGACCTCCTGTTTGAGGTTGCTGATCTCGCGGAGGTGGAGGATGCTATTCCAGAGGCGGTCTTTGGTGTCGTCGTCCTTGACGATGTAGTCGAAAGCCCCGTTCTTTAGCAGATTGATGGCCGTCGCGACGTCCTCCTGGCCGGAGATGACGATGACCCGGATATCGGGATTGTGCTCCTTTATCTTCTTTAATACCTCAGCTCCGTCACAGTCGGGTAAGGAGTAGTCCAGCGTTACAACTTCCGGATTCTCATGTAGTGCAGCAAAAAAATCGCGTGGAGATTCAAACCGTTTGACCTCATACTCGGGGTTGAGCGAGAGATAATGCTGGAGCATAGAGCCATACCAAACATCATCTTCAACGATGAATACTTTAAAGGAGTGATGGTTTTTCATACTTGCGTTTGTATAGGATATGGATTAAACGTTGGATTTGCTAAATTATTCCCATATTAAGACATTTTCCAATCCATTTCCCATCTTTTTGTTGAATTATGGGTAATATAGGACGAAAATAGGGGTTTACCACTAGTTTTTAGCGCGTAGGGGGCGGGTCCAGGGGTAGATCGGGGAAGGATTTTGACCCAAACTGGGAATGGAATGGCCTATTTTGGAGGATGGGTCAGGACCCCGGGGGCTGGGGAAGGGTTGGCTGTGAACCGCGTGTGAACCGCAGGACAGGCAGGCGGGGTGGGAGGATGGCGTGAACCGCGTGTGAACCGCAGGACAGCCAGGCGAAATGGGAGGATGTGTGAATCGCAGGACAGGCAGGCGGCGCGGGAGGATGGCGTGAACCCCAGTCCGGAGGCCGGGCCCTCAACCGCGGAACCCCGGCGGGCCCGTGGTGCAAATTCTTATCTTTGGACCATGTCTATAAATCGGGAAAAACTCCGCGCGCATTTTCGGGAAGAATACCAGCGGCTCAACGAACAGCAACAGCTGGCGGTGGATACTACGGAGGGACCCGTTATGGTCATTGCCGGGCCGGGAACCGGAAAAACGCAGATCCTGGCGGCCCGCATCGGGAAGATACTCCTCGACACGGACGTATATCCGCAGAATATCCTCTGCCTTACCTACACGGATGCCGGTACCATCGCCATGCGGCGGCGCCTGTTGTCATTTATCGGTCCCGACGCCTATAAGGTCAATATCTATACCTTCCACGGCTTTTGCAACGATATCATCCAGGAGAACCTGCCGCTCTTCGAAAAAACGGCCCTTGACCCCATCAGCGACCTCGAACGCATACAGCTGTTCAAGACCCTGATCGACTCCTTCCCAAAGAACCATCCCTTAAAAAGATACCGCGGCGACGTCTATTATGAGATGCGCAACCTGCAGAACCTCTTCTCCACGATGAAGAGAGAAGGCTGGACGCCCGACTATATCACCCGGAAGATCGACCAGTACCTCGCCGACCTCCCGACCCGGGACGAATATATTGCCAAACGGGCCACGAAGGAGTTCAAAAAAGGCGATGTCCGGACCGACAAGATCGCCGAGGAAAAGGACCGGATGGACAAGCTCCGCGCCGCCGTCGGCGAGTTCGAGCCCTTCCAGGCCCTGATGCGGAAGAATAACCGCTATGACTTCGACGACATGATCAATTGGGTCATAAAGGCCTTTGAAGAGAACCGCCCCCTGCTGTCCTCCTATCAGGAACGCTACCAGTACATCCTCGTTGACGAATACCAGGATACCAGCGGCACCCAGAACCGACTGGTCTCGCTGCTGATCAGCTACTGGGACCAGCCCAACGTCTTTGTAGTGGGCGACGACGACCAGAGCATATACCGGTTCCAGGGCGCCAACGTGGAGAACATGCTGGAGTTCGCCAACCAGTACAGCAAAGAGCTCCTCACCGTGGTCCTAACCAACAACTACCGGAGCACCCAGCCCATACTCGATGTCTCGCGGACGCTGATAGAGAACAACCAGGAGCGCCTGGTAACACAACTACCCGGTCTTTCCAAAAACCTCCTCTCGAGTCACCCGCTGATAAAGCAGCATGTCTTTCCGCCGCGGCTGCAGGAATGTCTCAGCCCCCGCCAGGAGATGACGCATATCACCCTCCAGATCGGGCAGCTCATCGCGCAGGGCGTCGTGCCCGGCAAGATCGCCGTCATATATAAAGAGAACAAATACGGCGAAGAACTGGCGCGTTTCCTCCAGCTGAAAGGCCTACCGGTATATAGCAAACGAAGTCTGAACCTTTTCGAGATACCGCTGGCGCAGAAGATACTGCTGATGCTGCGCTATCTGGCCGCAGAGCACGACGCGGCCTATGGCGGGGACGAGATGCTCTTCGAGATACTGCACTTCGACTTCTTCGACATCGCGCCCATCGAGATCGCGAAACTTTCCGTCGAGGTCGCCGAACGGCAGTTCAGCAATGACCAGCGTACATCCATGCGTCGCCTGCTGCACGAAAAAGCTACCCGGCCGGCCAGGGACCTCTTTGACAGGGGTCTTCCGGAGGGGATGAAGAAGGCGAGCCGGGCGATGGAGCGGCTGATCGGCGACGTACCGAATGTAACCCTGCAGGCACTTTTCGAGAACCTGATCCGCGAGACCGGGGTTCTGGCATTTATTATGAAGAGCCCGGAGAAGATCTGGCTGATGCAGGTGCTGACGGCGCTGTTCAATTTTATCCGGGAAGAGTCGCGGCGCAACCCCGACCTGACGCTGGAGCTGCTGATCCAGATGACCGACCTGATGAAGGACAACGGTCTCTCCCTCCCGCTGGTGCAGGTGTCGGGCAGCGACAAGGCCGTCAATCTGCTGACCGCCCATGGCTCAAAGGGTCTCGAGTTCCAGTACGTATTCTTTGCGGGTTGTAACGCCTCCACCTGGGAGAAGAAACGCAAGCTGAATAACGGTTATAAATATCCGGACACGATATTCACGCGCGTAGGGGGTTCCGCCGGAGCC
>Ga0068853_100004686_pt1 | contig 10607 bp, 10 predicted proteins | sample KBSCornC32_FD_65655 | JGI IMG/M metagenome (GOLD analysis project Ga0068853, IMG submission 65655) | Corn rhizosphere microbial communities from Kellogg Biological Station, Michigan, USA - KBS Corn C3-2 | ecosystem: Host-associated > Plants > Roots > Rhizosphere > Soil ... | reverse complement strand
GGCGAGCCGCCAGAGCCGGTCCGTCCTCCCGAGCTGCTGGAGCCGGGGCTGCCACCCGAGCGGCAACCCAGCCCGCCGGAGGTGCCCAGGGCGAAAAAGCCCATCGTCGCGAGGACAAAGGAGGTTCGTTTCACGTGAGAAGGGGTCCTTTCGGGGTCATGCATCGGGGAAAACCTCAGTCAGGGGCGCGAAGATTGACGAGAGCTGTCGGTCGGGGCAACCCGAAAAGGGGCCCTCTGCCGCCGGAAGGGGGCCGGCCTCATTGCCCGCCAGGACCTGAGCCGGCGCCTCGAGAAGGTTGCGTTTTCCCAGTCGCCAACGCAGGTTGATTCAGATGACGGGGCGGCGAGCAGGCCGGGTCGGAGGTGACGACGCAGGGAGACGACGGGGCGACCAGCGACTCGACGCACAGAGAGCCGCGCTTGGCCCGGAATCCAGGGTTCAGGGTACCTTGGAGGGGTGGATGGCAACCAGGCGGGGCGGGAGCGCGTGCAGCTCCGCCTGATACCGGGCGGCATGGAGCCGGGAGACAGCCCGGGTGGCTCCTCGTCTACCGAGGACGCGGACGATGTCCTGCGCGCCCAGGCGGGTGACAACCGCGCGCGCGAGGTGCTGTTCAAGCGGCACCTGCGCATGCTCCGACACCGCGTCTACCGGTTGCTCGGACCGGACCCGGAATCGGAGGACATCGTGCAGGAGGCGTTCCTGCGGGCGTTCTCGAACCTACCGAAGCTGATCGATCCCCAGGCGTTCGGCTCGTGGCTGTCGAAGATCGCCGTCCACCTGGTGAACCACCGCCTGCGCCGTCGCAAGCTGCTGCGGCGCCTGGGCTTCGCTCCGGGTGCCGACCGGCCCGAGATCATGGAGACGGTGGCTTCGGGCGAGGTGTCGCCCGCCACGGTCACGGAGGCCCGCCGGGTCTACGCGCTGCTCGATGGTCTGCCGGCCGAGGCGCGCGTCGCCTTCCTGTTGAGGCACCTCGAGGAGATGACGGTGCCCGAGGTCTCGGCGCAGATGGGCATCTCGGAGCGAACGGTGAAGAGGCGGGTCGCGCTGGCCGAGAGCCGCCTGTCGCCGTACGTGGAGTTCGGGTTGAAGGAGAAGCTTAGTCATGAGTAGTAGCAGCAGCTGGACGGGAGGCTCGGGGAGCCCGGGCGGCACCGGGGGATTCGGCGGAGGCGGCGGCGCGGGCGGGGGCACCGACGGTCTGGGCGGCAAGGTCCGCCTGTCGGCGGTCGCGCGCGCCATGCGGGTGGAGGAGCCCGAGGACGCGGACGTGGCGTGGCGGGCGCTGCAGGCGCGCATGCGGGACGCGGGGCGCGCGCGGACGCGGCGGCGCGTGTGGCTGGCGCTCCCGACGCTGACGCTGGCGGCGGCCGGCGCGCTCGTCGTCGCGGCCTCGCTGCGGCGCGGGTCCGAGCGCGCGGCGGAGCAGGCGATCGAAGTGGGGCGGCCGTTCGAGAGCGCCGACGCCGAGGTCACGCTGGCCCTGCCCGACGGGATCCAGGTCGATCTCGATCGCCGATCGCGGGTGCGCCTGGAGTCCGTCGCGCCGGAGGAGATCCGGGTGGCGCTGAGCAAGGGCTCCGCGCGGTTCGACGTGGAGCCGCACCGCCCGCGGCGGGTGGTCATCGATGCCGACGACGTCGAGGTGCGCGTGGTGGGCACGCGGTTCCGTGTGACGCGCATCGAGGCGGCCGCGGCCGACGACGAGGCGCGCATCGAGGTCGCCGTCGAGCGCGGCGTCGTCGAGGTGCGCGACCGGCAGCACGCGGGCGAGCCGCGCCGGCTGCGCGCCGGCGAGCGGTTCTCGATGCCGGCGATCTCGACGGGCGGCGGGGCTGGCGACGAGCGCGTGGGCGACCGCCCCGACGGTGATGACCAGGGCGACGCGGTGAGCGCGGGCGAGCCGGCGGCGACCTCGGTGGTCAGGCTGGCGAGCGCGACGCGCGTGTCCAGCCCGACGGAGATCTCCGGCAACGTCGCGTCGGCGCGTCGAGCGGCCCCGGCGGCGGCGACCGCGCGAGCGTTGCTCGAGCGCGCGCAGGTCGCGTGGCGCGCGGGGCGCATGAACGAGGCGGCGGCGGACTACGCCGAGGTGCTGGATCGCCATCCCGCGGACCCGCGCGCGGCGCTGGCGGCCTTCGAGCTCGGCCGGATCCAGATGGATCAGCTGGCCGATCTGACGGCGGCGACGGCCAGCTTCGAGCGGGCCCTCCATCTCGCTCCGCGGGCCTCCTTCCAGGAGGACACGCTGGCGCGGCTCGCTCGAGCCAACGCTCAGCTGGGGCGGCGGGCCGAATGTCGTCGCGCGCGCGAGCGGTACATGCGGGAATATCCCAGCGGCCTCCACGTGGCGCGCGTATCGGACCTTTGCCCGTAGCCAGCGCGACCCTGGCGGCCACCTTGTGCGCGTTGCTCCCGCTCACCACGGCGGAGGTGGCGCGCGCGGGACGGCAGGCAGGCCCGGGTCGGGCCGGCGCTCACCCGGCTGCCGGGGTCGTCGACCTGGCGGCGGCGACGAACGACGCGCGGGAGCGCCCGGACGGAGGCAGCGCCGGGCTGGGCGCCGGCGGCGGCATCGACCGGGTGGTGCTGCGGTTCGAGGGGTCGCTGCCGGCATCTCTGACGGCGCTGGCCGAGGCCGATCTGCGTACGGCCTTCGGCCGGCGCGGGGTCGAGGTCGTCCGCCGGGACGCGGCGTCCGGCGCCTCCGGCAGCGCAGCGGGCGGCGTGTTCCTGACGATCGCCAGCGCGAGCGAGCGCCTGGAACAGATCGCGCTGAAGATCGAGGAGAAGAGCGCGGCGCCGCGTGAGGCGGCTCCGGGCACCGGGACGGGGGAGAAGCCCGCGCCGATCGCCGCCTCATCGTCCGGCATCGCTCCGCGCGACGAGACGGCGAGGATCGCGTTCGCGCTGGCTCGGAGGCTGGACCTGAACGCGTTGCCGTCGGACGGTCGAATGCTGGCCCTGGTGGTGGCCGCCGACGAGATGCTGGTCGCCGCGGGAACCGAGCACCAGCGCCGCCTCCGAGGAACGTCGCGCGGCGGTGCCGAACCTGCGGTGCCGGGCGCGGTGGAAGCCGAGGCGACCACGCCTGCGGCGCCGGCCGCCGCCCCTGACAGGGCCGCTGCCCCGTCGCCCCCGCGGGAGACGGCCGAAAAGCCGCCCGTGACGCCGGAGGCGCCCCCGGCCACCGCTGCGGTGGCGCAAATGCGGGTGCCAGCCGGCGCGAGCGACGCCCCCCTTTTCTGGCGAACCGATGAGCTCGCGGCGACCTTCGCGTTCGACCACTTCGGCGGAGGGCAGACGCAGCTCGGGCTCGACCTCGCCTGGCGGCGGCGTCTCGGTGCGCGCTGGATCGCGTCGCTCGCGGCCCAGGCACGGCAGGGCCTCGCTGTCACCACCAGCACCGGCACAATCGATTCCCGGTTGCTCGGCGGGCGCGTCGCGCTCGGACGCACGCTGGCAGAGACCGGGGGGCGACTGTGGCTGACGGGGGACCTGGGCGCGCGCGCAGGCCGCCTGCAGTACGAAGGGCGCGGCACCGGACCCGACGGAAGGCCGATCGGCCACCAGGTCGGCACGTTCTTCGGCTACGTGGACGCCACGTTGGCCTTGGACGTCCGTCTCGGTCGATCTCCGCTGGCCCTGCGCCTTGGCGCCGGGGTCGGCCTGCCGCTGCTGGCGCAGGAGGCCGCCTCCGGAGACACTGTCGTGACAGGAGCCTCGGGCGCGGCGTTCGAGTCGCAAGCGGGGCTCGTTCTGACCTTTTGAGACGGAGCCGCCGCGGGCGCCTCACCCACAACGATTCACGTGCCTCTTTCGCCACTGCCGAGTCGAGCCAACATGCCTGCAGGGTCCGCTCCCGAGTTCCACCGGCGCGTCGTCGCGGCCCTGCTGCTCGCCGGCCTGGCGACGGCATGCAAGCAAACCCACATCGTCCTCGACTCGGTGACCGACGGAGGGTCGGACGAAACGGGCGGGACGGGAGGCACGGGCGGTGGCACTTCGCCCGGGTCGACGGTCACCACCGTCAGCGCCGCGTCCGTCCACACCTGCGCGATCGCCGGCGGAGCCCTTTATTGCTGGGGCGCGAACGACTACGGACAGCTGGGCGTCGGCGACACAGATACTCGTCCCACCCCGACGCGGGTGGACGACGGCACCGACTGGCGTGACGTGCAGGTGGGCGAACGCAGCTCCCTCGGGTTGAAGCAGGACGGAAGCATCTGGTCGTTCGGCGCGAACGACGTGGGCCAGCTGGGGCAGGGAGATTTCGTCCAGCAGACGAAGCCCACTCCCATCGGCACCCGAAGGGATTGGAGGGCCATCGCCACGCGCTTCAATCACGCGTGCGCGCTGGCGGACGACGACTCGTTGTGGTGCTGGGGGAAGGGGGGCGAAGGGCAGCTGGGCCAGGATGATCCGGGCCCAACGGGGATGGATCGCCCCACCCCGACTCAGGTCAAGACCGACCAGGATTTCGCGATGGTCGACACCGGAGAGGGTCATACCTGCGCCATCCGGCGCGACCACTCGTTGTGGTGCTGGGGCCGCAACAGCAAGGCCATCTTGGGCCAGCCTCCGGGCTCGCCGGAACAGATCCGCCACCCGGTTCAGGTCGGCAAGGATACCGATTGGCAGCTCGTTCGCAGTGGCCAGAGCACGACCTGCGGGCTGCGCGGTGGGCTCGTGTATTGCTGGGGAGAAGTCATAGATCAGAACCTCCCTGGCAGCGCCGGCCTCACCCAGGTCTCGGCGCCGACCCTCATTGGAGCTCCAGCCGGCGCGAAGGGCCTCAGCTTCAACACCTTCGGCGGCTGCTCGTTCGACGCGCAGGGCAAAGGCGCGTGCTGGGGCCGTAACATGGAGGGGCAGCTGGGCCTCGACGACATGAAAGATCGGGACGGAGTCGTCGTGCTGCCGATCGCAGGATGGACCTCCCTGTCGTCAGGACGCTTCTACACGTGCGGTATCCGGAGCGGCGGTCTGTGGTGCGCGGGGGACAATCGGGAGGATCAGATCGCTCAGGGCAGCGTCAAATTCGTGTTCAAGTTCTTCCAGGTGGACATCTGATCCCGCGAGCGTTCGCGCCCTGTCGGGGTGGGTGGCTCGCCGCCCCGGCTCAGCGCCCGAGCAGCCACTCGTAAGCCGCAGCCAGCGCGTCGCGGCCACCTGCGAGCACTGGCTCACCGTGGCCGACAGCCAGCCGATCGAACGGTCGATCCAGGACGGCCCGCAGGCTGGTGCGGGCGGCCTTCTTGTCGTCGAAGCCGGTCCAGCGAATGGCCCGGCTCAAGGCGATCCGGTCGTAGAAGCCCATCGCGCGCGCGTACGTCGCGGTCCAGCCATGGGCGGGCCGCCCCACGTTGCTGACGAGGTCGGCCACCACCAGCGTGCCGGTGGTCCGGTGAAGGAGCGCGGTCTCCTTCATACGGAAGCCCGCGATCGGGAGCTCGTCGACGATCCCCGCGAACGCGGGCTCCGCAACGGCCTTGGGTCCGTGCAGACGATCGATGCGCAGTCCCGGACGCTTGCCAGCGAGTCCGTCCGGGGCGTGCACGCGCGCCCCCGGGAAGGCCGCCGCCCACTCGCCGAGCCACAGGTGATGAAACAGGTTCGGCGCATACAGGTGCGAGACCCGGCCCAGGGCGTCGACGGCCGCCCGCCGCTCCGGCGTCAGCGCCACGGGCGAGTACAGCAGCAGCTCGCCGCCGCCCAGGCGGACGACGGTCATCGTCGTGGTCAGGCGCAGGCCCAGAAACCGGAGGGGGGCGTGGGCCGTCCACACGCCGTCCGCGAGAGCGACGAGGGCGTCGGACGACGAAGGTGAGGGGGTGACATTCGGGCTGTTCGTCATGGTGACCTCCGCGGGCATGCCAGGAAGTCAAGCTCACTTGACCATGTTTGTCAAGCGCGCTTGACTAAGAGGAGCGCGCTGGCTTGAATGACATCGTGCCCTCCGCCAAGGACGCCCCCGTGACCCCCGCCGAGCGCCGCGCGTTCGAGGCCGTGCGCGACGCGGCCACCCTGCAGCTGCTGTTCAAGGCCTCGAGGCTCGCCAACGAACGCGCGCTGGCGCGGGCATCGGCCGGCGCGGGCGCGGCCGGCGCGCGGATGCGGCCCGCGCACACGGCGTTGCTGCCCCACCTGGACTTCGAGGGCATCCGGCTCACCGACCTGGCGGGACGCGTGGGCGTGACCAAGCAAGCGGTCGGGCAGCTGGTGGACGATCTGGCCGTGCTCGGCGTGGTCGAGCGGCTCGAGGACCCGACGGACAAGCGCGCCAAGCGAATTCGCTTTTCCCGGCGGGGCTACGCGGCCCTCATGCATGGGCTCGGCGTTCTTCGCGACCTCGAGGCCGCGCTCGCCTCGAAGGTGGGCCCGCGACGGATGCGCGAGCTCCACGAGACCTTGAAGCTGGTGATCGCGGCCCTCGAGGAGGAGCCTCCCGGGCCCGGGGGCTAGCGCCTAGGAGCCCTTGCGAACCTGCAAAAGGTGCTCACGTTGCCTTCATCGGAGGTGTCCCATGAACTCAACGCGGCAAGACAGGAGCAAGGAGCCCGGAGGACGACAGGCACCGGCGCGAAGCCCGAATCCGAGCGCGCCGTCGCCCGAGCCGACGAGTCAGCCAGAAGATCAGTGGGAATCGGCGGAAGAGATTCGCCAGAACTCGCGCACGGCCCAGGATCGGGACCACACCATCCGGCGCGGCGACAACGTCACCACGCAGACCAAAGAGTTCCCGACCTGACGCTGCTAGGGCTTCGACCGGCGCGCGCGCGGGTTGGCCGTAGGGGCCGGCGCGCCGGTCGGTTCCTGCTGGGTCATGCAATGCAGGGTGCCGAGGCCCCAGACCAGATCGACGGCGTGGATACCGACCACTTTCCTGTCCGGGAACAGATCGGCCAGGATGCCCAGGGCCCGGCGATCGGCCGGGTCGTTGAAGGTCGGCACCAGCACGGCGGCGTTCGCGATGTAGAAGTTGGCGTAGCTGGCGGGCAGGCGAACTCCGTCGAGCATGACGGGCGCGGGCATGGGCAGCGCTATGATGTCGAGGCGCTTCCCGGCGGCGTTGGTCATCCCGACCAGGCGCTCGCGGTTCTCGGCCAGCGCGCGGTAGTTCGCGTCGGCGGGGTCGCTCTCCGAGGCCAGCACGACGGTGCGGGGCCCGACGAAGCGGGCCAGATCGTCGACGTGCCCGTGGGTGTCGTCCCCGGCGATGCCGTCGCCCAGCCACAGGACCTTGCGCACCCCCAGATGGTCCCCGAGCGCCGCCTCGATCTCCTCGCGTGACAGCTCGGGGTTGCGCGCCTGGATGGGGCTGAGCAGGCACTCCTCGGTCGTGAGCAGCGTTCCGGCGCCGTCGACGTCGATGCTGCCGCCCTCGAGGACGACCTGCTTCCGCGTGCGCGCCGCGGTGGCGACGAAGCGCGACCGCCCGAGCCAGGCCGACAGGCGCACCGGCACGGCGTCGTCGCGACGGTGGTTCGCGTACTTGGCCCAGCCGTTGAACTTCCAGTCGGTGGCGGCCACGTCACCGTCGGCGTCGCGCTTGACGAAGAGTGGGCAGGTGTCCCGAGTCCAGCTCCGGTCGGTGGGGATGCGCGGAAAGTCCACGCGCGACAGATCCACGCCCACGCGCGACAGCAGGGCCTTGGCCCGCTTCTCCGTCGCCACGTCGCCGACCATGATGCGCACCCGCTCGCCGGGCGTCAGGTGGCGGACGACCTCGCCGTAGACCCACGGGATGGGCGCCAGCTTTCCGGGCCAGTCACGCCGCTCGTGGGGCCAGCCGAGCACGGTCGCAGCGTGGGGCTCCCACTCGGCTGGCATGCGGTAGCCGAGCGCCGTCGGAGACTTGTCCTCGTGCGCGGAGGCGGTCAGGCGGCCGCTCATGCGTCGTCGTAGCGCTTCGTGATCGAGCCGTACGCGTCGATGCGGCGGTCGCGCAGGAACGGCCAGTTGCGCCGGACCTCTTCCTGACGTCGGCGATCGCAGGTGACGATCAGCGTCTCCTCCTCGGTGCGCGAGGCCTCGGCCAGCACGACGCCGAACGGATCGCAGACGAACGAACCGCCCCAGAACTCGATGCCCCCCGCGGCCGGCCCCTCGTGCCCGACGCGGTTGACCGCGGCCACGTACACGCCGTTCGCGATGGCGTGTGAGCGCTGGATCGTCCGCCACGCGTCGGCCTGGGCGGCGCCGTGCTCGGCCTTCTCGGCCGGGTGCCAGCCGATGGCCGTCGGGTAGGTGAGCAGGTCCGCCCCCGCCAGCGCGGTGAGACGGGCCCCCTCCGGGTACCACTGGTCCCAGCACACGAGAGTGCCGACGCGCCCCACGCGCGTGTCGAACGCCCGAAAGCCGAGATCGCCCGGGGTGAAATAGAACTTCTCGTAGTAGAGGGGATCGTCCGGGATGTGCATCTTTCGGAAGGTCCCAAGCAGCGCCCCCCCCGCGTCGATCATGGCCGCCGTGTTGTGATAGAGGCCGGCCGCCCGTCGCTCGAAGAGCGACGCGACGATGACCACGTTCGCCTCGCGCGCCACCTCGGCGAGCGCATCCGTGCTCGGCCCCGGGATCGGCTCGGCCAGATCGAACTGAGAGTGATCCTCGCTCTGGCAGAAGTAGAGGCTGCGAAAGAGCTCGGGGAGCACCACGATGTCGGCCCCGCGAGCGGCGGCGTCCCGCACCTTGGCCACCGCGCGCTCGAGGTTGACGGCCGGATCGGCGCCCATGCGCATCTGCACCGCCGCGAGCTTGAAGGTGGACGGGTTGGCCCTGGTCGCCATCGCGGATCGTGTAAGCGATCCTAGAGGAGCATGCAACCGACGATGTTGCGAATCATGCGGTCGCCCGTGGCGCGCGCGGCGTCGGTCAGCCGGTCGGACTCGGCGATCACCGCCGCCTGACCGTCTTCACCGCGCGCGGATCGCACGAAATCCGCGTCCTCGACCGCCCACCGCTTGGCCAGCGCCGCGTCCGCCTCGACGTGAAATTGCAGCCCGAACGCGCGGGCGCCGATCCGAAACGCCTGGTTTGCGCACACGTCCGTCGACGCCAGCCGAACGGCGCTCGGCGGCAAATCGTAAGTGTCACCGTGCCAGTGCAGGACCGTCTGCTCGGCTCCCAGGCCCGCCAGGGCGGCTTCGCCAGCCCCCCCGACCAGTCGGACCGGTCCCCACCCCACCTCGCGCACGCGTAGCTCGCGCCCTCCCTCGTCGCGCATCACGTTGGGATAGACCCGCGCGCCAGCGGCCGCCGCCAGCAGCTGCGACCCCAGGCAAACGCCCAAGATTCCCCGGCCCTCCGCCAGCGCCCGCCGGAGCAGGTCGATCTCGGGATTCAAGAACGGATACCGCGGATCGTCCCGATCCCCGACCCCCATGCCCCCGCCCATGACGACCAGGATCTCGTCCTCAGCGACCTCTTTCGGCACCGCCATGCCCCTCCACACCTCGACGATCCGGACGCTCACTTCCCTCTCCGCCAGCAGCTCCGCGATCCGCCCTGGCCCCTCCATCTCCACATGCTGGATGACGACCGCCCGTTTCATGGCCCGAATCTAGACGACCCAGCGCCCCCCGTCACCGAGCCCCCCTCCTCCTGACCTCCTCCCCGCAAGCGGGGAGGAGGGACCGGAGAGCGGATCGCGCCACGCCGACACATTTCCGGCTCCCCATCTCCCGGCGGCATTCGACTTTCCGGCTCCCCATCTCCCGGCGGCATTCGACTTCCGGCTCCCCCATCTCCCGGCGGCATTCGACGAGCGAGCGGAGGGAGTTGGGAGAGCGGAGGGAGGGTGCGTCCCCTCCGCGCGCAGTTTCGCAGTGGTCCCCCCAAGTTCTCCTCACGTTCCGAGAGTCCCCGCCCAAGGGGGGACCCGAGAACTGTTTGAGCACGGAGGGGACGCACCCTCCCTCCGCGCCCCACGACCGAGCGAGCGAGGAGCGACCTCCTCCCTCCGCACCCCACGACCGAGCGAGCGAGCGAGGAGGGCCCTCCCTCCATCGCCCGTCGCCGTCGCCCGTCGGCGCCTATTGCCCTTCGCCGCCCTGGAGGTCGGCTTCGTCCGCGCGCCGCAGGATGATGAACTCGACGCGCCGGTTGCGGCTCCAGCAGTCCTCGTTGTGCTGCGTACAGACCGGCTTGGTCTCGCCGTAGCCGTGGCTCTTCAGCCGCCCCGGCTCGACGCTGCGCTCGTACAGCGCCCGCTTGACCGCCGCCGCGCGCCGCTCCGTCAGATCCAGGTTGTGAGCGTCGTCGCCGCGCTCGTCGGCGTGACCCTGGATCTCGATGAGCTGGATCTGGGGGTTGCCCTTGATGGTCGCCGCGATCGCGTCGAGCAGCGGGAACGAGACCGACTTGATCTCGTCCTTGTCCGTCTCGAAGTAGATCTTGTCGAGGATCTCGAGCTTGCCCTTGCGCACGATGACCTTGCCCTTGTCGGGGCAGCCGTCCTCGTCGTCGACGCCGTTGTAGGTCTCCGGCTCGTTCGGGCACTTGTCGTTCCCGTCGAGGATGCGGTCGTGATCGTTGTCGGGATCCGGGCACCCGTCCTCGTCCTCGAAGCCGTCCTTGTCCTCCGGATCGTTGGGGCACAG
>Ga0068853_100004679_pt1 | contig 10613 bp, 6 predicted proteins | sample KBSCornC32_FD_65655 | JGI IMG/M metagenome (GOLD analysis project Ga0068853, IMG submission 65655) | Corn rhizosphere microbial communities from Kellogg Biological Station, Michigan, USA - KBS Corn C3-2 | ecosystem: Host-associated > Plants > Roots > Rhizosphere > Soil ... | reverse complement strand
AGATTTCCACTTTTATACGCCTGAACAACATCGCCGACCGGCACTACGCGGGCTCGGTGATCGTCAACGAAAGCAACGGGCGCTTCTACGAACCCGCGCCGGGCCGCAACGTGTTTGCGGGCTGCACGATCACGTGGGGTCGATAGCGAGCCAGTGCCGATTTTCGTCGGGCTTTGCTGGTTCCGTAACAGACATCAAGGGCCGTTCGCGGTGAGGTATCGATCCGCTTGCGACAACATTGCACCGCGCCGTTCACCCTGACTCGCGCCTTCCTGGCGCTCGCTCGTACGGTCCAGCTCCGCTGTTCGCGCGCGCCCCGGCACGCGCAGTCGATACCTGGGGGCGAACGGACTACGCGGTGCGCCGGGACGCCAGAAGCTTCAGGCCTTCAACGCCCCAGACGCTTTGGCGACATGCGTGGCGATAAAATCCATCAGCGGCGGACTCAGGCAATCGTAGGGTTCCAGTCCGATCTCCTTCAGGCGCGCGCGCACCTCGCCCATGCGATTCGGATCGAAACCCGATTCGATGATCGACGAGACGAACGCCGCGAAGCCCGGCGCGGCCCAGCCGCTCTGCGGCGACAGTTCGGTGTGGATGAAGTCGAGTCCATAGAACGGATGCTTGTCGTTCTCGATGCGCCCGTACATGTGCACGCCACAGGTCTTGCAGGCGTGGCGCTGGATGGTGGCCTTGGGATCCACGACCGCGAGCTTGTCGGCATTCTCCGTGACTTTCACCTTGTCGCGCGGCGCCACCGCGACCACCGAGAACAGCGCGCCCTCCGGTTTCCAGCACTTCGTGCAGCCGCAGGCGTGGTTGTGCGCCGACTGCGCATCGACCTTGACCTTGACCGGCTTGTCCTTGCAGCGGCACTGCAATGTTCCGCCCGCGAAGTCCTTCGCGGCGGGCTTGATGCCCTTGTCGACCGATGGATGAATCGAGATCGCCATACACATTCTCCCCAGATCGCAATCGCCGCTCGCGGCGGCACGCTATCCGTTCAGGGATTCAGTACTGGATCACCGAGCGGATCACCTTGCCCTCGTGCATCAGGTCGAAGGCCTCGTTGATTTTCTCGAGCGGCAGCACCGCGCTGACCATCTCGTCGATCTTGATTTCGCCGGCCAGGTAGCGCTCGACGTAACCTGGCAGTTGCGAGCGCCCTTTCACGCCGCCGAACGCGGTGCCGCGCCAGACGCGGCCGGTAACGAGCTGGAACGGCCGCGTCGAGATTTCCTGTCCCGCGCCCGCCACGCCGATGATGATCGACTCGCCCCAGCCCTTGTGGCAGCACTCCAGCGCCGAGCGCATCGTGTTGACGTTGCCGATGCATTCGAACGAAAAATCCGCACCGCCGTCGAGCATGTCCACCACGACCTGCTGGATCGGCTTGTCGTAGTCCTTCGGGTTGACGCAGTCGGTCGCGCCGAGCGCGCGCGCCATTTCGAACTTCGCGGGATTGGTGTCGATCACCACGATGCGGTTTGCCTTCGCCATCACCGCGCCCTGCACCACCGACAGGCCGATGCCGCCGAGCCCGAACACGGCGACGTTCGCACCCGGCCAGACCTTGGCGGTGTTCAGCACCGCGCCGATGCCGGTAGTGATGCCGCAACCGAGCAGGCAGACCTTGTCGAGCGGCGCCTTCGGGTTGATCTTCGCGACCGAGATTTCCGGCAGCACGGTGTATTCGGCAAACGTGCTGGTGCCCATGTAGTGCAGCACCGGCTTGCCGTTGATCGAGAAGCGCGAGGTGCCATCAGGCATCAGACCCTTGCCTTGCGTGGCGCGGATCGCCTGGCACAGGTTGGTGCGGCCGGAAGTACAGAATTTGCATTTTCCACATTCCGGCGTGTACAGCGGAATGACGTGATCGCCGCGCTTGACGCTGGTCACGCCGGCGCCGACTTCCTCGACGATGCCGCCGCCCTCATGGCCCAGAATCGCCGGAAAGAGTCCCTCCGGATCGGCACCCGACAGCGTGAACGCGTCGGTGTGGCACACGCCGGTCGCGACGATGCGCACCAGCACTTCGCCGGCCTTCGGCGCGGCCAGTTCGACTTCCTCGATGACCAGCGGCTTGCCCGCTTCCCAGGCGACGGCGGCGCGAGTTTTCATGCGGCATCCCTCAGGCGTTCAAGGCGGCGCCGTGATGGCGCAGATGATCTTCCACAAACGTTGAGACGAAGAAATAATTGTGACCGTAGCCGGCGCGCATGCGCAAGTCCAGCGCCTGGCCGGCCTGCTTGCAGGCCGCCTCGAACAGGTCCGGGCGCAAGCCGCCCAGGTGCGTGTCCGCGTCGCCCTGGTCGATCAGGATCGTGCCGGGAAAGCGCTGGCGCAGTACCAGCTCGCTCGCGTCGTACTGCTTCCAGGTTTCGCGGTCCTCGCCCAGGTAACGCGTGAACGCGCGCTGCGACCACTGCGCGCGCATCGGCGCGCAGATCGGCGCGAGCGCGGACAGCGAGCGGAAACGGCGCGGATCCTTCAGCGCGATGGTGAGCGCGCCGTGCCCGCCCATCGAATGGCCGAAGATGCTTTCGCGCTGCATGTCGGCCGGGAAGTTCGCCGCGACCAGCGCCGGCAGCTCCTTCGAGACCCAGGTATACATCTGGAAATTGCGCGCCCATGGCGCCTGCGTGGCGTCGAGATAGAAGCCGGCGCCGGCACCGAATTCCTCGTCGTCCGCCTCGCCCGGAATGCCGGTGTTGCGCGGGCTCGTGTCCGGCACGACCAGCATCAGGCCCAGCTCCGACGCGACGCGCTGCGCGCCGGCCTTGACCGTGAAGTTTTCCTCGGTGCAGGTCAGCCCGGACAGGAAGTACAGCACCGGCACCTTGCCGCGCTCGGCCTGCGGCGGCCGGTACACCGCGAAGCGCATCGGCCCCGCGCACGCCCGCGACGCATGCCGGTAGAAGCCCTGCACGCCGTCGAAACAGCGTTGCTCCGAAACGGTCTCCAGGTCAGCCATCGCGCACTCCAAAAAAAACGGGAGCGTTGCCGCTCCCGTGAAGTGTAGCGTGAACCGGTGCAGAGATCAGTGGCAGGTCAGCTGCAGCGACCAGTCGTTGAGGGTGCCGGCATCCAGCGCGAACACATCCTGCACCGTCAGCGTCCACGTGCCATTGCCGGTGCCGCCGTTGAAGCCGCTGAGCGCCACGCTCGGCTTGAACTGGCCGAAGATCGCCGGCACCGAGGTGCCGCACTGCGCATCCACGCTGGCGTTCGGCGAGGCGTCGTCGAGCAGCGCGCGCACGTTGTTGCCGCTGCAGTTGTCGGCGCCGTTGACCGGCGAATTCAGCATGCGGATCGAGGTGTTGTTCGGGCTCTTCAGCGTGATCAGCAGGTCGCCGACGTAAGTGTGGTCGATCGACAGGCCGACATTGACGTCGTCGATCGTGCCGCAGCCGCTGACCGTGAAGCTCGATGTCATCGTGCCGTTGTCGATCACCGCGCCGGGGCAGTTGGTGCCGCCCGCGCTCGTGCACTTCGTGCCGACCAGCGCATCGAATCCGAGATAGTTGCCCTGGTCCAGCGCGTTGACGTGCGTGCCGTCCGCCGCGATCGCCGTGACGTTCGCGGTGTTCGTGTACTGGCCGCCGACGGCGGTGCCGCTCACGTCGCAGACCATGTCCGCACCGACGTCGAGCGCGCCCGCCGGGCAGGTGATCACGCCGAGCTTGTCGTCGGTGACCACGACGTTGTGCAGACGCTGCTGTCCGGTATTGATCACGACGTAGCGGAATTGCACCGGATCGCCGCTCGACAATCCAGCGCCGGGCGTCGTATCGGCATCCTCGCCGTTGATCTCCGCATGCACCTCGAGCGATGCAGCCAGAGGATCGAACGTACCCGGGAAGATTTCGTCCTGAACGCCGAAGCCGACTTCCTGGATGAACGTGCCCCAGTTGCCGAAGTTGCCCGGCACATAGGGATTCGGCAGCCCGCCCTTGGAGTACTCACCGAGATACCACAGGTGCTGGCCATCCGGATCGGCAGCCATGCCGCTGTAGTCGCCCCAGCGCTGCGGCGGCGCATCGAATGCGAAATAGATCGTGTCGCCACGGCGCACTTCGACCGCATCGCGCAGCGTGCCGGGCGGATCGAGCGCGGAGCGCGCGGCAATGTATACGCTGGGACGCTTGCTCGGTCCCATTACGGTGAAGCCGAGCGCCATGTTGTCGTTCGCGTCGACCGCGAGGTTCGGGAACGAGATGAACTTGCCGAAGATCGACACCACGCCGGCTTGCACCACGCTCGCGTTGCTCGGATCGACCTCGGCCCAGCGCGCGCAACCTTGCGGGCCCGCGCCGACGTTGCAGGACATCTGGTGCGTCAGCCACAGGTAGCCGTTGCGCCATTCCGCGTCGAGCGTGCGCACATCGTTGGCCTGGATCGGATTCGCGCTGCCGAGCTGTGACTGGTCGATCGGGAAGTTCGCGGTCACGCCCGTCGCGGCGGCGAGGTCGGCATGGCCGACCAGCGTCGGTCCGGTTACGCCGGTCGGATCGGTCCAGCGCCAGATCGCGAACGTGTCGCCGCTGAAGTTGACGTCGTCGGCGACGATGAACACCGTGCCCGGCGCGGACGGCGCGCCGTGCAGCACCATCGGCGTCGGCGTGCCGTTCGCATTGCCGCCGTCGAGCAGATCGTGCGGAACCGGCGCCGTCAGCGGCGCGCCCGCGTACATCTGCGTCTTGTTGATCGCCCAGACGCGGCCGGCAAAACCGGTCGCGCCGATGAAGATGTTGGCGCCCAGGTAGATCGCCTGGTCGCCCACGCCGATGTGCGGGTAGTCGAAGAAGTCGTTGTTCGGATCGGCCACGGTGTTGAACGAATACACGTTCCACGCGCCGGTCGGATCGCCGGTCTGGCTGACCGCGATGCAGTTGTTCGGCGCGGCATCGTAGTTGATGATCCAGCGATCGGCGCCTTCGTCGTATTCGACCGATGGATCGAAGCTGCCGTTGCAGTTGGCGATGCCGAAGAACGTGTCGGACAACACCGGCCCGTTGAGCAGCGCACCCTGCTTGCTGTAGATGCCGATCGAGGTGTTGACGGTGGCGATGACGTGGTTCAGGCCGGCGGCCATGTGCGTGTCGGGCGGCACCGAGGCGCTGTTGCCGCAGCACTGGCTGATGTCGGGGCCTTCGAATCCGCTCAGCACGTTCAGCACGTCGGTCGCGCTTGCGGCTTGAATGCCCTGCGGGCGCTGCTTCGAGGAAACCTCGCGCAGCTGCTGCACGTGCGCGGCGCGCACCGGCTGCTGCAGCGCCTTGGCGCGCCGCGCGTCGGCTTCGGCTGCGCTGATCTGCGAGCGCTCGCGCAGCTCGTCGTCGCCGCGCTCGGCCTTGCCGGGGCGCTGCGCGGTCTGGGCCGTGGCAGGCTTGGCCACCGGCAGGTTGCGGAACGTGACCACGTGCGGCGCGATCATGCCGGTGCTCTGCGCCGGCGGATTCGGCACGCGTCCCTCATACGAAACCGGACGCAGTCCCTCGTGCTCGGCGCGCTTGCCGTGTCCTTCGGATCCAGTCTGGTGGGCAACAATGCCCGCGATACCTGCTGCCGCGACTGCCGCGGCGCCCAATGCAGCCCAACGTTTCATGGTGACTCCCCATTCTTGTGAACGAAACCAACCGTTTCGTTGCAAGGCAACGAATCGAGCATTCACCCCCTGAAGACGCAGCAGAAGCTACTGCGCGGGGCGTAGGGTCGCTCAGTTTGTTGTCGGGCGCAAGTCTGAGGTCGCACGCGGCAGTCGGAGATTGGTCGAGACAACCGGTCTGAGTTGCCTGTGCAGAGGCATGGAAACGTTTGCAGGAGAAATGTGCGCGGAGTACCGCGCAAGAGCCAACGTCCCTTGAGCAGCAGGCGCCCCTTGTGCGCGCCAAACGACAACACCGCGCATTGCCTGACGCCCGGCAGATAGCCTATTCGAACCCGCTGCAATAGATATTTTCGAACGAATTCGGAATTGCAGCGCCCGCAGGCACCACTGACAGGGCGAACTCGTATTGAGACGAGCTCGCGACGGATAAATCTGGATTGGTGTAGTAAATCTGCGGTTGAATTGAACCTGCATCGATCTTGAATGCGATGATTTGGCTACTGCCAGAGAAAGCAAGCCCAGCCTCTATTGGAGCTTCCTGCGGGTACCAGATGCCAGTGAGATCGAGTTCGTTTGATGCCGGCTGGGTGTAACTTGCGCCTGACACATACGTCGGAACCACTGTACCTCCGTCAGCGCCTACGATTCGCAGTGAAAGGACGCCCGACGATTCGCCGTACCAAGCCAATTGAAACGACCCGTTTGGCGCGCCAATATCAATGAAGTTTCCAATTCCCTGCATGTAGGGAACAGCTTGTCCCACTTGCGCAACCGGGATAGTCGCGCCGCATGCGCAAGCGTCAAGTGTCAACAGCGCAAGCACAGGCAAGAGCAGCCAGCACGCAACCCGTTTGCGCGCACGAAACACATCGCTGCTCATGAATTTCATGGATGCGTCCGCACGCAGTCTTTCATCATGGCGCCGTCCACTTCGCCAGCCACGCATTCACCGTGTCGTGCCACTGGATGCTGTTGGCCGGCTTGAGCACCCAGTGGTTCTCGTCCGGGAACGTCAGGAATTCGCTCGGGATGCCGCGCCGCTGCAGCGCGGTAAACGCGGCCAGGCCCTGCTCGAGCGGAATGCGGAAGTCGTTCGCGCTGTGCACGACCAGCATCGGCACGCGCCAGTCCTTGACGTGGTTGACCGGGTTGAACTTCTCGTAGTTTTCCGGGTGCTCCCACGGCGTGCCCCTGTTCTCCCATTCGGAGAACCACAGCTCCTCGGTCGAGTAGCCCATCATGCGGTTGTCGAACACGCCGTCGTGATCGACGAAGCACTTCCACGGCTGGTTCCAGTTGCCGGCCATCCAGTAGATCATGTAGCCGCCGTACGACGCGCCGAGCGCGCAGGCGCGGTTGCCGTCGAGAAAAGTATACTTTTCCAGCGCCGCGGCCCAGCCTTTCTTCAGGTCCTCGAGCGGCTTGCCGCCCCAGTCGCCGGAAATCGCATCCGTGAACGCCTGTCCGTAGCCGGTCGAGCCATGGAAGTTCACCGCGACTACCGCGAAACCGTGGCCGGCATAGGTCTGCGGATTCCAGCGGTAGTGGAACTCGTTCGTCATCGAGCCCTGCGGGCCGCCGTGCACGATGAATGCAACCGGATACTTCTTGCCTTCCTGGTAGCCGACCGGCTTGACCACGTAGCCCTGCACGCTGTCGTTGTTGGCGCCCTTGAACGTGAAGAACTCGAAGTCGCCCATGTGCGCGTTCGCCAGGCGCTCCTCGTTCACATGCGTCAGCTGCTGCGTCGTGCCGCCGGCGATGCGGAACAGGTCCGCCGGCGCCTTCAGGTTGCTCGACACGACCACGATGCGATCGCCGACCACGCTGAAGCCCTCGACCTGGCCCGCGCCGCTCAGGCGCGTCGCCTTGCCGCTGCCGATGTCGATCGAGAACAACGCGTGGTCGCCGTTGTCGTCGGTCGTGGTGTACAGCGTCTTGCCGTTTTTCGACAGCGTCAGGCCGCCGGCCGAACGGTCCCATTGCGGATCGAGCTCACGCGTCTTGCCGCTGGCCAGGTCCAGCGCCATTACGCCGAAACGATCGGCCTCGAAACCGGGTCGCTTCATGGCAAGGTAGTACAGCGTCTTGCCGTCCGCCGACGGCAGCGGCGCGGTGTCCCAGGCGGGATTGGACGCGGTCAGGTTGCGCGGCGCGGCCGAGCCGTCGGACGGCACCGCGTAGATGTCGAAGTTCGTCGACCACGGCTCGCTGTTGCCCGCGATGCGCACGGAAAAGTACACGGTCTTGCCATCCGGCGAAAACGCGTATTCGCCTTCGTCGCCGAACGGCTTGGACGGCACGTCGCCGTCGATGCCGCGCGTCAGCAGGCGCGGCATCGGCACGACCGAGCCGCTGTTCTTCTGCATGTCGATGTCGGCGATGAACAGCTGCGAGCGCAGGCCGTCGGACCATGAGTCCCAATGCCGCACGAACAGGCGATCGTAGAGGCGGCCGCTGCCGGACGCGTGCTCGGGCTCGCCCGGAGCCGGATCGGGCTTTTTCGTGCACAGCTTCTCGGCGCACTCCGGCAGCACGTCGATCGACAGCAGCATGTGCTTGCCGTCGGGCGAGATGCGGAAATTGTTGATGTCGACGGCGTACGGCGCGACGGTTTCGGGAGCGGCAGCGGCCGCGGCGTCGGCGCGCTTGCGCAACAGCTGCGTGACCTTGCTGCCTTTGAGTTTCGCCAAGAAGTATACATATTGCCCGTCCGGCGACCAGCGCGCGCCGGAACCGGGCGTGGCGAACTCGCGCGGCTGCGCATCCTTCGCCTCGAGGCTGAGCAGCCACACGCCGGTCACATTGCGGTTCGGCTCGCGCTGCTGGAACGTGACCCATTTGCCGTCCGGCGAAACCTGCGGATCGCTCAGGCGCTTCATCATCACCATGTCGCGCACGTCGAACGGATGCGGCGGCAGGCCGTGTTTCGCCGTAGGAGCGTGCGCGGCGTCGGGCGCCGCGGGTTGCGCGAGCGCCTTGGGCGGATTCGGCGCCACCGGCGTCTGCGCGGGTGCGGGCTGCGCCAGCGCCTTGGGCGGATTCGGCGCTTCGGGCGTGCGCTGCTCGCCCTGGGTCAGCGCCTTGGGCGGATTCGGCGCGAGGCGTTCCTCGGCCGAAACGAAACTGCTGGCGACGAGCATGGCCGCCATCACGGCAACTACGGATTTCATCGATCGACTCCTGCGAAGCATGCTTGCGCGCGGCGTGCGCGCGCGGTTGTCAGACAATCGCCTTGCGGCCGAGCCGCTCGACCCACGCGTACAGCGCGAGGATGACGAGCGCAAACGCGATGCCGCCGATCCACAGCGAGTAGTTCTCGGCAAACGCGTCGCCGACCAGCGCGAGCGGAAAATCCTTGCCGGAGAACGCCACGATCGCGGCGATGATCACGCCGATCAGGCCTTCGCCGACGATCATGCCGGACGCGAGCAGCACGCCGAGCTGCTTGGCGGCCTCCGGCTTCGCGGTGCGCTCGGCGCGCTTGTCGTAGTACCAGCCGGCGAGCGCGCCGACCACCACCATCAGCGTGCTTTGCGTCGGCAAATAGATGCCGAGGCCGACGGCGAGCGGCGACAGGTGCGCGGACTTCGTCGTGCGGCGCAGAACCTCGTCGATCACGATCAGCACGGCACCGATCGCGGCGCCGATCTGGATCAGGCTCCAGTCGATGTTGTTCTGGATCACGCCCTGCGCGAGCGCGGAGATCAGGCCCGCCTGCGGCGCCGGCAGCGGATGCAGCTGGTCCGGACGCGCCGCGCCGGCGAAGCCGTAGGCCTGGTTGAGCAGGTCGAGCACCGGCGGAATGATCGCCGATCCCGCGATCACGCCGATCACCAGCGCCCACTGCTGCTTGGACGGCGTCGCGTCGACCAGCTGGCCGGTCTTCAGATCCTGCAGGTTGTTGTTCGCGATCGTGGCCACCGCGAACACCACGGAGGTGACGAACAGCGCGTACGCGACCAGCGCTCTTTCATCTCCCGCGGGCACGTACGGTTTCACCGCGACGACCAGCAGCAGCGCCGCGCCGATCACCACCAGGATGCCGACGCCGGACAGCGGACTGTTGGATGCGCCGATCAGGCCGGCCATGTAGCCGGTCACCGCGGAGACGAAGAAGCTCATCACCACGCAATAGATCAGGCCGCCGGCAACCAGCGTCCAGAGGTGCTCGCCGAGCTTGCTTTCGATGGCGAAGCTGCCGAGCAGCCACGCGATCGGTATGAAGCACACCAGCATGCTGATGCCGACCACGTTGATCGGAATATCCTGCTCGGTGCGCGGCAGCGCGGCGGCGTTGCCCGCCTTGCGCGCGCGCGATGCGGCGAAAGCGGACGACAGGCCGCTGGCGACCGGCTTGACCAGTTTGGCGAGCGTCCAGATCGCCGCGATGCCGATAGTGCCGGCGCCGACGAAACGGATCTTGGTGTTCCACACGTCGTGCGCGACCTTCGCGGCGTCGCCCGCGACCGCGGCGATCGCCGAGTAGTGCGGCACGCCCCACACCCAGCCGATGCAGGCGCCGACCAGCATCGCCACACCGACCCACAGCCCGACCAGGTGGCCGACCGCGAACAGCGCCATCGACAGGTTGAAGTCGTAGCCGCTGACCGGGCCCTTGTCGCCGCCGAAGCGGAACGACTGCACCACGTCGCTGGCGAACACGCGCGTCGCCACGATGATCGCGAACGCCCCGGCGGCGATCGAGCCCCAGATCACCGACAGCAGGCCGGCGCGGCTCTCGGCGACACCGGACGCGGAGATATCGGCCCCACTACCGACCTTGAGCACTTCGGCGCAGGCCACGCCTTCCGGATACGGCAGATCGGAATTCGTCACCAGCGCGCGGCGCAGCGGGATCGAATACATCACGCCCAGCGAACCGCCGAGCGCGCAGATCAGGAACGAGGTCCAGAACGGAAAGCCCGACCACCAGCCGATCATCACCATGCCCGGCAGCACGAAGATGATGCCGGACAGCGTGCCGGCGGCGGACGCCACG
>Ga0068853_100004678_pt1 | contig 10614 bp, 5 predicted proteins | sample KBSCornC32_FD_65655 | JGI IMG/M metagenome (GOLD analysis project Ga0068853, IMG submission 65655) | Corn rhizosphere microbial communities from Kellogg Biological Station, Michigan, USA - KBS Corn C3-2 | ecosystem: Host-associated > Plants > Roots > Rhizosphere > Soil ... | reverse complement strand
AGCGGCGGGTCGTCGAAGGGTATGCCGCCAATGCCCTCCGAGCCGGCGAGGATGCCTACCAGTAAAAAGAAGATAAGGGTCGGGACACCCCAGCGGCTGGTGGTCTTGCCGCCGAGAATGCTCAGCAGAAGGAGGATGGAGCCAATGAGTATGATGTTCTCGCTGTGTATGTGCATTGCCTAGTCGACCATCTTTAAACAGGTTGGTGAAGGTATCTTTATTCGCTCGCCGGTGGGGCTTATGAGGCCCGTTGTCTTGTTTATTTTGAATACGACGACCTCGTTGCTGTCCTGGTTGGCGACCAATAAATACCCGCCCGTCGGATCAATGGTGAAATTCCTCGGTTCAATGCCCAACGCCTGAGCATACCCGATGGTTCGCAGCGTTCCCTTGTCTTCGTCAATTCCGAAAATGGTGATATTACTCTCTCTTTCCCTGTTAGTCACGTATAGAAAGCGGCCGTCTGCCGATACGTGGATATCGGCGCTGCGGAAGGGGCCCTTTGCGGTATCGGCGTGCGCGGCGATGCGTTGCAGCAGCTGCAGGTGTCCCATGCCGGGGTATTGGCGGTATACGTCTACGCTGCCGCCCAGCTCTTCTACCAGATAGGCATACCTGCCGTTGGGGTGGAAGGCCATGTGCCGCGGCCCGCTGCCGGGAGTGGTGGCGATCTTTTCGATGCTCTGCAGCGGCTGGGACGTCGCGGAATTGAACTGGAAGATATGGATCGAATCTTCGCCGAGGTCCTGTGCGTAGAGGTTACGGTGGTCAGGCGAGAATACCACGGAGTGGACGTGTGACTTTTCCTGCCGGGCCGGGATGATGCTGTGGCCGGTGTGGCGGAAGTTCTGGGCATAGGGCAGCAGGGCTCCGCCGGCGCCGGTAGGGAAGACCGAGAGACTCCCGCCGGTGTAGTTGGCCAGGGCGACCCATCGTCCGCTGCGATGCACGGCCACATAGACGGGGTTCGCGCCCCCCGACGGCTGTTTGTCGATATATTCGAGCCGGCCCGTTGCACGGTCGAGGCGGAAGGCGGTGATGCTGCCTTCTGTCTGGGTGCGGGTGTCCGTGGCGGCGTATACGTGATGTTTGTCGGGGGCGATATCCAGATACGACGGGTTTACCACGCCTTCGGTATGGCTGAGCAGGCTGGCGCGGCCCGTGGAGGCGTCCCAGCGGTATACGTAGATGCCCTTGCTGCCGGTGCTGTCTGCGGGCGGAGCCGGTGTATTGCTGCCCTTGTTGGTATAGGTCCCGACGAGGAGATAGTAAGACTGGGCCGGGGCCGTCGTGATAAAAAATATTCCGAGCAGGCTTAGTAGTATACGCATATATACTATAAAGATAGTGCATTACCGTCCGATATCTTATCGTGCGCTGTCCCCGCCGCAGCTGCAGTCGACGCCTTTCGGGCGAAGGTAATCGAGTGCTTCGATCGCCTTGTCGGTTTTCCTGATGGCGGCTGCATTCTTCGAGTCGTCGGCGTGTATCTTTAGTTTTCCGAATGGAAGCCGCGCAATTGCCGCGTTCATTTCCTCTTTTGTGGTCGTGGAAGGTTCGATGGTCAGGTCCTGTTGCAGACCGATGGTCCAGCGGAGCTTGCCGAATACGACCTGTCCTTTATAGTCGCCCATCACCAGGATATATCCTTCTTCGCCCTGGGGCAGCGGTATCCTGCCGTCTTCGGTGTAGAAGCCATAGCTGTCCGTGGCGTCCTTTAGCAGGCCGCCCCGCTGGAAGGTCCTGAGAGCGGGTATGACGAGCACCGGGTTGATGTCCTGTTTGAATTGCCCTTTTATGGTGACCCTCAGTTCGCTCTCCTGTACTCCCTTTTCGCCCGAGACCAGCAGGTCGATATTGTACCAGCCAAATGTCCCGATCGTGAACTGGTAGTAGACCGCGGGCCGGTCCACTACGTATACCGGTCGTTTGCCGCCGGGATCCAGCGGATGAGACCCCGTGATCGGCTGGCCGTTGGAGTCGATCCAGTTGACATTGACCTGTTTGCCGTTGGCGCCGATCAGGTGGTTTCTTTTCCTTTCGAGGGCCTGGACCGCGCGGTAGTAGACCGCGCAGCTGTCGAAAGACTTTTTGGGGTCTTCGATCGAGTTGCTGTCGAGCCGCTGGCTTTCGTTGCTGATATAGAGCAGCAGTCTGTCGATGTCCGCGTCGGTGAGGTTCGGGAAGGTGTTCATAGGGGTTCGATGATACCATTCGAACAGGCAATGACTATACATGTCGAAGCTGTCTTCGCTGGCAAGCATGAGTTGATTGTTGCGGATAAAATGATATAGCCAGTCTCTCTCCCTTCTTTCCCCGATAAAGGCCAGCGCGGGGCCGGTCAGCTGCTTTTCAAGGCCGTGGCAGGAGGCGCAGTTGGTCGTGAACAGGCTCTTCCCCAGTGCCAGGTTGCGTGTGGATCCGCTGGTGTCCTTCAATGGCTGGGGTTCGGTCCAGTCGATGCCTCCCCTGTCGTCTTCCACGCCCTTGTATAGCTGCATGCTATCGCGGTGGGGCCTTGCCGGTATGGCGACGCTGATCGGCTTCAGGAGTGTGAGTTGTTCGCCTGTGGCGGGCCGGATATCGATCATGCCGCCGCTGCTGAGCGGTCGGCCATTGCTCTGGGTGAAGAGCCCGCCTCTGACCATGTCTTCGATAGTGTAGGCTTCTTTTATCTGCAGTTGAACGGCCCCCTTGCCTTCGATCGCACCGGCGGGTATTTTCAGGATAGCGCCTTTTGCCGTTGTGATCGTAGTGTCTCTGGTCGGGTCGATCGTGATGGTCTGCACCGGTAGTTTGTCAGGACCGATGAGGTTGCTGAGGGCGGCGATCGCGGGGGTGCTGGTCCTGGCGTTGTTTGTCGCGGGGTTGTTTGTACAGGAGAAAAGGAGGAGGGCGGACAGCAGATAAGGAAAGATTTTGGTCAGGAGGTTCATAGATCGTGAATTTGGCCGTGACAAATATACCGGACCCCTGCGTGATGCCGGGTCTTTTTTTTCCTCTTCTCCTGATGAGCCGGACTTGTATTATATTCGGGTATGAGAGTTTTGGTTTGTCTCATAGTGTTTATCGGCGCCGCGCTGGCAGCGGGCGCGCAGGGGCGGGCGCGCGATAGCCTTACGGTGTATTTCGGGTTTGGCCGGCACGGGTTGAGGCAGGGGGAAGCCGCGCGGCTGGACTCGTTCGTTCGCCGCGTAGATCCGGCGACGGATACTGTGTATATATGGGGTTATACGGATACGGTTGGTACGGAGATGTATAACCGGAGTTTGTCTCTTCGCAGGGCCCTGGAGGTACAGGAACATGTCGGGGTGTGGAAAGGAATTTTGGTGACGGCGTTTGGAGAGCGCGAGCAGGTGGAGGGTGGGGATAGTGTGAACCGAAGGGTGGTTGTGATAAGGAGTTATCCGGCGGCTGCGGTGGAGAAAAAGGGCGCGCCGGATTCGCCAGCGGCGGTAGCGAGGGACACAGCAGCGGCGGTAGCGAGGGACACGGCCGGGAAACCCGATTCAGTCGTCACACTCCGCGATATCAACTTCTACGAAGACCAGGCCATATTGACCGAATCATCGCGGATGTTCCTTCCCCGGTACATCCAGCTCCTGCAGCAATACCGTTCGGACTATATCGAGGTCGACGGATACGTCAACTCCACAATGCCCGTAACGGAGCCCGGAGATCCGCTGTTCAAACTGTCCGTCAAACGCGCGAAACTTATTTATGACATACTCATCGACGAAGGGTTTGACCCGTCCCGTCTGAGCTATAAAGGGATGGGTAACGCGAAGTCGAGGTATGCCCATCCGGTGACCGCGGAGGAGATGCACGCCAATATGAGGGTGGAGGTGCTTATCTTTCACAGATCACCGGAGCATTAACCAGGCGACAGGCTGCGGCGCGAACCAGGGCAGCCAAACCCCGCTAAATGCTAAAATGCAAATAAATGTATTTTATACATTTACCTATAGCAATAATAAATATTTAAAAAATTATCCCCTTTTACATTCCTACACAGTTAATTAATACTTAATATTTTAGCCCGATCTGGGGAGCGAAGACGCAATTTCGGCGCAATGCAACCGATTGTTTCTAAACAAAAAAACTATATTTTTAATGAGTCTTTAATACACACTGTTCTGTGACCCAGAACAGGTTTTTTTTAAGAAATTATATAAATGTTCGTTTGACATTTGTAGACATGCTTTGTCGAATCACATTCAAAACGATTGCACATGGGACCAACCATCCTCCTCACGCCGCCGCCTCTTAAAAATTTCCCCTTTTTCCGTTCCAGCTCATAATCCTTCCCCGGGCAACATGAAATCACTTGCTTGACACGGTCGTACAGACCCGTATTTGTCACTTATAACCAAAAAGAAGCTTATGCACCCGCTGCTAAAATCAACACGTATGATTTTAATGGGCCTGGCATTGCTATGTGCCAACGCCCTCCTGGCTCAGGAGCCCATCCGCGTCACCGGCAAGGTCGCGGACAACACCGGCGTCCAACTCAGCGCCGTCACCGTCTCCGTAAAAGGCACCAAAACCGCCGTCACTACCGGTCCGGACGGTTCCTTTAGTATCCTCGTACCCGGTAAGAGTTCCGTCCTCGTCTTCAGCTATATCGGCTATCAGGGACAGGAAACGACCGTCGGCGACCGCACCACTTTCGACGTCCGGCTCACGCAGCTGAACTCCGCCATGAACGAGGTCGTAGTCGTGGGCTACGGCACCCAGAAGAAAAGAGAGATCACCAGCGCCATTACCCGTGTGGATGCAGAGCAGTTCAACAAGGGCAATATCACCGACGTTTCGCAGCTGCTGCAGGGCAAGGTCGCCGGTCTTTCCATCGCCAAACCCGGCGGCGACCCCAACGCGGGCTTTACCATCCGCCTCCGCGGTCTGTCGACCCTCGGCGCCAACACCTCGCCCCTTATCGTCATCGACGGGCAGATCGGCGCCGACATCAACTCCGTCGACCCCAACGACATCGCCAGCATGGACGTACTGAAGGACGGCAGCTCCGCCGCCATCTACGGCACGCGCGGTTCGGCGGGCGTCATCATCATCACCACCAAATCCGGCAGCCGGATGGGACCGCAGGTATCCTACAGCGGATCTGTCACGGCGGAAAAAGGAGCCCGTTTTACCAAGCATATGACCTCCAGCGAATTTCGCGATCTGCTGAAGAACACGGGTGCGGGCACCGACTATGGCGCCAATACCGACTGGAACAAGGAGATCACGCGCACGGCCATCACGCACGCGCACAATCTCTCGCTGTCCGGCGGCGATGGACATACATCTTATAATGTTTCGGTCAACTACCGCAACGGGGAGGGCATCGCCATCACCACCGGCTTCAACCAGCTGAACGGCCGCATCAACCTTCAGCACAAGGCGCTCAATGACCGGCTGGTCTTCAACGTTACGATGAACACCACACGGCGGGTATCGACGGTGGGTTTTGCAAACGCGTTCGAATACGCCACTATCTATAACCCCACGGCCCCGGTGCACGTGCCGGTGGGGAGCATCAACGATATCGCGGGTGGCGGCTGGTTCGAGTTCTCGGCCACGGACTATTCCAACCCCGTCGCCCTGCTGACGCAAAACACCAATACAGTGACGATGAGGAGACAGAACGTCGCCGGCAGCGCCGAATACGAGATCCTGAAAGGTCTGAAATTCCTCGTACGGTATGCCCAGCAGTCGATAAACTCCGACTCCGATAAATATTCCCCGATAAACGCCTACGCCAACCGCGGCTTTGACCCGAATAGCGACAACGGCTACGGCCGGCACGGCTACAAGATCCTGCAGCAGGCCACGGCTTTCAACCAGCTGTATGAGAACACCCTGAGCTACCAGCACAAGTTCAACGACCTGGACCTGGGCGCGATCGCGGGTTACTCCTACCAGTATTTCCAGAACAATGGCAGCTATATCGGCGCGGGCAATTTTGTCACCGACGCGGCCAGCGGCGATGTCTCCGCCGCGCTCGACTACAAGACAGGGCTGGCTACGATCAAAAGCTTCAAGAACGCCAGCAAGCTGGTCGCTTTCTTTGGCCGGGTCACCGCCAACTACAAAAACTTCGCCTTTCTGGCGGCCAGCCTTCGCCGTGAGGGCTCGACCCAGTTCGGTCCCAATAACCGATGGGGTAATTTCCCGGCCGTCAGCGGGGGCCTGGACTTTGCCCGTCTGACAGATATCCCGAAAGTGAATACACTCAAGCTGCGGGCCAGCTATGGCGTCACCGGCAGCCTGCCGCCCTACTCCTATCTGTCTATGCCAACGCTGACCGTCAGCGGGTCCTACTATGCCGGCAATAACCAGTACGGCTTTACCTACGCCGGGAATCAGAATGCAAATCCCAATCTGAAGTGGGAGAAGAAGGCGGAGACGGACATAGGCCTCGACTTCGCCGCTTTTGAGAACCGGCTCAGCGGTTCTGTAGACTATTTCAGGCGCACGACGTCCAACCTGATATTCAATGTAACCGTTCCCTCACCGCCGGCACTCGTGCCAACGGCATGGGAGAATATCGGTACACTCCAGAGCAATGGGTTTGAGTTCCTGATCAACTACGACGTCATCCGGCAGCGGAGGTTCACCTGGACGACGAGCATCAACTACGCCCGGGCTCACGTGGTCCTCAAACACCTCGACCCGACGCTGGCAGGTTCTTATGTCGGCGCTTCCAACCTCGGCAGCCCCGGCCAGGAGGCCACCCAGATAACGAGGGCCATGGAAGGTCAGCCCATCGGCCTTTTCTACCAGGCCGTCTATAAAGGCGTCGACCAGAACGGGAAGTATCTCTTCGATGACGGAAAGGGGAATCCGGTGAATAACAATAACTACAGGACCATCATCGGCAATGGCCTGCCCAGGTATGAGATGGGCTGGACCAATACTTTCAAGTACAGCCGCTTCGATCTGAATATCTTCTTCCGGGGAGCCTTTGGCCACCAGCTGATCAACACCTATCGCGCCTTCTATGAGAACCCTACGGTATCTTCCGTATACAATGTGGTCAACACGAAGTATTACAATCCCAGTGTTAAGGACGCCCAGCTCTTCAGCAGCCTTTTCGTGGAGAAAGCCAGCTTTGTCAAGCTGGACAACGCCACCATCGCCTACACCCTGCCGCTGAAAAAAGAAGGCGGTCCTTCGGGAGGGTTCAGGAGTCTCCGGGTCTTCCTCACCGGCTACAATCTCTTTGTGATCACCGGCTATACCGGCGCCGATCCCGAAGTACGCTATGCCGACCAGAGCGTCAACCCGGCCAATATTCTCGCCCCCGGCATCGACAGAAGAGAGAACTGGGTCCTTACCCGGTCATTCACGTTCGGAGCCAATTTAGGATTCTAATTCTTCAATTCAATCGTGCAAAACATGAAACAATATACTTTCATCCGAATGACTGTCCTGGTTGCGCTGGTCTTTGCCGGATCGTGTACGAAGCTGGATGAGACCAAATACCTCTATGATACGGTCAACGGAGACAATTTCTACAATACGGATGCCGAGCTGAGCTCCGCCGTCGGCGCCGCCTACGCCAACCTTTCGGGCATCGCCAGCAACAATCATTTTATACCCATCAATGAGGTAATGTCGGACGAATGCGTCGTCCCGACCCGTGGTCCGGACTGGGGTGATGGCGGTCGCTGGATACGTCTGACCACGCATACGGTGCAGTCCACGGACCCCGACCCCATCAACGGCTGGAACTTCTGCTACAAGGGCATCAACTCCTGCAACCAGCTGATCGCCACACTCGCCAAGCATACCAACCCCAAGATACCGCAGTATACTGCCGAGCTGAGGGGACTGCGCGCCATCTATTATATGTGGCTGCTGGACTGGTATGGCAACGTGCCGATCAGCATCGACTTCAGCGCCACCACGCCTCCGGGTAACAGTACCCGCGACCAGGTATATGCGCTCGTCGAGTCCGAGCTGCTGGCAGTAGCCTCGACCCTTCCCCACACCGGCCCGGCCAACGAGTCTACCTATGGCCGCGTCAATGCCTATACCTGCTGGGCTGCGCTGGCCAAGCTCTATCTGAATGCCCAGATCTATACAGGGACTCCCCAGTGGGACAAGTGTATCGCCGCCTGCGACACCATTATCAATTCCGGTTTTTATACCCTGACCCCCAGCTATGCCGACAATTTCTCCAAGGATAACAAGGGTGTGCCCGAGACCATCTTCACAATCCCTTACGACCACGTCAACGAGCAGGGCAATAACATGTGTATGATGACCCTGAACGGCCTCAACCAGAATACCTATAACATGAATGCCCAGCCGTGGAATGGGTTCGCCAGCATCCAGGAGTTCTATAACTCATATATCGATCCCAGCCAGAATCCCGGTCCACAGGGGATGGTTGTAGGTACCGATCCGGCCGGTGACAGCGTTACCGGCACGCTGGACAAGCGGCTTTCGAACTTCCTCGTCGGTCCGCAGTACGGCGCCGATGGCAAGCAGCTGTTGGACGGCGGCTATGAAAAGAGCGGCCCGGGTTACGCCGGCGATCCCAATGGCGCCCCCATCGTGTTCACTCCTTATGTCAACGAGCTGCAGCCGACGGCCTGGCGTCAGTCGGGTGCGCGTATCGCCAAGTGGTCCTTCTATTCGGGTATGACCCAAAACCAGGACAACGACTTCGCCATATTCCGCTATGCCGATATCCTGATGACCGCGGCGGAGGCTACGGCGCGAAAGGCTAACAACTGGAACGCCCCCTACACGCTGACGATCATCAACCAGATCAGGACGGTACACGGCGGAGTCGATCCTTTTGCTTCGTTGACACAAGCCGGCTTCCTCGCCGAGCGGGGAAGGGAGATGTTCTTTGAAGGATGGAGAAGACAGGACATGATCCGGTTTGGCACATTTAACAATGCCTGGAGATTCCATCCTGCCGACCCGGCTGACAATCTGGGGCCGCACGGGATCAACCACGTCAATATTCTGCCGCTGCCCGATGCGCAGCTCAATGCCAATAAGAATCTGAAGCAAAATCCCGGATATTAGGTCATGTCATCGGGACGACGACTATATCGCCGGGCCGGGGGGCCGTCAAGGTCAGAAAGTTTAGCAATTATCCCTGGTCCGGCGATATTGGTATGTACCCTATTGCTGGCTGTCGCGTGTACGGGTCCCCGGGCGCGACGGCCGGATACTTTATTCTCCCTGCTGCCTGCGGATTCGACGGGGATCGGATTTGCCAACAATCTCCGGTTCTCCGAAGAGTTCAACATGTACACCTTCCGCAATTTCTACAATGGCGGAGGGGTCGGGGCCGGTGATATCAACAACGACGGGCTGCCCGATCTTTTCTTTTGCAGTAACCAGGGCTCTAACCGGCTTTATCTGAACAAAGGACATTTTCAGTTCGAGGACATTACCGAAAAGGCCGGTGTCGGCAGCGACGGGGTCTGGTCGACGGGGGTGGTGTTTGCGGACGTCAACGGCGACGGGCTTATGGATATCTATGTCTGTAAGTCGGGGGACATGAAAGGCAAACACCGCGCGAACCAGTTGTTCATCAACAACGGTAATCTAACGTTCACCGACAGCGCGGCTGAGTATGGACTGGCCAATACGGGATTGTCAACACATGCCGTCTTCTTCGACTATGACAGGGACGGGGACCTCGACTGCTATCTGCTGAATAATTCCTTCCGGAGCGTCGGCAACTACGATCTGGTCAAAGACCAGCGGAATATCGTCGATTCGCTCGGCGGGAACAAGCTGTATCGCAATGACGGCGGGCATTTCACGGATGTTACGCGGCAGGCGGGCATCTACAGCAGCAGGATCGGTTTTGGGCTGGGTGTCACGATCGCCGACGTCAATAAGGATGGGTGGCCGGATATTTATGTAAGCAATGATTTTTTTGAAAAGGACTATCTGTATGTCAATCAGCGCGACGGTACCTTCCGCGAGGACCTCGAGGGCTGCGTCAACGAGATCAGCATGAACTCGATGGGGGCGGATATAGCAGATATCAACAACGACGGGCTGCCGGATATCTATGTGACGGATATGCTGCCCGGGGCGGAGGATAGAGTAAAGACGAAAACTTCTTTTGAGAACTGGGATAAGTATCAGGCGGATATTGCGGCGGGGTATTATAAGCAATTTGTAAGGAATGTCCTGCAGCTGAATCGGGGATCGGCGCCCGCCGGGGGAGCATCTCATTTCAGCGAGATCAGTCGTCTGGCCGGGGTGCAGGCCACGGACTGGAGCTGGGGGGCGCTTATCGCCGACCTCGACAACGACGGATACAAGGACATCTTTGTGGCCAACGGCATCTATAAGGACCTGACGGACCAGGACTATATCCAGTATATGGCCAATCCCGCGGAGGTCCGCCGGATGATCGGCGAGGGAAAGGGAGTGATCAGCAAACTGGTCAATATGATCCCCTCCACGCCGCTGCCCAATTATGCGTTTCATAACAACGGGGATCTGAAGTTCACGAATATGGCCCGGGAATGGGGGCTCGACCAGCCCGGCTTTTCGAATGGCAGCGCCTATGCCGATCTCGACAATGACGGCAACCTCGACCTCGTGGTCAACAACGTGAATATGCCCGCC
>Ga0068853_100004677_pt1 | contig 10615 bp, 9 predicted proteins | sample KBSCornC32_FD_65655 | JGI IMG/M metagenome (GOLD analysis project Ga0068853, IMG submission 65655) | Corn rhizosphere microbial communities from Kellogg Biological Station, Michigan, USA - KBS Corn C3-2 | ecosystem: Host-associated > Plants > Roots > Rhizosphere > Soil ... | reverse complement strand
GGCGAGCAGCAGATCGCGTCTGCGCATCATAATGAACCCTTCTCTGGCCCGGCCGGACCAACCGCCGGCGGGTGGAAACCCTCGCGGCCATGCCTAGCGTGTTATCAGATCAAGGGAAACTCCCTGCCACATCCACCATCTGGTGGTGGATACGTTTGAGCTAGCGCAGCGCCGTGGCCAGAAACGCGCGCAGCGCGGCCTTCGCCTGTTCGCCGGCGACGCGATTGTACTGCAGGTGCATCCCGAACAGCGCCTTGCCGCCGGCAAAGTTCGGGTCGTCGAACACATGCTCAGCCCCGGGATAGACCGTGAGGGCGACGTTGGGCTGCCCCTTGGCGAGCGTTGCGCACGTCGCGGCCGGCGTGACCGTGTCGGCGGCCCCAACCAGGATCAGGGTGGGGAGCGCCAGACGGGTGCGGCGGAGATTGCCGCAGGGCGGATAGTACGCGGCGACCGCCCGGAACCGCGCGCCGCCGGGCAGCGCGAAGGCGGCGGCGATGCGCGGCACCGCGAGCTTGAGCGCGGTGTCGCCGCCCTGCGAATAGCCGACGGCGCCGATGCGGGCCGTGTCGACGTCCGGCCGGGCGGCGAGGAAGGCGAGGGCGCCATAGGCGTCGGCGACACCCTCGGGGAAATCGACGAGGCAGGTCTGGGTGAGGCCGCGCGTCGAAAAATCGTCGACGTAGAGGGCGACATAGCCCCAGCCCGCCAGCATCGCGCCGATGGCCTTGCGGTCGGACGGAAAGCCGAGGCAGGAGTGGAGCAGCACCACGGCCGGGAACGGCCCCCGGCCCGTGGGGGCGTCGAGGTAGCCCCGGATCGCGCTGGCCGGTTCGGTCGGCGTCGCGGCGCTCGGGAATGTCACCAGCTCGCCGGCCGCCGCCGGCGCAGCGAGTGCGAGCGCAAGGGCCGCGAGCCACAGCCGCGCCACCTGCCGTGTGGATCTCTTCATCGGCGCCATCCTGCCTGCTTCACAGGCCGAACGCCATGGCGTGATCGCCCTGTTCAGCCGCCGCGGTTCCGCGCTAGCCTCCTGCCCGATGACCGCCGGCGGCAAGACCGGCGCACGGCAAGATCGCAGGAGGAGACTCCCATGGCCCGCAAGCTGCAGGTGCTGAGCCCCGCGGACGCCCGGCATTTCGTCGAGAAGGGCTATGTGCGCGTCAAAGGCTGCCTCGATCCGGCGCTGGCGAAGAAATGGACCAGCGAAGCCTACGGACGGCTCGGCTACGACCCGCTCGACCGTTCCACCTGGACCAGGGACATCGTCTGGATGGACCGGCACAACATCGCCAAGATCAAGGACATCTCGCCCAAAGGCTGGGCTGCGCTCTGCGACGTCGCCGGCGGCGAGGATCGCATCGACCACAAGGTGATGGAGATCGAGTCCAAGCACTTCACCACCATCGACTCGACCGAATGGTCCGACGCCTTCGTCGTCAATTTCCGCCGCGGCGCCGACGAGCCGTGGGTGAAGCCCTCGCCGGCCTCCGGCGGCTGGCACAAGGACGGCAGCTTCTTCCGCCACTTCCTCGACAGCCGCGAGCAGGGGCTGCTGACCATCGTCTACTGGTCCGACGTGCGCCACCAGGGCGGCGGCACCTTCATTGCGCCCGACTCGATCAAGGTCGTGGCGCGTTATCTCGCCGACCATCCCGAGGGCATCGATCCCAAGGCCGGCTTCGGGCACCTGATCAACGAGTGCCGCGAGTTCGAGGAGATCACCGGCGAAACCGGCGACTTCATCATCCTCCATCCGTTCATGCTGCACGCCTCGTCCAACAACCATTCGGGCACGGTGCGCTTCATGACCAATCCGCCGGTGGTGCTGAAAGAGCCGATGAATCTCAACCGCGCCGATCCCGCCGATTTTTCGCTGATCGAGCGGGCGACGCTCCATGCGCTGGGCAAGGAGCGCTACGACTTCCGCCCGACCGCCCCGCGCGTCGAGGATTGGCGGGTGATCGGCTGAGCGTTACGCCGCCGCGGTCGAAACGCCGTCGCCATCGGCCTGGAACATAGTTCGATCCCCGCACGGATCGGGTGTAGGCTGAGGTGCTGGCGGACCCGACGCCGAGCTTCAGGAGAAGCGAGCATGAACCCGATCACAGCCTTCCTTTTTGCCGTCATCGTTCTCGTTGGAATTGCGGCGGGTTGGTTCGTCAGCCCATTCCTGGGCGTGCCGATCATTATCGTGGCGGTCCTCGTCGGGCTTTCGCTCAAGATGGCCAACACCTGGCAACGCTTCGTCATCCTGCGGGCCGGCAACCTGCAGGGTGTGAAGGGCCCCGGGCTGTTCTGGATCATTCCGATCATCGACAGCGTCGTTGCCGTGATCGATGAGCGCATCCAGACGACGTCGTTCAATGCCGAGCGGGCGCTGACCATGGATACCGTGCCGGTCGATGTGGACGCCATCATCTTCTGGCGGGTGCACAACTCGGAAATGGCGGCGTTGAAGATTACCGACTACCGGCAGGCGATCGACCGGGTTGCCCAGACCTCGCTGCGCGAGATGATCGGCTCGTCGATGCTGGCGAATTTGTTGTCCGACCGGCAGGCGGCCGACCAGCGGCTGGGTGCGGAGATCGGCAGGAAGACCGCGCCCTGGGGGATCACGGTCGGCTCGGTGGAGATTCGCGACGTGGCGATTCCGGTGGCGCTTCAGGATGCCATGTCCCGGCAGGCGCAGGCGGAGCGTGAAAAGCAGGCGCGGGTCATCCTCGGATCGGCCGAGCAGGAGGTTGCCGGGCGGTTCGTCGAGGCCGCCAAAACCTATGCCGATCATCCGGTCGCGCTGCAGTTGCGCGCCATGAACATCATCTACGAAACGACCAAGGAGCGCGGGGCGACGATCCTGATTCCGAGCGCCATGGTCGACAGCCTGAATCCGGCGTCGGCGCTGGTTCTGGCGAATCTGGGAACCCTGCCGCAGGGCAAACCCGGGTAACGGCCTCAGGCCGGGCTCCCCGGATGCCGCCAGATGGTTTCCTGCTGCAGGTCCTTGTCCTGGACGATCACCTCGGTCTCGCGGTGATCGGTGGCGCGGGCTTCTTCGATGGCGGCGGCGATCGCCTCGTCGCGCGTCTTGAACGGCGCGGTGATGGCGCCGCGGTGGGTGAATTGCCAGGAGTGGTCGCGCTCGTAGACGATGAAATGCTCGGTCATCGGGTCCTCGTTCGCCGTCAACGCATGGGCCGCGCCCGGCGTTGCCTCGGGCGGAACGAGACTACGGCGATCGACGCCAGGTGAGAAGCCCGCTGAGGATCGCGTCGAGCCCGGTCTCGAATGCCGCATCGATGCCGCCGCCGAGGCGAAACGCCTGCGACAGCTCCATCGACACGAAGCCGTGCAGGAACGGCGTCAGCACCCGCGCCGCGGCCAGCGCCTTGTCCTCGCCGACGAGCGCCACGAAGCCGGGGAGGCATGGCGCCAGCGCCGCCCCCCGCACCGCGGCGCCCTCTGCGGTCTGGCTCGCCCGCGGATCGAACATCAGCGCATAGCCATTGGGGTTGGCCTTGGCAAAGGCGCGATAGGCGCGGCCCTGTGCCGAAAGACCCTCGAGCGGTTTCTTGATGAGCCGCGATGGCGTCGCGGCGGCCTCGAGCTCGCGCCGGAGCGCGGCCCAGAGAGCGAGCTCCACCCGGTCGAGCAATGCGGCGCGACTGGCGAAGCGCGAGAACAGCGATGGTGTCCGCACGCCGACGGCGTCGGCGATCTCGGCCATGCTGAACCCGTCGCGGCCCTGGGCTTCGAGCAACGCGCGGGTGGCGTCGATGATCTCGGCGTCGGAGGTCTTGGGGCGGGCGGGCATGCCGGCAAGTATTAGCCGTGGTGCGGCGCCGGCGCGATGCGGTTCCGCAGCTTGTGGACAGGCACGAAGGCTAATGATAATAGCCTTCGTCGCTGACCCGGCCCTGTCCGGCAAAGCCATGCTGGGAGAACGCCGTGCAGTTCCTGATTGCCTTGTTCCTGTTCGTCGTCGTCTGCGGCGTCATCGATGCCCGCATCACGTGGCCGAAGGCCCGCAAGGGGAGCGACCGATGATCGCCGGACATTTCGGCCTTGCCGCCGCGGTGAAGGCCAGGGAACGCTCGGCGCCGCTCTGGGCGCTGATGCTCGCGACGGCCTGGCTCGACGTCGTGTTCGTGCCGCTGTTCCTGACCCATGTCGAAACCGTCGAGCCGGCGCCGGGCGCGACCACCAGCTATGGCGGCGGCATCATCCACGCCGACTATACGCATTCGCTGGTCGGCGCGGTGGTGCTCTCGGCGGTGCTCGGCGCCGCCGGCTGGGCCATCTGGAACCGCCGCGTCGGCATCGTGCTCGGGCTGGTCGCCTTCTCGCACTGGATCCTCGACCTCGTGGTGCACCGCATGGATTTGCCGATCCTGCCCGGCAACGCCCTGGGCTGGCCGCGGCTCGGCTTCGGGCTGTGGCGATTGCCCGATGTATCGGGCGTGGTGGAACTGCTGCTGGTGGTGGGCGGCGCCTGGCTTTACTGGCGGGCGGCGCGGGACACCGGGCGGGCCAACGATCGCGGCAACCGCTGGGCCGACATTTCGACCGGCGTGCTGGTGCTCTCGGGCCTGATCGTGCTCGGGCTCGATTTCACCGGCATCCTCGGATAGGAGCGTTGTGCTGCGATTTCGGGGGAACGGAAGGCGGCGCGAAGCTCCCCTCCCATCCTGATATGTAGCGCGCAAGGGGCTTGCTTCAAGCCCCGCACCATCCGGTAAACCGCGCCTCCCATTCAACGAGCGCGGAGGGTTTTCGGATGATCCAACATCAGGTGGTGATCGCCGGCGGTGGGCCGACGGGCATGATGCTGTCGGCGGAGCTGAAGCTGGCCGGGATCGATGTCGCGATCGTCGAGCGGCGGCTGACGCCGGACATCGACGGCTCGCGCGCGGGAGGGCTGCATGCGCGCACCCTCGAGCTGCTCGACCAGCGCGGCGTGGTCGAGCGCTTCCTCGATGCCGGCTACACCGCGCAGGTCCATGGCTTCGGCACGGTGCACTTCGACATCGGCGATTTCCCGACGCGCCATCCCTATGGCCTGGCGCTCTGGCAGAAATACATCGAGCGCCTGCTGGCCGACTGGATCGGTGAGCTCGGCGTATCGGTCTATCGCGGCCGCGAGATTACCGGGTTCCGGCAGGACGAAGCAGGCATCGACCTGCACCTGAGCGACGGCGAGCCGGTGCGCGCGGATTATCTGTGCGGTTGCGACGGCGGGCGCAGCGTCATCCGGCGGGCGGCCGGCATCGCGTTCGAGGGCTGGGAGCCGACCATCAGCCACCTGATCGCCGAGGTGGAGGTCGGCACCGAGGCGATCGAATGGGGCGTGCGTCACGATGCCCGCGGCATACACGGGCTGAGCCGGGTGGCCTACGAGATCCGCGACGGCAAGGTGATCTATGGCGACAGCGGCCCGGTGCGCGTGATGCTGACCGAGAAGACGATCGAGCACGACGGCGAGCCGAGCTTCGACGATCTGCGCGCGCGCCTCGTCGAAATCTACGGCACGGATTTCGGCGTCCACAGCCCGATCTGGATTTCGCGCTTCACCGACGCGGCGCGGCAGGCGGCGCAGTATCGCAAGGACCGCGTGCTGCTCGCGGGCGATGCGGCGCACATCCATTATCCGGCGGGCGGCAAGGGCCTCAACATGGGCATGCAGGATGCCGTGAATCTCGGCTGGAAGCTGGCGCTGGTGGCGAAGGGCGCGGCGCCCGCGAGCCTGCTCGACAGCTACCAGGCCGAACGGCATCCCGTCGCCGCACAGGTGCTGCAGGATACCATGGCGCATGTCGCCTTCATGCGCCCCGATCCGCGCAGCAAGGCCCTCGCCGGCCTCGCCTCCGAGCTGCTGCAGACGGAGGACTCGCGAAAGCGCTTCGGCGCGCGCATGGCCGAGCTCGACATCGCCTACGAGCCCGGCGCCGGACACCCGCTGCTCGGCCGCCGCATGCCGGACCTCGACCTCATGACCGGCGACGGTCCGGTGCGCGTCTATGCACTGCTGCACAAGGCTCGGCCGGTGCTGCTGAACTTCGGCGAGCCGGGCACCCTCGGCGCCGCCGGCTGGACCGATCGCGTGCCGCTGGTGGACGCGGTCTATGACGGCGTCTGGGAGCTGCCGGCGCTCGGCGAGGTGACGGCGCCGGGCGCGGTGCTCGTGCGGCCCGACGGCCACGCTGCATGGGTCGGCGCGGGCACGGCCGACGGGCTGGCCGAGGCGCTGGCCAATTGGTTCGGGCCCGCGGCCGACTGAAGCGCCGTTACACTATCGCTTCAGCAGCTCGCGGGAGGCGCCGTGCGGCGCCTCCCAGCCCCGTCGCGCCAGCTCGGGCCGGTCCGATGCGGCTTGCGGATAACCGACGCACAGATACGCCGTGAAGCTCCAGCCGGGATCGACCGCGAGGTCGGCGCGCAGGGCGTCGGGATCGAGGATCGACACCCAGCCGACGCCGATATTGGCGCTGCGGGCGGCGAGCCAGAAATTCTGGATCGCCATCACGGTGGAGTAGGCGAGGGTCTCGGGCATGGTCTTGCGGCCGAGCCCGTGGCCGATCTGCGTGCCGGCATCGGTGAACACCGCGAGCTGCACCGGCGCGTCGCGCAGGCCGGCGAGCTTCAGCGACGCATAGAGTTTGGCGCGCTCGCCCTGATAGTCGCCCAGCGCCTCGGCATTGGCGCCCTCGAAATTGGCGCGGACCGCCTCGCGTGCCGCCGCGCTCTCGACCAGCACGAAGCGCCAGGGCTGGCTGTAGCCCACCGACGGCGCGAGGCACGCCGCATCGAGCAGCCGATCGAGCAAGTCGGGAGCAATCGGATCGGGGCGGAAGTGCCGGACATCGCGGCGCCAGCGCAGCAGGGTGGTGAACGCCGCGGCGAAGGCGTCGTCGAAAGTGGGTTCGGCAGGGGCTGTCACGGTCAATGGCTACTCGGTTGCGGCGCCGGCGGAGTTCTAGCGGCCCTCCCGCGGAAGTCCACGCTGCATTGCGTCGAGCGTCGTCGCCCGCCCGAACGCACCGGCGGCGGCCCGCCGCAAGAGGTTGACCGGATGTTAAGGCGCGGCCGTTCAAAGGCCCAAACACGCGATTGTGTCCCATCCGCGGACGGGAGCGGCCGCCTGTTATCAGGGTATTTACTACGACAACCTACTTTATTCGTGGTTCGTTGGGGGAAGCACCTTGCGTCGCAGCACTCTTGCCTATGCCTCGATCGTCATTGTCGGGCTCGTTGCCGCCGCTGGAGCCGGCGCCTACTGGCTGCAGCAATACGACAGCCAGAAGCTGCGCTACATCAGCGACCAGACCGACAAGACGGCCGTGCTCGCCAAGGGCGTCGAAACCGCCTTCGCGACGATCTACCAGAACATCCGCACGCTCTCGCTGCTGCCCAGCATCCGCACCATCGACCGGCACGGCACCAATCTGTCGGACGAAGCTAAAACGACGATCCAGCAGGTCTACAACAACCTCGCCGACAACGTCGCCGTCTCGGAAGTCTATATCCTGCCGGCCAATTTCAATCCGGAGGCGATCGATCCGGGCACCGGGCACCATGAAGCTCCGGCGCTTGCCTTCGACGAGCTGATCACCGGCTCGGAAAGCGCCTCGTCCGGCGTTGCAGACTCCGGCCCGGTCATTCCGCCGGAGCACGATTTCGACGGCATTCCCGACCAGGCGGGCATCCCGCAGGTCGAGATCGAGGAATACCGGCTGCTCAAAAAGCAGATCGACTGGTACAAGCAGAACGACCCCACTGCCGCTTCGATCAAGGGCCTCGCCGTCCCGGTCGTCGCCGGACCGGAGGTGATCACCTGCGACAATAGCGTGTACGACACGACGCATATCGACCAGGACCGCCGCGGCCTGGTCCAGACCGTGCCGGTTTATGGCACCGACGGCCAGCTTTCCGGCGCGGTCGCCGCGATCATGCGCTCCGATGCCTATCGCGACCTGCTGCCGGACACCGATTTCGCCTTGGTCAACACCACCTATGGCTACGTGGTGGGCTCGGCCAAGGGCGGCCAGCAGGATGCGTCGGCCGATGCCGTAAAGGCGGCCAGGCCCGACCCGGCCCTGATCTATTCGCAGGCCGTGCCGTTGCACACCGCCGATGCGCAGAGCACCTGGATGCTGTGGGCCGGCCAGCCCAACAGCGCCTTCGACAACAGCGCCGACGTGGTCAACCTGAAGATGGCGGCCATCGGCAGCGAGGCGGCGATCCTGCTGCTGGTGCTCGCCGGCATCGTCGTGACGGCGCTGGTACAGCGCAACCAGGATGCGTCGCGCCGCGCCGCGAGCGAGCTCGAGGCCAAGGTGGTCGAGCGGACCGAGGAGAGCCGGCAGCACGCCGCGAGCGCGCAGCGCTCGAGCGACGTCAACGTCGCCCGCATGGGCCAGACGAGCCAGGTCAATGCAAAGATCTCGGAACTGGTCGAGCGCGCCATCCAGGGCGATTTCTCCGCCCGCGTCTCGACCGACGGACTGAGCGACCAGGGCCTCGTCGAGCTCGTCGAGCGCGTGAACCAGCTCGTCGGCGGCTTCGATCATGGTCTCGAGCAGATGCGCGCGGCCCTCTCGGCGCTGGCCGATGCCGACCTCACCGCGCGGATGGAGGGCGAACATCAGGGCGCGTTCGAGAACCTCCAGGGCAATTTCAACACGCTCGGCGAACGGCTGTCGGCGATCATCGTCAGTATCCGTTCGGCCTCCGGAACCCTGAAGACCGCAACCGGCGAGGTGCTCTCGGGCGCCGACGAGCTGGCGGAGCGGACGGCGCGCCAGGCCGCCTCGGTCGAAGAGACGACGGCGACGATCGAGCTGCTGTCGCGCTCCGTGCAGGAGGTGGCCGAGCAGGCATCGGTCGCCAACACGCGCTCGGCGGCGGCGTCGGACGCGGTGGCGCATGTGACCGCCACGATCCAGGAATCCAACACGGCCATGGGCCGCATCACCGACGCCTCGACCAAGATCTCCAACATCATCGGGCTGATCGACGATATTGCCTTCCAGACCAACCTCCTGGCGCTCAACGCCTCGGTCGAGGCGGCGCGGGCCGGCGAAGCGGGCAAGGGTTTCGCGGTGGTCGCCGTCGAAGTGCGGCGCCTGGCGCAGTCCGCGGCGCAGGCCTCGTCGGAGGTCAAGGGGCTGATCCAGAACGCGGTCTCCGAGGTCGCCGCGGGCGGCCGGCTGGTCGGTGCGGCGACCGGCGAACTCGCCGCCGTCCTCGATGCGGTCCGGCAGAGCAGCGTTCTGGTGCAATCGATCGCCCAGGCGACGAGCAGCCAGGCCGGTTCGCTGACCGAGGTCGCGAGCGCCGTCCGCGACATCGACGATGTGACGCAGCGCAATGCGACGCTCGTCGAGCAGACGAAATCGGCCGTCCAGCAGGTGCAGTCGCAGGCCGCGGCGCTCGACCAGATCGTCGATCAGTTCCATGTCGCCGCCGCCACGCCACGGGATCGCCGCAGCGACCGGCCGGTGCGCCGCCGCGCGGCGGCGTAGTCGGCCGGTCAGCCGACGTCCCGCAGGGCGGCTGCAACGCCGCTGAGCTGCGTCATCGGGATCGTGATGACGCACACCAGCCCGGTGGTCCGGAACTCGAGGCTGGTCACCGCCTTCAGCGGCACGCGCAGCGGCCGCGCCGGCAGAAGCCGTTCCGGATCGAGCAGATGCCGGCGGCTCTCGCCGGCTAGAAGACCGTCGCGGCGAGGAAATCGTTGCGGAACTTGCCCGTAGGGTCGTAGCGGCCGGCCAGGGCCCGGAAGTCGCCGAGGCGGCTCCAGCGTGTCGCGATCTCGGCCTTGGGCATGGTGAAGAGCTTGCCCCAGTGCGGCCGCACGCCGAACGGCCTGAGCGCCGCCTCGATCACCGGCAGCACCTGCTGCACGGCCGGCCAGTCCGGGTGCCAGGTGAAGTGGAAGGCGAGGCAGTCCTGGCGGTAGGCCGAGCTCAGCCACAGCTCGTCGGCGGCGATGGTGCGCAATTCGCCCACCATCAGGTGCCCGGCGAAGCGGTCCTGCACCGCATGCAGCGCCTGCAGCGCCGCGGGCCCGTCCTTGCGCGGGACGAAATACTCCGACTGCAGCTCGGCCCCGTTGCTCGGAGTGAACTCCAGCTTGAAGTGCGGCAGCCGCAGGTGCCACGGACCCACGGCGCCCAGTTGTTCGGTGGTCGGCGCCGCATCCATCCCGGTGATCGGATGGTAGCCGACGGCCGCGGCGCGCGCCCCGAACAGCTCGCCGCTCTGCGCCGGCGCCGTCGACCGCGCCTTGAGCCAGACATGCGCGATGGTGTCGCCGCGCCAGTGCGTGAAGGCGCTGACCGAGTAGGCGCTGCCGGTGATCGCCTCGAAATTCTCGACATAGGTCGTAAACGGCATGTCGAGATAGACGTTCTGGCGGACCTCGAAATGGGGTTCGAGATCGAGCGTGATGGAGGTGACGACGCCCAGTGCGCCGAGATTGACCACGGCGCCGTCGAACTCCGCATCGCTGCGGCTGAGCTGCACGATGTCGCCCGTGGCGGTCACCAGCTCGAGCCCGGCGACCGCGCCCGCGAGGTTGCGGTTGGCGTTGCCCGAGCCGTGCGTCGCGGTG
>Ga0068853_100004676_pt1 | contig 10615 bp, 6 predicted proteins | sample KBSCornC32_FD_65655 | JGI IMG/M metagenome (GOLD analysis project Ga0068853, IMG submission 65655) | Corn rhizosphere microbial communities from Kellogg Biological Station, Michigan, USA - KBS Corn C3-2 | ecosystem: Host-associated > Plants > Roots > Rhizosphere > Soil ... | reverse complement strand
GGATAGCCGGTCAGGAAGGCCGGAAAGGAATTCCCGAAATCGACCTCGTTGGCGATGCCCCAGCTTATGACGGACGGATGATTGCCATTCTGTCGTACCAGTTCACGCAATTGCTGCCGCGCATCGTCGATCAGCGCAGGGCGAGGATCGAGTTCGCCGCGCCGGGTCCAGACTGTGACCAGCGGTATCTCGTCCCACAGGAGAAGGCCGTAACGGTCGGCCAGATCGTGAATCGCCTGGCCGTGCTGATAATGGGTCAACCGGATCGTATTAACGCCCATTTCGCGCATGATGGCAACATCCTGGGCGACGTCGTCCGGGTTGATCGCCCAGCCTTTGCCTTCGCGATCCTGGTGATAGCCGACGCCGTGCAGCGTCAGGTGACGTCCGTTGAGAAACAGGCCACGGTCCGGATCGATGCTGATCGTGCGGATGCCGAACGGCTGGGCGAGGCGGTCCAGCACGCGCCCGCGTGCGTCGGACAGCGTCACCGCCAGCTCATACAGATATGGATCGTCCACACCCTGCCACAAATGGGGGGATGCAACGTCGAGCTCCAGGCGCAGTTCGCTCGTCTCCGCAGCGGCAGTCAACTTGCGACTCGCCGTGGCGACCGCGCGGCCCGTTGCATCGAGCAAAGTCGCGGTGACCAGGGCGGCCGTGCGCCTGCCCGTGTCGTTGGCGACGCGCGTCCGCACCTCCAGCTTGGCCGCGCGGGCGTCCGCGCTCCCGGTGGCGACATAAACGCCAGGGCCTCCATGATCCGCCAGATCGAAATGGAGCGGGTCGGTAACGACCATCCTAACCGGACGATAGAGGCCGCCATGTACGAAAAAATCCCCGGCCAGTGGCAATATGTCGGCGGTCGTTCCGCCCGCGCTGGGCGCGCTGTTGTCGGTGCGCACGACCAGCAGATTATCCGCGCCGGGTCGCAGCGCCTCGGTCGCGTCGAAGCGGAAGCGGGAAAAGGGGCCGGCATGATCGCCGAGCTTGCGGCCATTCAACCATATGCTGGCAACGCGGCTGGCAGCATCGAACTCCAGCCACACGCGCCTGCCAGCGACCCTGGGCGCTGCGAAGCGCAAGCGATACCAGCCGACACCTTGCGTCTTGTCGACCGTCTCGGCCCGATGGAGGTGGCTGGCGGGATTGGGCCTGTAATAACCCACCCGGTTCCAGCTGTGCGGCACCTGGACCGATTCCCAACCACTTTCGTTGATCGTCTCGCCAGTCGGCGCGTCCCGCAAGTCGCCAAGGTGGAAACGCCAGCCGTCAGCGAGCGAAACGATCTCCCGCGCCTCGACGCGCGCGGATTGGCCGGCAGAAGCTCCGGCAGGGGCAGCGCAAAGCGCCAGTAGCGTGGTGGCGATTAGCGCCTTGTGAATATAGATCATGCCCGCCTCTCTCCAGTAGGGTCGATCTATCAGGGCCAAACTGGTCTGACCAGTGGGAATGATATAAGATCGTTAAACCCTCGAAGCGGCGCGATAACGCGCACGTGCGGAATCCAGCGATCGGCGGGCATTCTCGATCACCTGTTCTTCGGTGGCGAAGAGAAGGTGGTCCATCACCGCATTCAGATGCGCCCGCATCGCCTGACGCGATTTCACCGGATCCCGGAGTCTTAGCGCGTTCAGTATCGCGCTATGTTCGTCCATCACGGGGCGGACGTTCGCACTGCGTGCTTTCTTGTGGAGAAGCGCACACTCCGGTGATGTCGTGCGGATTTGCCAGAACTGGTCAATCGTCATTGCAACCGCAGCGTTGCGTGTGGCGTGGGCGATGACGAGATGGAAGGCGCGATCCGCTTCCTCCGCAGCCTCGAATGCCAGATCGGGTTGCTCAATCAATTCGATCAGCCGCGCCAGTTCCGCCAATTCCGCGTCGGTAATGTGCAGCGCGGCCAGCGCCGCCGCCTCGCCTTCGAACACCATCCGCGCCTCGGTCAGTTCGAACGCGGTGATAGCGAAGCCCGGCCGGTCGTCACCGTCTCCGGGAAGGCGTCGCACGAACGCTCCCGAACCGACACGTACCTCAACAAATCCCTGCACCTCTAGCGCTATCAGCGCCTCGCGCACCGCAGGCCGACTGACGCCGTGCACGACCGAAAGCTCGCGCTCCGCCGGCAACCTGTCCCCCACCGCATAGTGGCCGGAGGCGAGTTGCTCATGGAGCATTTTAGCAAGTCGCTGGTACAGTCTCTCCCCTCCCGTGGGGACGGGATCGATGGTGGACGAGGAAGGCGGGAATGCAGACGCGGCTGTTGACATCGGACTGACCAATAGCACAACTGCTGGAAAAATCCATATAGCAGCGACGGACAATCGATGTCAGCGATAACGTTAGTAGGCGAAGGAATGGTCGAGTTGTCGTGTGTCGATGAGGCGCGCACCGACTGGCGACTTGGCACGGGCGGGGACACGCTCAACACCGCCATTCATCTTGCTCGCTTCGGCGACGCGGTCCACTATCTGACCGCCTTGGGGGACGATCCGTTTAGCGAAGAGTTGCGCGCGGCCTGGATCGCCGAGGGTATCGACCCTGCCTTGATGCTAACCGCGCCGGGCGCCATGCCCGGTCTATATGCCATCCGCACAGACGCCGCCGGAGAACGCAGCTTTAGCTACTGGCGCGGCGAGAGCGCTGCCCGGCAGGCGTTTGCGCTGCCGGGCAGCGCTGCGGCGCTGGCGGAGGCGGAGCGTTCAGACCTACTCGCATTCTCACTCATCTCGCTCGCCATCCTGCCGGATGCGGGTCGAGAGGCGCTGCTCACCCTTGCAGCGCGAATGAAATCCGCCGGTCGACAGGTCGCCTTCGATGGCAACTACCGTGCCCGGCTCTGGGCCGATGCGAGCGAGGCGCAGGCCTGGCGCGATCGTGCGGTCGGCTGTTGTACCATCGGCCTGCCGACATGGGAGGATGAGCGGATGATTGGGGCCGAGGAATGCGCGCATGCAACCGCAGCCCGCTGGGAGGCGCTGGGCGCGGAGGAAGTCGTGGTCAAACTGGGGGAAGATGGTTGTTTGCTCCCGGGCGGGCACACGATGCCACCACCAGAGAAACTGGCGCCGCGGGACACCAGCGGGGCGGGTGATGCGTTCAACGCGGGCTATCTTCATGCGCGAATGGCGGGCGCTTCGCCCCAAGCAGCGGCCCTTGCCGGCCACCGACTCGCTGGGTGGGTGGTGATGCGGCCCGGCGCGGTGCCGCCGCGGGACGACGCAAGTGTCTACGACTACTGAGTGCGCTGCGCAGGCTGACGCAACATGGTCCACAGCACGACCGCCCCGATCAGGTCAAACACTGCCAGACAGGCGAAAAGCGGATTATACCCCACTGTATCGGCCAAAGCACCGATCACAAGCGAGAAGCTAAGTCCCCCGACCCACGCGGCGGATCCCGCCATACCGCTCGCCGTCGCCACAACATTGTGGTCGAACAAGTCCGCGGCCAATGTCATCAGCGCGCCGGAAAGCATCTGATGCGCAAAGCCACCAACGCAGAACAGCGCGATCGCCGCGCCCGGCGACACGGTAAGCCCGATGCACGCGGGACCGATCATCATCAGCGCACCGGTGGTCACCACGATCTTGCGCGAGGTGATGAGCGACACCCGGCGCCGCATCAACCAGGGCGCATAATAGCCGCCCAGCAGCGAGCCGGCATCCGCCGCCAGGAAAGGCAACCAGGCGAACGCGGCGACGCTGGCGAGGTTCATCCCCTTCACCTCAACGAGGTAAAGCGGGATGAAAAAGCTGAATGTCTGCCAAGCCGGATCAGCCAGGAACCGCGGGATTGCGATGCTCCAGAAGTCGCGCGTCCTGATGACCTCCCGCCAGGTCGCGCGCGCGGCCACATCTTTCGGCGCCGCAGGCCTGCCTGACAGTATCAGCGCGCGTTCGCCGGCAGATATCCCCCTGTGTTCCGCTGGGCCACGATAGGCACCGTACCAGATCGCGGCCCAGATCAGGCCCAGGCCACCCGTGACCACGAACGCCGACTGCCAGCCCCAGATGGCAATGCAAGTGACGACCACAGGCGGGGCGATCATCGCTCCCAGCGAGGATCCGATGTTGAACCAACCGGTCGCCACCGTGCGCTCGCGTGGTGGGAACCATTCTGCGACGGTTTTCAGCCCGGCGGGGATCGCAGCGGCCTCGGTCAAGCCCAGCATCGCCCGAAACATGGCCAGCGAAGGCCAGCCCGTGGCGAAAGCGTGGAAACAGTTGGATAGCGACCAGCCGACCGCGAACAACGCGAAACCGAGACGCAGCCCCAGCATGTCCAAGGTCCAGCCGGCGATAGGTTGCATGACGGTATAGGCTGCCTGGAATGCCCCGACCACCCAGCTATATTCCCGGGTCGTCATGCCGAACGCCACCTTCAGTGTCGGCGCCGCCACCGACAGGGAGGACCGCGCCAGATAGTTAAGGACAGTGCCCACCATAACCAGGCTGATGATCCACCATCTTACCCCTATCCGCATATCCATCACCTCTCCTGTGTGGTAAGGCCAATAGCATCGATGGCGCTTGCAAAGTCAATGAGCCACGGCCTCCAATCCGAATCTTCATTGACGTGATCTGCCAATAATATATATTGGTCTTACCAGATCGTGGAACACGACGCCGGTTCAGGGGAGGTCTATATGCGCTATCCAAGCCTTTTGCTCGCGAGCACGGCATTCGTCATCACGCCGCTCGCGGCACAGGCGCAGGAGGGCAGGATCTCGCCATCCGACACGCCGGCCGGTAGCGCGGGCCGCCCAACCTCTCCGCTGGGCGATCGGCAGGGCTCTAATAATTCCACATCCGATACCGGCGCGCTTGAAGAGATTGTCGTCACCGCGCAGAAGCGCGAGCAAAACCTTCAGGACGTGCCGGTCGCAGTGACGGCGATCACCGCAGACACGCTGGTGAACCGAAATGTCACCACCGTGTCCGACCTGCCCCGGCTGGCCCCGAGCCTGACCGTGACCACGGGCGCGGTGCCCACCAACAATTCGATCAATCTGCGCGGGGTCGGCACAATCGCCGTCTCCACCGCGATCGAACCCTCCGTGGCCGTGATCGTCGACGACGTCGCGCTACTTCAACAAGCGCAGGCCTTTTCTGGCCTGAGCGATGTTGCCCGAATCGAGGTGCTGCGCGGACCGCAAGGCACGCTGTTCGGCAAGAACGCCTCCGCGGGCGCGATCAACATCGTCTCGCAGGGTCCCACTACGACGTTGACCGGTGCCGTTACCGGCGTTGCCACCACCGACGACGAATACAGGGTCGACGCGGTCCTTTCCGGTCCGGTCGCGGACGGCGTGGGCTTCCGCATCAATGGCTTCTACGGTGACCGCGATGGCTTCATTCGCAACGTGTTCGATGGCCGTCGGCTTAACAACGACAAAAGCTACGGAGCACGCGGGCGCCTTGCGGTAAACCTCGCGTCGAACATAACGGTCGATCTGATCGCCGGCCATTCGGTAAGCGAGAGTCGCGGCACTGCGCGCACATTCCGCTTGGCGCCTCCCGGCGCTGCCATCTTCGGTGTTCCTGTTTCGTCGCTTGAAGGAATCGAGCCAGGCAATGACAATTTTCGGACCTCAATCGATGGGCCCTTGTTCAACAAGAGCCGGCAAACGACCGGGTCCGCGCGGGTAACGGTGGACCTGGGCTTCGCCAATCTGATCTCCGTGACAAGCTATCAGGACTGGCGCTTCCGATTCATCGAGGATTTCGACTTTGTGTCGCGCCCGGTTCTGGGTATCCCGGGCGGCATCATCGCGCAGAGCGGCTTCCATGCTCGGCAGTTCACGCAGGAGTTACGACTCGCCTCCAAGGGCGGCGGGCCGTTCAGCTATGTGGCGGGCTTTTACTATGCCGACGGTGACACGGATCGCTCGTTCGACCGCGGGCCTACCGGCCCGGTAGTCGCGCGATGGGATTCTTCAAATAGCAGCAAAAGCTATGCCGCCTTCGGCCAGTTCACCTATGACATCGCCGAGCGGACTCATGTCGATGTCGGCATCCGCGCTAATCTGGAAAAGATCTCGGTCCGGTTCCTGAACCTCGCCATCCCGACGGCGACACCCGCCAATAACGCGACATGCCTGGCCACCTGTCGCGGGTCGGACAAGGATGGGGTGGTGACCTACAAGGTCGCGCTGCGGCAGGACCTGTCGGATCAGGTGATGACCTACGCGTCCTACGCGACCGGCTACAAGGGACAGGGTTACGACATTTCGACCGGCTTCACCCCAACGCGGGCGGCCGTACCCGTCCGCCCTGAAACATCGAAGGCCTATGAACTGGGCTTCAAGGGCCGTTTCCTCGATAACCGGCTGCAGTTGAACGTCGCGGCCTTTTGGACAGACTTTGACGATTTCCAGGCACAGTCGGGCGTTCAGCTGCCCGACAACACCATCCAGGTCTTCCTGAACAATGTCGGCCGATTGCGCACCCGCGGCATTGAGGCCGAGTTTCAGGCGCGACCGATCGAGACGCTGCGGATCGATGGCGGCGTCAGCTATACTGAGGCCACCATCCGCAAGTTCCCCAACGCGCAGTGCTATACGGGCCAGACGGTGGCGCAGGGCTGTTTCGACATCGATGGCGCCGGTCCGTCGACAACTACCGGCCAGAATCTTGCGGGTAAACCGCTCAGTAACGCGCCGCGATGGAAGGCGAATTTGGGCGGGACCTATGAGCTGCTGCTGCCTAACGCGCCGTTCGACGGTTTCATCCAGGCCGACGTGAGCTATCAGAGCGAGGTTCAGTTCGATCTTCTAAACAACCCACTCAACACCTACGGAAGCTACGCTCTAGTGAACGGCAGTATTGGCATCGACCAGAAAGATCGCGGTGGTCTTCGCGTTGCACTGTTCGTGAACAATATATTCGACAAGCATTACGTCGCGGCATTGGCCACAGCATCGGGTGCCACGGTCGGGCAGCTGTCGCAGACTTTCCTTCGTAACTCGCGCCGCTATGGCGGGGTCCGCGTCAGGCTCAGCTTTTAGGTAGCTGGCGTTGGGCGAGCATTTTCCGCCGGAATCCACTTCCAGTCTTCCGAAGGGCGACCGGCGCGGCTGCCCAAGCACCCGCTGCGGAAGAGCCTTGAAACCGAATTAGATGTTTGGTCCCGGCATTTGATGGTGCATTATTCGGCCAGGAATGGAAGGATGCGCCATGGGCCAGGTCAATTTCTTGATCCCCTCTTGTCCCGTTTGCGCGCTGTTTTACAGCTATGGCGCGAGTTTGCCAGGACCTGTTGTCATTCCACTGGTCCGGAGCAGATTCCGATCCGATTGCATCGGCCCGGCCGCTCCAGGTCTTTGGTTTACCGCGTTTTCCAAGTCAGCAGGTGATTCCACCTGCTTGGAAAACGCTCTAAAACAGCGCTCGTGTTGCCTGAGCCATGTTCTTCGCTCGCTCGAGGGGTGGCACCTTGCCCATCAATCCGAGTTGCGGCACCTCCACGCCGATCACCACAGCCGGATCAAGCCATGCGAAAAATTCCCGAAGCGGGAATTCACCGGTCCCCGGCAAGCCGCGTTCCAGCATGTCGGCCTGCAGGTCGATCCCTTCGCTGTCGAGCAAACCGTCACTGACCTGGACCATGCCGATCAGTTTCGGGTTCAGATCGACAAGGCCAGCCATGCCGCCACTGGTCCGCACGAGATGGAGGAGATCGACCACTATTCCGCAGTTGATGCGGGCTGCTTCGCGCACGAAGTCGACCGCGGCGTCCAGATTGGGAATGGAACGGCATGTCGCGAAAAATTCCAGGTTCACCGCGATATCGTGCTCGCGCGCCATGTCGCACAGCCTGCGGAATTTGGCCAGAGCATCGCGCCGGTCGGGATTGTCGTTAACGATCGCGGTCGCGCGGGAGGCGCCCAGTTCCGCCCCGAATTCCAGGGCATCCTTGAAGTGGGCAGGATCTTCCTCCGGCGTGAGGTTGAAGCACTCCAGATTAAGCAGCTTCACGCCGGTTTGCCTGAGCCGTTCGGCTACGGCTTTCCGGAGGCTCCGGTCAGCCACCGCCGGGTCGGTCGGCAATTGCGGGACAGTCGAATAGGCGAACATGCTAACATACTCAAACCCCGCCCCTGCCGCCACGTCTACAAGCGTGCAATCGGTGGCATCCATTACGCCCAGAGGCTCGAGTGACAGTTTTCGCTCCATGTTATGCACCTCTCTTTTATCACCCATCGGATCCGGGAATATGATGTTTGCGGAAACTGCCGACCTGCCCCCATACAGATGCCATCCGCCTGGTCGACCGGTCGCCCGGTCGCCCACGGCGGGTGAGCAGGCTCATAACAAAGGCTATAGAGCTGATCGTCACGCCGTTTCCTGCTGGCTCTGAAGACTTTCATGAAACATCATCAGGCCCACTTCATTCTGGCCGAAGAGAATCTCTTCCTGCGCCCTGGTCTGCATGCCGCGCTGAATCTGGAAGCTGGCCCAATAATCCTCATCCTGAACGAGGTTGGCCACCACATCGAGTATCTCGGCCGATTGCGCGCGCAGCGCCGGATCCCGCGCAATGCTTTTCTTGATACCGTAGACGAGGCGGCTGGTCGAACTGCCTGGCTCCGCGCCCGGCTGGATCACCTGCGCGATGATGGCCGAATCCCAGACCGTGACCATCGTGCCGGGGAACATCAGATATTGGGGATCGATCATGCCATCCTTGAGCGGCTCCCACTGATCCTCGGGTTTGGCGTTCAACTCCTCGATCGATTTGCGGCAGAATGTGATGAGCACATGAGGACCGAACCTGTCGAAGGCGGTGCAGTTGTTGACCATAAAGCGACCGACGCTCTCGCGATGCAGCTGGGCGAAATGATAGGATTCAAGATGCCCTTCAACGACCAGCTTCCAGTTGGCGGCCTTCACGGTACGTGAGCCAATGAGTTCATAGTCGTCGAGGCGGCTGTCGACGCCCATATGATGGTCGGCGCCCGCCATCCAGTCTTCGGGATCGAAGCCGATGTTCGGGGTCAGCACGACGAATATCAGACCACACCGTTCCGCTACCGCAATTTCAGTGAGTCCATGGGTATCGAGGTCCACGGGGCCAAAGCTTTTGGAATCTGCGACACCGATCAACCGCCCCTTATTATTGTAGGTCCAGCCGTGATAGGGGCAGGCGAAGCGGGTCTGTCGGCCGCTGCAATTTTCAGGCGCAACCATGGTCCCACGATGGCGGCACACATTCAGAAACGCCTTCAGGCCTTCATCCGTGCGGGTGATGAGGATGGGCGTATCGACAATGGTCAGCGACAGGAAGGAACCGATTTCGGGCAGTTCGCAGGACAACCCTACGGCGAGCGGCTTGCGCTTGAACAGCCTTTCGACCTCATCATGCCATACCGTGCCGTCCAGATATTCTTTGATCGGCATGCGCATCTGTGTGTCGGCACTGTCCGTGGTGGAGCCATTGACATGTGCTATCAATCTCTTAGCGAGCGTAGTTTGAACGTTCCTGTCCATGTCCTCACCTCATCATTCTCAATGGATATATGTGATCGGTTTCACCCGATCAGCCGACTGAGTACATGCACATAGGCCAGCACCGCCGACAGATCCTCGGCGGCGACCACCCCCTCCTCCAGCAACGCGTAGTCCGTATGCACCAGGGCGCGCACCATCGCTTCGAGTTCCATCCTGGACAGATGCTGACCAAGGCAGCTATGGGGACCGGCGGCGAAGGTGATGTTGCGGGCGCTGGGTCGGGTGAAGCTCATGTCCATCGGTCGTTCGACGAATTTCGGATCGAAATTGCCGGCCGGCCAGAACAGCAGCGTAGCCTCGCCTTGCCGGAAAAGATGACCGTCGATCTCCACGTCCCGCGCATTATACCGTCCCGTCATGGGCGCGGACGCGAACACGCGAAGAAATTCCATGGTGGCGTTGCGAATCCGGTCAGGATGTTTACGCAATTCCTCGCGACGGTCGGGATTGCGCGCGAGATAGACAGCGGCGCAACTGAAGGTCGCCTGCGTGGTGTCCAGTCCGCCGATAATGATGTTCAGCACGCACCGTTCGATGTCATCGACCGATATCGGCACGCCGTTTATCTCGGTGCGCGCAAGATGACCGATCAGGCCCGGCGCGTCGGGACTTGATGCCTGCTTTGCGACCGACTCCTTGACCAACGCGGCAAAGCGCACGCCGGCTTCAAGGCGACTTTCCATTGACCCGATGCAGAAAGCGATATTGTGGATGGGCAGCGCATAGTCGCTCCATTCCTCCTCCGGCAGGCCGAGCAGGCGCATCGTCACCCGGCCGGTCACCGGCTGCGCGAAATCATCGACCCAATCCAGGCTTCCCTTCGCCCTGGCCTCCTCCAGCAGCCTGGCGATATCGTCTTCGACACCCTGGCGATACTCCGCCATTCTCCCGGGAGAGAAACAGGGATTTAACGCCTTGCGCAAATCGGCGTGGTCCATGCCATCCATATCGGAGGGATAGAGCAGAGGCATCGCCGTGCGGGGCACGACGCGGTATCCATACAGATTGGTGAACCGCTCCGGGTCTCCTGACACCTTGCGAATCATGTCGTAGCTCGTCGCGATGCTGAAGCCGTCATTCCAGGCGGTCGAATGAACAGCCGC
>Ga0068853_100004674_pt1 | contig 10617 bp, 11 predicted proteins | sample KBSCornC32_FD_65655 | JGI IMG/M metagenome (GOLD analysis project Ga0068853, IMG submission 65655) | Corn rhizosphere microbial communities from Kellogg Biological Station, Michigan, USA - KBS Corn C3-2 | ecosystem: Host-associated > Plants > Roots > Rhizosphere > Soil ... | reverse complement strand
CAATATCTTACGTGTGTCCATAAACCTCAAAAATTGCAAATAGTTATACCCTTAGGTTAAACTTTTGGGGTTTGCTAATCAAATTTATGAGGGGATCAATGAAAATACTAAAACTTTGCGCGGTTGCAATTTCTTCAGTCTTTATTCTTTACGGGTGCACGAGTTCGAAGCCCGCAAACGTCGCCCAGAACACCGCTGCGACCAACGTGCCGACGAACGTACATCCAACCGAATCACCCAACGAAATTGCAATGGGGCAAAAACTGTACGCCGACAATTGCGCAAAATGCCACAAGGACGACGGAACCGGCGGCAAGGTCACGGTTGACGGCAAAGAAATTGACGCTGACAATCTGACCGACAAAAAGAGAGTCGCTCTTTCCGATGACAAGATCGCAAAAACTATCAAAGATGGCTTAGAGGACGATGGAATGCCGGCGTTCAAAGACAAATTAACCGAGGACCAGATCAAAGAGATCATTAGATACGTTCGTCAAGATCTGCAAAAGCTGCCGGCACAAACAGCATCCTCGCCGACAACCTAGATGGTTGGTTTTCGCGTTCTTTTTTCGTGTTGATTCGTGTGAATTCGTAGTTAATTTTTTCGCAAACCAAAAATGACACGAAAAAAGAATCGTGAATTCCAAAACCTTCTTATGTTTGCAATTAAAAATCTCAACAACTAAACTTATCAACGGCGTGCACCCGTAGCTCAGCTGGATAGAGTATCTGACTTCGAATCAGAGGGTCGCAAGTTCGAATCTTGCCGGGTGTACCATTTTGGATTGCGGATTTTCGATTGAGACTTTCAACTATACACTCTCAACTATTAACTGTTTTCGAAATGCCCCTTTTAGCAGTTGATAATTAGAAGTTGACAGTTAACAGTGCAAGGCTAAATGTCGGGAACCCAGAAGATCCGTTCACGATCGTCGACTACTTTTTTCAGACCCAGATCAGGCAATTCGAATTCCTTCGCACCCAAAAAAGTAAAATGCGGCAGGTCGGAGATGACGGTCTGAAACCATCCGTTTTCAGCTAAGATCTTTCGCACGCGTTCGTCGTTAAATTCTGCTACGTCCAATGCCAGCATCGACAGATGCTGCGACGTTCCCGGCGGCGCGACCGAGTACATTATTGGCTTGTCCAAACTCTTGGCAAAATAAATTCCCTTCTCTTCGTGATCGAAAACGATCGTGACCTGTTCGAACGCGCTAAGCGAGCGCAGGCTGTCAGCCTCACGCTGGCTCAGCCGATTTTGGCTCATCCAATGAACGAGCGCAGGTTCGACGCGGCTTGACCAAAGCTCTTCAGTTTGGCGGTAGTTTCGTTTTGCCGAATCGGGCCCGCGTGGTGTGATCGTCAACCCAGCCGCATCGGCCGATTCGATAGCTTTCTCCAAAGCAAACATCGCAGGTTCCTGCAGCTCGATCTCAAACCCGCCTATATTTCGTTTTGCGGTTTTTAATTTTGACTGAAAGCGCGTGACATCGTTTTCGTCGATAAAGACCACCCGGTCAGGCGGCACCGCTCCGCCGCGTGCGACAAAAATCGCGCCGTATTCTGCAATGATCCGCTCGGCGATATTATTGGTCGAATTTGCGATTTCGCGCGGCAAATTGCGCAAAAAAGTGTTTTCGCTTCCTGCTTTGGCAAGCTTTTTGCTGGATGTCGTATCGGTCATACAGCTGCATTCAAAATATTAGATCAAATGAGAAGAGATCTGCTAAAAATCGTCGGTAGAATTTTAATGATCTTCTATTTCGCCTTCGTGCATGCGCTGGCGATAGTGTTATTGGCCGAGCATTTCGGCGGCGCCATAAAGTGGGTCGAACCCAATACCGCTGCGGTAGACGACCCAACGGAAACCAGGCCGGTTGCGACGCCGCTTCCGGTTCCGTCAGTTCTCGTCCCGCTCACGCCCGAACCTGAAAACGGTCAAAACCTGCCTGCACCTCCGCAGCAATTGATGATACCGGTTGCAGGCATCAAACGCGAACAGTTGACCGACACATTTTCCGATGCCCGGTCAAACGGCCGTACGCACGATGCTATCGATATTATTGCTCCAGCCGGAACGCCCGTACTTGCTGCGGCGGACGGGCAGATCGTCAAATTTCACGACAGCGGGGCGGGCGGCATTACGATCTATCAACTAAGCTCGGACAAGCGATACGTTTTTTATTACGGCCACCTGCAATCGCGCGCCGAAAACATACAAGAAAACGATCAGGTCACCAAAGGAACCACTATTGGATACGTGGGCGATACCGGCAACGCCGGTCCCGGAAATTATCATCTGCATTTCGCGATCGCCGCCATAGACGATCCGAAAAATTTCTGGCATGGAACATACATTAACCCATACCCGATACTAACCGGACAGGCGATTCTTCCCTAAACTGGAACGGTTATTGCAAACCTCCCAAATAGAAATGTATCAAAGCGGTACATCACGTCCAGGAAATATTGTTGATCGATCTATTCTCCCGGCCCGGAGATGCTCGATGCCGTAGTGGCCGCTGTCGGAGCATTATTTGGAATCCAGAATCTGTAACCGCCGCGCATCACAGGTTTCAATCCACGATTCGGCAGTTCGTTTTCCGGAACACCGATAAAGGTAAAATGGGTCGCGTCATTTAGCACCGTCCTGTACCATCCGCGAGCCGCCAAAAGCCAGACGATCGTCGGATCGTTATTTTCAACAATGTCGATGGCAAGCATCGAGAGATGCTGTGATGTACCCGGCGGGGCAGTTGACGAAAAGATCGAACGCGAAAAATCGGTGCTGAAATAAAAACCCTCGGATTCCCAAGCCATGACCTGCTCGACCTGATGTACGGTGTCCATTTTTCGCATCGCCGTTGCATCGTCCTCGGTGATCTTACCAACCTGCACCCAATGATCGAGCGCACGTTGAAATCTTGTGTTCCAGATACGGACCGTATCGTTATATGAGCGTTTTCCCGCGATGACTCCGTCCAGCGGCGTAATATGAAGATCTAACGCTTCTGCGTCCTTTTGAACTTCGATAAGCGAATCCATCGCCGCCTCCTGAAGCTCAATAGCAACACCGCCGATCAACGCACTTTTTGTCTTTACCGAACGCTGAAACCTTTCAACATCCGCTGTGTCGTTAAATACACACCTGTCAGGAAATTTTGAAGGCTCTTTTACAACAAAAACGGCGCCGTATTCGTCAAAAACGCGTTTTGCCATCACGTTTGTGGAAACGGGACAGATTTGTTCAAATTTTGTCGCTGCTGTTGGCGTTGTTGAGGGCTTGAGGGACGCAAGACGGGCTTCGAGAAACGTGTTCATATCGGCGCTCGCCAGCTGCTGCGCGCATAAATTAACGCTGGAAATACCAATCGCTAAAATGGCAACGATAAAAACCGAAGAATTTTGCTGTCGGAGTTTCATACGCAAGTGGTACCCGCGAAAGACCCGACCGCTATAACGCAAAATCCGTTCCCGAAATTATTTCCCGCACGTCGTCGAGATAATCCTTAAGGTATTCGTCCTTTTCGATGAACGGCACTTTTGAGCGAATCGCCTCGTAAACTGCACGGGTTCCCCTTCCGAGACGCTTTTCGCCGCCGATTTTTGCCTTGCGAAAATCTATTCCCTGTGCGGCGCACAGCAGTTCTATCGATAAAATAAGCTCCAGATTCTCCGCTACCTGCCGAAGCTTTAACGCCGCCGTCGCTCCCATCGAAACATGGTCCTCGACATTTGCAGAGCTTGGGATAGTGTCAACACTTGCCGGGTGTGACAGTATTTTGTTCTCGGTACATAGCGAGGCTGCCGTGTACTGAACGATCATAAAGCCCGAATTTAAACCACCGTTTTCGGTCAAAAAGGCAGGAAGCACGTGTGCGTTCGACGCTTCGTCCGTTAGGCGCATAGTTCGTCGTTCCGAGATATTGCCAAGCTCGGAAAGAGCGATTGTCAGGTAATCGAACGCCAACGCAAGCGGCTCGCCGTGAAAATTACCGCCGCTGATTACCTCAATCGACACGGCGTCAGAGAGACGCGGAGACGCGGAGGAAGAATTTGTTCGCTCCGCGTCCCCGTGTCTCTCAGTCCCCGCGTCCCCGCGTCCCCCGGTCTCCGTATCGCCAATAAACGTATCGCTAATAAATATAAGCGGATTATCCGTCACCGCATTAAGCTCTAGCTTTAAAAGCCATTCGGCATAAGCAACAGCGTCGCGGCAAGCGCCGTGGACCTGCGGCATGCAACGCAAGGTATAAGCGTCCTGAACGTTTGATGGATCGAACCCCCGAACAAACTCGCTTTCCGACAATATTTCGCGCAAATTCTTTGCGCACTCGATCTGCCTCGGATGCGGCCTCAGCGTGTGTATCCGTGCATCAAATGCCGAAACCGTACCGTGCAACGCTTCAAGGCTCAGACAGCCCGAAATGTCCGCAAGGTCAGCCAAACGTTTTGCCTTCCACGTTTCCAGCAGACCGACAGCCGTCATGACCGTCGTGCCGTTCGTAAGCGCAAGGCCTTCTTTCGCAGCTAAAGTTACCGGCTCAAGTCCGGCCGCAAGCAGCACCGCGTGCCCGCGCATAACCTCACCGCGAAATTCAGCCTTTCCTTCGCCGATCAAAACGCATGCAAAATGCGCAAGCGGTGCGAGATCGCCGCTTGCTCCAAGACTTCCCTTTTCCGGAATTACAGGATGAATACCGCGATTCAAAAATTCAAGGATCAGCTCAATCGTTTCCAGCCGAATCCCCGAAAAACCGCGAGCCAGCGTGTTTGCACGGATCAACATTATCGCCCGAACCGTCGGCGTATCGAACGGCTTACCGACACCGACGGCGTGGCTAACGACAATATTTCGCTGCAGCAGCGCGGCCTCATCCGGGCTGATGATTTTGTCCTTGAACGCGCCGAAACCCGTTGTTATGCCATAGGCGATCTCACCGCGCTCAAGCAGAACCTCGACCGCGCGGGCGGCTCGATTTACGTTCGCCTTTGCGTTTTCGGACAACGCAACACGCGCCCCGCCGGGCTCACCAAATGCCACGGCAATGACCTGTTCAAAGGTTAGAGATTCGCCATCTATAAAAATATCGGCCATACTTATTTTCTGCTGTTTAATTAATCAATTATTAATTATTAATTAACTAATTAAACAGCAGATTGCCATTTTTTATCATTCGTCCAACTTGAAGCGATCCAAATTCGTAAGCGATCGCACGGTAGTCTTCGGTTTCTAAAATTAGCAGATCAGCTTGTTTTCCAGCTTCAATGGAACCGACTAAATGTCCCAAGCCTATCGCATGAGCTGCATTTATGGTTGCGGCGTTTAGAGCCTCGGACGGAAGCAATTTTTGATACCTGCACGCGATCGCCATCGCCATAGGCTGCGATGGGCACGGAGCGGAACCTGGATTGTAGTCAGTCGAAAGTGCAACCGCGCAGCCGGAGTCGATCAGCTTACGCGCGTCTGCAAAATGCGTCGAGCCGAAATTAAAATTCACCGTCGGGGTGACAATGCCGATAGTGTTCGACTGTGCCAAAAGCTTTATTTCTTCATCCGAAATAGCGTCAAGATGATCGATAGATGTTGCTCCCATTTCGATAGCCATCCGGCTGCCGCCAAGGTTTGTGAATTCATCGACATGAGCCTTAAGTTGAAAGCCCAGGCTCTTCGCCGTTTCCAAAACGTGTTTTGACTGCGTCAGGGTGAACGCCCCTTCCTCACAAAATACATCGCAGAAAAACGATGTGTGTCCATGAAAATTCGATGTTACAAACCAATTCCACGCCTTTTGAAGCATCTCACCACAAATCAGATCAACATACGAATTTGTATTATCCCTAAACCGGGGCGGTACAGCATGTGCGGCAAGAAACGTTGGGACAATATCGATCGGATGCGAATTATCAAGCTCCGCAATAGCCTCGAGCATTTTTAGCTCCGTATCAGTATCGAGGCCATACCCGGTTTTTATCTCCACGGTTCCCGTTCCACAGGCAAGCATTCTATCGAGCCTCGCACGACCCTCGACAACTAACTGCTCAAGACTCGCTGCCCGCGTGTGTTTTACCGTCGAAATTATTCCACCGCCCGATGCAAGGATTTCAAGGTAATCCGCACCTTTTATTTTTAATTCAAATTCGTTCAACCGGTCGCCCGCAAAAACGACATGTGTGTGCGGATCGACAAACGCTGGACAAACCACCTTTCCGCCAGCGTCAACAACTTCATCGGCCTCAAAATCTCGCAAGATCTCGTCCGTCGTACCAACTGCAGCGATCTTTGCCTGGTTGACCGCAACCGCGCCGTCCGCGACCACACCGACGTCCTGCATGTCATTTCCCCGTTTTGGCCCGGAGGGTGAACTGCACGTGATCAGCTGTCCCGCATTTTTTATGATCAGATCGACTTTTTGCATATCGCGTGAACACAAAATTCTAACATGCCCGCAGACGGGCGCTAAATCTCATCTATCCAACTATTTGCCTTTTTGGAAAAATAGGTTTAAGTTTAGGCAAAAACAAAGGAGAGTTAATTCATTATGCAGCAGGGCCCATCTGTCACACCCGATCTCGTTTGGGATGCGGTTACCGGTTTTCAACGCTCGGCGGCGATAAAAGCCGCTGTCGATCTTGAGATTTTCACGCACGTTGGCGCAGGTGCTAAAACCGCCGCCGCAATTGCCGAAGCCGCCGGAGCTTCCGAGCGCGGCGTTCGCATTCTGTGCGACACGCTTACCGTTCTCGGCCTTTTGACCAAATCCGGAAGCGAATATTCGTTAAATGACGTTTCCGCAACTTTTTTGGACAAAAAATCACCGGCCTATCTTGGCAGCGTCACCGATTTTTTGATGTCGGCGCAGCAAAAAGCAGGATTTGATAATCTAACCGAATCGGTAAAGCACGGCGGTGCGGTCGAGAGCGGAAACGCCTCCATCAGCCCTGACAGCGCGATGTGGGTGACATTTGCTCGCTCGATGATGCCGATGGTCTTTCCTGCGGCTCAGAGAATTCCGGAAAATATCGGTTTCCCCCAGGACCGAAAACTCAAGGTTCTCGACATCGCGGCCGGACACGGCTTGTTCGGCATCATGGTTGCAAAACACTATCCAAATGCCGAGATCTATGCAGTTGACTGGGCAAACGTGCTGACCGTCGCGACCGAAAATGCCAATAATTTCGGCGTCGGCAGCCGTCATCATCTGATTCCCGGCAGCGCGTTTGAGGCGGATTTTGGCGACGGCTATGACGTTGTGCTGCTGACCAATTTTCTGCACCACTTTGACGAAGCGACCAACATCGAATTGTTAAAAAAAATCAGCAGTTCAATGACGCCTGACGGAAAATTGCTGACGCTCGAATTCGTCCCGAACGACGACCGCGTGTCGCCTCCGTTCGAATCTCTTTTCCCGCTCGTTATGCTTGCCGCAACACCTGCGGGCGATGCTTATACTTTTGCGGAATTTAAACGGATGTTCGAGGCCGCCGGTTTTTCGCACAACGAGCATATTCCGCTCGCACCGACGCCGATGCATCTGTTGGTCTCGACAAAATAAGCGGCTAAAAATTCTTTTCCGCGATCTTTTTGTGAATGTTTCCTACTTCCATCAAGGCCGCGGAACAATAAAGCTTGTGATATTCGGCAACCATCAATCCCGACTTTACGACGGGGTCGGTTGCCGTTAATTTTTGAGCGTCCTCGACGTTTTCGACGTTAAAAATGAACATCCCGCGCCAGTCGTTCTTGTCCTCGAAGGGCCCGGCAACGGCCAGTTTGCCCTCGGTCGCCAAACGATTAATGTTCGCAAAATGGCCTTTGAAGATCTCATCACGCTCCTTTCCCGGTGCGATAACCTTTGGCCCGGTTTTCAGAATGACGAGCACGTAATTCCGCATCCCCATCTGATCGGCGCCGAGACGCTTGGCAAGTTCTGCGTCAAACGTCGGGTTTGCGGGTTTGTCAGCGGAGGTAGTCGTCTGCGCCTGCGACATCGAAACGGCAAATATGCAAATGATACTGACGGCAAAAAAGTGAACTATATTTTTCATATTTCTTTTGTTCCTTAAACTTCAGATGTGAGGCTGTCCGAAAGCAGGATTTGATCCATGTATTTCGGTTTTTTCTGTGTCTTCGTTTCTGTGACTTTTCTGTGTTCCGTTTTTGTTCCGTGTGCTCCGTGGTAAAAAAAGGCTTTACCACAGAATGCACGAAATTAAGACACAGAAAAAACGTCTCTTAAACCGCCTCGTTAACCCGACGAAATTATATTTATTTCCTCATTTTTTACAATCCGTCTTTACATCTATCATAATTAAAACCTATGACCCGAACAGTAAAAGCCCCGACCGGCACCGAGCTGACCTGTAAAAACTGGCTTATCGAGGCCGCATACCGGATGATCCAGAACAATCTCGACCCCGATGTTGCGTTCGATCCCGAAAACTTGATCGTTTACGGCGGACGCGGAAAAGCCGCACGAAATTGGGAATGTTTCGATGCGATTTTAGAAAGCCTGAAAAATCTCAATGAAGACGAAACGCTGCTCGTCCAATCCGGCAAACCGGTCGGTGTTTTCAAAACTCACACAGACGCGCCGCGTGTTTTGCTTGCAAATTCGAATATTGTTCCGCACTGGGCGACGCAGGAACAGTTCGATAAATACGAGGCCGAGGGCTTGATGATGTATGGTCAGATGACAGCCGGTTCATGGATCTACATCGGCACACAGGGCATCTTGCAGGGCACTTATGAAACTTTTGGCTCACTCGCGCGACAGCACGGCTGGGGCAGTCTTGCCGGAAAGCTTGTCCTCACCGCCGGCCTGGGCGAAATGGGCGGCGCTCAGGCGCAGGCGATCACGTTCAACGGCGGCGTCGGCTTGTTGGTTGAGGTCGATCCGTGGCGCATCAAGCGGCGGCTGCAAATGAAACAGATCGATGTCGCTGCAAAAGATCTTGACGATGCACTGAAGATCGCACGCGAGGCAATCGACAAAAAAGAACCCAAATCAATCGCCGTTTTAGGCAATGCCGCCGAGGTGCATTGGCAGCTTCTCGAACGCGGCATTATCCCTGACGTTGTTACCGACCAAACGTCGGCGCATGACGTGTTGTACGGCTATATTCCCGTTGGCCTTTCGGTAGAGCAGGCCGCCGAGCTTAGGAAATCCGATCCGGCCGAATACGAAAAACGCGCGATGGCGTCTATGGCTCGTCACGTCGAGGCAATGCTCGAATTTCAACGCCGTGGGTCGATCGTTTTCGATTACGGCAACAACCTGCGTCAACGTGCGTATGACAACGGCGTCCTCAACGCCTTCGATTATCCGGGATTCGTTCCCGCCTACATCCGCCCACTGTTTTGCGAGGGCAAAGGCCCGTTCCGCTGGGTCGCTCTTTCCGGCGAACGCGAAGACATCTACAAAACCGACCGGGCAATAATGGACCTGTTTCCCGAAAATGACCATCTCGCCCGCTGGCTGACAATGGCGCAGGAACAGGTCGAGTTTCAGGGCCTGCCGGCCCGCATCTGCTGGCTCGGCTACGGTGAGCGAGCAAAGGCCGGGCTTAAATTAAACGCAATGGTGGCGTCCGGCGAATTAAAAGCACCGATCGTCATCGGCCGCGACCACCTCGACTGCGGCAGCGTCGCCTCCCCAAACCGCGAAACCGAAGCGATGAAGGACGGCTCTGACGCCATCGCTGACTGGGTATATCTCAACGCGATGATAAACGCCGTCGGCGGAGCGACGTGGGTCTCACTCCACCATGGTGGAGGCGTCGGCATCGGCTATTCGCTGCACGCCGGCCAGGTGATCGTCGCCGACGGCACACCCGAGGCCGCAAAACGCATCGAACGCGTCCTGACAACCGACCCCGGCATGGGCGTCATCCGCCACGCCGATGCCGGATACGAAAAGGCGACCGAATTTGCTGAGAAAAATGATGTTAAAATTCCGATGATCCGATGAGATAATTGTTCAGTGTAATTGATAAAGATGCAATTTATATTCAATAAACTTTTCTTCCTGGCGGTTCTTATTCTGGTAACGGTTCCCTCAGTTTCTGCATGCCATCCGGTGACGCCGGCAGTATGTCAAGCATACTCGAGAGCGGAAGCTGTCTTCATTGGCAAACTGCTTACAGTCGAGGAAAAAACAGAAAATGACATGGCTGTCGTTAATGCAACTTTTTCGGTTAAAAAGATATACAAGGGATAACTTCAGCCTACCGAAACTGTTAAGTTCGGAGGCGGCGATTGTGATCCGAAAGTTTCTGAGGTTGGGCAAGATTACTTTGTGTTCAAGGAAAACTACCACCCCGTTCCAATGATTGCTAATCTAACGGCAAAGCTTTCAGATTCGGCCGCGGCGGTTAGATATGCTAAACACCTTTCGAAGTCCAATCCGGTTTTCCGAATCGGTGGTTTTATTTTTGGACTTGAACCCGACGAACTAAGGAAAGTCAAAGTAATAATAAAGCGTGGTTCGTCACACCGACTGCTTAGCATAGGAAACAATCGCGTTTTTAACTTCGCTACTAGCAAGAATGCTGAATACGAGGTCACAATTTTGTTGCCATTTAAGGCACCAATATTCGTGAAGCTTCTAAATGAAT
>Ga0068853_100004672_pt1 | contig 10619 bp, 8 predicted proteins | sample KBSCornC32_FD_65655 | JGI IMG/M metagenome (GOLD analysis project Ga0068853, IMG submission 65655) | Corn rhizosphere microbial communities from Kellogg Biological Station, Michigan, USA - KBS Corn C3-2 | ecosystem: Host-associated > Plants > Roots > Rhizosphere > Soil ... | reverse complement strand
TTTATCAGCACCGGCAACCGGACTTTCTTCGGGTATCTGGTGCGCCCGATGATGGATTCCTTCGCGCGGGCGTTCAGGGAGCGGTAGGCGGAAAGGAGGGGCGTTCGCGCAGCGGTTTTGACCGGCGCCGATGTGACGGAGATTTGCAGCGTTCAGAACCTGTAGTTCAGTCCCATTCGCACGGTCTGGAACTTGACGGCGCCGCCGGTCTGGTTCTCCAGAAAGGCACCGTTGCCGACCGGCTCCAGGTAGTAATGCGATTTCGAACCGAGATCGGCGTAGAGATATTCGGCCTTCAGGCTCCAGTTGCCGGCCAAGGCGAACTCGCCGCCGGCACCGATCGACCAGCCCGAGCGGTTTTCCGTTTCGACATGCGTGCTCTGCCCGGCCAGGCCCATCTGGGTGTTAATGTAATTGGTGTAGATGGTGGTTTCGGCCCTGACCATTGCCGGGCCGCCCGTGGCGTAGATCAGCGCCCGATCGGTCACCAGGTAACCCACGCGGGCGCGGATGGTGGCGAACCAATCGAGCTTCACGCCGATCGTCTGTTCGCTTGGCGCCAGGTCCAGCACTGCCGTTCCATTCGCGTTCGATTTCTGCAGGTCCGCCTCGATGCCAAGCACGATGCGGTCAACCTGCCAGTTGGCGCCGATCTGGGCGCCGCCGGTCAGCCCATCGCCATATTTGCGCGCGAAGTCCTGCTCGCCATAGATCGGGTCGACACTGACGAAGCTGTAGCCAGCGTTCACGCCGACATAAAAGCCCGACCAGTCATAGGTGCCCGGTTTTACAAGATCGCCGGCCAAGGCAATCGAGGTGAATGCGATGCCTGGCAAGAACGAAACCAGGCTCCAGAAAAGTCTTGTCACTGCAGGTGCCCCTCTATCGGTCGGACGGTGTTGAAAGCCGTTCCGGACCATCTTCGCGCGCCGGATCACCACGCGTAGCGCAGCACGCCCTTGCCGGAATAGGACCGGGTGACGCTGGAGAACTCGCCCTCGAAGCTTGCCGCCGCCGACCAGCCGGTCAGCCATTTCTTCTCGACCGCCGCCGTCACCAGCGCGGAATCCCGCGCCATGGCCGCCCCGTTCACGACGAAGCTGGCGCCGGGCAGCGTCTGGAAGGTCGCGGTCAGGTTCCGGTCGGGGTTGAAGTCATGCGCCCATGCCAGGCGCCCACGCAGCGTGACTTGGCCGTCGTCCATCGCGAAGGACTTGTCCATGCGCAGGCCAAGTTCGGCGCGGGTGTCGGTGAGGTTCCTTGCGTTGTAGGCCAGTGCGAAAGTATCGGCGCTGCCGCCAACCGCCTGCTCGGCATAGGACGGCATGTCGAAGGCGGTGAACTGGGCCGCCGCGTAGGGCGTGAAGCCGATGCCGCCGGCGGCGAGGCGATAGCCGCCTTCGAGGCGACCGGACCAGGCATTGGCATCGAATTCGCCGCGCAGGTGATCGGTGCCGGACACGGTCACGAACCGGTCCGTGGTGAAGTCCTGCCAGCCATAGGCGAGCGCGCCGGTCAGATAGGCGGCGCCGGCATCGTGGCGGAAGAAGGCGCCGGCCTGGAACAGGTCGGAGCGGCCGCTGCCCTCATCGACGCTGAAGCGCGTGCCGCCGCCGGCCAGCGCGAAGCCGGCGACCGTATCGGGCGACAGATGATAGTCGGCGCCGACGGCGAAGCCGTAGAGATTGGTGCGTGTATCGTTCGACCCGACCATAGCGTTGCCGTCGGTCAGCTGCGAGCCGCCATAGCCGGCCGCCCAGGCGCGCCAGCGCTGCTCGACAGGCTGGTTGGGCGATGCCTCGGCGGAGACAGCCGCAAAAGCGTCATGCTTGCCCGGAGCATCGCCTTCCTCGGCATAGGCCAGGCCACCCGTGGCCTGGCTGTCGTGATCGCCGGCGGCCGGAACGCCGCGCCCGGTGACGAAGGGATCGGTGATCAGGCCCAGGAACTGGTCCATGGCATAGAATGTCGCCTGCTGCGCGCCGGTACCGGCCTCGCCGGAAAGCTGCGTCAGTCCGGCCGGCGTCAGGCCACCGAACACCAGCGGGATGCCGCCATTGGTATCGAAGTAACCGACGATGGCGTCGGCGACATTCTGCTGGTTGCCGGAAAGCCCTGTGCCTGGCGGCGGAACGAAATTCAGCTCCAGGTCGAGATAGGCGTGGGTGTCGTCGTAGCTCAGCGACGTGTGGAAGCCGGACGGCAGGTTGCCGTTGAGCGTTGTAGCGTCAAACTCGCCGGTGATGCTGTCGGCGGTCAGGATCGTGTATTGCTTGGCGACATAGCTGCCGGTGGCAAACAGCGGGAAGACGGTGGCGCCGCCGAGCGAGGCGTTGCCGGTGACGTTGGCGAAGGAAGAAGACGCAGGATCGACGACCACTCCATAATAGGCGCCCGACTGCATCGTAAGGCTGGAGAGCGTGATCGAGGTTCCCGGCGTGCCGTCGCCGGCCGTAAGAAATCCCCCTGAATTGACCACCGTGGTGCCGATGCTGCCGGTGCCGGCAAGATAGGCGCCGCTCTCGACAGTGGTCAGCGACGACGCCGCGATCGAACCGGTCACGCCGAGCATGCCCGAGCTTACCGTGGTCGCGCCGGTGTAGGTGTTTGTCCCTGACAGGATCAGGGTGGCGCTGCCGGCTTTCGTCACCGATCCGCTGCCGGTGACGGCCTGGTCGAGGGTCGCGAATGTCGACTGATTAAAGGTGAGCAAGCCGGTGACCGAGATGGCGCCGTTGAGGCCGGATGTCGGGTTGGCGAAGGTGAGGACATTGTCGCCGCCGGTGAAGACGATGCTGTCGGCGCGCGTGACGCCGTCGCCGCTCAACCCACCCGAGATGGTCCCGGAAAGAGTGAAGGTCAAATTGCCACCGACGAGGCCGGCGCCGCCCGCGCCAGGTGATCGACCGAGCCCGCCATTGCCTCCAGAGACAGCGCTGGCGATCGCGAACTCAGTCCCGCCGAGATCGGTGAACAGCAATCCGATGCCACCGCTGCCGCCATTGCCGCCGATATAGCCGGCGCCGCCGGCCCCGCCGTTGCCGCCGGTTACCGCTACGCCAAGCGCGCGAAAAGCGTCGGCGCTGGTAACAACCGCGCCATAACCGCCGGCGCCACCGCCGCCGCCGCCGCTGACCCCCGCCGCGCCCGCGCCGCCATTGCCGCCGTCGCCGCCGGTCGCGGCCGTCTGGGGAAGCGCCACACCGACGAACCCGTGCGCTCCACCACCGCCGCCGCCGCCAGAAGCGTCGAATGATTGGCCATTGCTGCCGTTGTTGCCATCCGCGCCTGCCGTCTGTCCGCCCGTGCCGCCGGCGCCGCCCGAGGGGCTGCCGGTTCCTCCAGTGCCACCCGTGACACCGGCGCCGCCACCGCCGCCACCCCCGCCGACACCGCCTCCTCCATTCTGACCAGTGCCGCCAGCGCCGGTCGGGCTGTCTCCTCCACCGCTGCCTCCGGCATTGACGCCTCCGCGCCCGCCATCCGCCAGCGCCGGGACGACACCGAACATCGTGCTTGCCAGGAGCAGAAGCGCCACGCTTCGCGTGATGCCTCGCCGAACGCCGGGCTGGCGCGCATGGGAGAAGGTTCGACGGCCGGGCTGCGCGGGCGCCGCACACGCGCAAGCCGCCACGGGGCCTTCACCTGGTCCCTCTGCCGTTGCTGCTTCGTCGTCCACCATCCGCCTCCCCCTTGAAAACACCGGACAATTTGCAGATGCGTCCGTACGTGCAAGGCAGGGCGAGAGGAATGAGACGCCGGGTCAAGAAAATGAGACGCCTCGCAAATCGGGAACGGCGAGGCGCGCCGCCATCGACGATGGATGGAGACGGAGATTGTCAGAATGCAGCAGCGTCACGGGGTCGCTTCGACTCTCTTGAGCAAGCGCGCGCCAGCACGCGACCGGGAGATTCAAAGGCGCCCGACGCCGGGAACCGGCGGCTACGCTTCTATTGCATCCTCACCGTGGAGCCAGCGCCCCATGGTCCTGAAGGCTCGATCGCCAACCAGCTCGGTCGCATCCAGCTCCCCGCTGACGGAGGCGATGCGCAATTCGGTTGGCGACATCCCATAGGCCTGGCGAAAAGCCCGGTTGAAGGCCGAGACATTGCCGAAGCCGCATCGAACGGAGATGGCGCTGACGCGCTCGTGGGCATGCGCCGGATCGACTATGATCCGGTAGGCGCGCGCCAGCCGCCGGCGTTGGATATACAGGGTGACGCCGCCCAATTGTTCGAACATGCGATAAAGCTTGGCCCGCGAGACGCCGAGCGTCTTGCACAGGAACTCCGGCCCCATCCAAGGATCGTGGAGATTGGCGTCGATCACCTTCCGGCAGGCTTTGAGCGAGACACCGGCGGCGACTCGAGCGATCATCTCCCGCCCGTCGCTCGATGCTCCCGCGAACGCCGCGACCATGGCCGCCGTTCCCTGCGCGGCGGCATGAATGTCGGGCAGCGCCAGCGAGGGAGCCTGCTCGTAGAGCTGGCGCATGTGCGCGGTGAGCATCGCGTTCAGCGCGCTTGCCCTTGGCAGGATCCTGCCGTGAAGCGCGTCGATATCCGCGACATGCGGTTCCAGCAATGATCTCGGCAAAACCAGCGTGAGGCTTCGGTAATCGGTCGAGCGCAACGTGCTGCGGCGCGTCATGTCGAGGACGCATATATCCCCGGTATGGACCTCCGTCGCGCGTCCCTCGACGTCGAGGCCGAATCCGCCCTGCGAACGGACCACAAGGCCTATGTGGTCGATGTTGCTGCGCGCGATGGTGCGCGCCGTGCGTTCGAGGGTCTCCGCCGCAGAGTAGCCGTCGATCATCACGAGGGGCGCCAGATTATAGCTCGTCAATCCGGCACTGAACGACGAACGGGTCGCCGGGCTTGCGGCATCCATTTCATAGAGCGAGGCGTAGGCAGACCGCCAAAGCTCGAACTCGCGCGCATTGCCGGCACGGATGGACAGGTTCAAGCGGTTCGGCGCGCGGCGAAACGTTTGTGGTGCTGGGGAATCCACGGGGCGGGCTTGCTCCAAAGCTGGCGAGCCAGCGTGCCCAACAAGCCCTGTTTTTGCAAGGCACCCGTTCAATGCCATATGCTCGCGGGCCGGATGTTCCCGGACCATATGTTCCTGGCAGGGCGCGTGCCCTCCCCCGGCTGACTCGAATCTAGGCCACCGCCTGTAGACATCGGCGGCGGTGCGTCAGCGGTAAATCTCCGTTTCCACGGCAATTTCGACGCCCGCTCCAACGCTGGTTCCCCCGGTCGTCAGCGATAGTCCACCCATCGACGACGCGAAATGGTCGCGCCGCAAAAGATGGAGACGACAATGACGACCCTGGAACACACCGCCTATGAAACCGGCCGTGCGCGCCTCGGACTGACCGGGTTTGCCGGCCGCGCGCTGCGGCTTGCGTATCATGCGATGAAGATGCGCAGCGAGCGCGCCGCCTTGCAGGCCATGCCCGACTATCTGCTCAAGGACATGGGCATCGCCCGTTCGCAAATCGACCACTACACCACCATGGGCTACGCCCCGTCCGACACCGACCGGATGGACATCGGCAACGTCAGATGACTGCCCGATGGCGATCGCGGCAACGCTGCCGACAGGCCCTGGGCGCCTCCCACGCCTGGGGCTTTTGCGTTTCGGGGCATTCGGATCAGACAAACATCCGAGCCATGGAATGCGACTGTCACAACTCGTTTCAAACGGTACGTCCGATGCAATTTCCACGGTGGACGTATGAAAAATTCCACGGTCGCATCCACTCTCGTTCAAACGCTTCATCGGCAAACAAGGGCGGTCACGGCAACCAAGCCGCAAAACAACTTTTGGAGATGAAGATGCAACCCAATACCAAACCTGCACGGCTTCCGCTCAATGGCGTCGACACGCCGAACCTGTTGGCGACGATCAATTTCGTCGCCGGGCAGCCGGAGCTCGCCAAGTTCCAGTTCCGCGCCCACAATGAGTGGATCGAGGGCACGCACAGCAAAACCGTCATGAATGGCTTCTTCGGCGCCGGCCAGGAGCAGAAGCACGAGAAGCCCCATTATGCCGACGCCGATCATCCGGCGATCCTCTGCGGCGGCGACAATGCGCCGACCCCGGTCGAGTGGCTGCTGCACGGGCTGGCGGGCTGCCTGATGGCGGGCGTCGCCAACATTGCCGCCGCGCGCGGCATCAAGCTCACCAAGGTGAAGTGCTCGGTGGACGGCGACATCGACCTGCGCGGCATCCTCGGCATTTCCGACGAGGTCCGCAACGGTTTCCAGAACATCCAGGTGTCGTTCGAGATCGAAGGCGACGCGCCGGCAGAGAAGCTCCAGCAGCTTGTCGAGCAGTCCCGCGCCCGTTCGGCCGTCTTCGACGTGCTGACCAAGGGTGTCCCGGTCACCGTCGGCATCAAGACCATACAGTAAGCTGAACCCGGCAGGCGGTCCGGAGCCGATCCGGACCGCCTCCTTCTCCCAGACGGACCAGAACCATGAGACGCGCTGACGTCGTCATTATCGGCGCGGGCCAGGCCGGCCTTGCGCTCAGCCATTGCCTCGCCCAGGCCGGCATCGACCATGCCGTGCTGGAGCGCGGCCGCATCGGCGAGCGCTGGCGTTCGCAAAGCTGGCGCTCGCTCCGGCTCCTGACGCCCAACTGGCTGAACGCCCTGCCCGGCTCACCCTACAAGGGCGGCGATCCGGACGGTTTCATGACCAAAGGGAGCTTCGTGGAAGGGCTGGAGCGCTACGCCTGGCAATGGGATGCGCCTGTCGAGACCGACGTCGAGGTCATCTCCTGCAAGCGGACCGGCGACGGCTTTGCCTTGCGCACCAGCGCCGGCGAGACGTCGGCGCGCGCGGTTGTCGTCGCGACGGGACATTGCGACCGGCCGGTCATCCCCTTCACGGTTTCGGCCAGGGGCGGACTGCTCAGCATCCACGCTTCGCAATATCGCTCACCCGGCGAGTTGCCGGGCGGCGGCGTGCTGGTCGTCGGCGCCTCGTCTTCCGGCGTGCAGATCGCCGACGAGCTCGCCCGCGCCGGGCGGCGCGTGGTGCTTTCGGTCGGCAAGCATACGCGCCTGCCAAGGACATGGGGCGGCAAGGACATCTTTTTCTGGCTTTGCGAAATGGGCCTCATGGCGCAGCGCCGGGAAGACCTCGCCAACCCGGAAAGCGCCCGGCGCCAGCCTTCGCTGCAGCTCGCCGGCCGGCCGGACAAGGCCGATGTCGACCTCGCCACGCTGCAGGCGCTTGGCGTCGAACTGGCCGGGCGGGTGCGCAGCGTTTCCGATCGCGAGATCGCCTTCGCCGGCGATCCTGGCCCGCACATCGCGGCGGCCGAAGCGAAGCAGGCGCGCCTGCTCGACCAGATCGACCGCTTCGCGGGCACGGCGACACCGTACCGGCGCGAGCCGGTGGCGATGCCATCGGCCTGCGCGGAGCGGCTCTCGCTGACGGACGGATCGATCCGCAGCATCATCTGGGCAACCGGCTATGCGCGCTCGTTCGACTGGCTGGAGCCGCTGGCGCTCGGCGCCGATGGCGAGCTTGCGCATCAGGGCGGCGTCACCAGCGTGCCCGGCCTCTACGCGCTTGGCTTCCGCTTCCTGCGCAAGCGCGATTCCAACTTCATCGGCGGCGTCGGCGCGGACGCGAAGGCGATCGCAACCGAAATCTCCTGTCATCTCGACTGCAAAGGCCGCAAGGCGGCCTGAGGTCGACTGCAACGGCCGCAAGACGGCCAGAGGACAACAAACATGGCAATAAACCCGATCTCCCTCATGGCCAGCCCCAGGTGCGGCCATTACGACGCCATCATCGTGGGCGCGCGCTGCGCCGGCGCCGCGACGGCAATGCTTCTCGCCCGCGCGGGTCTCAAGGTGCTTGCGATCGACCGCAAGCCCTATGGCTCCGACACGCTGTCGACGCATGCGCTGATGCGGCCGGCCGTGCTGCAGTTGTGGCGCTGGGGCCTGCTCGAGCCGTTGCTCAAGGCCGGCACGCCGCTGGTCGAGACAACCACCTTCCACTATGGCGACGAGGAGATCACCATTCCGCTCGCCACCGGTTCGGACCTCCCCGGCCTGATCGCGCCGCGGCGCACCGTGCTCGATCGCATCCTGGTCGACGCGGCGCGCAAGGCCGGCGCGGAAATCCTGCACGAGGTGGCGGTCGGCGACCTGTTCGCCGACACGCGCGGGCGCGTCCGCGGCATCGAGATCCGCGCGGCCGGCCGCGCGTCCCTGCGGGTCGGCGCCGATATCGTGGTCGGCGCCGACGGCATCGGCTCGCTGGTGGCAAAGTGCGTCGACGCCCAGATCTTGCGGCATGGCGCGGTGTCGGCCGCCCATGTCTATGGCTACGCGCCGGTCGAGCCCGGCGCCGGTTACCACTGGTATTTCCGCGACGGGATCGCCGGCTCCTTCATCCCGACCAATGACGGCCTCGCCTGCATTGTCGCCTCGGTGCCGACGGGCCTGTTCGACCAGCGCTTCCGCCTCGGCCACGCCCGCGCCCGCATGGACGTTCTGGAAGCGCTTTCGCCGGCGCTGGCCGCACAGGCTGCGCGGGCGCCGAAGGATGCCCGCCTGCAGGCGTTCCGGGGCGTGCCGGGCTATATCCGCCAGGCGCACGGCCCGGGCTGGGCGCTGGTGGGCGATGCCGGTTTCTTCCGCGATCCCATCACCTCGCACGGCATTTCGGATGCGCTGCGCGACGCGGAGAGTCTGGCATGCGCCATCCTCGACGGCTCGGAGGAGGCATTCGCGATCTGGCAGCAGCAGCGCGACATGATCGCCAACCAGATCCTGGACACCACCGACGCGATCGCCGGCTTCGACTGGACGCTCGACGATCTCGGCGAGCGGCATCGCCGCTTCAGCGCCGTGCTGAAGGCCGAGGTGCAGGCGCTGGCCGGGCAGCCCATGCCGGCCCGCCGCGCGCCATCCTCGGCGTCGAAGCCGAGAACCTATCGGGCGCCGGCCAACCAGGACAAGCCGCCGGCCAGCTCGAACCTTCTTCGCAACCGAACAGGAGCAGGATCATGACTCTGCAGTTGATGAAGGATGGGCAGTTGATGAAGGACGGGCATTCGATGAAGGACGGGCATTCGATGAAGGACGGCTGGGTCGGCGTCATCAAGGGACGCCCGCAACCAGGCGCCTTCGCCGAGCGCTCACGACGCACGCAGCCGCAAGATATCGACGCGTTCGCCGACATGACCGGCGACCGCAACCCGTTGCATTACGACAAGGCGCTCGCCGAGGCCTCCGTGTTCGGCAAGCTCATCGTGCAGGGCGGCGTCACGTCCGGAATCCTGAACGCGGTGGTGGCGGAAGACCTCCCCGGCCCCGGCTCGGTGTTCCTCGAAGTCTCGTGGAAATTCGTCAAGGCGGTCGGCGTCGGCGAATTGATCACCGGCCGCGTCGAGGTCAAGGAGGTACGCGCCGACAAGCCGATCACCAAGCTGGAGACATCGGTGCGCAATGAAGCCGGCGAGCTCTGCCTCACCGGCACCGCGACGGTGTTCACCGTGCCGCTCGCCAGGGGCTGAGGACTCTTCGAGCGGCTGGCTACCCACCCGCCGTCTCGGCGATGAAGGCGCGGACGTGGTCTATGAACTCTTCGAAGGCTGGCTCGCCTTCGAGGAGGATATGGTTCTGGCTCTCGAGCTCGATGAAGCGCGCGCCGGGGATGCCGGCGGCCATGGTGCGCCCGGATTCGACGGGAGCGACATTGTCGTCGCGCGCGTGCAGCACCAGCGTCGGCACACGCACTTTCTCCAGCAAGTCGCTGACATCGATCACCGAAAAGGAGCTCTGCAGGCGCCAGGCATCGTCGGGCGAGACGGTGCGCAGCATCAAATCGTCCATCCAGGCGAAATGTTCGTGCGTGGCGCCTGGGATGAACATGGAGCAGAAGGCCTGCCGGAACATCGGGTTCGGCTTGCCCCAGCTCTCGCGCATCAGCGTCGCGGCGGCCTCGCGGGTCGCGATCTCGCCCGCGTCGCCGCGCGCCCGCCAGCCTTTGACGTAACCGCCATAAAGGATCATGCCCGAGACACGCTCGGGATGGCGTATGGCATAGGCGATCGAAACCGCGCAGCTCTGCGACAGGCCGAGCAAGGTGAAGCGGTCGAGCGCCGTTGCCTCGACTACGCATTCGAGGTCCGACACCATGGTGTCGAATGAGATATCGACGACGTGCCGCTGCGACAGGCCGTTGCAACGCTCGTCATAACGCACCAGCTGGTTATGGCGCGACAGTTCCCGCATCCAGTGCCGCCAGATCGGGCTGTCCCAGTCAAAGGTGAGATGCGACATCCAATGCGCGGCGCGCAGGATCGCAGGGCCGTTTCCGGTGCTGGCATAGGCGAGCCTGGTGCCGTCGAGAGCCCGGCAGAATTGCACGGCGCGGCCAGGATCCTGCGGTGACGCAGCGGGTTTTGACGGTGCCTGCGGCGGCGTGGGGGAAGCCGGCTGCGGCGCGCGGCCGGTGGGCTGGGCGGCGACCGAGCGGACCTTGTCCTCCAGTGCCTCGATCTCGGCGGCGAGCCCCGCGTCGTCGGGCGCGAGGTGGCGCAGGCGCTGGGCGAGCGGCAGCGCCCGCCGAGGCTGGTCC
>Ga0068853_100004669_pt1 | contig 10623 bp, 6 predicted proteins | sample KBSCornC32_FD_65655 | JGI IMG/M metagenome (GOLD analysis project Ga0068853, IMG submission 65655) | Corn rhizosphere microbial communities from Kellogg Biological Station, Michigan, USA - KBS Corn C3-2 | ecosystem: Host-associated > Plants > Roots > Rhizosphere > Soil ... | reverse complement strand
AGAACGACTTCAGATCGGGTCATTTCGAGCGGGGGGTCATTGCGGGCATCGAGGCGGTCTCGAAACTGCTCGCCACTCATTTCCCTGCGGTGCCGGGCGGTCGCAACGAACTTCCGGACAAGCCAGTAGTGATTTGAAACGGCGCGGACGGAACCATTTCTAAAATTTCCGTAAGCCCCGACCGAGGTAAGAATTTCGAAAGCAATCAAAGTTAGCAAATGGTCAACCTTTGACAGGAGGTTTGATCGTGAGCGAGCAACAGACCGAAGCCGGCGTTGATGCTGCGGCCGGCGAAGAGGCGACAGCTGGCGTCGCCGAAGGCGCAACGGTCGGCCCAAGCGAGCCCCATCTCGCATCTAAAATGCCCGACGGCGACGAACCAAAAGCGCATGCCGGTGAGGCACCTGCGGGCGCTGGTTCGCCCCCTTCGGATCGTACGGCGACATTCGGGAAGCTGATGATTATGGCTCCCCACGAGCGTCACGCCGAGGCGGGCGCCGACATCAAGGAAGGGCCCGGCTCGACCAGGGTACCCCGTTTATCAGCGATGGCAGCCATGGTCGCCCTTACCGCGGCGATTGGAGCCATCGGCGGTTCGCTGGCGACGATCGGTCTGCAGCACGCGACTGCCGCCGACGCGGCGTCATCCGCCAATCGCAGCTTTGAAGCCGCGGTCTCGCGCATCGATACGGAAATTGCTTCGCTGCGGATCAATATCGACCACGTCGCGAAGGCCAATGCTGTCCAGTTCGGCAAGACTGGCGAGCGCCTTGATCGAATGGAGAAGGCACAGGCGGAACCCACCTCCAAACTGGCCAAGCTGACTGAGGCGGTCGATAAGTTGCGTGCGGCGCCTCCGCCTGCGGCACTGCCAGTTCCAGTGGCCAGCGCCGCGCCCGCGACCGCGGCCGTCAGCAAGGACGTGACCGGCTCGATCTCTGCGCCCGCCGCGCCGGCCGCGCCAAAATCAGAAATTGGCCGGCTGCCGACGGTCGAAGGCTGGGTCTTGCGTGACGTCGCCGACGGCGGAGCGTTGATCGAGGGTCGGCCCGGAGTTTACGAAGTTTATGCCGGCGATCCCGTCCCGGGTCTTGGGCGGGTCGAAGCGATCCGGCGCCAGGATGGACGCTGGGTGGTCGTGACCAGCAAGGGCCTGATCATCGCCCGCTGAACAGCGCGCCGCGCCAAGCGACAGAGGCGCGGCATCCTCCGGATTGTAACGAGACAGTCGGCATTCTCATCGGCTACTGTCCGAACGCTCTGTTCGGACGGACTACGCCGTATGAGACACAGTTTCCCCAAATTGGTGGTCGGCGGTTTTGTGGCCGCTCTGTTCAGCTTTGCCGCAGGAACAGCAAGCGCAGACGATCCACGGCTGGAGCGTGGGACGGCAATCACCGATCCCAAGGCTTTGCGCGATCTGGATCAGGATGTGTTCGGGGTAAATCGAGTGCTGTTGGGCGGAACGGCCCAAGGGACCGCATCCAACGCCCGGCTGTTTGCGGCTCCGTCGATGGTTTCCGTGCGCCAGGCAATCGATCGCGAGTTCGATCATTACGTTGCAAGACAGCAGGCGGATTATCCCGGTCAAACTATCGGTATCGGCGCATCTTACGATGTTCAACTGTTCGACCGTGCCCTGCTGGATTCTCCCGCTGTCCGTTTCGTTTTGGCAGGGATCGTCAATCGCATGGACCGGGCCTATGTGGCGCCGGAAAGCTGCGGCGAGATTCGGCTGATCTATCGCCTGGCGCGTTCCGATGTGCCGGCGGAAGGGCAAGCGGAGCTCGCGGCGCGGCCGCCGATGACGCTAAACATCGTATTGAATGCGAGAAGCTTGGCGGATAGAGCGCCATCCTGTTCGGAAATAGCGCGTCGCTGGCTCGCCACGAATCTACCGGATGATCATGGTCTTTCGGCCACGGCGCTGCTGGATTCGCGCGATGGCCCGTTGGCGCTCGTAGAGAAAGACCAGATCGATCGGATCGAGATCAATCTGCAGATTGCTCACGTTCCGAAATCCGCGACGCAGGACTTTCGAACCGATTACCTGCTCAAGGTCTTCCAATACGATCCAGCGAGAACGGCTTTCTCGGAAGCTCCGCTCGAAAATCAGATCGACCGTGATCGGCTTCTTGCCGACGACCATCTCAAGCAGGAGTTCCGGCGCTGGCTGCTTGACCCCGAGCACCTTGCGGCCTTCGATCGTGGGACGCTTTTGATTCCACCTGGGTTTCTCGCCAACGGCGCCGTTGCCTCGACGCCGGCGGGCCTCGCCACGTCTGACCGGCAATCCACCTTTGGTTTGGTAGAGGGTGATAGCCCCGTCGTTTCGCCTGTCTTTACAGAAAGCGATATTGTCTCCGCTCTTCAGCAGGCGGCAGATCGCGGGGTCGCCTTGCAGAACATCCGTTCGCCGGCCGGGTTTGAGCGCAGGCTCAACGACATCACCTGCGCCGGTTGCCATCAGACGCGCGGGATCGGCGGTTTTCATTTTCCCGGAGTCGACTGGTTGCGTGCCAACCCATCAAATATGACGGTCGTCCCGGCCTCACCGCATTTCTTTGGCGAGCAACTCCGGCGCCGCGACATTCTTCGGGCGCAGCGGGACGGAACGTCGGTGGATTATTCGCGTGGATTTGCCGATCGACCGCAATTGCGCGGTAGCTCGGAGCTCAACGGTACCGAATATAGCGACGGATGGGGCACCCGCTGCGCGCTGCCTGTCAGCAACAAGGCTGCACCAGACAAGAGCTTTGCCGGCTGGACCTGCGCCGCCGGTCTCAGTTGCCAGCCTGCTGGCCGCAGTTCGCCGATCGGAATGTGCTTCGTCGGGGCCAGCCATTGATCCAGCATTTGATCGATGGCGCGCGTCCTAGGGACTGTCCGATAAGAGCTTGGCGTTACCGCCGGCGGCTGCGGTGTTGATGGTGATGGTCTGCTCAGTGGCGAAGCGCGTCAGGTAATGCGGACCGCCGGCCTTCGGGCCTGTGCCTGACAGTCCGTGACCGCCAAACGGCTGTACGCCGACGACGGCGCCGATCATGTTGCGGTTGACATAGATGTTTCCGATGGCGAGGCCATCAATGATGGCCTGCGTCGTGTCATCGATCCGCGAGTGGATGCCGAGCGTCAGCCCATAGCCCTTTCGCTCGATCGATTGCAGGACGGCATCAAGAGTGCCCGCGGCATAGCGCACGATATGCAGGATAGGCCCGAAAATCTCTTCAGACAGTTCGTCGGCATTTTTCAATTCGAAAATATGAGGTGCAACATAAATGCCCGGCGGGGCTTCGCCGGCATAGTGAACGCGCGCCCGCAGATTCATGGTTGCGATGTGATCATCGAGCCGTCGTTTGGCGTCCATGTCGATCACGGGCCCGATATGGGTCGAGGGATCGCAGGGGTCACCGATCCCAAGTTCGCGTACCGCGCCCGCGATCATTTCGATCATGCGATCCGCGACATCCTCCTGAATGAACAGGAGACGCAGCGACGAACAGCGTTGGCCGGCCGAGCGAAAGCTGGAGGCAAGGACATCGTCGGCAACCTGCTCGGGCAGCGCGGTCGCATCGACGATCATCGCGTTGATCCCGCCGGTCTCGGCGATCAACGGGACGATGGGGCCATCCTTGGCCGCCAGCGCTCGATTGATCGAGCGTGCGACCTCGGTCGAACCGGTGAAGACCACGCCGGCGGCTTGCGGATGTGCGATCAGAGCCGCACCGATCTCGCCGTCCCCTGGAACGAATTGAAGTACTGAGGCCGGAATGCCGGATTCGTGCAACAGCCGCACCGCTTCGCTGGCGATCAGGGGGGTCTGCTCCGCAGGTTTGGCGACAACCGAATTGCCCGCCATTAGCGCGGCGGCGATTTGGCCCGTAAAAATGGCGAGCGGGAAATTCCAGGGCGATATCGCGACGAACACTCCGCGGCCTCGCCATCGTAGCGAATTGCTTTCCCCCGTGGGTCCCGGAAGCACCTGATCGTGTCCGAAAAGCTTGCGACCCTGCCAGGCGTAGTAACGCAGGAAGTCGGTAGCCTCGCGGACTTCAGCCAGCGCATCGTCCAGGGTCTTCCCGGCCTCGCGCTGCAACAGCGCGATGAAATGCGCCGACCGTTTTTCGAGTTGACTGGCGGCGCGGTCCAGACATTCCGCGCGCTCGGCTGCCGACGTTCGGCTCCAGTCCGAAAAGCCGGCCTGCGCGGCTCGCATGGCGGCGTCGGCTTGCGCGGGCGTCGCGACAATGACGCGGCCGATCGGCGATTGTCCGAAAATGGGCCCGGTGAGTGCCCTAGGAATCCCGGCGATCGGCCTGCCGTCGATCAACGGCGCGGCTTCGACGCCTGAAAAACTCCTGGCGCTGTCCGACATCAAACGCTCCAGCGCGGCTCGCTCGCCGAATTCGATGCCGCGTGAATTCGGGCGGTCGGGCTGATAGAGGTCGGGTGGCGAGGGGATGTTCGGGTGGCGTGCCTTGTCGGCTGAACTGATGATGGCGCGGGGTTGCTGCAATAACTCCGATTCTGGCACAGTCTTGTCGGCGGCACGCGCCACGAAAGAGGAGTTGGCGCCGTTTTCCAGTAGCCGCCGTACCAGGTAGGCGAGGAGATCGCGGTGACTACCGACCGGCGCATAAGTGCGCACGGCAAGATGAGGGCGGTCCTCGCGCAATTGCCGATAGAGCGCCTCGCCCATGCCGTGCAGACGCTGGAACTCAAAACCTGAGTCCTCGCCGGCCAAGGCGAGCAGGCTCGCTACCGTCAGCGCGTTATGCGTGGCGAATTGCGGAAATAGAACAGGACGCAGGGCGAGCAGCTTGCGGGCGCAATGCATGTAGTTGAGATCGGTCATCGCTTTGCGGGTAAAGACCGGATAGTCGTCAAGCCCGCGCTCCTGCGCTCGCTTGATCTCGGTGTCCCAATAGGCACCCTTCACCAGGCGTACCATCAGGCGGCGGTTCAGCGCTGTCGCCAGCGAACCCGCATAGTCGATCACGGCGCCAGCTCGCTTCTGGTAGGCCTGGATCGCAAGTCCGAACCCGTCCCATCCGGCGAGCGCCGTATCGCTCAAGACCGCGCTGAAGACATCCAGCGACAATTCCAGACGATCGGCTTCTTCGGCATCGACCGTAAAATTCAGACTGAAATCTCGTGCCCGGCAGGCGAGATCGAGCAAGCGGGGGACCAGTTCGCGCATGACCCGGGCCTGACTAACAGCCTCAAAGCGAGGGTGAAGGGCCGAAAGTTTGACCGAGATACCCGGGCGATTGGGAAGCGTCCGATTTCCCGCCGCCTGGCCTATCGCTTTGATTGCCAGCGCATAGGCATTGAAGTAGCGCTCGGCATCGGCGGCGGTGCGGGCCCCTTCTCCCAGCATGTCAAATGAATAGCGGGAACCACCCGGCCTTTGCAGCTCGGCGCGGGCGAGTGCTTCTTCGATGGTTTCTCCAAGCACGAAATGGCTGCCCATCAGCCGCATCGCCTGCCGGGTGGCGGCACGTATCGCAGGAACGCCGATCCGCCGCACTAATTGGCCGAGTGTTCCCTGGGGATCATCGCCGGCCTGAACGAGGCGGGCGGACGTCGCCAGCGCCCAGGCAGAAGCGTTGACCAAAAACGCACTGGAGGAGGTTTCGTGATGCACGAAATCACCCTGGCCGAGTTGGTTTTCGATGAATTGATCAGCCGTGCGATCGTCCGGGACGCGCAACAGCGCTTCGGCGAGCACCATCAAGGCGACGCCTTCCTTGGTCGACAGCGAGAATTCCTGCAGCAGTTCCTCGATGCCACCGAGACCGTTGGAGGCTGAACGAATCGCCTGGAGCAGGCGGATGGCGGTCCGGGCCACTTCGCCCTTCGGTTCAATATCGGGTTCTGCTAAGAGGCCGGCCGCGATCTCGCAATCGTCCGGTGCATACTCGGCTTCGAAGGGACGCGGTGTCATGGCGTTCGCAGTCCTCATGGCAACCCTCGCGGTGTGAGGGAACCGGCCCTCGCACGAAGCGGACGCCGCCGCCTCGTCGTCCATAGTCTGACATAAGCGTTGGGTGTTGCCGAAAGAAGATCGCCGTCAGCTGGTAACCTTTGCGGTCCCGCCGGTCAGCGAAGAAAGCGACCGTGCGTCGGAAACGGTGTGCACGACCAGTTGTTCGGCGCGGCCACGAACCGTCACATCCTGGCGTGGCCAGTTTTCCATCGAAAGCTGGGCGGTGGTTGCCACCTCCGCTGAGATCACCGCCTCACAAGCCAGCGTTTTGGTCATGTCCTGTAGCCGCGCGGCGACGTTCACGGCGTCCCCCAGTGCAGTAAACACCATATGTTCGCGATACCCGATATCGCCGATGATCACCTCGCCGGCATGGATACCGATGCCGAAGCGGATCGGCTCGCGCAAATCATGGACCAGGAGCCGGTTGAGGTCATCGACATTGGCGGCAATCTGGGCTGCGGCCCGCAGCGCCTGCTGGCAGGCGGTGCGCGGATCGACGGCAAGACCGAACAGCGCCAATTGCCCGTCGCCTACAAACTGGTTGGGCTGGCCGCCACAGGACAGCACGGCCTGCGACACTGCGCCCAAAAAGCGGTTGACGATGAAGACGGTGTCGAACGGCAGTCTCTTCTCGGCCAGTCGCGTCGAGCCGCGCATATCGACAAACAGGCTCACGAGATAACGCTCCTCGCCGATGCGAGAGGGAGAGGCGAGGGCCGATGCGGTTGTTTCCTGCGGCGTGAAGATCTGGAAGAAAGAAAGGTCGGTTTCGGGCCGTAACTGACAGGCCAGCCGAATCGAGGGATCATCGCCCGCGCCGACGCGCTGCAGGACGAAGGCCTCCCGCCCGGAAGCTTTCGGCAACATCGCACAATCACCGATGATCCGGATTCGGCAGGTTGAGCAGCGCGCACGGCCGCCACAGACGCTGGCATGCGGCACGTTGTTACGGAGGCTGGCTTCCAGCACGCTCAATCCCTTTGCCACGCGGATGGTCTTGCCGTTGCCGTAGGACAACCGGATCATGCCGCTCCGCCGTTCCATGAGGGTGCGGAGCCCCCGGCCCGCGAGCGTCACTCCGAGTAAACCGAGATAGAAAACCAGGAACCCGTTGATGATCTGATCGAGCACTGCCTGATCGGCCGTTGTACCAACCTGTTGTCGCGAGAGGTAGTTGGCTTGCCATTCCCTGTCATCCGCATCCGAGACGACGGTGCGACCACCCTGATAAAGCCCGAGCAGGGCAAGGGTGGGGAGTAGTACCGCGGCCGCCAGCAGGTAGGGGGCGGCGATCCGGTAGAAGGCTTTCATGCGAAACCAGAAGTACAGTCCGATGCAGCCATGCACCCATGAGATGATCAAAACCGCAAACATCAGCCATTTGCGGTCGGGCCATGCCACCCAATAGGCGTAGAAGGTCTGCGGATAGAGTTTCTCGTGACCGAAGATGGCCTGTCCCATTCGCACCCCAACGAAATGCCCCACGATCAGGGCAGGGATGCTGAGGCCAAGCACAAGTTGCAGCGGCTCGATCGTCCGCCAGCGAAACTGGCGGCGTTCGTAGAACGCGAAGACGCCAAGGCCTGCATGGAGCAATGCGGCACCATAGAACAACACCATGACCGGAAGGCTCTGCCAAAAAAGGATGTGATAATAGAGCCCGGTGTCCAGCGCCTCCATCGAGATGTTGCCGAGCGCATGATTGAGGAAATGGCTGACGAGATAGGCGAACAGGACCGATCCGCACGCCAGCCGAAGCTGCCGGATACCGATGCCGCGAACAAAGGTCGACAACGGGGATGAAATCGAATCGGCCATGGAATTGCGTCCGCGGGATAATGGCCAGGATGTTAGAACCGAATTCGACGGTTAGCCAACAATCTTGCCGTATCATCCAAGCCTTTGCAGCCTTGAATGATCGCTATTGCCCGCCTACGCAGAGCATCAAATGGGCTCCCGTGGCCTGATCTGGTGAGCTGCGATTCGCGTGTTTGACCTGCGCGAACAAGCGCGAGGATTATTCTTCCGGTTCGTCCCGGCTGCGGCGCAAATCCTTGCCCAGATTCCGCACGAGATCCGCAAGTGCCGGCCGTGGCAAGGCTGTGAAAGGAAGCGGTCGGGTAACCTCGATGGCGGCAAGCCCGAGGCGGGCGGTCAACAGGCCATTGAGCAGACCTTCGCCGAGCCGTTGCGACAATTTGGCGGCAATGCCGTGGCCGAGCACCTGCTGGATCAAGCTATCGCTCGCGGCCATACCGCCGGTGATCGCAAGGTGCGCAACAACGTGACGCGTCAAGCGGATGGTCCCGAGCGCGCCGGGTCGTCCGCCATAAAGTCGCGCCAGTTGCCGGATCAGTCGCAACGAAATCAGGAACACGAACAGCATGTCGACCAGAGCCCGTGGACTGATCGCGGTGACCAGAGATACCCGTTGCGCGGCCGATGACACCAGGCGCCGCGCCTCCTGATCGAGTGGGGCCATCAACTCGCGTTCGGTCAGGCGGATCATATCCCCGCCATCGATGATGTCGGAGATGTGGCTCTCAACGGTTGCCCGGGCGTGCGCCAGCTGCGGATTTTGATGCGCGAGCTTGAGCAGATCGCGTGCAACCGCCCGGCTTTCGGCGCGATCGTCACTCAGCAGCACGGCCATCGCGCGCTGATGCATGTTTTCGATGGCGGCAAGTCGCGTGAGCCCAAGAATTTCCCGCGCGGCCACCATCAATAATGCCAAGGCGGCAGCAATGGCGAATGTCAGTCCGACCAGGCCGAGGCTTTCGCTGCGCGCAAACAGGCTCTCGACGAAATCCACCGCGCCGAGGCCGGCGCCGAGCAGCACCAGGCCAGCAAGCGCGACCCAGAACACCGTACCCCAGCGCAGGCCACGTCGCGCCCGTAACGGCGCAGGCTCGACTGCCACGGGCAGCATGGCGGGATCGGACTCCGGGGTGATCTGGATAGACCCGCGCACGGGCCGCTTGCCCTCGGCGGGGTCGACGACCATCACTTGAGGATCATCGAGCTTGATGGTCATCGGGCTTCGATGTCGCGGGCGTTCGCTCATTGCAGCCGATCTCCAATCAAGAATTGCAGCGCCCGGTCCAGGCGGATATGCGGCAGGCCGCTATCGGCGGCGGCGCTCTCCAAAAGCGGCGGCCTGAATCGCAGAAAGCGGAAATCCGTACTCTCCGCGGGCGCGCTGGCAAGGCCACGGAATGCCGGCTCGCCAGCAAAAAAAGATTCGGGATCGAGCGGCAGGTCGCCCGGAAAGGTCGCGACCTCGGTATTTCCGTCGAGGATATCACCCTGAGCGCTTTCGCCGGAAATCGGCGTGCCGATGATGGAAGGCAGCTTTTCGCGGCCGCGCTGGACCTGTCCTTCGCGGGTAGCCCGGACGGCGGAAAGCGCGACCACATCGAGTTCGGCGCCGCCATATTCGGCACGCTTGACCGCTTCGCGAACGGTCCGACGCAGTATGGCTTCGAGCCGGTCATGGCTTACGTGATGCAGATGGTCGGCCTTGGTGGCGGCAAACAGGATGCGGTCAATGCGCGGACGAAGCAGATGGCTGATCAGATTGCCGCGTCCGACCCTGAAGCAATCAAGAATGCCTGAGAGCGCGGCTTCAAGATCATGAAGTGCCTCGGGTCCCGCGTTGAACGCCGACAACGCGTCGACCAGGACGATCTGTCGATCAAGCCTGGAAAAATGATCGCGGAAAAACGGCCTGATCACCACGTCCTTATATGCCTGGTAACGGCGGGCCATCATTGCCCATAGCGAGCCGGAAGGTGCGCTTTCGCCCGATGCCACGTCCAGCGGCGCGAAGGTGAGTGCCGGCGAGCCGGCGAGATTGCCGGGCATCAGGAAACGGCCGGGCGGCAACAGGCTCATCGCAAAGCGCTCGTCGCGGCAGGCGCGCAGATAATCCGTGAACAGACGCGCTGAAGCGAGCGCCGCCTGCTCGTCTGCCGGTCCCCGGGCATTCAGGGTCGCTAGCTTCGCATGCCAAGGCGCGGCCAACTCGCGCCGCAGCGGGGCGCGTGACAGCGCCAGACTTTCGGCCGACCATTGCTCATAGCTTTTCGACAGGAGCGGCAGATCCAGAAGCCATTCGCCGGGGTAATCGACGATATCGAGGGTGAGCGTACGATCGGCGCCGTTTTGCCGCTGGTACTCGATCACAAGCCGGAGCTCGCTGATGTCGACCGTCGATTCCGGCCAGCGACGCTGCTCGGTGAGCGCGCGCAAATGCCCCTCATAGTCGAATCTGGGTACCGCATCGTCGGGCTGGGGCGCGAGCCGAGCCCGGGCAATCCGACCGGAGGCGTAAGGCTCAAACACCGGAAAGCGGCCGCCGCGAGTGAGGCCGTGAACAAGGGCGGTAATGAAAACGGTCTTTCCGGCGCGTGACAGCCCGGTAACGCCAAGCCGGATCGTCGGATCAAACAGATGGTTGCCGTAGTCGAGCAAGGCTTGCGCTGAAATGCGCGCCTCCTCGATCATTTCGGAGAAACTCGGAGGCATGAAAAGCGGAAAACCTGAAATAAAAGGGAGCACATGAGGTGTGATGTGCCAGAAAAGGTGGCAATGATCCGGCAGAAATCAAGCTTCATACTTCGGTCGCGATT
>Ga0068853_100004664_pt1 | contig 10626 bp, 2 predicted proteins | sample KBSCornC32_FD_65655 | JGI IMG/M metagenome (GOLD analysis project Ga0068853, IMG submission 65655) | Corn rhizosphere microbial communities from Kellogg Biological Station, Michigan, USA - KBS Corn C3-2 | ecosystem: Host-associated > Plants > Roots > Rhizosphere > Soil ... | reverse complement strand
GCGTGCAGTGCGGCAAAACCGGCGTGCACTCGCCGCATGGATTCCTGATGTAAGGTCGTGCGCTCGGCGATATCTTGCGCAATGGTATTGCGCATCTGCATCCGCAATTTGACGCCGTTGTGCATCGTGCTCCTCCGATGGTTGCCGGTTGCCCTGGTTACTTCGGCGGATCCCGCCATTTTGGATGATGAAAGTGAATTACGAAATCGCCATTGTACGAGGCGACGGCCTCTGTGAATTCGATCACGCCGATTTCGTCCCAACTGGTTTCGACCAGGGTCCTGTTGAATATTCCCTTCATGCGGCCGGTTTTGGACACTTCGATCTTGAAGACGAGCGGCTGGATCAAGGCGGAATCCCCGCGCTTGTACATTTGTGCCAGAATGTCTTCACGAAAGTCTGATGTCGACCCGTCGCTGACAACTTGAGGGCTGACAATCGAGAGTTGCATGTAACGGGGGCAATTTGTCGCCGTGCCGTCTGGCGTGGGACCTGTGCCGGCTTCTGCGATCTCGTACAGTTGGCGCTCGGTTTTGTGCGAATCGACGGTTCGAAATGCCAGGAGCGACAGCATCAGCCGGACGAACGCGATGCCGCTGGCCAAGGGAACGACATCGGGTGCATTGCGGAGGTGCACGTCGAAAATGCTCTCGCTGCGAACGCCCCCCAGTGCGGATTGCGTGATAAAGTTTGCCGTGTGGACCTTTTCGCCCGGCTTCTGCGTCGGGAACAACTTTCCCACCAGCGACAGCGTCCGCGGTTTGTTCCGCAGCCGCTCCTCGCTGGAATAGCGGGCAATGATCGGGCATTCCCTTCCCTTGGCAAAGTACCCCGTGAATTCGGTGTCGCGAGTAATCCGCCAGGTACCGGCCAGGCAGATGCCGTGAGGATGAAGCAGCCGCTGCACGCCCTGACGGTTCTCTCCCCAACGCAGGTCCGCATGGCTGGCGATCGTGCGCAGGGAGGCCTCACGAAATGGAGAGCGCAGGGATCGGAGCAAGAGGCCTTTGGCCAGCGTGCCCAGCGGAATGTGGTAGACGGGCAGCGTCGTGTTCGGTGATCCCCAGGGGACCGTACCGCTATAAGGATCCCTGAAGACAGCGTCGTGCACTTCCTGATACGTCGAGCCGTCGTATTGACGATCCGCCAATGTCTCGCCTTCCTCGGCCAAAAGTGAGGCGTGCGGACTTCGGCTCGCGCGCAACTTGCCGCCATGTCGAATACCGGCGGCATAGACCGCCAACAGCCCCAATGCAGTGACGATTCCAGAGCCCAAGAGTCCCCGCTGCAACTTCTCGAAGGGCTGCTGCATGAACCCTTTTTCCATGGCCGTGAGCGGCTTGGCCAGGATCGGTTTGAGCAACCACAGACCGACGAGGGCCACCAGCACCACGGCAATCCGAGGCAGCGTGCCTTGCAGTGCCAGAAAGGCTAGAGCGGCTGCAACCACCAGCCCGATGAAGAGCCCCCACCAGATGCTTTTCCAGACGTCCGGCGAAAAATCGGGCAGGGCCGTGGCCCCCGCGTCCGGCGCGTCGGGAACCTTGAACCCGGCGTCCAACGAGGTCCCGATCAACGCATGATCGGCGGACTCCTGTTTCGACCAGGGATCGCCCAGAAACGGAAAGCCGGTTCGGAACGGCTTGTCGTTGGTCGTGGCGCGAGGAAATTGTCTCGATTCGGCGAGCGAAAGCTCGAAGAGCAGTGTCTCGCCGGCGTCCGCCAGAGTCTTTGCCACGTCATCTTCCAGCCAGCGGCCGTTGGGAAACCCGGCGGGCCTTGTCAGATCGTAAATCATGACGTCGGGCGTCGCGTCGTAAAAACGATGCGCTTCAAGGGGCGAGAGGAACGTGGCCAGCGAGTTTTCCAGCAGCGTCGGATTGCTGTGCCGCCGGAGAATGGCGTCGACGTGCTCCGACGGATGGAGCGGATTCAAATATCCGAATCGCGGCAGTTGCGTCCGCAGTGAACGGCCGACGTGATCGGCCTGCTTGCCGTCACTGCCATGCGTCGTGGCCCAGAGCAAAATCGTGCCTTGCGCGGCCGGCGTGCCGTCGGGCCGGCGCAGGAGATCGAGCGGCACGCTGGTGACGACTCCAATGACGTTTCCGCGAAAGAATCGCGGGAAGATAAACGGATCGTCGAAAATGCCGGCCTGCACGTTAATCGAGCCGGCCTTCCAGGAGGAACCCACTGAGGAACCCACTGGGGCCGCCGCCGGTGCGGCGCTGGTCGCGTCAAATTTCGAGCCCGGGATCTGGTTCACGCTGCCGGCGAGGCCCTTGAGATACAGGTGCTCGACGTTGATGGAGATTGCGTCGCCCTCTCTTGAAAGTTTGAGCCGAAAATCGAGCGTCACCTCTTCGGCAATTCTGCTGGCCGCGTCGATCGTCCCGCCGTAAAGAGCCTCCATCCGTGCGGCAAGCTGATAGTTCGCGAGAAGGCGGTCACGCCGTTGTCGCGCACCGTCGAGGGCCTGTTGGGCCATCGTGAGCTTACTTTCGAGATCGGAGTGGGCTGCAGCAGTCGCTGGCGCCGCATCCAATTGACGATGCAAATCTTCAGCAGTCCGCCGCGCGGCGTCGACCGCATCGTCGAGCGTCTTTCGTTCGTCGGCCAGCAGGCCCCCGTCCGGGAATCGTGCCGGATCATGGTGTCTGACATCCGGATCGAGATCCAGATGCACCCGAAAGGAAATCTCAGGTAATCCTTGTTCCAGCGCGGCATCGTCGATCTGCCAATACAGCAGTCGTCGCCGGACGCACAGGCTGATGATGAGCTGATCTCCCGTGGCAATTCGAGCGGCGTCCCGAACCGGCGATCCGTTTTTATCCACGACGAATGCGTGCAGATCGGTAATGTTGGCGAGCGGGGCGTCCTGGGGAAAAAAGGTATTCAAGCTCATCGGATCGGCATGATCCGAAGAGACTGCCACGCCAGGACAGGCAAGAACCGCGGCGCACAATAGCACGGCAAGAAAAGTTTTCATACGTCTACCGCATCGAAAAGAGAAACGAGCACACGTGTGCCGCATTGGGCCTTTGAGGTCATCTAGACAAACACCCGAGTTGCAATTTCATATCCCAGCCGCCGGTAACTTTCCCATTGTTGTTCGTCATAAAACTGATTGTCGGTCGAGTCCTGTGGGAACTGCGGATTCGCCGCGGCATATTCCGTAACGTCGATCGCTTCGACGCCGGTCAGGCTGGACTTGATGAAGACCAACCAGGATTCGACGCCATCGCGATAGGTGATCTTTCCGACCGCCGCGTGTATTCTGCCGGGGCCGCCGCCGGCGCGGTTGCCCTTGATCTGGTCCAGCGAGCCGCAAGCGGCGGGATTGATCCAGCCTGTCAGGATGGGCGGGATGGTGGCCGGGAGGCCCCACAGCAGCTCGGCCCCGAAGTCGATCCGAATTTTGCGGGCCAGGCTTGCCAGGTCTTCGAAGATGTAATCAATATCTCGCGTGGCGTCGGAACAGACGATCAGCGGCAAGCGCCGGCGCACCAGCTCATAGAGCGCGGAATTATCAACGTGTCCGCCGTCCGTCAGGTTCCAGAATTCGCGCGATGGCCCGTGAAAGCGTCCGCGCCACTCCGACAACAGAATCTCCTGCGTGCGAAACACCATGCCGGGCAGTTCCTTGAGTCGGCGCCACAAGTTGCCCGGAAAGCGGCCGGGACGTTCGGTCGCCCGAATTCCGGAGCTCCACCAATAGCCCAGACGCAGGTTGACCAGTCCCAGAAACAGCGATTCCAGGGGCTTTGTCGCCCGTCCGCGGCCCGTCGAGAAGGCGGCGCCTGAAATGGCGATCCAGTTTCCCAGCGACAGGCTTTCGACAACGGCCGATCGACCGTCACGGCGTCCCAGCGGATGAAACGTATTCGGATCGGCGTCGATCTGAATGGCTTCCAAGGCGGGTGCCGCGGCTGCGCACTTCGTCAACCCATCGATCCAGCGACGCAGCCGCAGCCAATCAGGCGGTATGACCGTGTTCGTCCAGCGGGCAAAGTAATTCTGCCCCACGCTCACCCCGAACGAGCCGATCGTCATGAGCGTGCCTTCTCGCTCCAGCAGCGCTCTCTGTGAGGCATATTCCACCGTGTCATTGATGCAGACCGAGAGCAAATGCAACGGCCCACCGTGATTTTCCGGGCGATAGAGATGTTGTGGGATATCATCGTCCAGATGCGAGATCTGCACGTCCGTCAGAGTGCGGTTGAAATCGTCGTATCGAGCGTCGTTGGTGGCGCCCAGAAAGCAGCGTGTAATCCGCGCGGCGTAGGGCGCGAGGAGGGACGAGTAATTGAGAAAGTCAAATGCGCGTCCCGCAATGGCCGAGAACACGAATGCCAGAATGACGCAAACCCAGGCCCAGCGGCCCGGAATGTCGAATAACTTGTGCGCCAGCGCGTCGACGAGCACGAGCAGCGCCAGCGCGATGGCCAATGCCAGAGCACGCATCACGACGGACCCGGTGATTCCTACCTGTCGTTTCAACAGCTTCTCGGCCCACGTATGCAGCATGAGCAGGAAGGGGGCCGCCGCGATCAGCCAGCGAACCAGGCGCGAGAGCGGTGTCAATTGCAATGCCAGGTTGGCGAATGAATCGATCAGCACCCAGACGACCAAGACCAGCAAGATCACAATGCTCTCGCCCAGCCCGCGGGTCAACCGATTGCGGATCAACTCACCGGAATCGCATTTTTCGCGAAGGGTATCTTCAGGGATTCCCCGACGAACGATTTCCTGCCAGACCCAGGCCGCCAACAGTGTGAACAGGACCACGCCCACGACAAAGTCTTTGCTCGTCCAGCCGAATGCCAGGCAGGCGGCGACGATCAGCAGCAGCCAGACCGCCAATCCATAAGGCGAATGAGGCCGGTTCGAGCCCTGCTTCGGCGCGAGCCAGAACGCCAGGCCCATCGGGACGACGACCAGCAGCAGCATCGCAAACGGGAACCACCACCAGACGGAAAGATATCGGGCGGCCAGCGACCCCGGCGGCACGAGATAGGCGCTGCCCGGGACATCGGCGAGACGCGGCAATCTGTCGGCAATTTGCGGAACCCGGCTGATTCCCGTCAAGGCGCCGAAAATCGCCAGCAGAAAGATGCCCACCAGAAAATGCACCGACAGAGTATTGCGAAAGTAAATTCCAATCGCGTAATAGCGGTCGGCCGATCCCGTGGCGAACAGGTAATTCGAATTATCGCGCAACCAGCGGATGGGGGCACTCTGGTTCGACCGGAGGACGTCCTGGCAGCGACCGCACGGATCGCTCGACTTGACGACCCGGTTCCGCATGAATAACCGGCCCAGAAAACCGCCAATGAAGCTCCCGCCCGATACGGTCGACAAATAGTCGATCTTGCGGAGCTTGTCTTTCTGCGCGAGGGCCTGCAACACGCCCAGGTTGAAAACGGCGCTGCGAATTCCACCGCCGGAAAGCGCGAGGCCGGTCCGGTCTTTGAGGTTGGCCGGCAACAGCGCTTTCGCGCGACGCTTGAGAACAGCGTCCTCTTCGATCTGTCGGATCGCTGCCGGGTAGCTCCTGTTGTCCGTGTCTTCCAATATCGTCGAGGCGGCCTTTTCGCTGACCATGAAGATCGGCGCGAGGATGAAATAACCCGGAATTCTGGGAAAGACCGACGCATCGACCACGCGCAGTCCGACGACGCCATGTACCCGAAATCGACTGTCGAGCACCGCGCCCGCGTCCTTGAGATTCGCCGGATCCGGTTGCCAGTCGTCGCTGCCGATCCGGCACGTTCCGCAGGCATGGTGTCCCCAGGCTTCATTCCTGATCCAGTCCGCCAGCGTCCAGGGCGGCAGGTTCTGCGCCGTTCGCAAGGCGTTCTTCTCGGCAAGGTAGCGTGCCGGCTGAATTTCTTCTCCGAACAGCGAATGGCGCGCGTGGTTGATGCGTCTCATCGAATTGACGGCTTCGACCAGGGCGTCGAGGTCCTTCTGCCAGTCCGGCGTGCCCCCCTCGTCGAACGAGTGAAAGCAGATCCTGGGCGTGTCGAACGGGTGACCGCTGCGCAATTGCACCGTGCCGCCATTGTTTCGCGTATACGCCTTGAGAATGACCCACGTCCACAGATTATGCTGGTCGGCCGGCGCCCCTTTCGTGGGACGGAACAGCTCACGCGACCAGTTCCAATAATAACCGCGAAACGCGGCCGGAACGCCAAACGTAAACAAGTCGGGAACGGCGGTATCGGCTTGCTGAGAACGCGTCAGAACGACCAGGGTCCCGCCGTTGCTGGCGTACAGCCCCTCTTTCTTTTCCAACCAGAGTTTCCGTTCCGGGTCATTCGGGTCGCCCGGCACATAGCTGACATTGTCCAGGATGTTGAGATCGCCTTTCAGCTCGCTGACCAATCCGACCTCGTATCGGTCCTGCAGGTTTTTCCCGACTCCCGGCAGGTGCACGCGACAAGCGATTCCGTGGCACTTGAGCTCGTTCCGGTCGCCGATTCCCGACAACATCAGCAACTGCGGCGTGTTGAACGTGCCGCCGCAGAGGATCACTTCTCCGGCGTCCTTGACAAAATAATCGATCTGAGGCTCGACCTTCGCGTCTTGGGATAAGGGGCTGGCGCGATACAGATGCGGGCCTTTGGTGCCGCGGATTCCAATCGCACGCGGCGGTGGGCCGCCGGCAAACAGCACCTGGGTGGCGTGCATCTGGGAAACGATGACCAGGTGCTTGGGACAATCGCGTTGCGTGGACAGCAGGAACTCACGAACGCCCGCCCGGCGTCCCTTGAGTGATTTGCCTGCCTCGTCCTTGACGTCCCCGTCGCCGCCGGTCCCGATCGGAACCAGATACACGCCTCCCTCCGGATGGCGTTCGCGAGTCAGATTGTCGTTGGGGTCGAACATGCGCACGACGCCATAGGTGACGATCAGCTGCTTCAGCCAGGCTGTCAGGCGCCCACTGCGTTCGATGGCCGCGAAGGCCGACCTCAGAAGCACCTTGGAAAAGATCGGGTCGGTTTTCAGCACTCGCCGGATGAGCTTTGGAGAGAGAATACTCGTCGGCTGCCAGCCGGCCGAACCATGACCGCCCTCGTCCAGGATGGCCCGCGGGGTGAAGAACTTGACGATCGAGCGCCAGAGATCAAAAACCCAACTCAAGAACCGCGGCAGGAAACCGCGATCCTCGTTCATGTACAGGCATTTTTCGAATTTCGCAAACAGCGGCTGCATGTTGCCGGCCGACCAGGAGTCGTCGTTGGTCAGATCGGCGATGTCGTCCCAATCCTGGTCATTGGGACGCGCGACGATCATGGCATGGTGGCCCGTGCAGCCCCCCAGTCCGCTGCTGCGCGGATAGAAGATACCGCCCGTCTTTGCTGGATCATCGCGCGCCGGATCGTATTTCTGGTCCAATTCCTGCTGTTTGTCGTTGGCGTAGTGACGCACCGAAAACTGCCAGCTCATCTCCTGGTCTTCGCTCGCGGCGGCCATGTATCCGGGAACGTCGTGAATTTCGCCGGGCAGGGCTTGCGGATAGTCGACCGACGGTGCATGCGCCGGGTCGCCCCCCGCTTCGATCAGCAGCACGCGCTGGCCAGCCCTCGCCAGTCGGCAGGCCAGGGGGCCGCCCCCCGCGCCGGAACCAACGATGATAAAGTCGAACGGGGTCTCGGCCTGGGTCGTCGCGCGCGACAGCAGGTCGTCCGTTTCTGTCGTCTTGGACTCGGAGGCGGGCACTTTCTGTCTGGCCATAAGATCAATCAACTCAAGCCGGTGGCGGGTGAATGGAACGTGCCTACAATGTCTTCAGAAATGCAATCAAGTTGTTCTTCTCGTCGTCACTGAGCGCCTCGCCAAATAGATGACCGCGGTCAAGCTGGAAATCGGGGCACTTGCTGGCCTCGATGAGCGCGGGGCCGGCCGTTCGGACGAATGCGCGGTAGGCAGCCTCTCCGTCGAGATGCTGTTTCCGAATGTCGGCTATCGCAATCGTCATGTCCGCGGCGGCCTTGGCGAACGATTCCGACTCCGGATCGATGTTCATGATCAAGTTGACCGGCACGCCGCGGGGAATGGGCCCCAGTTTAACGGGATAAGGCCCGTACGTGACATTGGCGATCGGCACGGTGATCAACGGCTTTCCATTGATGAAACGATTGGCCCCGAGCCCGAGCAGCGCCGTGCCAATCGCCAGCAGGATGAGCGTCGTCCGCGTGAAGGCGGCAAGCGTCGGCTTTCGTCGCCACACGATCCAGACGGCGATCGCACAACCGACCAACGTGATCGCAACCAGCCAGTTGACGAGAAGCCCGTTGACGAGGTACACGACGAAAATAATCAGCAGCGCGGCTGAGACAGCGATCCGGCGCACGACGCGAAAGGAATTCGGGTCCGACAGGATCAACAGCAGTCCGTAACCCCCCAGCGCCAGCACGAGCAGCCACCAGGTCGCAGGATGCAAACACAGCAAATCCATGAGACCCATGAGAATGACCGCAGTGGTGGCTTTGGAAGTGCCCCCCACCCCACTTTGCACCCACAGCGCAACCAGCACCGCCGCTAGAACGACGAGTCCGATTCCCACATAGCGAACTCGATTGAGCCAGGCGAAAAACAGAAGCGCAGCCACGGCCACGATCCATCCCCAGAGTTCGAGGAAGGATGTTCCTGGAGAACCGACGATTCCCTCGATCAAACGCCGCGTGTAGGCCACAGGGATCTCGAAGTAGGTATCCTGAGGGACGCGATACACGAATCCGGGATCCGCGCCGGCGATGCCGGGGTCGGTCCCGCGCAAGTCGCCCGGCCGGGTGACGATTATGTTGGGATCGATCGAGGCCGAATTGCCAGCTGCGTTGAGCGTTGTGAGCCACTTCAATTCCGATTCGGACAGAACCAGCGACCTGCTCGCCCGGCGATCGAACCACAGCATCCGCCGAATCGAGTCGAGGAACTGCACCAGACGTCCCTTGACCGAAGGATCGTCCAGGTACAATCCCATGGCGTTGTTGTGGAGAAACGGCGCGGTGGACCACAAACTGACGTGGGTCGCAGGTCGATAATAGCCGCGTCCGCCTCCGGGAGCATTGAACGACGCCGATTTGCCGTTGACCACGTCTGTATAAGCCAGGTTCCCAACTTCAGGCAGCACCTTGTAGGTGGCGGAGCTGAAATTGTCCCAGACATGGCCCGCCACGGCATTTGTCCCCAGCCCGCGCGCTGGATTGGTGCCCACCAGAGTCAGCGGCACTCGAATGTCGGTCGATAAATAGTTCTTGATCCAAAAGCGATGGCCGTCGGCCAGAGGATCGCCGTCCAGCGGCTGATCGCGTTTGACGAGTTTGTAAAGCAACGTCTTGTACAATCGGTAAGACGGACTTGTTTTGAAGTCCTCCCAGTCGGACCCATAGCTCGGCAGCGTGAAGTGGACATTGTCCGGGGCCGCGGTCGTCCGCCAATTCTCACCCTCCGGTTTCGTCGCAAAGCTCAGCTCGAATCCTTCCGGCTGCTTGCTGGAGTGACAAATCGCGCAGTGATCGAGCCAGACCAGCCGGCCGGCTTTTCGCTGCTCGGAAGTGTCCAGCGCGAACAGCTTCTCGGCGGCGACGCTGGGATTTCCATCCATGTCTTTCGCAGACGCCAGGCGCATCGCCTGCGTGGAATGATGGTCCGCGGCTGCCGGGCGAATTTCATTCTTTTCGGCGTCATTCTTTTCGGCGTCCTCCTGTTTGGCGCCCTCTTGTTTGGCGTCCTCCTTTTTGACGTCCTTCGTTTTGGCGTCCGCCGCACTCGGTGCTTTGCATTGATGCGTCATCGTGAAGAATGCAGCCAGATACGGCGCTCGATATTTTTGATTTGTCTGCCAATACACCGAATTCCGCTGGCACGTATCCAGCGAGAAGGGCCGCTGCGGACGGAACCCGATAATCGGGTTATGGCAGGTGTTCCATTCTTCGTAGAAGGTTCCGATGTTCAGGTACACGCGCGCGAGTGCGCCGAACGCGCCGATCGAATCGGAGCCATCGAGCAGGACCCGCGCAGTATGACGCTCGCGCTGTCGCTCGGTGATCTGCTTGGGATCGGTGAGCGCGGGCAATTGTTCTTCGATGCTGGGCAACCGCAGATTGGCGTCGCTTTGTTTCTCGGGCGGATTGGGCGTTCGTCCCGGCTGCGGATGAAGCCCCGCTCGTTCCAGCCGTGCGTTCACCTCGAAGACGGCATTGATCGTGTTCGAGTTGTTGATCTGATCGGTGCTGATCAGCGACGTGTCGATCGTGCCCGGCTGCTGGCTCGCCAGAAAATGGTAAATGAAGCTGCTGGGAGAAATCCGGTTGGCGAACAGCGGCTGCGGTTTCCAGAATTGATTGCCGATAATCGACGACAGATTCTCCCACTTCGGGGATTCGGGATCGACGGGTGGATTCAGCGGGTGCGGGCCGACATGGCAGAAGCCGCACGACATGCTCACCCGGAGCGGGCGCACAAGTTTTGGATCAGCCGAAATGTCGGGATCGGTATAGAAACGGTCATTGGTTTTGACCACGCGCTCATCCCAGTATTTGCGGGCGCTTTTTGCCGCAACCGTGTTGCCGAAGAAATCCGGGTTGAGAAACAACCGGGCACCCACGACGCCGCTGG
>Ga0068853_100004661_pt1 | contig 10630 bp, 17 predicted proteins | sample KBSCornC32_FD_65655 | JGI IMG/M metagenome (GOLD analysis project Ga0068853, IMG submission 65655) | Corn rhizosphere microbial communities from Kellogg Biological Station, Michigan, USA - KBS Corn C3-2 | ecosystem: Host-associated > Plants > Roots > Rhizosphere > Soil ... | reverse complement strand
CGGTATGCTATTGCCATCTGTGTAAACCCATAGCCTCCATCGTGCTCAAGTACGAGACTAAGCTCGTGTAACACCGCCACCCTGGGCAACATTGCCCTGCCACCGAAACGTGCAAATTGATGATCGACTTTCACTATTGCGTCATTACGTTCATTACGCCATACGGCACATTGAGTCACATCCGTCTGGTCAACTTGCTCATCTAGCTGATCGAAAAGGGGCAGATAGGAAGCCCTCAGCTCAGCTTGTAAGTCTTGTACCTTTTCTATTGCCATAATAAATCTAAGCTCTCCGCTACAAATCGGAAATCATGGCTCCGACTACTAGCTGTTCATCATTCGTCTGTAAAGCTAGCTGTATATCGTCAGGGGATGCCCCATATTCCTGGCGAACAGAGCAGCCATCATCTAACAATGACTGCATCTCTGGGCTCATAAAGTTGAACCCGTCTGACGTTATCTGGCTTGACGTCTGCAGAATACTAAGCAAGTTGGCTAGCCGTTGCACGGATTGTGCGCTCACAAGTTCGTCGATATAAGGACTAACTCTTCTGCTTTCTGACCCAATAAATCTCATAACGGCTTATTGTACACCTAAGAGAATAGGGTTGCTAGGGAGCAAACCTAACGGACAAGCTTTGGTCGCACATAGTATCCAACTTCAGTAAGCCTAGCTATCAGCAGATTTCGGGCTTCTTCACCCTTTGCCGATGGTTCGCCTGCAACCGCCGATATATGAATAGCTTCGTCTGTTCGCGGGTAGTAATTAAAAATTTCTGAAAACATGGGCCGATCCGTTAAGGCAATTTGGGCAATGATAAGGGGACTTTCACTATCTGCAGGATCGGCTAACGTTCGAAATTGCGCCACTACCCTGCCATCTTCTGACTCCACAATCTTCGGTTGTGCACCTTCTGAAGGTTGGATTTTCCAGGGTTCCTCCATAATAAGCTCCAGCAAGGCCTTGATCTGCTGCTGGGGTGATTGTTCAAGATGTGAGAGGGGCTGTTCATTGGTAGTCATTATCCGAAATAATACCACTTAAAGCGGAAGAGGAACAGGGCTACCAGAGCCCCTACACAAATTTAGTCAATCGACAGCCTAATGGCTGAACGGCTATTGAATGGAAATGGGCATCGTGTCTAGTAAGTCCAGGACCCCGGAAATCTTTAATACGTATGGCTGGAAGAAACCTTCGCGGAAAAGGGCTATCTCTTTGCCAGGATCAGGAGCGGGGTTGCCCAATTCTTCGAGATCGAACGGGTCAAAGCCTAAACTAGCGTCGTATCTGTTGAGCTTCCAGCCATTAGCACGTAAATCGGCTGCACGATCATGTACATACCATAACGATCTTGCTACACATACTGAAGTGTCGGCATCGTGCAAAGGAAAAGAAAGTTCAACAGAATACTGGCGAGGGTATTGAACTTCTCCCAGAATCCTTCCGCCCGGTATTTCAACACCGGTTGGGTGCGTAAAACACTTTAGCCTAGCTTCTCTGTTTTTATCGAGATTCCATCTTGTGGCTCGTACGAGATCAATCGATTTTCGTTCAAATGGCATACCTTCAAAGGTCGCCTCCAGTCGCTGCGTAAGATTGGGCGATACAGACACGTTAGTCTTTCTTGTCGTCGACTACTTCGCCTTCGATTGGTTCTTCGTCGTCTGTCTTTTCTTCCTTTTCGTCAGATGATTTGCCTTCTTCGGTGGAGGCGGATTCGTACATTTTGGCGCCTATGGGCATCAGGACTTCGCTGAGGTCTTTGCTGGCGGCTTCTAGAGCGTCTTTGTCGGCCTTTTCGTCGGCAGCTACTTTCTTGGCAGCTTCTACGGCTTCGTCAATTTTCTTGACGTCATCTTCGGCAATCTTTTCTTTGTTGTCGGACTTCATCTTCTCGGCCTGGTAGATAGCGGTGTCGAGCATGTTGCGGGCTTCGACGGCCTCGCGCTTCTGCTTGTCTTCTTCGGCGTGGGCTTCGGCGTCCTTGGCCATCTTTTCGACTTCGGCTTTGTCGAGGCTACCGGAACCTTGGATGGTAATGTTCTGCTCTTTGCCACTGCCCTTATCTTTGGCGGTGACATTCAAAATACCGTTGGCGTCGATGTTAAAGGTGACCTCGATCTGCGGCACGCCACGTGGGGCACTGGGGATACCATCGAGTACGAAGCGGCCGAGTGACTTGTTGTCAGCGGCCATTTCACGCTCCCCCTGTAAGACATTGATCTCTACCTGAGGTTGGTTGTCTGATGCGGTTGAGTAGACCTGGGATTTGCTGGTTGGGATGGTGGTGTTGCGCTCGATGAGTACGTTGCGCAGGCCGCCTTCGGTCTCGATGCCAAGGCTCAGCGGGGTCACGTCCAGAAGTAGCACACCCTTGACGTCACCTTGCAGCACACCACCTTGGATGGCAGCACCGATGGCGACAACTTCGTCCGGGTTCACGCCCTTCATGGGCTCCTGGCCAAAGATGCTTTTGACCTTCTCTTGGACGGCTGGCATGCGGGTCATACCACCCACCAACACCACAGCTTGGATATCACTGGCTTTGAGACCAGCATCTTTGAGAGCCTTCTCGCAAGGACCGGCGGTCTTGCTTATGAGGTCGCCGACCAGGTTCTCTAGCTTGGCACGGGTCAGTTTGTGTTCGAAGTGCTTAGGGCCATCGGCATCGGCGGTCAGGAATGGCAAGTTAATGTCGACTTCTTGTGCGGTCGAAAGCTCAATCTTGGCTTTCTCAGCCTCATCACGAAGGCGCTGCATAGCGGCATTGTCGGTACTGATGTCGATGCCAGAGTCCTTCTTGAATTCGTCCACGAAGTAGTTGACGATGGTGCGGTCAAAGTCGGCACCCCCGAGGTGGGTGTCACCATTGGTTGCTTTTACTTCGAACACACCATCACCTAATTCGAGAATAGAAACGTCAAAGGTACCACCACCAAGGTCGTACACAGCGATCTTTTCATCTTTGCCTTCCTTGTCGAGGCCGTACGCCAATGCGGCGGCAGTCGGTTCGTTGACGATACGCTTAACTTCGAGCCCGGCGATCTTACCAGCATCTTTGGTTGCCTGGCGTTGTGAGTCATCGAAGTATGCCGGTACGGTGATGACCGCTTCGGTGACTTTATCGCCCAAGAAAGCCTCGGCATCCGTCTTCAGTTTGCCGAGGATCATAGCACTGATTTCCTCTGGTGAATACTCTTTGTCAGCCATCTTTACCTTGACGCCGTTGCCACTCTTAATAATTTCGTAGCCCATCAGTTTAAGGTCGCGCTGAACTTCCTTATCGTTAAAGTTACGGCCGATAAGACGCTTCACTTCATAAATAGTGTTCTTAGGATTAGTAACCTGCTGGCGACGAGCAACCTGCCCAACCAGACGCTCCCCGTTCTTGTTTACCGCAACAACAGACGGTGTAGTACGCTGCCCTTCACTGTTAGCAATAATCTCCGGCTTACCAGCCTGCATAACAGCCATTGCTGAGTTTGTAGTACCTAAGTCAATTCCAATAATCTTTGCCATTATTTTTCCTCCATTAATCCTGCTTTACGTGTTACGACTGCGGCCAAAAAGAATGCTGGTGCATCTTCTGGCGGGATATCATTCTTGCTTGCGAGAGACATGATCGTTTCCACTAGTGTGTCGTTTCCTTGCTCGTCTCGAAAGGCCCCTTCGTTTGCTTTCTTCTGATCGGGTGTAGTACTGGTTAGTAGTAACAGCTCGTATTTATTAGCTGCGATGCCCCAGTTTTCGCGAAGCTCTCTAAAAACACCTTCAAACCCACCGGCCTCTATGACTGCTTCGTGCAAAACCTTTTGCCCAGCTTCAAATCCGGCGTCTTCAAGTTCTTTTGAAAGTGGTACTTCGCCCATGTCTATCCTTCCTCTAAATCTTTTCTTCCTGATTGCCAGATTTCACTAGCGCGTGCCGAATCAATTCCAGCTTCTATTGCGTAATCAATCCGTGCATCTGCTAAAAAGAACCTCGTTTCATCTGAAGCGGTATCTGAATGGTCCCAGTACAATGCAGCCAATTCTCCAAGAGCTCGTTCTGCTTCATGAGGCATTGAGCGACCCCGCTCGATAATTAAGTTCCGCTGTTGTCCCAGAACTAGATCAACGCCTTCCGGGACCGAACTGGTGTCAGTAATGAAATTCGAATTGCTCATATCACTTCCCCTTACTCTTTCTTAACTTTTCGTTCAGTGCCTTACGGTTTGCTTCGGTCGGATGCAATTCGTAGCGTTTCATTGCGGTGTGTACGGGGTCAAGTTCGCCATCACTTTCGTCTTTGCCAACATAGAACCTGCTCCAGAAGTAACGCCAAGTAAGTCTGTCAGAGGCTGCGTCAAAGACTACATAGTCGATGATCGCATACGCCAGTATTCCGCCTAATACCCACCAGAAAACTTTATCGACGGTCAGCGCTGCATACACACAGATTACTACTGGTAGCAAGTAATTCACGACGTGCATTTCGATGCTGCGTTTGTTACCCACGTAGTAGCGGTTCGCGGTCGGCTGAAGCAAAACTTTCAAAAAAGGTTTCATACGTGCTTATTAGCATTCCTTCTTACTGAGTGCCAATACAATTGTAGCATAAAAAATTAGCACTCACATGTCAAGAGTGCTAATTTAGTGAAAGCTTAGATATTTATTGCCGCGTCTGGGGTCATTTCGCCCAAAAGTGCGACTTCTGGGCAACGCGCATCTGGGGTCATGTGCGATCCCTTGTGGGGCCTAGGCGGCAGCAGTTTGCCCAGGGCTCGGCAGCGCTGCGGTCGTTCAAGAGCTAGGGCCCCGAGAATTTTCAGCCCATTTGTTAGTCGCAATATATGCTCTACATCTTCGTGGCTGGCAGAATCCGCCTGTAATGCCGCAAGCAATGCCACCTGATCGGGATATGGGTTAAGCACGCAATCGGCACAAGTTCTTTCACTCATGGGTTACCAAATCGTATGTATTGCCTGTTCTGGTGTGCCCCAGCATATCTCTCGGGCTGCCTGCATTGCTTCGGTACTTATGTCCATGGCTTCTTCTGGGGTTATTTTAAAGGCTGCACCTATGAACTGCTCGTCTTTTTGCACATCGGCAAGTGGAATTTCTGGGTAATTCAGAATCTGGTGCCATCGCTTGAACATGATCAGAAAAGCACTACTCGCTTCCTCATTACTAAGTCTTCGTGGTGCGAGCTCGTCAGCCATAGTTTTATGCCATCTTAACGCGGACCATGGCGTGGCGGATAACCTCATCGCCAAGCTTGTAGCCTGCTTGTAATTCTTCGCTGACGACTTCAGTAGTACCGTCGCCGTCTTCCATGCTTATAGCTTCGTGATACTTGGGATCGAACGGCTCACCGACAGTCCTGATCCGCTCCACACCCAGGTCAGCCAGAGTCTTTTCGAACTGCTTAACAACACCCTGAACGCCTTTTATGTAGTCGTTATTCTCGAGGTCTTTGGGTACATGCTTGAGGGCTCGCTCGAAGTTATCGATGACCGGCAGCAAGTCACGCACAACTCCGGCTTTGACCAGACTTTTAAGGCCAGCAATCTGTTCCTCGTGCCGGCGACGAACATTGATAACATCGGCTCTCTCCCGCTGCAGCGCGTCAGTTAGTTCGACAACTTGCTGTTCAAGCTGGATCAGTTCGTCGTTTTTCTTTGGTTTAGGTGTCGTCATGTTTCCTCGTACGATTATATGCACTTATAATTGCTGCACCTTGTAATAAGTATGATAAATCAATAAATCCAGCCTCTACATAGGCACGAGTCGGTACGCCGGGAGTGATACTCGTCTCTACTAACTCATCGCGCCCTCGACGAGGCATAAATCGGAGCTCCTCGTGAATAGGAAAGCCATGCGTATCAGATGATACTCGTATATAAGGCTGTATGAACTCTTGCTTTTTACTCATGCTCTTCTCCTTGCTTGAAAGGGCCCCACTGCGGGTCTGAAGGCAAGAGACCCTCTGCTATCCTGTCCACGCCCCACAGAATCGCTTCGGCCACAATCTGTCCACCTGCCGAAATAATTGGCTTACGACCTGTCTCTTTCGCCAGGCGCGCTTCATTTTCCCGGCGTAACGCTTCGTATTCTACGCCTGATTCAGGACCGATATGACTTACTTCACCAGCTCCGCATTTTTCCGATCTCGCCATACTATAGTACCTCTTCGAGGGTTTTTCCAGTGTGGGCAACCAATGACATGACGTCGCGGTAGCTTTGGCGAGTCGGGCCGAGTACGCCGATGTAGCTGTGATCGCTGAATGGGCTACGGAAACGGCTGATGATAAGGCTAACGCCGGCGCTGCGGCCAATGGGGTTCTCGCTGCCAATGTATACGCTGAGCGGTTCGTTAGGAGCGGCTTCACGCAGCCATGGCTCGAGGTTGTCGAGTAGATTTGCTACTTGCTGCACCTGTTGTCCACCGATGAATTCCGGCTGTCCGAACAAGTTGGAAAGACCACTCATGTACAGTTGGTTGCCGATGGTTGCCAGCCCGAGATTATGCGTAAGCTCTACGAGCGTATCGACAGCGTTGCGAATGGTGCGTTCCGGCATGCCAGCATGCTGTACGCGTGCGGTCATGGCGCGTTCGTGGCGTGATTCGAGGGCCGCGATCTCATCATCCTGGCTGAAGGTATTTACGTAGAAACGATAGCCCCTATCTGTTGGGACACGACCAGCACTGGTATGAGGCTGCGCGATAAAGCCCAGGCGCTCTAACTCAGCCATTTCGGCCCGAATAGTGGCGCTCGACACATTGAACACCTTAGCGAGTAAGCTGCTGCCGACCGGTACAGCCACTTCGGCGTACTGCTCGATAATAGCTGACAAAATTTGCTTTTGTCTCTCTGTCATGGCCTGAATTATATACTTTTGGCACTCAAAAGTCTAGACTGCTAAGCATTAGCCTAGATTTGCCAGATACTTCTTAGTGTCCGCCAGGATTTCGGCAGCGAGCTCCTTAGCCTGAGCCTGGTATTCGGGGTCGATGTAGTCGTCGTCGATCATTTGGTCAATCCGTTTGGCGGCATGTGTGAAGGTATCGTTTACGATAAAGCGATAGTAGTCCCGCTGCAGTCCAGTAGTCAGCTCAACCACCGAACTTTCTAGACGTCGGCGTACCTCATCCATAGGTAAGCGGCCACGTAAATCCCGACGGGCCATCCACTCGTCAAAACTTGGTGGTAACACGAAGAAAAATAGGGCGCTCGGGCTCGCTTCGTGAATATTATCGGCCCCGACTACCTCGATCTCGTTTATTGCAATCCGGCCTTCGTCAGCCGCCGCTGCCAGCTCGCGCATACTGATGCCAGAAACCTGCTGATTATGAATAATCGCCGCCTCCAGAAACTCACCCGCCTGCAGATCATGCAGTATCTCTTCTTCTGACCGGAACCAGTACTCTCGGCCATGCTCCTCGAGCACGCCGTTATTAATACGTGGCTGGCGAGTAGTATCAGAGGTAATAAAGTGATATTTCCCCGACTTGAGTAACTCGTTAATAATGGTATTGCGTCCACTCGACGACGGGCCGACCAGCAAGACCAACTTCAATCGCGCCAATGTCTGCTTGGCGTTTTCCGATACCTGGTAGTTTGCCAAAACTTTCCGGAATTCATCAATCAGTTTCAGCTCATTTATCGCATCCATAGCATCTATAATAACAGATTGGGAAAGATGTCGGAGAATTACTAAACATGTTAAGCAATTCTCCGCGGGAACTGCTTAGTCGCGTTTCAGCATTACGGTGAAGGCTTCGGCTGGGATGTCGACTTTGCCGAAGCGTTTGAGGCGCTTTTTGCCTTTGGCTTGCTTGGCCAGGACTTTCTTTTTTCGTGAGACATCCCCACCGTACAAGCCAGTGGTTACGTCTTTACGATAGGCCGAGATGTCTTCACGGGCAATGAAGCGTCCGCCGATGGCTGCTTGGAGTGAAACTTGGAAGTTCTGTCGGGGGATGATTTCCTTCAGTTTGGCGACGGTTTCACGGCCCAAGCGATCTGCTTCGCTGCGGTGGACCATCAAGCTCAGGGCGCTGACAATATCACCAGCAACATAGAAGTCGACGCGCACCAGATCTTCGACCCGGTAGTCGGATAATTCGTAGTTGAACGACCCGTAACCGCTCGTCAAACTCTTAAGTTGATCATAGAAATCGGTCAGCAGGTTCGCCAGCGGCGCTTCGAAACTGACCAACGCTCGGTCTTCCATATAGCTCAGGTTCTTCTGCTGGCCGCGCTTCTGCGAAATCAATTGGATAACCGCTCCCACGTACTGCTGCGGCACGATAATCTCTCCATTCACCCAAGGCTCGCGGATTTCTTTGATCTTTGAGGGATCCGGCAAATCAGCGGCCGATTTAATATCCAGCTCATCGCCATTTAGCAGCGACACTCGATAATCTGTCGATGGGTTCGTAACGACCAATTCCAGATCATACTCACGTTCCAACCGTTCCCGTACAATGTCCATGTGCAGCAATCCCAAGAACCCGATGCGCACACCAAAACCCAAGACCGGCGAGTTCTCCGGTGCAAACTGCAACGCTGAATCGCTCAGCGACAACTTTTCAATGGCATCCTTCAGATCGTTATAAAACTCGTTGCTTTCCGGAAAGAAGCCGGCGTACACGAACGGCTGTACGTCTTTGTAGCCTGGCAATGGCTCAGTCGCTGAACCAGCCACTAATGTTACGGTGTCACCGACTTTAGCATCACGCGTCGTCTTGAGGTTGGTCACGATATAACCAATCTCCCCTGTTTTTAACGCGGCATTTGGCGTCATGCCTGGCCGCAGCGCACCGACTTCAAGAGCGATACCCTGCGCATCGGTAGCCAGCATTTTTATTTGTGCCGATTTCTTAATCTCGCCGTCAAAGATTCGAACGTAGAGGATAACTCCGCGGTAATCGTCGTAGTAACTATCAAAAATGAGGGCACGAGTTTCGGAACCGCCGGCAATATGCCCACCGGCTTTCGAGGTTGTCGGTGGCGGAATATCCGCAACGACTCGCTCCAGCACAGCCTCCACGCCAACCCCTGTTTTAGCCGAAATCAGTAAAATATCCTCTTTTTCGCAGCCCAATAAATTAATGACCTCTTTGCTGACCCGCTCAACATCGGCGGCTGGGAGGTCAATTTTGTTCAAAACAGGGATAATCTTCAGATCAGCGGCCATCGCCAGGTACACATTGGCCAGTGTTTGGGCCTGAATTCCCTGAGAAGCATCTACTACTAGCAAGGCCCCTTCGCAAGCCTCAAGGCTTCTGGACACTTCATACGAGAAATCAACGTGCCCAGGGGTATCGATGAGGTTGAGTTCAAAGCCTTTATACTCCATCCTAACAGGGGCGAGCTTGATGGTAATACCCTTCTCGCGCTCCAGATCCATCTTATCCAGCAGCTGCGCCTTCATATCCCGCTTGTCAACGGTCCCAGTCACTTCCAACAGCCGGTCAGCCAAGGTACTTTTACCGTGGTCAATATGCGCAATAATACAGAAGTTCCGAATATGATCCTGATTCATTAGCTATTTATTATAACAGAGGTATTGCTAATACTTGTTTTTCTACGGAATAATGTTATTATTTTAATAATGTCTCGTTTACCAGATGAAATCAAAAGTTACTTTTCTCTTGAACCACTTCAAGGCAAGGACCCAGATGTTCCTGCCGAAATGGCCGAATTAATTCTCTGTACCTACATCTTGAATAGCGCTGCCGTTACGAAAAGCCAAGCACAGGCAGCTCGGTATAAAATGACCAGTCCGCAGACCATGGCTGTGAATATGCTAGTTGAAAGAAGTGCGCAGAGGAATTATGCTCGTATGCGGAGTTTACTCGGACACCGGGTACTTACTGCGACGGTAATGGCCCAGACCGAGCTTGGCGTATCACCTATTCTCAAAAAGGGGTTTGCTCCAGTTGAGCAGGCTTCTGGAATTATGGGCGCATCGATTGAACAGCCAAACTTAACACATGCCGCTCAAATACCTCATGATAGTTTTGACAATAACCGCTTACGACTCTGGGATCAAGGCGGCAAACTCATGTGGTTTGACATTCAAGTACTCGATGTCAACGGGGTGCCACAAATTGACCTAATGGTCAGTTCTTAGATCGGCGTTATCTGCGGACGATGGTGTGGTGTTCTTGGAGGTAGAGTAGGACTTTTACTATGGCATCTAGGTCTAGGCGTTCGTTGCTGTTGGGCTCTAGGGTGAGCATGACGCGGTCGATTTCGCTGGCCAGGAGTTCGAAAGCGTCACCGGAGGCAGCAATGGCTTCGATTTCGGGGTTGCGCCGTTTGCTGGCTGCATCATCACCGTCGCGGAACCAGAAATTGGTCGTACGGCCATGAGTTAAAAGTTTGTCACGTTGCGGTAAGGCATATGCCAGGCTGCTCATAGTATGTCCTCCATGATGCTTTTAAAGTTATTATCGGTGATGATGATGTGATCCAGCAGATCGATGCCAAGGACTTCTCCGGCGGCGATCAGTTGGCGGGTAACTGCAATATCTGCGTTGGTGGGCTCCAGACTGCCGGATGGGTGATTGTGGGCAATAACTATAGCAACTGCGCCGTGCTCGATGGCAGGCTGAAACACTTCGCGTGGGTGTACGATGT